>QFCH01000470.1_pt1 | contig 173342 bp, 153 predicted proteins | sample 5346071 | NCBI WGS metagenome assembly QFCH01 (sample SAMN09062255, study PRJNA434731) | Human gut metagenome, whole genome shotgun sequencing project. | isolation source: stool timepoint B chromium assembly | host: Homo sapiens | collected 2015
TAAGCCCCAGCCGGAACCGCTTATATAAAAGCTGGGTCAGCTTGCCGGGAAATGACCTGGCCGGCGCATCTGTAAATTGGTTGGAATCCACATACTCGATTCCCGCTTCCGTGGTATTTGACACAATAAAGCGGAAATCCGGGTTCTCGGCCAGCTTCATGTAGGCTTCAAAATCATCATAGGGATTCACGCACCTGGATATGATGTCAATATGGGTGTGCTCATCCACCACCTGCCCGTTATCAATGCCTCTGAGGAACAGGTTGTACTCACATCCCTGCTGCTCCAGTACGCTGCACATCCCTTTTTCAATCGGCTGGACTATGACCACAGAGCCGTCAAACAGCCCTTTGTCCTGCATCTTCTGGAAAAAATAGTCTGCAAAGCCTCTGAGGAATCCGCCTTCGCCAAATTGGATTACTGTTTCTTTTCTCATCTTATTTTCCTCTTTTCTTCACTCAATTCCCAGTAAAATCTATAACCACCTTTAACATATCTCCAGGATTATGTGCAAAATCATAAAATGCTTTAGCCCCATCTTCAAATTTGTATACGTTAGTAATGATATTCTCAATGGGTGTCTTTCCGCCTTTAACCAAGTCAATTAATTCTACGAAATCCTTTTTCAAAGCATTTCTTGAACCAAATACATTAAGTTCCTTTTTCTGCAGTAATGTAAAATTAAAATCCAGATTCTTTTTTCCCACACCAATGACAACCACCTTGCCGCCAAAGCACGCTGCATCTATACAATTCTGAAAGGTGGAAGGAAGTCCAACTGCCTCAATCGTTGTATCAAACCCGTTTCCGCCCGTAATGTCATTTACCGCTTTTTCAAAATTCTCAGGAGAGTCGTTCAGAATTGTGCCATCCACGCCAAAAGCCTTCGCCATCTCTAACTTACCCTCAGAAACATCCGATATATAAACAAGGGCGCCTTTTGCTTTTGCAGCAACGGCAGCAAGGACTCCTATGGTTCCTGCTCCAATTACAAGCACTTTTTCTCCGGTTCCCACCTCTGCCCGGCTGACGCCGTGATAACTGATACAAAAGGGTTCAATCACTGCAAGAAGCATAGGGTCAATACCTTTTCCATCATATACCCGTTCCGCGGGCATTGTTATATATTCCTGGAATGCGCCATCGCGCTGGCATCCCATGGTCTGGTTGTCCATACACGCATTTACAATTCCATTTTTACAGGAATAGCAGTGCCCGCAGTTAAAGTAGGGATTACAGGTTACAATCATTCCCGGCCGCAGCCCCTGTTCATTATTCTCGTCTGCCTCAATGATTTCCGCTGAAAATTCATGGCCGGGAATCCTCGGATAATCAAAGTATGCAAATGTCCCCTTGTATGAACCCAAGTCGCTTCCGCAAATACCCCCGTAAAGCAGTTTTAATAATACCTCGCCCTTCTTCCTCACAGGTTTATCTACTTCTGTAAATTCTACCTGTCCGGGCTCTTTTATATACATCGCCTTCATATTTCCCTCCTTGTTGGATTGATATTTGTAATTAAAGCGGGTAAACATCTTTTGCATTTTTGTACATCACCTGTCCTAATTCCAAATCCGAAAAGATATTTCCCTCATATAAGTAGCGCCATAAATTCTCATAGCTATCCCTGGTCAGAGGACTGGGGACATCTGTTCCCCATACAAGTTTCTCAGCTCCCACAATCCGCTTGGCAAGTTTTACAAATTCCTGTCCTGTAGGATACGGATATGTTTCAGGAGCTACATTCCACGGCACTGCAGCCAGGTCAAACCAGACATTGGGAAGCGCTAACATGTGCAGTCCCTCGTCAAGCATTTTATAATCACCCAAAACAGGTGCCAGAAGATGGCAGATCAAGATTTTCATATCAGGATGTCTTTTTGCTATCTTTGCCACTGCCTCCGGCTGAAAACTGGGCATCCCGGGACTGCCTATATCGAGAACTAACGTTGCCCCTGCTTCGGCAATCATTTCGAACGATTCACGAAATACATCTCCGTCAATTCTGAAATCATCATGATATCCCATGAGTCCGCCTCCGGATGAGGTCTCAAATTTGACAATCCTGAACCCCTTTTCGTGGATAAAGCGGTGCAGCAGATATTCAGCTTCTTTGCAAAATGGGTCACATGTAGCTGCCGGTACAAACAAATCCGGATAACGTCTGGCTGATTCAAGGACATATTCATTTTGAAACCCATAGAAGCTTCCCTGTAATAACACCGCACGTTCAACATGATTCTCCCGCAATAATGCGGCTAATGTATCCGCTGTAAAAGACCGTTCCCCCAACCCCGGCGGTATCATCTCTATCTCATCACCATTCGCCCATCGCGCCTTACCGCCTCCAATGGGACGTAATTCACCGCGGGGACCAAATCCGCAAAGTTGCTCAAACACATGTGTATGCGCATCAATCAGCTTCATTGCCATAAAGCCACCTTTCTGTTATATAGGCTTAACCGACCCTTCCTTGCGGTTAAAGATTCTGGTCAATACACCCGAACGTTTCAAACCACTATTCTTATACCGCCCATAAGCATCTGCCGCAACAGCTACAATAATTACAATCCCTTTAACAACACTGTGATACGTTGATGGTACCCCCAACAGACGTAAACCGTTGTTAATCATTCCAACCAAAAGAGCTCCAAACATGGCTCCCTGCAGTGACCCCTCACCTCCCATAAGGCTGGTGCCGCCTACTACAATAGCTGTAAGTACATCATTCTCGTATCCCTGGGCTGCCTTTGCAATTGCCTGCTGATTCATACTGGCCAGAACAATACCTGCTAAAGCCGCAGTAAAACCCGAAATAGCATATGATACAGTGGTTATTCGTCTGGAAGATACACCAGAAAGATTGCTGGCCTCCTTATTACCGCCAACCGCATAAACCTGGCGTCCAAAGGTAGTCCGGTTAAGCAGCCAAAAGCTGATTAATGCCACAATCACCAATATGCAAACCGAAAAAGGTATACCAAAAAGTCTTCCCCCTCCAAGAAATGTAAACGCAGCCGGTTCCAGACAGCTGATAACCTGATTTCCGGTCAAAAGCTGTGCTATTCCATAAATAATATTTTGACTGGCAAGCGTAATCAGAAAAGGCGGAACATTAAAATTTGAGACAATCGCGCCATGAGCGATACCGGCCATTACACCTGCCGCAAGTCCGAATAAAATACCTAATATGACACCTGTAAAACTATAGTCCATTTTAACAATAGTCAATACAACACAGGCTCCGCTCATTGCTGCGGTTGCCCCCACTGCAAGGTCAATACCTCCCAGCAAAATGGGGTAGATTGTACCGCAGACCATCACACCATATATAGAAATTGCAAGCAGTATACTTTTAAAATTTCCAAGTGTCAAAAAAATTCCCGGATTCATCAACGTAAGCACAAACATGACCACAAGTAGAATCAACGGTTTCTGAAAGCGGCTGGTCAGAGCTTTATAATTCTTATGTCTGCTCATGTATTCTTTTCCTCCTTTTTTGCAGTATCAATGCCGGACGCAGCCATTAATACATCCTCCTGTGTAATGACACCGCTGTCAAACTCTTTCTGGATATGCCCCTTACGAAATACCAGAATACGATGGGAAACCCGCAGCAGTTCCTGCAAATCTGAAGAAACCAAGAGAATGGATACTCCCTGTTCAGCAAGGTTATCAAGAATCTTATATATTTCATCCTTTGCTCCAATATCAATACCTGCTGTAGGTTCGTCAATCAGAAGGACCCGCAGATCACGTGCCAGCCACTTTCCAATGACTACCTTCTGCTGATTTCCTCCAGAAAGGTTGCCCACAGGAAGCTGTGAATCAGCCGGCCTGATATCCAGCTTTCCCACAGCATCTATACCCAGCTTTTTTTCCTCTGCCCTGTTCACATTTGATGCTTTACTCAAGAAGTCATAGTTTGGTACGGCAATATTGCGTTCAATTGACAAAAGCGGTATAAATCCCTGATTGCGTCTATCTTCCGGAACCAATCCGAACCCTCTTGCTATTGTCTCAGAAACACGGCATGGCAGCTTCTTTCCCTGGAAAAGGATCTCCCCTCCATCATAGGAATCCGCACCAAATATACAGCGCAGAACTTCGGTCCTGCCCGCACCGACCAAGCCTCCAATACCCAGAATCTCCCCTCTGTGAAGTGTAAAACTAATATCGGAAAATGTACCTTTTCGGCAGAGAGACCGTACTTCAAGCACTGGCTCCATTTTACTGCGATGCAGGCATCGGGAGGCAGTTGCCTCACTGAGTTCCTTACCAATCATCATTTTGATGACATCCGGAGGATTAATCTGCGCCTTTTCAAGTACAGCAACCTTCCTGCCGTCACGCAATACGGTCAAACGGTCAGCCAGACGGAATACCTCCTCCAACCTATGAGAAATATAAAGAATGGACACCCCTTTTTCTCTCAGTTGATTGATAATTCCAAATAAAGCCTCTGATTCTTTACTTGAGAGTGAAGCTGTTGGTTCGTCCATAATAATCAGTGATGAGTCCTCAGACAGGGCCTTCAAAATCTCCACTGTCTGCCGTTGTGCAATGGAGAGCGTCTCCACAATTGCGTCTGGCTGGAGATTAAAATCATAATAGCGGATTAAATCACTTACTTTTTTCTTCATTTCCCGTATTTTAAGGAATCCCCAGCCGCTTTTTTCCTTGCCAAGCATTACATTCTGCATAACACTTAATGTTGGAATCAGACTGAGTTCCTGATAGATTACGCCAATCCCCAGCTTCTGTGCATCACTCCGGGAATTAATCTCACAAGCCTTGCCTGAGAAAGTAATGGAGCCTCCATCCTTTGGATAAACCCCTGTCAAAATCTTAATCAATGTAGATTTCCCTGCACCATTTTCCCCCATTAAAGCATGCACTTCACCTCGGGCGACTTCCATATCCACTTTCTTCAGTACCTGAACATCTCCAAACTTTTTTTCTATCGCATTCATAGAAAGCAGGATTTCTCTCTCACTCATACAGCAGCCTTCCTTTCCTCCTCCAGAGCTTTGCGACGGACCAATTTCTCCTCCATATATTTGTTATAAACCGAGTCAAATATAATCATGGCCACAATAACTGCACCCTTGATTATCAGCTGAACCGCTGTAGGAAGATTATATTTATAGATACCATTGGTTAACACCATCATAAACAGAGTTCCAATCACAGTACCGAATATATCACCACGGCCTCCGCTGAAGGCACATCCGCCTACTACCACCGCTGCAATAACATCAAATTCAAGGCCAATGCCTGTCTCAGGGGTCGCGGAACGAATCTTACCCATTAAAAATATTGCAGAAATGCTGCAGCACAGGCCTGTCAGAGTGAATACGGCCCGTTTAATCCTTCCAAAATTAATTCCAGATAATTCAGCTGATTTGCTATTAGCGCCTACCGCATAGGCATATACCCCCAGCTTGGTCCGTTTAAGGATGAGCTGACCCGCTATTGCTATAACAAAGAATGCAATCGTTACGAGATATACTCCGTTAATGCTTCCTCCCAGAAGAAGAAAGGTCCGATTATCAATTACCTTATTTGAAATCATACCTGTAGCGGTTCGGATAGCAAAAATTAAAGCCAGGCCTCTGAACAGGAATTGCGTGGAAAGAGTCGCTATAAAATCAGGTATACGAAACACGGTTACTAACACCCCATTTAAGTAACCTCCCAGAGCCCCAACTGCAAGGGCAATCAGAATAATGACACCAGACGGAAGATTGGTATAATAAAGCAGATTGGCGCAGAGCATTGCCACGAAACCTACCAGCGCACCTGTTGACAAGTCTATGCCGGCAGTTATGATTACCATAGAAACACCGACTGCAATGATTCCTATAGTGGAACACTCACGTAATAAAGTAAAAATATTGTTAGCGGTAAAAAAGTATTCGCTGGTAAGACCAAAAATTAAAATCAATACAAAAAGCAAGCCGACAGATATAAGCCGGCGAATTGACTCTTGTCGCATAGTAGTTCCTCCTTTTATCATAACCGGAATCTGCCTGAAATCCATCGCCTCTCCAAACATGACATAAACCATTTTTTATCTGAGAGGCCTGCCAGGAAGAAACAGGACGCAACAGAACCGCCCTGTTTCCTTGGAAGGATTCCTTTGGATTACCAGCGGATATCAGGACCAATTGATCCCACTGTATCGGAGGTGACTACGACCGGAGCCATCTTTACGATTGGTGTCTCTGTATAGGAGGATGTATCGGCCTCGGAACCAATAAAGTACATAGCAAGCCGTGCTGCGGTTGCTCCCTGGTCATAACAGTTTGTATAAATGGTACCGGCCATCTTTCCTTTTTCGATATATTCCAGGGCTTTAGACTCACCGTCTGCTCCCCAAATCACCATTTCTCCCAAACGACCTGCTGCTTCCGCAGCCTGGGAAGCACCTTCTGCCATTGCATCATTGTGGCAGAACACAGCATCAATTTTGTCATATTTAGTTAAAAAGTCATTCATAACTACATTTGCTTTCTCGGTAAGCCATTCTCCGGTCTGTGCATCTATTATTTCTACATCCGGGTGCTTGGCCATTTCATCCCTAAAACCGGCTTCCAGAATTTCCCCGCGGCTAGCTCCGGGTGTGGCCTGAATAATCACAACTTTTCCAGTCTCTCCAATAGAAGAAGCAATATTCTTAGCTACCAATGCTCCGGCTTCATAATCAACCATAGCAACCAACGCCGCATGTGGAGTAGAAGCATCCATGTTTAATGTTATGACAGGAATACCTGCAGCCTCCGCCTGCTCTACGGAAGCAGCAAGAGCTGCCGCATCTGTTGCCTGTAATATGATTGCATCATAATGCTGGTTAACCAAATCCGACATTATCTGAACCTGTGTTTCAGCAGATGCCTTACCATCAAAGCGTTGGAATGTAACATTCTCAAAAATGGATAATTCTTTTTCCATACCGTCTCCCCAAGCGGCAGCAACTGAATCTCCTATAACGTTAGGTACAAAGGCAATTTTAACATCGTCTGCATATGGATCTTTGACATTCGACTTAACTGCAGCCTCCTGAGTTCCTTCTGAACTGGATGTGCTTGATGTTGTATTCTTTGAATCCGCACCATCAATTTGTACATTGCCACACCCGGACAATGCTAATCCAGTTACCATCAGCGCCGCTAAAAAACCTGCATAAATCTTTTTCATTCTAATAACTCCTCCTGTTTTTAGTTTTTGCGTCTTCATACAACTGCAACAGATTCTAAAATTGATTGAATCCAGAGCCTTTGTTATGAAACATACATTTATGTATACATCAATTGATACAACAAGTATAATAGGTATTATATATAATTGTCAATGGTTTTTTTATCTTTTCTTTCTTGTATTGTATTTTTATCCATATTGCACACTATAATAGACTTTTTTTATGCAAATTATATATTTTTAAAATCTTACATCTTTTTCATTCTTTCTTTTATAAATTTATGGTATAATCAATCATGTTTTAATGTATACATCAATTAATACGTTAGGGTTTGTCAATATTCACATCAATACAATTGATGCATTATCCGAACTATGATAAAATATTCTAATACAAATCAAACGAGGGGGGACAAAGACGCCATGGCTAAAACCAATCTTAAGACCCTGGCCTATAAAACCATAAAACAGAAAATCGTCACTTGTGAATATGCTCCTGGATTGTACCTGAATGAAGAAATATTGACCGAAGAATTGAAGATAAGCCGGACCCCCATACGCGATGCCCTTAGCAGGCTGGAACAGGAAGGCCTCATAGAAATAAAACCCAAAAAAGGGATTACGGTCACAAGTCTTTCCATAAAAGATGTTAATATGATTTTTGAGATTCGTAAGCTGTATGAGCCTTATATTTTAAAAAATTACGGTTCCTTTCTTTCCGAAGACAAACTCCATGAATTTTATTATATCTTTTCCCACAAAGATGCCAGCAGTGAATGTTTTCAGAACAATAATTATTTTTATGATCTAGATTCATCTTTCCACCAAATGATCGTTGACACGTGTTCCAATATATACCTGCGTCAGAACTACGCCCTAATTCAGACCCAAAGCGAACGCTTCCGCTTCATGACAGGCAATATCTCCAATAACCGTCTGGAGGACACCTTCAAAGAACATATCGCTATCATCATCCCCTGCCTTGAAAAAGACTGGGCTACTGCTGCGGAGAAACTGCTGTATCATCTGGATGAATCGAAAAAATCAACCTTTCGGCTGGTGTTTGACAGTATTGACAGTAATAACATTGGGTTCTGATTGGTTTGGAGGTAAAGATTCGGGAAGGCGGCTGCGCCTCCCACACCCCCATTCCGCTCACCCATAACGTATCATCCCGTCCGCATCCTTTATATCCAAATGGGCAAAAAGAAAAATGGTATGCCAAGGATACCGGCATACCAATCAATATACAGGGCCGCATTATCCTGATGTCATCTTGATATGCGGCCCTTTAGCTGAATTTTATCTGTACAGCTGTTAATTTGAGTAAATGCTAAGTGAAGGTTTGCGGCCCCCAAAGCGCGTCCGCGTACCCTTCCCCATCCTACCCCAACCTATGTATAAACAGCCCGCTCCGCAGCTTCGGCTCAAACCAGGTTGACTTAGGAGGCATGAGAAGCCCTGCATCGGCCACTGCTAACAGCTCCTCTATGGAAGTGGGATACATGGAGAACGCAGCTTCCATATCCTCGGATACCCTGCGCTCCAGCTCCTTTAATCCCCTGATGCCGCCGATGAAATCAATGCGTTTATCCGTCCTGGGATCACCTACCCCAAGAACCGGACCCAAAAGCTGGTCCTGAAGAATGGACACATCCAGTCCCTTCACCGGATCGCTGCTCTGAAACTCCGGCTTCACCCTGAGACAGTACCATCTGCCGCCGAGAAACATACCGAATGTTCCCTTTTCTCTGGGCCAGAAGGCGTCTGATTCCGGTTCCCCGCAGCCAGGATCCCCCCATGCAGCCACATCAAACCGTTCAGCCGCAGCAGCCAGGAAATCCTCCTGTCCCAATCCGTTCAAATCCTTTACCACCCGGTTATAGGGCAGTATCTTAAGCTCCTCGTCCGGAAACAGTACTGCCAGGAAATAATTGAAGGGTTCCTTCCCCGTATAATCCGGGTTCTCTTCCCTTCTCTTAAGCCCCACCTTCACAGCGGAGGCAGCCCTGTGGTGGCCGTCTGCAATATAAGTGCCCGGTATGGCTGCAAAAGCAGCCTCCACGGCCCCCACCATGCTTCTGGCGCCAATCATCCACACCCTGTGGCGGATTGCGTCCTCTGACACAAAATCAAACAGAGGCGCCTCCTCCTTTACCCGGGCCACCAGGGCCTTAAGCTCCTGATTCTGCCTGTAGGCCAGGAAAATAGGGCCCGTGTGGGCGTTGGTGGCATCCACATGGCGGATACGGTCCAGCTCTTTATCCTCCCTGGTATTCTCATGTTTCTTTACCACGCCGTTCACATAGTCGTCAATAGAACAGCAGGCCACGATACCGGTCTGGCTCCTTCCCTCCATGGTGAGTTCATAGAGGTAATAATTCTCCTCAGGGTCAGTCACATAGACCCCTTCCTCAATCTGACAATCAAGCAGCTCCCTGGCCTTGTCATAGACACGGCTGTCATAGGTATCCACGTCATCCCCAAACTGAGTCTCAGCCCGGTCAATGTTCAGGAAGGAAAGGGGATTGCCCTTAACGGCCTCACAGGCTTCCTTTCTGTTATACACATCATAGGGCAGGGCCGCCACCCGGGCCGCCTTGTCCGCCGCGGGCCTGATACACATAAATGGTTTTACTACTGCCATAGTTTCTCTCCTGTTTATCTAAGGTTACAGTCCGTCCACGGAAACGGGCAGTTACTTAACCACCCGCACCCTCAGCACACCTTTGATGGCCCTGAGCTTCTGAATAGTGGATTCCTCTGCCTTGTGCTCCAAATCCAGCAGCGTGTAGGCATACTTATCCCGGCTCTTATTGGTCATGTCGGAAATGTTCATGCCCTGTTCGGCCAATATAGCTGTAATCTGTCCAATCATGTTGGGAATGTTCATATGAAGCACGGCCACACGGCTCTCTGCCTGGCACATGCCCATGTCGCAGGACGGAAAATTGACGGAGTTCTTAATATTTCCATTCTCCAGGTAATCTGTCAGCTCCTTCACAGCCATCACTGCGCAGTTGTCCTCGGACTCCTTTGTGGAAGCGCCCAGATGGGGAAGCAGGATGACCCTCTCCATGTTTGCAACCTTTGGATTTGGGAAATCGCTGACATAGTAGCGCACCTTTCCTGCATCCAGCGCTTCCGCCATATCATCGTCATTGACCAGGGTATCCCTGGAGAAGTTGAGGATTACCACCCCGTCCTTCATGATAGCCAGTTTTTCTTTGTTGATCATTCCCCTGGTGGAATCCATAAGAGGCACATGGATGGTGATATAATCACATTCCTGGAAAATGATGTCCGCGTTGGTGATATGCTTTACATTCCTGGACAGTCTCCAGGCCGCATTGATGGAAATATACGGGTCGTATCCGTATACCTCCATTCCCAGATGGGTGGCTGCGTTGGCAACCTCCGCCCCGATGGCGCCCAGGCCGATAACTCCCAGCTTCTTGCCCTTAATCTCGCAGCCAGCAAATGCCTTCTTGCTCTTCTCTGTATCCTTGGTGATGTTGTCATCCTCCGCATTGGCCTTGCACCACTCGATACCGCCCACGATATCCCGGGATGCCATGAGCATGCCTGCGATCACCAGCTCCTTTACTCCGTTGGCATTGGCTCCCGGTGTATTAAATACAACGATGCCCTTCTGGGCGCAGGAGTCCAGAGGAATATTGTTGACACCTGCTCCCGCACGGCCCACTGCCAGCAGGTTCTCAGGAAGTTCCATATCATGCATGGAAGCACTGCGCACCAGGACGGCGTCAGCATCAGCTGCCTTGTCTGTCATCTCATATCCGGCCGGAAACAGCTCCGTGCCGCACTTTGCAATGGGGTTCAAGCAATGAATTTTTTTCATAATAATCCAACTCTCCTCTTATATGTCCAAAGACTTTTATTTCCTGTGCTTCTTCTCGAAGTCAGCCATAAATTCCACCAGTTTCCCAACACCCTCCGCAGGCATTGCATTGTAAATGCTGGCGCGCATGCCGCCCACGGTTCTGTGTCCTTTCAGATTCTCAAAGCCCGCTGCCTTTGACTCCTTCACAAACAGGGCGTCCAGTTCCTCGTCCCCGGTCACGAAGGGCACGTTCATCAGCGAGCGGTCCTTCTTAACCACAGTACCCTTAAATAACTGGCTTTCATCCAGGAAATTATAGAGGATCTCAGCCTTCTTTTCGTTGTATTCCTTCATGGCTTCCAGGCCGCCTCTGGCCTTCAGCCACTTAAATACCTTTCCGCACATGTATATGCCGTATGTAGGCGGTGTATTGTACAGTGACTCTGCGTCCGCATGGGTCTTATAACGGAGCATGGTAGGTGTCCCGGGCAGCACATCCTCTGTCACCAGGTCCTCCCTCACAATGACAATGACGGTTCCCGCCGGTCCCACGTTCTTCTGGGCGCCTGCAAAGATCAGGCCGTACTTTGTCACATCCACGGGCTCGGACAGAAAACATGAGGACTGGTCAGCTACCAGAAGCTTTCCCTTTGTGTTGGGAAGAGTCCAGTACTTGGTGCCGTAAATGGTGTTGTTCTCACAGATATACACATAGTCCGCGTCCTCGGAAACAGGCAGGTCGGAGCAGTCCGGAATATAGCTGAAGGTCTTGTCAGCGCTGGACGCAATGGCATTGGCCTTTCCGTAAATGGCGCCTTCCTGATATGCCTTTTTAGCCCACTGTCCGGTAAGGATGTAATCTGCCGCCTTGTTCTTCATCAGGTTCATGGGCACCATGGCAAACTGCTGGGATGCGCCCCCCTGAAGAAACAGCACCTTATAATTATCCGGAATATGTAAAAGATCCCGCAGGTCTGATTCAGCTTCCTTGATGATGGTGTCATAAGCCTTAGATCGATGACTCATCTCCATCACTGACATTCCTGTTCCCCTGTAATCCAGCATCTCTGCCGCGGCTTCTTTCAGGACGTCCTCCGGCAAAACGGCCGGTCCGGCTGAAAAATTGTAAACTCTGCTCATCTTGTTCTCCTCCTTTAAATGGTTGTACTTGCTGCACATATCCTCTTTAATATATATACACAGAGGACTCCTCCATATGCGGAACCCGGCACAATACAATGCCATACCGCATACAGAGAAGTCGCCTGACTGTATACTCCATCGTATATCTGTCCCACCTGTCCCGGCATGCATTCTGTCGCTTTATCGTGCTAATCTGATAACGCAGCCAAGATATTAAAGACTACTATACACTGTTTTTAATTAATTTTCAAGTCCGTATCGTCAAAAGCATCCGCAATGGGCGCTCCGGGCGATACCATGGGGAATACCTTGTCATCGCAGCTGATCTGACAGTCAATGACCACAGGAATGTTTAAGGAGATGGCTTCCCGGAGCACCGGCTCCAGCTCCTCCTTCTGCGTCACACGGTAAGCCCTGGCTCCCATGGCCTCTGCTATCTTCACAAAATCCACGGAATCATTCAGTATGGTCTGGGAATAGCGCTTGCCGTAGAACAGGGTCTGCCACTGGCGTACCATGCCCAGCACATGGTTATTCACGATAACCTCCACCACCGGGATATTATACCGGGTTGCCGTGGCAATCTCGTTCATGTTCATGCGGAAGCAGCCGTCGCCTGCAATATTGATAACCGTCTTATCCCTGCATCCCATCTTTGCGCCTATAGCGGCACCCAGGCCGTACCCCATGGTTCCCAGTCCTCCCGAAGTGAGAAGGGTGCGGGGCTGGCGGTACTGGTAGTACTGAGCCGCCCACATCTGGTGCTGTCCCACCTCAGTGACAATGACAGCGTCCCCGCCTGTGACCTCGTTGATGGTCTGGACGATGAAAGGACCTGTCAGCAGGTTCTTATCATAGCGCAGGGGGTACATATCCTTCATACGCTCTATGTGGGCTATCCACTCGTCGTGGTTCACCGGGTCCAGCCTGGCATTCAGCTTGCGCAGGATGACCTTCACGTCCCCGATGATGCTGGCGTCCACCTTAATATTCTTGTTAATCTCCGCCGGGTCGATGTCCAGCTGGAGAATCTTTGCATTCTTCGCAAATTTGGACGCATTGCCGGTCACACGGTCGCTGAACCTGGCGCCCACCACAATCAGCAGGTCGGCTTCGGTTATGCCGAAGTTGGAGGTTTTGGTGCCGTGCATGCCCACCATACCCGTGTACAGCTCGTCAGCCCCGTCAAAGGCGCCCTTTCCCATAAGACTGTCCGCTACCGGCGCCTGAATCTTATGGGCAAATGCCCTCAGCTCATCGGACGCATTGGACAGCACAGCGCCGCCGCCCACAAAGATAAACGGCTTTGACGCTTTGCGGATCATCTCCACGGCCCGGTCCATGTCCTGCTCTGTAATGGTATCGCTCTGGCGCACGATTTCCTCCGGAACCTGCTTCTCATATTCGCAGGGCGCAGCCGTCACGTCCTTGGTGATATCCACCAGCACAGGGCCGGGGCGGCCTGTCTGGGCAATGGTAAATGCCCTTCGGATAACCGTCGCCAGACGGTTTACATCCTTAACAATGAAATTATATTTAGTAATGGGCATGGTCACGCCCGTAATGTCGATTTCCTGGAAACTGTCCTTGCCCAGCAGACTGTTGGTCACGTTGCAGGTAATGGCCACCACCGGCACGGAATCCATATAAGCAGTGGCAATGCCTGTTACCAGATTGGTGGCGCCCGGACCGGATGTGGCCAGGCACACGCCCACCCTGCCGGTGGCCCTTGCGTAGCCGTCAGCCGCATGGGAAGCTCCCTGCTCATGGGATGTCAGGATATGGGTAATTTCATCCTGGTGCTGGTACAATGCATCATATATATTCAGGATAGCGCCGCCCGGATAACCAAATACGGTGTCCACGCCCTGTTCCTTCAAACACTCAACTACAATCTCTGCCCCCGTCAATTTGCTCATATACTGCACTCCTTTTCTTCATGTTATTTCATGATGCCCCGATAATCATTTTACCTGCAGCACAGCTCCCCTGTCAGCGGAAGTAACCAGGGACGCGTATCTGGCCAGATATCCTGTGGTGACCTGCGGTGTGCGGGGCTGCCACTTGGCCTTCCTGGCTTCCATCTCCTGGTCGGATACCAGCACGTTCAGCTCATGGTTGTCAATATCAATGGAAATAATATCCCCCTCTTCCACCAGGGCAATGGGGCCTCCCACTGCTGCCTCTGGTGAGGCGTGGCCGATGGAAGCGCCTCTGGAGGCGCCGGAGAAACGTCCGTCTGTAATCAGGGCCACCGTGGAGCCCAGTCCCATACCGGCAATGGCAGAGGTAGGATTGAGCATCTCCCTCATGCCCGGACCTCCCTTAGGTCCTTCATAGCGGATAACCACCACATCCCCGGCTACAATCCTGCCGCGCTTGATGGCGTCAATGGCATCCTCCTCACAGTCAAATACCCTGGCCGGTCCCTCATGCTTTAACATCTCAGGCGCAACAGCGGAGCGCTTCACCACTGCGGAATCCGGTGCCAGATTGCCCTTTAATATGGCAATGCCGCCGGTCTGGCTGTAGGGATTCTCCACCGGCCGGATAACCTCCGGGTTCCTGTTGACACAGTCTTTTATATTCTCTCCCACGGTCCTGCCCGTGACAGTCATGCAGTCCAGGTTCAAAAGCCCCTTCTTGCTGATTTCCTTCATAACCGCATAGATTCCCCCTGCCTCGTTCAAATCCTCTATGTAGGTAGGTCCTGCCGGCGCCAGATGGCACAGGTTGGGGGTTCTTGCGCTGATTTCGTTGGCAATATCCACGTTCAGCTCCACGCCCGCCTCATGGGCAATGGCAGGAAGGTGAAGCATGCTGTTGGTGGAGCATCCCAGCGCCATATCCATGGTCAGGGCGTTCATAAATGCTTCTTTTGTCATGATATCCCTTGGGCGGATGTTCTTCTCGTACATCTCCATCACCTTCATGCCGGCATGTTTCGCCAGCTTGATGCGCTCGGAGTAAACAGCCGGGATGGTGCCGTTTCCCTTAAGCCCCATACCCAGGACCTCGGTCAGGCAGTTCATGCTGTTAGCCGTATACATGCCGGAACAGGAACCGCAGGTAGGACATGCCTTATTCTCAAACTCCTTCACATCCTCTTCGGACATGTTGCCTGCCGCGTAAGCGCCCACCGCCTCAAACATGCTGGAAAGGCTGGTTTTATGCCCCTTCACATGGCCGGCCAGCATGGGACCGCCGCTGACAAACACGGTGGGCACATTGATCCTGGCTGCCGCCATCAGAAGTCCCGGAACATTCTTATCACAGTTAGGCACCATTACCAACGCGTCAAACTGATGGGCCAGCGCCATACACTCCGTGGAATCCGCAATCAAATCCCGGGTCACCAGGGAATACTTCATGCCGATATGCCCCATGGCAATACCATCGCAGACAGCAATGGCCGGGAACACCACCGGAGTACCGCCGGCCATGGCAACGCCCAGCTTCACGGCATCCACAATCTTATCCAGGTTCATATGGCCCGGAACTATCTCATTATAGGAACTTACAATACCCACCAGAGGCTTTCTCATCTCTTCCTCTGTCATACCAAGAGCATTAAACAGGGACCTGTGGGGTGCCTGCTGCATACCTGTCTTAACCGCATCACTTTTCATGTTGTATCCCCTTTCATCTAATCCGGATCATCCAGTCATAACCGTCCGTCTGTCAATCATCCAATCCGTTCCGCAATCAAATCACCCATTTTACAGGTGCCCACCCTGGTACATCCCTCGGACATAATATCCCCGGTTCGGTACCCTTCTGTGAGCACAGCCTGTACCGCCTTTTCAACAGCGTCCGCCTCCCGGTCCATATCAAAGGAATAGCGCAGCAGCATGGCTGCCGAGAGGATGGTGGCAATGGGGTTGGCCATATCCTTTCCCGCAATATCAGGCGCAGAGCCGTGGCTGGGCTCATAGAGGCCGAATTTGCTCTCATTCATGCTGGCAGATGACAGCATTCCGATAGAGCCCGTAATCATGCTGGCCTCATCTGAAAGGATGTCCCCAAACATATTCTCTGTAAGAATCACATCAAACTGGCCCGGATTCATGACCAGCTGCATGGCGCAGTTGTCCACCAGCATGTGGGACAGCTCCACCTCCGGGTAATCAGCGGCCACTTCCTCCACCACCTTCCTCCACAATCTGGAGGAATCAAGGACATTGGCCTTGTCCACGCTGGTTACCTTCTTCCTGCGCTTCATGGCAATATCAAAGGCCTTGACGGCAATCCTTCTGATTTCCTTTTCATTATATGTAAGTGTGTCCACGGCTGTCATGACGCCGTCCACTTCCCTTGTGTACCTGTCCCCAAAATAAAGGCCGCCTGTAAGCTCCCTCATGATAACCATGTCAAATCCGTCCCCGATAATCTCCTTTTTCAGAGGGCAGGCCTCAGCCAGTTCCTTATAAAGATAAGCCGGCCTGATATTAGCGAACAGCCCCAGTCCCTTGCGGATAGCCAGAAGCCCTGCCTCGGGCCTGAGGTTAGGAGCCACGTCATACCACCGTGAGTTTCCCACGTCTCCGCCCACGGCCCCCAGGAGCACTGCATCGCTCTTTCTGGCCGTCTCCAGGGCTTCCTCTGTCAGGGGCACACCGTACGCATCAATGGAACATCCCCCCATCAGAATCTCGGTATAATCAAAGGAATGGCCGAACACCTTTCCCACCTGGTCCAGCACCTTCCTGGCTTCCCTCACAATCTCCGGTCCAATCCCATCGCCTGGAATCACAGTCACATTATAATTCATAGTGCATATCTCCCCTGTCTTCTATTCTTTATAGTTATATCTATCCATAATAATATAATTTCTTTCAATCATATATCATTTGAAAAGGTATTTCAACCTTTCCGGCAGAATTTCGCTATAGTGAAATATACAAGTTTGGAATTATTATCATGACTGGAAGTTATGGAAGTTCCCGCAACAGCCTGCCTCTTATTTCCTTTCCCCGCCTCTTATTTCCTTTCCCTGCCTTCTATTTCCTCTCCCTGCCTTCTATTTCCTCTCCCCGGCTCCTATGCCTCCCTGACCAGGCAATATTGTCTCAGCGCAAAATGCTTTTCCATCACGCCAAAGACCTTAAATCCAAAATGCTCATAAAGAGGCACATTATCCGGATTATGGGTTTCCAGGGATATCATAAGCTTGTGCTGGTCGGCATAACGGATAACCTCGCCTAACAGAAGGGCTGCCAGGCCGTGGTGCTGCATATCCGGCCTTACAGCCAGATAGATAATGTGTATCCGTTCCGTCCGGTGCAGCTGTGCCGTCCATCTGGAGTTGAGGTAATCCTTGCCCAGCATGAACTTCCACAGGGTCTTAAGGCTGGGGTCCTCCTTAATCAGAAACTCATCGGTTCTGAGAGACGCCCATGCCTCTGCCAGATAGTAGGTCAGCGGATTATAGGGCTCGGTTTCATCGGAGACAACCAGCAGGGAATTCATCTCAGGGCTGTCTGAGTATATCTCGCAGGTCTCATAGAATTCTGTCAGGTCGCAGGCAAACAGCTCCGGCAGAAGCCGTTTCCTAATCTCCTCATCCGGGATCAGTTTGCAGTATAACGGGTCGTGCTCAAAACATCCGGTCAGAAGCTTCTCCAATCTGGGCAGGTCCTCCTCCTTAACCCGGTATAATTGTCGGCTTTCCATCTCTCATTTACTCCTCCTGTATCTTACTCTCACTTGTATATAAATCCTGTTTTAATTCAGAAGCCCGATGCCCGGCCTGCCGGATTGCCTCCAGGAGCTTGCCGGCGGACGCTATCATGTACCGGATGTCATCCCCATAGCAGCCAAGCTGGTTCTCCCGGGCCCTGACAAGGATATCATATTCCTCCCGGGTATCCGGATTTTCTTCCCCGGCCCTGGCCTTCAGGCTCTCAACCAGGCGAAACAGGTTCTGATGGTGGACAATTCTCCCCGCCCCCCATTTAAGCCGGCCGGGCGGCTGGTTCAGAACGTATTCCGTAAAATAGGTATAGACCTCCTCCTCAAACAAAAATGCATAGCGGTTGTTGTCTATTGTATAGACCGCCTCCAGGGCTCCGGTCAGGTCGCGGTTTTCAAGACAGGCAATGGCCCTGTCCATGGCCCTTACATTTTCCTGGACCGCCTGCTGGGGAAAGAGCACATCATCGTGCCAGCTCAGCCGGACAAAATAGTCCTGCTCCTTTTTAAAGATACGCAGGAGTTCCCGGTTCAGGGACCTGCATCCGGCAGCCAGCAGAAAGGCCTTTTCTTCCTCGCCGCGGTCCAGAAGCCGGCCGTATGCCCTGTTTATCTCCCTTATTTTACTGTAAAGGGCTTCTCCTGCCTGGATTCCCTGTTTCAAAACCAAATGCAGCCCCGGCAGATCCGCGTCTGCCCCGCGGCACACACTGCTGTCAATACTGGCTGCTGTGCCTTCAAACAGTTTCGCAAAATTCATGGGCACTGCCGCTGTCCTGTCAAAAGCCAGCACAAGGCCGGCGTACATCTCATGGTGGAAACGGTATACCGGTTCCTGGTAAAAATTTTCATTATCATACTGGGAATGGTAATGTGTCTCCATGAATTCCCCTGCGCTGAAATCATTGACCATGGACGGAATCCCTCCCACCGCCATGGAAAAATCATCCGACCAGGTCTGTATGGGACTCAGCACTTCCACTCCCTCAGGATATGGCTGATCCGCAAAAAAACCGGCTGGCAGACCGGTTATAAATTCCTCCAGGAAATCCGCATATTCATACACGCACCTCACAGCATCCTTCCTGCCATGGGCGTGGGCAGGCAGCTCGAAGTTCAGATCCGCGATAACCTTTCCCGCCCAGTCAGGCCTGGCCGTAAATACCTGCTCATAGGCGCCCGCAGACCAGTCGTATTTGGAATTCACCACTCCCCACTCCTCCGCAGCCATGGCGCAGAACACAAGGGTCTTTCTGGGCTTATACCCTGACCGCAGCACGGCTCTGGCTATGCCAAGCATCATGGCCACCGCGGCATTGTCATCCTGAAATCCGCTGAAATAGGAATCATAATGGGCTGACAGCAGAATCATTCCTTCCTCTGTCCCTGGTATGGTTCCTATGATATTATAAGTCTCCTGATCCTTAAGCACCGTGGACGAGGCGTCCAGGCGCACCTGCACCTGTTTATCCTCCCCCATGGACGCCTTCAGCACTAAAGCGTCAGCGCGGGACATGGAAAAGGCCGGGGCATAATCCGGACCCGCTATGTCCTGGGCGTTAAGCGCTTCGTCGTTTACCTCCCCGTACCCCTGCTCCTGGACAGCAATCAGGGCAGCCGCCCCCTTCAGCCAGGCCTGGTATACAGGAAAATTAATCCACCACTCATCTCTCTGGTTGATGTCAATAAGAACCAGCTTTCCGGTCACATCCACCTGTCTGTAATCTGCCGCCGTTCCCTTTCCCAGATATACCAGGCTGAATTCCCGGTATCCGCCGGTATGAAAATCAGTCTGGTAAGCCCCCAATTGAAACCGGTGCTCCCTGCCCCGGCTGTCTGTAAAAACCATGACTGCCTTCTCAAACTCCCAGCTGTCCACGCATATCCTGTCCTTATGCACGTCCGAAAGCCCCAGGGACTCCATTTCCCGGACCAGCATTTCGCCAGTCTCAAACTCTGCCCTTGACCCCGCAGTTCTGTATCCCAGCACCGGATTGGTACGGTATTGCTCCATCCGTTTAGCCAGGCTGTAGGAATATCCGGTGTCTGTTTCCATGCAGATTCTATTTCTCCACTCTTCCCCATTCATGACACATCACCTCAAAAATAGCTGTAGGAGTAAAATTCCCATACTCCTACAGCATCCCGTATTCCATGTTCAGTTGTGTTACTGGTTAATCTTTGCTCCGTCATCCCCTACCCAGTAGGAATCCGGCGTCAGACAGTTGGTCAGCATCTCGCCGTTGTCAGCACAGTAATACTCCCTGCCTTCCCACTGTATCCATCCGGTGGCCATATAGCCCTGTGCGTCAAAGAAATACCACTTATCTCCTATCTGCTGCCAGCTGTTGGCCGGATAGCTGCCGTCCGCGTTGCGGTACCACCATTTTCCGTTTTCCGGAGTCTGCACCCATTCGCCGTTTCCTCCTGTGGGATTCTCCCTGAACTGGGCCGCCTTTTCCTCCGGTATGTACGTGCTGGGAGATTCCGCCCAGTCTCCTTTTTCCTTGCTGTCAAATTTACTTACAGGCCTAACCCTGACCGTGTATGCCGTATTGCCCTTCTGCATGCGCTCGCGGCAGTTGCATGTATTGGTGCTGACTGTCATGACAGCGCCCACTGCCTTGTCGTCCCTGTACACGCGCACCTCATAGCTGCCCGCTGCCGGTATGGCGTCCCAGGTGGCTATGCCGTCCTCTGTGAGGACCACGTTTGTCAAAGCATGAAGGGAGGTGTTCAGGGCCTGGAGCTCCACATCCATCAGCAGGGTGGTGCTGGAATCCTCCCGCTTGGAATTTTTAAACTCAGCTCCGCCTTTTATGGTCACCTTATCCTTGGGAAGGGACTGGAAATAGTAATCGTCGTTGGCTGTCAGGGTAATCTGGATTCTGGGTACGGTGTCCTCCCGCCATTCCACATCGTCATTCAGGATCTCATAGCCGTCCACAGAGTACTTGTTGCTGCTGGTCTCAATCTCTATGAGCTCATCTCCGAAATCCGTATCCGGCTTTATCTCTGCTTTTATGGTCAGACTTATGGACTTAATGGGTTTACGGCTTGCGCCGTATGCAGGAAACACCATCAGGGCAGCCAGTACACCTGCCGCAGCCATCATTAATTTCCGCTTCATGTGCAGCATATCATGATTCCTCCTTTTTACGTTCCTCATATAACCCTACTTTATCCAGTTTTGCCAGCTGTGTCAATATACATTTCCTTACGATTCCATGGCTTAACATTATCCGGCTCAGGATTTCCCTGCGGCAGCCTGTGAATTCCTGTCCTCCATTCTGCGCTCCAGAACCTGATACTGCCGCTGCATCTCATGGTATTTATCCAGGATAGGCTGGGATCGCCGCCTCACCGCCCCCATGATGGTATCATAATTCTCCACGAACATGGACACAATCATCGAATCTATAAGCCCGTTATCCGCCATATCCTTCAAAATGGACACTGTCTTTTCTTTTGAAAATGCATCCTTGTAGCTTCTGGTTCCTGTCAGGGCGCTTATGATATCAGCCACCGCCACGATCCTCTGGGGCATATCCAGAGACACGGCACTTAGCCCTCTGGGATAACCGGAACCATCCAGCTTCTCATGATGGCGCAGGGCGATATCCCTCACCCTGGCTGACACATTGGTTCCCAGGATTTGCCCGGTCAAATCCACATGGGTCCTCATGACCCGCATGGCCTGGGGGCTTAATTTCCCGGGAAATTCCAGTATCTCCACAGGTATTCCTATCTTTCCCAGATCATGAAGCATGGCTGCGCAGATCACGTCCCTGATATCATTGCCGCTGTCCAGCATACGGACTGCCAGTTCCTCGCTTATAACAGTGGTTGTAATGGTATGGGTTACGGTATGGGAGCTTCTGAAGTCAATGACATAGGTCAGCATGCGCAGAAGCGCCTTCTGCTCATCCTCGGTAAACGGAACCTCTTCCATGGTCCTGTCAAATTGCCCGGACACATCCTCCGGCAGACAGTATTCCTGGCCCTGGACAGCCAGGCGGTCCAGGACTTCCGGTCCCAGGCGCCTGAAAAGCCCTGACACCCCGGGGCTGTAGGCCAGCCCTTCCTGCCTTCTTAAAAACTCCGTGAATCTCTGGTATCCGCCTGTATAACCGGATGATCCGAAATAGATGTCTGCCCGGTCCGCCAGATTGAGGATCTGGGCCGCCTCCCTGACTCTCTCCGGCACATCCTTCTGTTTTCTCAGCCGGTTCCAGGGCATATGGTGATACAGGACAACGGAATCCCAATATTCAAACGGCGTAAAATAGTGAAAGAACAGATATCCGTAAATGGAATGATTCCACACTTCCTTCGTCTCGAATTCCACCATCCTGTCAATTTCCTCGGTCTTATATGCGCCTATGTCATGGAGTGCAGCCAGAATCAGCAGGTTTCTCATCTCCGACGGCGTATAGGTGCCATCCTCCTTTAGCATCTGGAACACCAGATAGGAGACCCGGGCACCGTGTCCAATCAGCCTTGGGTCAACCAGATTAAATGCTCTTCTTGCGATATTAATTAAATCCTTGTTGCCCACAGGCAGGGAATATTCCGGCATAACCGCTCCTTTTCTCTCACTCCGACTTATACTCTGCCTCCTATTTTCACACAAAGCCCACTATAAATCAAGCTCAATCTGATACCCCGAAAAGGCGGCCCCTTCCTGAAAGGGGCCCTTTTTTACTCCCACTTAAAATAACGCAGCGCAATCCCGCCGCAGACCAAAAAGCAGACTGCCATGTACAGACATGATTTCCATATACCCTCAGCCGGCAGCCCCAGGGAAACCGCCTTAAGAAGTTTGATTCCCTGGGTCAGGGGCATCATATCCGCAATCCTCTGCAGGCCGGAGGGCATGGTCTCATACGGAAGGGTGGCGCCCGAAAGAACCAGCATGGGAAAATACAGTATGCTGGCCCACATCCCGGCTGTCCTGACATCCGGGGCAATGCCTCCTATCATCATGCCTATGCTGAATATGGCCAGCATCACAAACAGGAATACAGCCAGGTACGCTGCTGCCGAGCCCGGAAAACGCGCCCCGAAAAACAGGACCGCCGCCGCATAGACCAGAACCAGGGATGCCAGGGAGTAGACGGTATATACCGCTGTCTGGACCGCCAGAAGGAGGGCCGGACTGGCCGGCGTTACCTGGTACCGCTTAAGAATCTTTTTCTGCCTGTATTCCGAAATCACCAGAGGAAGCCCCATGACACCGCCAGCGCAGACCGCTATGGCAGAAACCGCCCCGAAGGACTGTTCCAGAAATGTATAGCCTGCTCCCGGATAAGCGGGCCGGCTGCCGAAAATGATTCCCAGCAGGGCTATGACCACCAGGGGCATGCAGATGGCAAAGATAATCATATCCATGCCCCTGATAGATAATTTAAATTCTGTTTTCAGTATAGTATAAAACCGTTTCATCTGTTTTCTTCCTCCTGTGTCCACCACAAATACGCATCCTCCAGGTTACTGTAAGGGCTGTTATCCACTGCCTCCTTTACGGTTCCTTCAAAGACAAACATTCCGTTCCTCAGGATACCGATTTGATCGCAGAGCATCTCCACCTCATCCATGAAATGGGATACAAGACATATGGAAAGGCCCTTATCCTTCATTTCCAAAAGGCATTTCCAGACCTCCCTGCGGGATTTTGTATCCAGCCCTGTTGTCAGTTCATCTAAAAACACCACCCTGGGACCTGGTATGAGCGCCAGTATAATAAAAAGCCTCTGCTTCTGCCCGCCCGACAGCTGGCTTAACATGGAATCCGCCTTATCCTCCAGCTTAAACTGCCGCAGCAAATCCCTGTAATCCGCTGTTTTCTCATACAGACAGGCAGTCTCCTCACAGAGCTCCCGCACCTTAATGCGGTCCGGATAACTTGCCTCCTGAAACTGCACCCCCACCTGCTCAAACAGGTGTCTGCGCTCTGTCACCGGGTCCAGCCCCAGTATCCGCACTTCTCCCGAATCAGCCCTCCTGGTCCCCAGTATACATTCCACGGCCGTGCTCTTTCCCGCACCGTTGGCTCCCAGCAGTCCATATATCTGGCCCGTCCGGATCGTAAGGTTCAGGTTCTCTATCACTTTTTTTCCGGAATAGGACTTGCTCAATCCTGTGACTGCCACCGCCTTTTCCCGGAGTGCGGCTTGTGCGGCTTGTATGGTTTTCGCGGCTTGTGCGGCTTCCGCGGTTTGTGCGGCTTGTGCGTTCACTGCAGTTTCCCTGCCTTTTCTCTGTTCTTCCCGATTGGTCATCTTCCTGCCTCCTATTTCACTGTGTATCGGTCTATGTTATAACTGTCTTTCACAGCTGTTCCGGCGGTTCATCTCTATCAGCTTCCCAATCTGCGACTCCACGTACCCTGCATTCTCTTTCGCCTCTGCCAGGGAAGTGAGAAGCTTATCACAGGCAGTGATAATATCGTCGTCCTCTCCGGGTGTATCAATGATTTTCCGGATATCGGCAGACGGATTTCTGGATAAGGCGTTTAGCATCCGCAGAATGGACGAGAGGGAATAGTTGGCGCACCGGAGGGAGCGTATGATGGTCAGCCGCTGCATATCCTCCTCCGTATAGACCCGGTAGCCGTTGGCCATCCGCCTGACAGAAAACAGGCCGTTTAATTCCCAGTTCCTGAGCGTATCAATGGTGACGCCCAGGATACCGGCCGCCTCCTTTCTTGTATACACGGTCTGTTCCCCATTATTTCCGGTACACGGCTCCTTGCTGCCGGCCAGCAGCCTTGTGCATATCCTGACAGCCTCCTCCGCATGTTTTATTTCCTGTTCCACCTGGTCACGGTAATGCTGCGTCAGCTTTAATGCCGTCTCAAAATCCCCTGATGCGGAAGCCTTAATGATGGTGACTGCCTGTTTTCTCAGTCCGTTCTGCAGGACCTCCACCCGCAGGGCCGCCCTTGCCAGCTTAAACTGCTCCACATGAAGCTCCGTAAAAATCCTGTAGCCGCTCTGCGTCCTTTCTGCTTTTGGAATCAGCCCGTACCTTTCATACAGACGTACGGTGTTCACATGAATGCCGAACATCCTTGCCAGATCCACTGTCCTGTATGTGTTCATAAAGATGCACCTCCTATTCTTTTATACCACAGCATTCATCCCTGATGTTATAGTGTAGGGTTTCCCTCCGGCACCTGGGCCTATGCGCTATTTTAAGAGCAAATAAAAACCAGCCTGTTCCGGCTGGTTTTTATTATTTTTCCCACCATGGCTCAGCGCACTAAATCTCGCTGATATAATAATACACAATGCTTATATAATCCTCCGGCTTCTGGAAATCCAGTTTCAGGGCCAGGCTCCCCTGATTCTCCCTGAATTGGTCCCATAACACCTTCTGGGCAGCGTATGACTTGTTGAGATCCCGCCGTTTTCCATCCGGAAAGATGGCATTGACCGCACCGCTGCACTGGTTCACAATCTGCAGAAATCCATTCATGTTCAATATATTTAGTTTTATCACAATCCAACACCTCCCGGAATATGCAGCCCCTTTCATGACCGTGGGAGGAAGGCGCTATCCCTTCTTCCTACTATCATTATAGTGTATCATATTCCCTGAAGATATCGAATTTCTGTCATCTTGTGTCACTATTCTGCCATTTCTGACGATACTCTTTCGGACTGCATCCCATACTGCTTCGGAATACCCTGCCGAAGTAGCTGCTGCTTCCCAGGCCGCATATATGGCATATGCTGGTGATGGGTTCGTTTCCCTCAGACAGCATCCAGCATGCCCGCTGTAAACGGAAGCTGGTCACGTACTCTACCGGAGTCATGTTCAGGCAGTCCCGAAACACCCGGAAGCACTCGCGCTCACTGATGAAGGCAGATGCCGCAATCTCCTTCACCGACAGCTTATCCCCGCAGTGCTTGTGGATGAACGCCAGCATTATCTTAATCTTCTGGCTTGACCGGCTGTTGTGTTTGGGGCTTTTCTCCATGGTCTCTGTCAAGGCAAGAAGGCCGCACCATATCTCAGACAGGACCGACCTCAAACGGATTTCGTAGCCGCAGTCGTTCTCTGATATCCGGAAGGACTGCCGGAGGGCCTCTAAAACAGGTACATGGGACGGCTGGTCCGGGTACAGCCCGATTATCTCTACATGGGATGCCGTCATAAGGGGCGACACGTATTTCCGGTCAATGATGCTGCCGCTCTGTCCGCTGATCAGCAGCGGGTTAAAGATATGAAGAAGTGCGGCGACTGAACCTTCCCCCTCCTTTGCCCTGGACATATGCAGCACATTTGAATTCACAAAGCCCCCTGAGCCAGCCGTAAAAACAGTCTTTCCATGAGGCGTGTCATATTCCAGGCTGCCCTGCTCCATGTAAAACAGCTCCGCTTCTTTGTGCCAATGCCAGGGGGACTGTCTTCCCGCGCACTTGTCCAACTCCACATAAGAGGCAATATAGGGAAATTCCGCCGAGATTCCCGGCAGTTCCTCTTCATAGCTGCCCGGTTTAAACTCTACCTTACGAATTATCTTCATATTACCCTCCTGTTCCGGGACCTTATTGCCGGGTGTCTGCACTCTCCAGAAATATCCTGACCTCCTGATATTCCCGTCCCATAAACTCCTTTACACTGCCGGAAAATGCCTCCGCATTTCCCTCGCCCAGATACCGGCCGGCCTGATCCACCATATCATTATATTCCATATGAAACTCCCTTTCCCTCAGGCGCAGCAACGCAATGGGGTACCCCCATACAATCAGTTCCCTCAGCTTATTGTAACACTCCTTTACCAGATTCAGCCTGCAGTTCTCCGCAATAAATGTCAGCACCACCTCAAAGATCTTATAACCATTCCTATTCTTTCCGAGCTGCCGGACATCGTACTGCAGCTTTTCCACTGCATCCGCCGGTGCATTCTCCAGCGTATATTGGACCACCGGCTTAATGGTCAGCGTCATCAGCTGCAGGCTGTCAAGATACAGTTTCATGCCTTCCCTGATTTCCGGATTTGCCAGATCCGCCTTTTCCGCCTCAGCCAGGACCAGGGTTCCCTTGCCCTGGAGGGACCTGGTTATCCCCATGCTGTCAAGTATGGACAGGCTGCGCCTCACGGTATTAAACGATACCTCGTAACGCTGTGCCATACAGGGAAGTGATGGCAGGTAGGTTCCGCGGGGGTAATCCCCTCTCTCTATCTCCCTGAGAATGCGGGACACAAGTGTATATCTCATCTGGGGACGTTTACGGTAAATGTTCCAGTAAAACGGAACCTGCTCCATATCCCCCAAATCGAACTCATCCTGTGCCTGTGCTATAAAAGACAGCAAATCCGCTGTGATACGGCCGTACAACGTCTCAAAGGTCTGCCCCAGCAGTGAAATGACCTCCTCCCTGGACAGTCCCTCCAGCTCCTGATCCGTCAATACCGCCTGGTCTTTTCTGACCATCAGATAAGCAAACCTTATATAACGCACAGTCTCCCAGTAAAGATTCAGGAACAGCCGGTTGTGCGGCGCCTTGAATACCAGTATATATAACTCTGCCGGCATGGATACAGATTCCACGGACAGGTGCTTCATATTATCTAAAAAGCGTTTCCAATCCTCATCGCTCCACCTCATAAGACATTCCCGCCACAGCGGCTCAAACAGCAGCTTTCCGGACAGAACCCAATCTGCTATCCCGGCTTTCCTGGATACGAAATATCTGGCTGCACTTTCCCGGAACCCGGCGGGTCCGGCCTTATAAACCACCACGGGCGCTGTTCTCGGATCTACCCTTACATATCCTCCTTTTTCCAGCAAAGCCAGGCCGGCTCTTACAGTTGCCTGCGCCAAATGAAACATCTGACAGATTTTGTTAATGGACGGAAGGCTCTCTCCATATTTATAATATCCATATAGTATCCTGGCCTCAAAATATTCGTACACCAGCCTGTTTAAACCGCTGTCAGCTCTCATTCTTTTACCTCAAATATTTATATAGCATCTGTTCCAGCACACTGGCGTCAATGGGTTTTGCAAAATGCGCTGTCATCCCGGCGTGAAGGGCATTCTGCACATCCTCCGCAAATGCATTGGCAGTCATGGCTATAATGGGTACGGAGGCCGCATCCTCCCTGTCCAGGGCGCGTATGGCCCTTGTGGACTCATACCCATCCATCTTAGGCATCTGCACATCCATCAGAATCATGTTATAGTAGTGCTCCGGCACCTGCTTAAACCGTTCCAGGGCTTCCTCCCCGTCACAGGCTTCCTCCACCTCCACCCCCATCTCTTCTATCAGGGTTCCCGCAATCTCACGGTTCATCTCATTGTCCTCCACCAGAAGAACCCGTTTGCCTGTAAAGTCTGATTTGCCCGTAAAACCGCTCCATTGCACCGGTTCCTTTTCTCCGCTGAGCTCGCTGAGCAGATAGCAGATTTTGGACCTGTAAAAGGGCTTTGCCAGAAATGCAGATACACCGGCTTCCCTGGCCTCTGCCTCAATCTCCGACCAGTCATATGCGGTCAGCACGATAACGGGAATTTCTCTTCCCACCTCCTGCCGGATACGCCGCGCCACTTCCACTCCGTCCATATCCGGCATCTTCCAGTCCACAATGACCAGGCGGAAGGGATCGTCTGAATCCTTCAGAGCCAGTACCCGTCTTACCGCCTCAGCGCCTTTTGTGACAAACTGGGGCCGCAGTCCCATATCCTCTAAAAGCTCCGACGCATTTTCACAAGTCTGCTCATCGTCATCCACAATCAGGCAGTGTATGCCTACCCATTCCTCAGGCACCTCCTCAGGCGCTGCATCCTGGAACTGCAATGGAAGAGCCACCGTAAACACAGAGCCTTCCCGGGGCCTGCTTTCTACTCTGATATCACCGTTCATCAAATCTATCAAATTCTTTGTGATAGCCATTCCCAGTCCGGTACCGGTTACCCGGCTGTTTGTGGAGTCCTGGGCCCGCTCAAAGGGCTGGAACAGTTTGCTCATAAATTCACTGCTCATGCCGATCCCAGTGTCAGCGCACCGGAACACATAACGCCCATATCCTCTGCCGGCGCCTTGCTCCTGCCTTACCTCCACATGAACACTCCCCCCTTCCGGGGTGTATTTGGCCGCATTGCTCAGGATATTAATATATATCTGGCGGATACGCAGGGAATCTCCCACCACTTCCTCATTTTTCAGCCCCTTCAGATGCACGTCCATCTCAAGGTGTTTTGCCTCTGCCTGCGGACGCACCAGCTCCGCGGATTCCGTCACCAGTTCTGCCAGGTTAAAGGGTTCCTCCCGTATGGATAGTTTCCCGCTTTCAATTTTCGACATGTCCAGCACATCGTTAATCAGGCTTAAGAGATGCTTGCTGGACAGGCTGATTTTCTTCAGGCATTCCATCACCCGTTCCCTGTCATCCAGGCGGGTGCTTGCAATGGCCGTCATGCCCACGATTGCATTCATCGGAGTGCGGATATCATGGCTCATATTGGACAGGAACTGGCTTTTAGCCTCGCTGGCCGCCCTGGCGTTGTCCAGGGCGCTCTGAAGAGCGCTGCGTTTCTGTTCCTCCTCGTAGCGCTGCTCATCAATACGGCGTGAAATCAGGATTGCCAGTTTATCCCCGGAATAGGGATTGTCCACATGAATGATCTGCATAGAAACCCAGTGATACCTGCCGTCTCCAAGCATCTGTCTCACATCCAGAAACACCTCATTTTTCTCCTGTCCCAGAGTCTTATTCAGATTCTCTGCCGAGAAGCGGCGGCAAAATTCCTCCAGGTGCTCCGGATGAATGGATGCGGCCACATACTCATAGAGCTGGCTGTAGGATTCCTGGTTCCCAAGCTCCAGCATCAGGCCCGGTTTTACATAGATAAAGTTCAGCGAATCCCTGGTCAGATTCAGACTGATAATCACCGGGTAGGCATTGGATATAGCTCCCACCAGGGTAAGGCGTTCCTGAAGCTTCTCCCGCTCCGCTGCCTCCTCTGCCAGCTTTTCGTCCGTGATATCATGAAAAGCGGAAATCAGTACCGGATTTCCGTTTTCATCCAGGGTCCTCTCCACGATTCCGGCTGCCCAGAAAAATCCATTATCCAATGTAATCACACGCACTTCAAAGATGTTCTTTCTGCCGCTGTCCGCTGTGTCCTTAAACAACTGTACCAGATTTTCATAGTCCTCCTGGTGTATCACATCCCGGAGGCTTTTTCCCTTCATTGCTTCATTGGACGCGCCCTCCTGACAGCGGAACAGTCTCAGCCCCTCCTGGTTCATAAGCAGGAAGTCATATGGGGCTTCCACGGACATCAGGGCGATTCCTTCCGGCACCGCATTGTACAGACGGCTTATGTAAACGGCCTGATTCTTTAATTTCCGGTTGGTCCTGTTGGCATAGCGCAGATAAAATACCAGAAGCAGTGCAATCCCCAGTAAGATACAGCCTATCAGGGTAAAGGAACGCATGAGTATCTCATTGGTCTGAGCATTTACCACGCTCTGGGGAATTATGGAAATCAAATACCAGTCAGATTGGAGCTTTAAAGGCGTATAACAGAATACGGTGGCCTCTCCCTGGTAGTTAAAGGTGGCCCATCCGGTATAGGAACTTTGGAGAGACCTGGCAAACTGGTCCAGGCTCTCACGGCTGTTTTGGGTCTCCGGAAGCATATCAAACAGATTCTGCACTGTTTTATTGCTGTTGGGGTGGGGAGAGCGAATCAGCACATCCCCCTTCTGGTTGACCACATAGGAGAAGCCGGCATTGTTATAAAAGGACAGGGTGAAGCTGTCTACAATACGATCCACCTCATACTCCTTTACCAGGTATCCCCGCACCCCGTCTTTCAGTGTGACTCCCACAAACAGGTCAAATACATTGACACCCGTTACGCTGCTGATATGGGGGTCAATGATGCCGTTGCCCCGGTCCGTATCCAGCAGCACAGCTTCCGCCTTTTCGTCAATCCCTGAGCCTGAGGGAATACATACTCCGTCCTGCAGATACAGACTGATCCCGTTTTCTATCTGTGCATAATTATCCATAAGGAGTTCCAGTTCCTCCCGCTGCCCGGAAGCAAATTCCCTCAGGTTCAGCGTGACGGTACCCATGGATTGGTAATCGTCCATCAGCTGGACCTTCAGGGTATTACAGCCCTGCTGGGTGCTCTCTATAATGGTCTGGACAGACTGCTTCCACAGCTCCTCCTTCACCTCATGGATGAATAAGAAAGTCAGAATGCTGAGCACAGCGCCCACCAAAACAGCCGCCATGGCAATCTTCTTCTTTATGCCGGTACTGTTCTTATCCATTACCATCCTCCCCTTCTCCCAGCGGCTTCCTGGTCCATCCATTTCATGGTATCTTCCAGTTCTTCCCCTTTCATCAGACGTTCTGATGCCCCGGCTGTCAGTTCCCATATAGGAAGTTCCAGAAGCGCATCCGTCCCTATGACCGTCCTTCCGGACTGGTAGCAGGAGACAATGGGCTGTATCTCTTTTACAGACGATGGAATACCATCCCTTAAGGGGCTAAAGGAAGACTGCTGGTCCGCAAACTTCTGTATGTTTTCAGACCGCGTAAAAAATTCCACAAAGGCCAGGGCCTCATCTATATGTTCACTGGCCCTATTGACGCTCAGCCTGGTATCCGCATTGATCACCACCAGTCCGCCGTCCTCCAGCACAGGATAAGGCGCCACCACAAAATCAAAATCAGGGTCCATCCCCTCCACCCGGCCTGCTGCCCATGCCCCGGTCAGCATGAAAGGTGATTCCCCCTTTACAAATTCCTCCAAATCATCTGAGGTTTTCCGGGTCTCCAGTGCTTTCCCTGCATCTACATAGCCATTGTCAATAAACTCCTTAACCAGAGAAAAACCGGGGGTCATGCAGAAACTCAGCTGTTCTTTCCCTTCATTCAGGTGTCTGAACATCTCATCTTCCCGGTTTTCCTGATACGCCGAATAAAAACTCCGTCCAATTGCCAGGGTCTTAAGGGATATATCATTATTGGCAATAACAGGGGTAATGCCCTGCTCCTTAAAATAACTGCATACCTGCCTCCACTCCTGAAGGTTCTCCGGCAGCTTCTGCTTATGTTCCTTCAGCAGCTTCTTATTACAGTAAAGCCCAAAACCTGACACAGTGGTGGGAACCCAGTAAATCTTTCCATGCTCAACCATCTGCCGGAGCATACGGTCACTGTAGTCCTGAATGGTTTTAAGGCCGGATAAATCCACAAGCTGTCCTCTGGACTGCATTTCCAGCAGAACATCGTGGTTCACCATGAATACATCGTCACCCTTTCCCGCGTCAAAACGCTTTCCCAGGGCTTCATAGTATTCATTTCCCTTAAGGCTTTCATAGGATACCCGGATGCCGGGATTCTCCTTCATGAAATCCGACAGGATTTCCTCTATAACCGTCACGTTTTCCGGCTCATATTTATTTCCGAAAAAAGTGATTGTGGTAACATTCTCATTGGGAATCTCGAAATTAACAACCTTATTCCCAGTGCCGCAGCCCCCCAGCATAAGGGCGCTTGCCAAAAACACTGCGTGCAGCCCCACCATCCTTCTTCCCATACCATATCCTCTCTTTGAATCCGTCAAACCGGCAAATAACCTCAGTCCTACTCTGTCCACATATATTTTAGCATGATACACAGTATGGTACAATCTCTTTTTTCTCCGTGGCGGAACGCAAAACAGAGGATAACGCACAATATCCTGCGTTACCCCCTGCCCTCCTTATGATACAAATGCAGTTTAACGAACATGCCCTGGTTTATGGGGCTGTTTCTGTCAAAACAACCTTTTTCCATCTGAAATATCTATCCCAAGCTCTTTCGCCAGGCCGGTCTGCTTAAACGGATTTATTTTCTCCACTGCGTCATTGCATCTGAAAAATGAGCCTGTATTTTTAAACCAAAATGTTTTGTTTGCTTTTACACATTGTTCACGGATGTCCAGTACCCAGTCATAGTCACACACCCGGGCGTCGCGTCCTGTTTCACCGCCAACTGTAACATGGTCCACTCCATGAAGATATGGCGTCAGATCGATGGCCTCCAAAAGCGGGGCGCAGGCAATAAAACGCCGTTTTATGGGATAGGATAAGAATAGAGGAAGTCTGTAATCGGCCATTTTCTGGTTTTCAACAGTACAGCCAATATTCACATTATCATAGCCGGTTCCCCAATCCGGCGGAAGCGATACAAGGAAACGGTCAATACGCTTTGTCAGAATCAAAAAATCAATATCTGTCCTCTCCCTGATCATGGCCCAAACTTCCTTACGCCATTCATCTGCCTCGGGAAGGAAAAAGTCAGTTGCAAAGCAGGTTGCGAGAATTTTGTTTCCTTTGATGTTGTACTGTCCCTTTGCATTCCTCCTGACAGGCCAATCAAATTTGTCTGTCTTCTCTATGATGTTTTGACCGTACCGTTTTGCATACGGCCCATAAAAATAACAATATGTACATCCGTCACTGGCTTTATAACAGCCTGTCCATGGTTCCCAGTTCATAGAACCTCCTTCCGTGAATGTCTTTTTGGACCAGGGGCCGCATACGCTTAATGGCATGATACACTCCCTAGGGATTCATTCAGCTCTGCAGCAGTTTTTCCAAATCAGATACAGAGACATCCATTCGTCTGGAAGTCTCCTCCATGGACATCCCGGAATGGATAAACCGCTTCACAACCATTTTCATGTTCTCCCCAACCTCAATGATGTGGCCGTCCAAATCATAAAAACGCACTGTGCGCTGTCCCCATCCGGCTTCTTTCACACCGTCCCCTATGTACTGAATGTCATTGCGCTGCCCTAATTTAGCTATAAAGCCGTCAAAATCATCTTCTTCAAAATACAGCTCCATATTGTGGGCTTTTTCCAATATACTTTCTTTAGGGACACCTGTCAGCCAGTCAAATTCCTGCTGTAAAGACAGTCCGCCAAAGGAGACATTTATACCATAATCCTGAAATATCTCCAGATCAAATAAATCCTGATAAAATTTTTTTGAAAGATTCACATTCTTTACAGCAATACAGACACCTTCATATTTCATTCAAAAATAACCTCCGTTTTAAGGGTAATGGCTGGAAATGCTCACTGTTGATGCAGCGGCTGCCATCAGGAGCATCCGTATCATGATACCACTCTTAATATGACATCTGTGTGTCATATTTACTGCCGTCCATCAAAAAAATGCCCTAAACCCGCATGAATGAATACTGCATTCTTACGGTTTTTAGGGCATTTATCTATACTTCTTAATAATTACTTCGCGTAATCCGTAACTTGCTCATTTTGCCCTTATTATAAGCACCTTCCCGGCCTCAAAAAATTTTTTACGCCAATTTTACGCCAATTTCTTCAACATTGCCCAATTTCCTGATTTCCTTGTGTTTTTCCTCATGTGTTTCATGTACATATAAATCCATTGTTACAGTGATAGAAGCATGTCCTAATATTTTCTGCAGAACATTTGGTTTCATTCCATCTTCAATACATCTGGTTGCAAATGTATGGCGAAGCGTATGGGGATGTGCCGGTTCAAATTCCGCATAAGTAGTATTGTTAATTTCCGCTTCTGCCCTGCGGTCATTATTAATTCTGGTAATCACCCGCAGCATCATCATACGAAATGTCGATTGACCTACTGGATTTCCATTTATAGTGCAAAATATTAAATTATCAAACTCTTTGTTTTTCTGCCAGTTATCACTTCTCTGACGGAGTTTGAAATTACATATCCGCTGATCTTTTAATAGCTGGATTGCCGTATCAGTTAACGGGACGGTCCTGATACTTTTTTTGTTTTTAGGACTTCCAAAGTAAAAACCACCTTTTGCCTTATCCTGTAGCAAGGTTCTTGTTACATGCAGCTCTCTGTTATCAAAGTCAATGTCTTCCCATTTTAAACCGCCCACCTCACCTGGTCTGAGACCCGTCTGCAATAAAAGCGCATATGCATTATAGTACATTGTTCCCCTGCTATATTCAAGGAAAACCTTTTGTTCTTCCCTGGTAAGAACTCTGGAGTCTTTCACATCCCGTTGCTTACATTTTAACCCATTCGCCGGATTCTTCGCTAATATTTCACTCTGTACCGCCCCATCAAATAACGCGTGAATTGTAATTTGAGTCAATACCATAGTTCCAAAAGCATACCCTTCATCATACATATTATTTAAAATGGTTTGTAGTTGGATCTTCTTTACTTTGTTTAACTGCAAATTACCAATCGCCGGTTTAATATTGTTCTCAAAACGACTCTTATAATTTTTTACTGTGTTATCTTTTACAACTCCTTCCTTATAGAGCTTTATCCATTTTTCAAACCATTCAGTAACACTTACTTTCTCCCCTGTACCAGAAAGGCCGTGTTCATCTTCGTACCGGGCATCATTAAGCCATTTTTTCACTACGGATAGTTTGAAATCGTAAAACTCCATGCGCTTTCCATATTGATTGGTGTAGCGAGCAGAATATCTCTTATCTTTTCTTTGATATAAACCCACGCCCAATTCTTTGCCACGTAAATCTTTGCCCATGCAATCCACCTTTCCGATTACACTACCTCTTACTTATTAAGCCTACCAAAACAGCCATTTCCGTTTGAACTGTATTTACAAAGAAATTTGTCTTTTTTCATCAATCCACCCTTCAAATTTCTTCCGCTTAATCAGAGTCCTGTTTCCATTGTCTATAGAAAATTCCCTTTTAACATCTAATGCCACCAACTCTCTCAGCCGGTTTTCACCTATTCCAAAATATACAGCCGCCTCCTCTATGGTAAGCAGGTACTTTTCCCACAGCGGTACAGCCAGTTTTTTGTCCATTCAGTCACCTGCCTTCCCCTAAAAATACAGTGCGAGATTACAAGCCTGCCAACCGGCTGATGCCAACAGCCACATATATACGTCGCCGCATATCCTGCACTTTATCGTCCAGGCCCACCCGATGGTTTTCACATCTTAGAGGGAAGTATCATTATTGTTTTCTCTACATGTCGTCGCAGATGATTGGCTAAATCACTTTACAGTTCTTCGCTCGCTTTAACAAGGTCATGGCAAATACGCTGATGTGCTCCATATAGAGGATTCTTAGCAGTCTTGCTTTCTCTGATTTTCAATACGTCTATAACAAACCCTCAACTTTTAGCAAATTGTAAAAAGGCATTAAAACAAGCAGGAATCTACTGGATATGTTTCCAATAGACTCCTGCTACTAATACTAATTAAAATTTTGCTTCATCACCAAATTGATTATCCTATCACCTCAATCCGATCTCGTTCCCTGCTATAATGATATACCTTTCCAGAAAGGAAATCATCGCAGCCATACTGATTATTCTGGAACTCTAATGCACATTTAATGGCATCCGGAGTTATCAGACTGCTGTTATGGATAACCGCAACATCTGTACTAAGGAATCCAATATAGAGATCACTCCCCAGTAATTCAGCTAACCGTTCTGCTACCCCAGGCAGAAAAATTGAAATGGCCCCATTGATATCATTTACCGTAGTCAGGAATATTCCATCTCCTCTGTTGTTTTTCACAACTTCCGGAACCGTATGCATAAACTCCTGCTTATCTGACATCCCCAAGAAGAAAGCATATTCATCAAACAACCTGGGCGGAAATAAACGGTATGTATTCCTTATGGCATTTTCCATAACTTCTTCTTTTTTCCTGTCCCAAATAGAAAGCAATTCAGTGCGGACCATACTGCTGACATATTTGTCTTTCATAGTTCCTATATTGATATACAGTGTCAAAGCAACATCGCCAATCCGATAAAAGACCCCATTGTGCAGTTTTTCTGCATTGGCACTAAAATTGAGCGGGCGCAAAATCAGGGAATCCTTGATTTTTTCGTAGCAGTCAGCATCGTCAAGCAGCCCCAATCCTGAAACACGGTATCCCAGTTTTAAAGTTTCCCTCACCTCTTCTGTAATTTCTTCCATTGTTGCTTTTTTGCTTATCAAATCCTGGAAGATTTCTTCCACATGAAAACGCTGTATCCCCATACCCTCATTGGTGGGAATTTCCACAATCAGGTAATCCTCCGTCTCCGAATCACCTTCCGGACGGAACTCAACCTCTGCCTTCCAGTCCTTTATGACATTCTGCACTTCTTTCTTTAAACCGTCTACAAACTCAAAATATTCTCTGTTCTTCTCCATTTATTACCCCTCTTTTCTTATATTTGAAATCATTGAAACAGAAGGGAAAAGATATCCCCGGCGACAAGCCATGATTCTTTTCCCTGCTTCTATTTTATATACAGCCAGCTTTTCTCTTATTTTGGACAATACCCAATCACAACTTTCTGATTCTTCCGGTCATACCGATACACACTATCCGACAATACGCTGTCTTCCATAAAATCCATGCCATTCATAGTTGACACAGTCTCCTGCCACTCCTCTAAGTCCATCCTGCTTTTACTGTATGGAATCATCAAAAACTCATGCAGGCTGGAGGGCAGTAGTACAATATCATCTTCCCACAAATCTGCAATCTGGCCCAGCAGTGATTCATTCAGAATACTACAGGCCCCATATTGTTCACTGACATTTGTGAGCATGTACATAGGAAAAGTTACATCCTCGATATCAGCCATATTCTCCAAAATTTCGTCCATGCTGTCGCCTATCGTTATCGGTTGAACCCCTGATATTGTACATGCAACCTGATAAATCATAGGGGGATTTAATACAGGGGAATTCCGGTTGGCGGATTCAACAACGGCCTCCAGCCCCACTCCCCACTTTTTCAGGTCATCCCAGGTAACATTAAAATCATAATCTCCATCGTGCCGACAGACCCGGAACGTCTTAATCATATCCAGATAATCTTCATGCGGTATGGGCCTGCCGTCTTTTTCTGCTGCCGCGGCATTCTCCAACACATAAATAATCCTGTCTTTGACATCTTCAAAAGTACCCTGTTTCATAATTTTAATCTTCCTCTCTAAATAAAATAAAGCCTCAGAAATCTTCTGACGCCTTTCCTTTTGGCAGTTTCCTGCCATTATTCATTCTTTATGCCCAATGCTCACAGGGGAAATAATCCTTCAGATGATACTGCATATCTTCCCACGCCTTGTCCTTTTCAAAACGTTCTGCCAACTCGGTCAGGCTGCAGTTCTTAAAGACGGTGTATCCGTATCTTTTTTCATATTCTGCCGCCTTCCAGTATCGTTCCGGATATTGCTCCCAATAGATTCTCCAGCTCGCCTTTCCCGCTTTATAGCACGGAATGCAGTTATTGTGGTTCAAGCCATTTCTATAGGTTTCCGGGAGCGGAATTCCCCACTCCTGCTCAATAATGCGTTTTATCTCACATCCGCGGAGCTTCTTTTCATATATAGGAAACCGGATGGCCCGCCCGGTTCTCCTGGCCCTTGCAAGAGCATTGCGAACACGTTTTCCTTCTTCCACACCAAAGCCAACATACTCAATAAAATCCTGATTCTGGCTTTTTAAGTATTTAAAATACTCCTCCTTCATCTTCTGTTTTAGTTCCATGGTACAAAACGGGAGGAACTGCCCTGGTATTGCTTTCTGATCTTCCATAAGCTCGTCTAAGTTCCGTCCGTCTCCCCATTCCGTAATCGGCACGCCCAGGTATCTTGCCACACGGCATCGGAACGTATCCGCATCATGGTTCTCCGTAAAGGTTGGTGTGTGCAGAAGGACAATATCCTCTTTCTTTTGTTCCTGAAGCACCAGATAAGCCATATACGCACTGCTGGCACCTCCGGAATACAATACCACATGTCTCATACTCAGCCACTCACTATCAGCTCGTGGCAAGCAATATACCTTCCTAAGCTCGCAGTTTAATAGCCGGTTTCAATCAGGTCGGTTTCTCAGCCGTATCATACTTCGCCTTTCCCTACTCACGGCATCTGCTCACGCAACTAGTATTGCTTTTACATTGTGTTTTACAGTCTCACAACAACCGGTTCACCGGATTAGTATGACTCCTTTCTGCTTTTTATGCTGCTGTACAGAGTTCCTGTTCTCCTCCTAATATATAAGTGTAGGGTTTCAGTACCCAACAACCAGTTGGGACTTAATCCTCTCATTGTTTAAGCTGTATAATGATTAGGCATCGGTCTGACAGTGTTCTCCTGTACATATTCAACAACTGAAGCATCTGACCTGGCACAAAGCTCTGCTTCCATCAAATCGGCTTCCAATACATCCGCCAGAGGTTTTCCCGCCAAATGCCCGTGTCTGATTCTTACATCATCTTTTCTCAATTCGGCAAGTTCTTTCACACGCAGCAATGCGCTGCGCTCTGCCAGTTCCCAATCTTCCTTCGTCAGACGTCTGCGGATTGCTTTCTGCCATTTCCTTATGAATCTTTTGGCCTCCTCATAATCAGCATTCTGTTTGTCGCCAACCGTGCGCTTCTGTCTTGTGGTTCCACCCGGCTCCACCTCTAATGTATAATATGGCTTATCCGGTTCACTGGTTTTCCTCAAAAAGAGAATATAAGATTCCTTTGTCTGAATCCGGTCAAAATATATGTCACTCCGATCCAGGCAATGTCCAAGTATATATCCCTCCCTTAAAATGTCCTCAATTCTGTCCGGAACAATCACCGTGTAAGCTTTATCCCCATACTCATACTTTTCTTTGTTCTGCTGACAAATTTTATCAACATCCGGAAATTTCTTCGATATTTCCGCCGCTTTCAGGGCATTCTCCTTTTCTCTCAGGACTCCAACCAATTCATCATGGCTTTTTATCAACTCTTTTGGCTTAAAAATCTGTTCCTGCTCTAAATCCATCTTAAGCCGTTCTGCCATGGAAGTATAATCCTCCCATGTTGAAATCAGTTCCTTTGGAGTTCGCCCTGTTTCCCGGTACTGCCGTTGTAAGTAATTGCATATTCTGATTGGTGTCATTTTTTCAATAATAAAGCTCAAATCACCTGGTCCAATCTCATTCTGCTCAAAATACTCAATTACTGTATGAGCGATATTAATTCCCCTTCGTTTCTCAAGGCGCAGCCATTCCAGGTATATGAAACCTCCGTTACACTCCCTGAGCCGTTTCATCCGGCTTCCATCTATTCCAAGGGATTTCGCCAGATCCTTTCCTTTGCTTAATGAAAGAGTTCTGCGGTCATTCAGTATGCTCCAGGCAATCCTGCTTAAACCGGCTTTTGTGATTTGCTCCAGATATGGTTTCTGGAGCAGTGTTTCAAGATATTCCCTGGGATTGATTCTGTCCACATCTTTGGCCAACCGCGGCAATCCTGTTTTACTTAAAGCGCCAGAAGCCAGAGCCGGCAACGTCCGTTTATAGACAGACCCCAGCATATCATCTCTGGATCTGTAGTATTGAAAGTACCCAAAACCTGCATTTGGCTTTTCCCCTTTTATCCATCTGAATTCTGAATGTCGGTACTTTCCATAATAATATGGAGTTTCTTCCAGCGTATCGTTGTACACAAACCTGCGTTCTTCCTTGCAGGACAATTCTGGAGTTTCATAACTCTCCTCGGAATAGATACGGATTGCAGAATACTCACGAATGACAAAGTCATTCCCGCATTTCTGTACAAGATATACCCATTCTTCATCAGTGGAAAAATGCCCTGCACGTCCTCTGGACTTAAACTGGATTTTGTGTCCACAACATTTACAGACGCTTTTAGCATTATGCTTCGTTTTTTTTATCGGTACCTCTTTCTGACAGTATGAGCAGTAACCTGTTTTCGCACCATTTCTCACATAATCATAAAAAATGTAATTTTGATGTATCCCATGCTTATCAACCCAGCGGCTCCAGTCTTTTGGCTCTGGCGGAACTTGAGCCATTACTTTATCCCAGGATTCAGTTCGCCGCTTGTGTTTCTGATTCAACGCATTCTCACGTAACCGCTCTTGATAAACAGATATCCCGTCATACCCGTCTGACTCTACCTCAAGATACTGTTTCATCTCCCTGTTTTCATCGGAATCAATATAAGTATTTACGGATGTAATATAGTTTGGCCATTCAAGATTCATCAGCATGGAGGTCCTCCACTTTGCATGAATGACATCCCATGTGAGGAACTTACCGGCATTTCTATCAATAAACAACTCATACACCGGACGGGTGCCTCCAATCCGCAGATCCCTTGCCAGGAAAAAAGCTGCCTTTAAAATTCCATCCATAACCTGGCTTCTTATATAAACCTCACACCGATATGTATCCCGCGTATTTTCCTTCTCTGGAATATCCTTTTCAGCAATCTGCATCATATCACTGGTAGGTGTTAGTTGGCTGAGCCCTCTTAATCTTTTTTTCTCCATGCTATGCTGCTATCCTTTCTACGATAGAGCCGTCCACCTGGTACCAGGTATCTGGCAGGATTTCCTTTCCGTCAACGACAAAAAGTCCAATTTCCATAACTTTTCTGCTGTCTTCCATTTCCTTAGCAATCCCCAGGACATCTCCCAGTTTTCCCTTTGCAACCGGCGCCTTACCTCTGACCACAGCAAATCCGCTTTGCGCCTCTCCTGCATCATCACATACATGTATATTGTTTTTTCTCATCGGATGCTCATATATATACCTGAGACTATGTGCGATAAATTCAGCCATATTTAACTGTTTTACCAACTTCAATCTAGTTGCTGAAATTTTACTGTCGCGAGCGTCTTCATCAATATCTCCATCGACAAGAACCATGTAGTAAACAGCGTTATCCCAATCCGAATAATAAGACAGGCAGTCCAACGGATTTTCAGCACAGTGGAAACCATTGCAGGCGCAGTTTGCTTCCTTCTCCTCATTCCAAATCCCTAAGTGGTACTGAAACCGATTTCTTCCGGATGTACAGGATAAATCTTTGTCAAATGCTTTATATGCAATCATCATGTATGATATCCTCCTAACATTCAAAATCAGAACAAAGAAACCTGCCCCTCTATTTGATTTTTATCTTCCTTTTTTACTTTCTTTTCACCTGACAAATCAGTTTTTTTGTCCTTTATCGGCATAGATACCGACGGGCCTGCCTCTTTCTTCTTACCGGCCTGTTTTGATTTTATAGCCTTTTTTCCTTTACCTGAAGGCGGTATCAGCTCTTTGCGTTTTAAGAAAGTTTTCTCCGTTTCCTGAACTGATTTTTTCACCTCTTCTTTATCATCCAATTCGTAATATTCATCGGTCCATTGATATACCATATCATCCGTGACTGCAACACAGACCTTACGCTGTCTTTTGCCATCTTCATCGGTCACCATTTCCTGTGCTTTCGACATCAAATACTCAATGCACCGCTGCAATGTTTTATGTTTCTGAAGAACCAGTGCAGAAAAATCGGACTCATCACAGCGCTTTAGAATATACTGCCCAATCACATCTCCAAAATGAGGATCGTTCAGAAAACCAATTTCATCTAAAAGCTTTGCCCACGCAGTGTCATAAGTCTTTGCATCTCCACCATCTACCAAAAAATATCGTTTCCCTTTCAGATAATCTTCCACATCGTCGGAGGGAATCTTATTTTTTTTCGCCAGAATTTTCAGCTCCTCCTGGAGTCCGATTCTTCTCAAATCTGCAGCAATCGCATTAATTTCGTGAACACTGTCTATTTTGTTAAAAACTTTCTCTACCATCACATTCCTCCTGGCATAAAAATAACCGGTGAGTTCTCAAAACTCCCGGTCATAAATATTAAGCAGCCGTATCCATCTCCTGCTGTCCTTCTTCTGGTTGTTCTTCTGCCGTTTGGTCCTCTGCCATTTGATTTGCAGGCGGCTGTTCTCCCTTCCAATATTTATCCTCTTTTTCTAAGATTGACAACACGGCCAGGATCAGTCCCCGGCACCATGCATTCTGCCAGCTGTGGTTAAAAACCTGGACGCCATCAACGATATTCTCCCATTCCGAATCCGAGAGTGCCCTGCCACAATATTGTTTATAGAACGCATAGCACTGCTTCATGACGTCATTATATGGCACGCTTAATGCCTGATCTAATCCACTTATGAATGCCAGCAGCAGCGGTTCCTCCGGATATGCTTCTGCCAGTGTCTTGAGATCCATTGTCTGTCTGCCGTTAAAAAACGAAAACATATCATTAAATAAATTCTTAACAAGTTCCTGATAATCCATCTTTTCCCTCTCTCCTTATTCCAAGTCATTCTTGTGCTATTGGCGGTTTTACTGCCTTATTTCAGGCAACATTCTTTGTCTTTCGAGCTTTTTCCTGAGCCTCAAGGATGCCTAAAAGTTCCAGCATCTGCTGTTTGCACCACTCGTTATCCCATGCCTGATTCATTTGCTTAAAATCCTCGACTACCGAATCCCAATCCAACTCACTCAGCCCCCGGTCCGCATATCTCTTATAAAAAGCATACGTTTCTACCATAATAGCATTGGGATCAGAGATTACGGCCAAGTCTAGGTTTCCTATCAATGCTTTAAAAAGACTGCTGTCCTTGTACTTACCATACAGTGCCAGAACACCCTTATTGGCATTGAACAACACATAGAAATCATTGAATATGGCTTTCACCAAAGCACTATCGTCCATTTACTCCCTCCTTTCCTCGTAAATAAAAAAGACACTTAGAATAATAATTCTTCCAGTGTCCCTGCTGTACAATATGTACCGCTTCTTATTCTTCCCTGCCAGTTTTCCAGAAATGCCAGTTGCTGATCGTTGACCTGGCTCGCTACATTGAATTCATCCCCTTTCTGATTTTTATATATAAAAAGGCGCAGAAAATCATATCATCTCTGCACCTGATTATCCATGATAAAAAAGTTGTCTTTCGGCTGTGTCCCGAAACAAAACTTATTGCGCTTTTCTATAGCACAAAAATCAATCACACCACCAGTTTATAACATTATGTAGTTCAAGTCAACATCTTTTTCTATATATTGTGTTTTCAAGGGACATCAGTTCTATATACAGTATTCTATTCAGAAAAACACAGGAAATCATATGACCTATTTATATCTTTCCGGACAATAAAATATCAGAAGATCCATTTCTGGTTTCTCCTCTTTCCCATGATTTCTCAAATCACAGGATATATAGAAATCGTCAAATATAAATGCCGTCACATTTTCTTTAAAGTGGCCCATCTTGTCAAGACAGTTTTGAAGCAAGTTTATCGTTAGGTGGTAAACGTATATTCCTGGAAATATCTGGAACAGTCCGTGCCTTTTCTTTCCTTGATGACACAAGACTTGAGGGTTGGACACGTGTCAAGGACCTGCAGTAGTGCTTTGCCCCTTGATACATGGTACAACCTCAATTAAAACTTGTAAGGAAATATAAGGAAATCTTTATGGTATCCAGACTGTGGTTCCTTTATAATGATAACAGGAATGTTGTTTTGGAACAAAAAATGCAGAAAGGCGGTACTATGATAAGCAAAAAATTATTTATGACTTTAGGACTTTCCTGCTTGCTTCTGGTCGGTTGTCAGACTGCTCACAAGACAATGCCGGAATCAAGTACTCTTACTTCCACAGGTTATGCTTCCAAAGAGGTACAACTTATCTCCCTTTTTTATGATGGCGCTCTGTATCTGTACAATGCCACCGGCTTTGACCTTCCAAAAGAGGAAAGTTGGGAATTTTTAGGTCAGATAGCTTTTGTGAATAATTTAGAATTTCCCACTGAAGATTTCTGTGGCACCCACTTAAATGTGGGTCAGGAAGTTTACCGGGATCCGAAAATTCCTCAGAAATTATATGTAAAATACGATTCCGGTTTCGCACTCTTTGAAGTAGAGGAGACGAAAAAGGAAGAAAGTACCGAGTATCTTGATTATGTAACTGCGGGAATAAAATTATGGACTTCTGACAGTCTTGAACTTAAACTTACGAACGTCAGTAATGAAACGATAAGCTATGGTGAAGCATTTACTATGGAGGTTCTTCATGACGGTATTTGGGAAAAGCTTCCGGTATTATTGGAGGACTATGGTTTTAATGATATTTCCTACGAATTAGAGCCGGGAGAATACAGCTTTATAGATATAGATTTTGCATGGTTATATGGAGAACTCCACGAAGGCTGGTTTAGAATTATAAAAGAAATTTATTTGCAGGACGGAACAGTATATTCCGTACCAGCAGAGTTTGGGGATTTAGATTTAAGACAGACAGAGATAGTAAACTATAAATGAGCAAATATAAAAAATTGCACAATGGATTATGCTACCAAAGCCAAAACTTCTTCAAAATGGATATGCCTTGTTCCGTACTGGTAGATGAAACGGACCCGTTCTTCCTGGATATGGCTATAAATATAGGCATATCCGTCCTCAAAGGACATGGTTTCACCACATCCAGTACATGCGATCAAATATGCCAGCGACATCAGCAGCCAGTATCTGCGAATCCCTTCTGATGAACGAACCTGGTACCTGTCAAATGCCAGTTTGTCTTTTGACTGACGGAAAAAGATCTCCACTGGCCACCGTTCCACATAGTTGTCCAGAACCTCCCGGGTGCTTAAAGAAACATCCGTGCTGATAAAAGCCCGCAGGGCTTTGGGAACATGGAACGAATCCTTCGGGTAGCTGATCAGCACCACTGCATTTTCAACGCCGTTGAGGTTTCCATCATACCGGTAGACATAATAACTCCGGCTGCCAACGGTCACGAGGCTGACAGCGGCATCTGTTTTCCGTAAATGGAGGGCAAACTCACTGACCTTCTGCTTCATTCCGCAGGGGTACAGGATCCGGTTTGTCTTCAATGCACCAATGGTGTAGAACCCCTTTTGGATAAAAGCATCCATAATGTCGCCACATGTATACCAGCTGTCGCAGAGAAAATAGGAGACAACTGGCGGTATGGGCAGTTCACTGGCAATCTCCTGTACAATCTTCACCTTTGATATGCTCTTGTCATACATGACAATGGCATAATTGAGGACAATGCCGTTGCAGGAGAGCATGACGGCTACGGCCTGGTGTCCATAGTCCTGCTTTCCCTTGAGATGGGACTGGTGGAAATACGCATCTTCAATCGGATGCAGAGCCCGTGACGAAGGCTTTGTTTTGGAGGAGATGGTATCATCCACAATACAGAACACGGGTTTTCCAGAGCGCTGGGCTTCCTTATAAATGAACTGGATGACGGTACTTTTGAGTATGTCTTCCAGTCTGGCATCGTCCCATTTCCCTTTGTTAAGGAAATGGGCAACCGTAGTACGGTGGCAGGGACTGTATTTTTCAAAATCAATAGTCTTTCCATGATATCCAAGAGAAAAGACGGATATCAGAATGGCCATGATATGCTTCATAGTCGTCTGTGGAAAGACACGGCACAAACTTAACTTTTTAAAGCAGTTGTAAAGTAACGCTGAATGGTATATACTGTTATCTATAAGACATCATCCTTTGCAGGTTATTGTTTTCTGCACAAAAACAGTATACACCCAAAAAGGCGTGATGTCTTGATTTTTAAATCATTCAAAGCATTTTTGGTAAAAATTCAAATTTGCTCATTTATAGTTTCATTAATATACTTACTTCAAATAGTTGTTTATCCTGCGATATATTAATTGATGTTCGTATTTACTCAATGTTTCCTTGATATTAATAATTCCACATACACGATTTAGCTTATGCTGTTACTTTACAGTCACTTTATCAAAAGAAAAAATAATAAAAAGGCGATATGCAAGATTCTATGAACCAGCATTCCGCCTTTTTCTTACTATAATATTCATTATATTCAGGCTTCGGTATCCGAACCTTTGGGCATGGAGTGAGTCTTTCTTAAAGGTACATTTTTATTCTTCTTATCCTTCATCAGCAAACCGATACCCAATCCCCCATACCGTTTGGATATATTTACCTGCTTCCTCCCCCATTTTCTTGCGCAGGCGCCCAATATGGCTCATAATATTACTGTCATCTTTTACGAACTGATCTCCCCAAATTATGGCATAAATCTGTTTCTTAGAAAATACCATGCCCGGATTACCTGCTAAAAGATATAAAATATCAAATTCCCGCCTGGTAAGTGATATCTCCTGCCCTTTTATCTCGACCGTTCTTTTATGCGGATTAATAACCAATCCAATATTTTGATTAACAATATCTATTTTCGCTTCACTGCTATTTCTTGAAGTCCACACCAATATAGACTTAAGACTTATTTTTCGTAGTTGTTCCAGAAGAGATAGCTTATCTGTTTCAGATAACTGAATATCCAAAACAATCAGACAAAACTGATGCTTTGCAAACTGCTCAAAACCCTCTTTCTCAGAAAGCAAGTCCTCCATGTAATTCGCATTTGTTTTCAGTTCCTGCAATATTTTCATCATTTCATCTATAGTTTTGCTCTGAAGTGAATATTTAATCACTTTACAGATTTTTAAATCATCAGCCATAATTATAACCTTTTTCTTCATTACTCCCCTACAATATATCTATCCAAATTAATATTTTAAAAGTCTCCTGCCTTTACCGGAGGCTTACCCGTTATTTCCTTATACTTTTTCCAATCCCGATGCCAATACTGATACATCTGATTCTCCCGGTAATCTGATAACACATAATTTTTTTTCAGATATGCGCCGAGATATTCCGTCACCTTTTTTGCCCCATTCATATTCAAGTGATCTCCTCCGTCCATCGTGTCAGTTTTCCAATTTATTCCCAACTCCTTTTCCAGTAGGTTGAAATCCAGATATGGAACTCCTTTTCCCAATGCGTATTCATTTACCTCATTATGCCGTTCATAGCTCCAATTCAGCGGAGCTGGAATACCAACCAGAAGGACCTCTATATTATTTTCCCTGCAAAGATCCAAAATCCGATCCATCCAGAATCTTACCATTGGTTTACTCCTCTCCTTTTTATCAGTTTCCTTCATATATGGTCCACCGGTATATGGTTTCGTTTCATCATGATAATTATATCCCTTTAACGGATTTCTCTCCGTTTTGGATGCTACATCACTTTGATTGAACCATGCCTTCCATCGGTTATGATATTTAAAAACAGGAAAGTAATAGTGTGCGGTATTCTTTATCACATGTTTTAGTTCCGTCTGTATATCTCTGCAATGATAAAATTGATCGGTTTCCAGAACTACCAATTGGGGCGTCTGTGTTTTCAATACTTCTTTCAGCCAAAAATATGACTCCATTGTCCTCTGCCCTGACTGTCCGCAAATATAGGAAGTAATTCCATTGGTATTCCACAATTCCATTGGCAATACCCCTGTCTGGATTTCACTGTCACCCAGAAAAAGAACCTGCAGCGTCTGCGCCGGCTCAGACAGCACATTGACTGCATGAATATCACGGCTTTCCACCCCGCTTTCCGTTGTATATGTTTTTGGCTTCACAAGTCTGAGGCTCCACGACATCAGACAGAAGAACGTGAAAAAAAACAACAGGCTTCTCATATATTTCAAAGGGTTTCTTCCTCCTGATTAAAAATTCGCGTAAATTAGTTCTACTGGCATATAGCCAACGCCATAAGCCCCAAACAGGCAAATGGCCATCATCACACTGTAATAAAGACTCCAGCGAAGCGGTAAGGGGAGCTGTTTTATATCCCGGCGCACATCCCGCCCTTTTTCTTCAGCCAAACTGATAAAAAAGACAACGGTTAAAGCGGCTCCTATCAACAGATAATCCCCTCTGTCCAGACCCAGGGTCAGCAAAGTCCCGTTCCAAAAAGACGACAGGTTAAACTGTGTAAAAATACGTGCAAACATCTGCAAGCCAATCCGCAGACCTTCAGCCCTGAAAAACAGCTCTCCAATCACCACCAACAGAAATGTCCTGCCAACCTGAAACAGATGATAAAGGGCAGACGACTGATCCAGCTTTAAAAACCGGCATAGTTTTTCTGAATATGGACGCATGGCTATGGACAGAGTAATCAGCACAAAATAATAGAGCCCATAAAATATATAGCTCCATCTTGGGCCGTGCCATATACCATTGCAAAGCCATACTGGAAACAACCCCAATGCAGCGGCTGTTACCTCCCCCCAGTGCCGGTTATGTTTTCTGGCAGTCCTTGACAGCCTTCTTACCGGTCCACACATGGATACCGGATAAAATACATATTCTTTAAACCAGCTTCCCAGTGAAATATGCCATCTTCTCCAGAATTCTGATACATTCTTTGAGAAAAAAGGGCGTCTGAAGTTTTCCGGCAATGTGATTCCAAATATTTCACCGGTGCCAATCACAATATCCATACAACCGGAAAATTCCATATATAGCTGTATTGTATAGGCAACGGCTGCCACGCCGATTACTGACCCGTCATAATTTTGATATCCGTCATATACGGTTTTTACCAGGACATTCAGCCGGTCTGCCACCAGCATCTTTTTGAAAAGTCCCCAAAAGATTCTCTGAGCCCCTGCTGCCAGCCTCTCCATGGTAATACTGCGCCCTGCAAACAGCTCTCTTCCCAACTCCCCATAGCGGCAGATTGGTCCTTCCATAATTGTCGGAAAAAAGGAAAGAAACAAAGCCAGCTTTCCGATATTTCTCTCTGCCGGTATTTTTTTGTAATAGATATCTATAAGGTATCCTGCTGCCGATAAGGTATAAAATGAAATCCCAATGGGCAGAATCATGGTCTTTAATGAGAATGGCTGTTCTGATGTTATAAAACTGAAGATACGGTTTCCATTGGCGGCAAAAAAGTTATAGTATTTCATATATGCCAAGTTTTCTATCAGCAACAGGATACAAAAAATCAGAAACCCTTTCCTTTTTTCAATCAAAAGACCTGATAAATATGTAGTTATGGTTGCCGCTATAATATAGATGATCAGTGTGCCGCTGATACAATAATAAAAGTAATATCCAAACAGCAGCAGCACATAAAAGCGGTATTTCACCGGCATAAGCTGATATGCGATCATAGAGGCCGGGAAAAAAAGAACCAGATATAATGTTGTATGATACGCCATATTACTGTTCTTCCTTAAGCCGTTCAATCATTTGCCACATGGCTCCGGCTGAATTGAAATTCTCTGCTACGATATCCGCAGGAGATATGCGGATATGATAGGTATCCTCCAACTCTGCAACTAATTCCAGGATCAAAAACGAGTCAAGGATATGGGCATCAATAAGAGCTTGCTCCTCCCTGTAATTTACATCCGGTTCCAACTCCTGCAATATTTTCATTAATTCATCCATCTGTCATTTCTCCTTCCAAAAACGTTTTATAAAACAAGCTGGTCAGTAATGACGGCCTGAATTGAATCAAACCGGCTGTCTTCCTAAACACAAGAATTCCGGGCAGCTCCCTGCTGAGAAACAGCGCCATCCCTTCTGTGATTGAATAAGCTCCCATCTTTTCAAAAACGATAACATCTCCTCTTTGGACTTCATTCAGCCACATATTTTTTGCAAGCACATCATTTACCGTGCAAAGTGCTCCGCATACATTCCAATAGGCTCCTTCGCAGCTTTTTCTGGGAAGCTGCCGATAGAACGGAAGCTTCATTCCCATAATCTGGCCGTCATAATGCATTTGATGGATACCGCCATCCACAATGGCATAAGAGGCATTTCCATTCTGTTTCAGTTCCTGGATGGTTGTCACATAATAACCGCATGTAGCCGTTAAGCTTCTCCCAAGTTCCAGGGTGATTGTTCCCTTAAAACTCATATTTTTTGCACACATTCTCAGTTTCTGGAAGGCCGCTTCCACTTCCCACTCTTTCTGTTTCTGGAAATATTCCACAAACATTCCTGGACCGTACTCCATTTCATTCAGCTCTATCCCATACCGGTTCTTGAATTCCTTGTAAATTCCATTCAGATAAAGCAGTTCATGTGTCATTAGGCTCACATCCGTTTTCTGTGTTCCTGAAAAATAATGCAGCCCTGCTATCTTTAAATATGGGTGATTAAGACTCTCTATCAGTAATTCCTCCACCAGACTGAGCTCCATGCCAAATTGATTCCCGCTGGTCAGCCGAAGCAGGATACGAATATTCTTTTCATATTTTTGAGCTAATTCGGACATCAGAAAAAACTGCTCTTTCGATTCTGCTGTAACAACTGGCAGCGTCATCTCTTTTCTGAATATCCGTTCCAGTTCCTCTTTCTTTTTTAACACTCCGGACAAAATAATCTTCTCCGGCTTAATTCCCTGATTTCTACAGATATCATATTCCCCGACTGAACATGCCTCAATCCTGTTTACCTGGTCTGCCAGTGCGGCAACCAGAAAGGGATTTGCTTTCATAGCATAACAAATATTGATATCTTCACCTGACAGTTTCCTAATCCGCTCCACATTCTGGATTAATTCATCACTATCAAACAGATAAAATGGCGTTTTATATTGTTTTGCCGCCTCCTGTAAAATCGTGTCCGTCATTTACGCGCCTCCTTTCCAGGTTTTTAAATATTCCCTGTCGATCTTTCCATTTTTATTTAACGGCATACTCTGTAAGTTTACAAAACGACTTGGCAGCATATATCGCGGGAGTCTCTCCTTCAAGAATCTGCGCACCTGCCCGTTTTCTACTTCTCCTACATAAAATACCGTTATATCTTTTCCATCGTAAATACAGCAGGCCTGCCATATTCCAGCCATTAGGCTGCATTCATGTTCAATCTCCTGCAGTTCAATCCGATGCCCCATCCGTTTAATCTGAAAATCTTTTCTTCCATTAAAACATAAATTCCCTCGATTATCATAAAAACCCAAATCCCCTGTCCGGTAGATTGTCATTCCAGCATGGCTTTTAACAGGACTTCGGACAAATCGCTTGCTGGTCTCTTCCTCATTATGGTAATAGCCATCTGCGAGTGTCGCTCCTCCGACACAGATTTCCCCCAGCATTCCATCTGCCATAACTGGCATATCATATTCATTTAAAAGAAAAACATTCCGCTTTGCAAAGGGAATCCCTATGGGAAGCGGCACATGTTCCGGCTCCCGTCCAGTTACTCGGTAGTAAGTACAATTGCAGGTAACTTCTGTCGGGCCATAAAGATTGATAAATTCTGCCTTTGGAAGTGCTTTCCGCCATATCTTCAACTGTTTTTGCGGCATCACTTCCCCGCTGAACATGACACGGCGGATTAGCCCTGGAATTCTGTATTCAAATCCCCTCATTCCACTAACTATGCAAAGAGCAGATGCTGCCCAAATTAAAACTGTAACTCTCTTTTCACAGAGATAGTCCAGCAGCAACGCCGGTACCGCAAACATTCTTCTTGGTATCAGAACCAGTTTGGCTCCGGTAATAACAGACAAATAAATATCTTTTACCGATACATCAAAATCAAGCGGTGCCTGATTTCCCAATATATCATGGTAGTTTACCGGAAATTCCTGACAAAAATCTTCCATAAAATCAAGAACCGCCTGATGGCTTACAACTACATTCTTCGGCGTTCCGGTGGAGCCGGAAGTAAATATTCCATACAAACAATCTTTGTTCTGAATCCCTGTGATCCTCTCCTTTAGCACAGCCATATGGATTGGTTCTGCTTTGGCTTTTTCTATTCCCAGTAGATTTCCCTGAAATCCTGCCAATATCAGACGCTTCTTCAGCCGTTCATCCACAATTGCCGTATCTGCATCAAGTACCTGAAGCATTCTTCGGATTCGTTCATCCGGCAGGTCTGGATTTAAATAGACGTAAAAGCATCCTGCCGATACAATTCCAAGAAAAGCGGCAACCGCATCGGCACTTTTTTCCATGAAGACCGGTATAGGCCTACCTGTAATGCTTTTATTTGCCACGGCCGAGGCAATATGCTGTGTCAGTAAATGAAGTTCACGCCATCCATAACAATACACGCCATCGTCTACCGCTTCACGCTCCGGGAAAGTTTCCACTGTTTTGTTGAAGTATTCCATTATATAATCCAATTTTAATTTTCTCCTTCTATAGATGTACTTCAAAGATGTTTCTCCCTGATTTCGGTATCTTAACAGTTGACCCTTAATCCATTTCTGAATCAGTTCTTAACATTTCTGAACTCTGTCATTCAAGGTGTACATTCCTTAAAAATGCTTAAATAATCTTAATTCTGTGAAAAACTGTGCTGATATCATGTATGATTTTCTTCACAAGATTCTATCTTACGGAGGTCATTCATGATAAAGAAAAAATTTACTCGTCTTTCCCTGATTCCTACACACATTTATTTGCCGCTTATTGTAGCTTTCCTCTGGAATCAAATTGTCTACTGCGGTTCCAGAATGTTGATGAAGAACCACTTCCACTATGACTTAACAACAACTATGGATTCGTTTATTCCGGTTATCCCCTGGACACTGGCCATCTATGTTTTCAGTTTCATTTACTGGCCATGCCAGTACATTCTGTGCTGCCAGATGAAAAAAGAACACGCATATCACTTTCTGAGTGCAGATTTTTTCGCAAAAACAGTATGTCTTATCTTTTTTCTGTTTTTCCCAACGACTAACATACGTCCACAGATCAGTGAGCATGGTATCTGGAATCTGTCCCTTAATCTTCTCTACCGACTTGATGCACCGGATAATCTCTTCCCATCAATCCACTGTCTGGTCAGCTGGCTATGCTATGTGGGAATCCGCAGACAACAGCAACATCCGCTGGCCTACCAATTGTTCGTTCTTTGTATGGCATTGGCTATATGTATCTCTACTCTTACCACAAAACAACATGTAATCCCTGATGTGGCTGCCGGTATATTGCTAGCAGAGTTCAGTTACTGGTTCGTCCATTATAGTCATTTGGATCAGTTATATGCAAATTTCTTTACCAAAATCAGCCGCAGCTGATAGGATAGATACGATGCGGATTTATCGGAAGATTTTGAAAGAGAACATTGAGAACGACCATCTTTGTGGATGTGTAAGCTATGACCAAGATATGTGGGATGAAATGATTGAGATTGCGCTAGACTTGGTTTGTTCTATCAGAAAGCAGAGCCGCATTGGCGGCAGGACTCCCCCAAATAAGATATTCAAGCAAAGCATGGTGTTTGGCCCACACATTCCTGTGTTGGGCCGGGGGAGGTGGGGAACTCCCCAACAAGCGGAACAGGGTAGCCTTTTGGCCGGTTGAACGAAGTGAAAACGGGCAAAAGGCTATCCCTTGCCATTGCTTTCTAACTAGTATTTTTCTGGAACCCGAATATTAGCAACATTATGAAACTTATATTTTTCTACCATATGTTTCTTCATAAGAACCAAATTGTAACGGTAGCAATCTGCTATACCATCCGCAAAGGAGTCAGCATTACCTTCACGTAATTGCTCAAGTGCTAGAATAACTTGCTTGTTGAGATGTGAAAGAGTATGTTTCTTCGACGGATAATAAGCAAAATGGTGTCCCCATTCAAGAAGATGATTGGTCTTAGATAATATAACATATAAGGGTTCTAAAGTGGTATGTTTCATTATAGATTCCAAAATATCTGCCAAATGAATAGAGTCAGAAGAAGTAAATTTATCTGCCAACTCGTCCAGTTCTTCTCTAGAAAACATTGGAGCTGCAACTAATGCTGCCGGGCGAATAATTAATACCATTAGCTGTAGAGCGTGAAGGTAACGTTGTGCTTTTTCTACATATCCGGAATTAAGAGCCAGCTGATGAAGTTTCGTATCATCCGGTTTTATAACAATAGTGCCTTTTCCATTCAATGTCTTTACAAAACCTCTTTGTTCAAGTTCTGATAACGCCTTTCTGACCGTCGATATAGATACATCGTACTGTTTGGCCAGTTGCTTTTCGTATGGAAGAAACATTCCAACAGAATACTCTCCAAGACCAATTTTTAGATTCAGATCATCAATAATCTTTGAGTAATAATAATCCTGACCACGCATGGGATTCCACGAAAACTTCAAACCCCGTTTGTGCAGGACATTTGGGATTGGTCTCTGACAGGTAATTTAACGTATTTTGAATGGTATCCGTAAGTCTTTGATACATATTTGAGAGCTGGTTGTACCTTGTGAGTGGTTCATCGCCCTTTAATATATCCATAATGACATTGGTTGCAGATACAGATTCCTGTAAAAAGTGTGTAGAGAAATAGGGGCACACCTCTGCAAAAAATGTAAGCTTATTATAGAGACCAAACGTAGAATAGAGTTCGCCGAATAGAGAATTACCTCCTACTTTTAATATATCATATCCTAATTTAGAAGGAGGACGCCATCCACCAGCGGCATATCCTAAACGCAATACTTTTATAGCCTGTTTATAGTGAGGTAGTACCTCCACATCACAGCCTTGCAAAGCAAAAACCATAAGGGAAGGCAGTATTAAAGCAAAAGTCTGATATACCTGTAAAATACCTTCCTTTTGTTTTAAAATTTCGAAAACAGCATTTGATGAATCATAAGCATCTATTGTTGAAACAACAATCGGTGCAAGGCGAGGCTGAATATCAACCAACCCTTCCTTCCTCAATGCGTTAAAAACGCGGTTAATCGTATATCTGCTCACATGGAATTGTTCACAATACAGCCGTGAAGATGGCAAGGCATTTCCAGGAAGTATTTGACCCTCTAAAATACACTGCTTAATTTCGTTATATACAAATGTAAATTTTGTTTCTTGTGGGTTCATAATTTGCCTCCTATCTATCTGAATTATATCATGACGGAACAGTTTTGTCAGTAAGTAATAAGAAAGCGGGAGACCTATTTGCACACCTAACCAATACGAATGTTGTCAAAATGTAAGGATAACATTTATAATAAAACCGTAAATTTATTAGGAAAGAGTTTCAGTATTATGGAAAAGCAAAAAATTTTAATCGTAGACGATTCAGAAATGAACCGCGCTCTTTTAGCAGATATCCTGGAAGAGCAATATGATGTGGTGGAGGCTGAGAATGGTGTGGAAGCAATTTCTCTTCTCTCGCGGCAAAGAGCCGATTTTTCCCTTCTGCTTCTGGACATTATGATGCCTGAAATGGATGGATTTGAAGTATTAGCCTACATAAACAAATACCACTGGAATGACACCTTTGCCGTTATTATGATTTCTGCCGATGATTCCCCCGCAAATATAAAGCGGGCTTACGGCTTGGGCGCTTTTGACTATATCAGCCGTCCTTTTGATTCGACCATTGTACAGCGCCGGATTTCCAATACGATGTTTTTATATGCAAGGCAGCAGCGTCTTGAGAAAATTATCGCAGAACAATTCCATGAGCAGGAGAAAAATAATAAGCTGATGATTTCAATCCTGTCTCATATTGTGGAATTTCGGAATGGAGAGAGCGGCTTACATATCCTGCATGTCAATACGATTACTAAGTATCTGCTAAAGCAGCTTGTCCGGCGTACCGAGCAGTATCCCTTGTCCAATGCTGATATTTCCTTAATCAGTACGGCTTCAGCGCTGCATGATATTGGAAAAATCGCAATTTCCGATACAATATTGAATAAACCTGGACGTCTTACGGAAGAGGAGTTTGAAGTGATGAAAACCCATTCGATGGTCGGCGCTAACATGCTTTTAGACCTGCCCGTTGAGCAGCAGGAGGCTCCGCTTGTCAAAGTAGCTTCTGAGATTTGCTGGTGGCACCACGAACGGTATGATGGAAACGGTTATCCGGACGGGCTTAAGGGAGACGAAATTCCCATAGCCGCCCAGGTGGTCGCGCTGGCCGACGTATATGATGCCCTGACCAGTGAGCGGTGTTATAAGAAAGCTTATTCACATAAAGAAGCTTTGAACATGATTTTGGAAGGACAATGCGGTGCATTTAATCCGACTCTTTTACTGTGTCTGCAAGAGATTGCGGATACGCTGGAAAGTGAGCTGACTGATAATTCTCCTGAACAGGAGACTAAAAATATTCAGGATATAAGAAATAAAATAGACTATGACAGGTTGTTTTCCTATGAAAAATATACCTTCCTGTCCCGCAAACAGCGGCACCTGCAATTATTATATATTGATTCATTAACCAGTGTCTATAACCGTCGTTATTATGACGAGCATTTTCAAGGCTCAGATAATATTCAGGCGATGGTCGTAATAGATGTGGATAACTTTAAGCATATCAATGATAATTACGGCCATGACGTAGGCGATATTGTGCTGCAGAACATTGCACAAACTGTCTTATCCTGTGTGCGAAAGACAGATGCCGTAATCCGATATGGCGGCGATGAATTTGTAATTATCTTTTTTAGTATTCCTGCCAATATATTTGAGAAAAAACTGGAGAGGATTCGGTATTCTGTCGATAGTCTGATCATTGACGGCCATCCCGAATTACATATGACAGTAAGTATAGGCGGGGTATATGGAACAGGAACTGCAAAAGGACTTTTCAAGGCTGCAGACAGTATGATGTATCAATCAAAAAACACGAAAAACAAAGTAACTATATGTTATCTTGATGAGAATAAAGACATCGCGGACAATATCTAAAACGGAGGAAAAGTGATTATGAACCTGAAAGATTGCTATTTAAAATTTGGCGGCGATTTTGATGAGGTACTGGGCAGACTGCGTCGGGAACAGACCGTCCGGAAATTTGTATTTAAATTCCTGGACGATAAAAGCTTCAGCTTATTTGAAGCGTCTATGGTGAAAAAGGACTATTCCGAGGCCCTCAGAGCCGTTCATACACTCAAAGGTATTTGCCAGAATCTTTCTTTTACCAGATTATTTGAAAGCAGCAGTCTGGCAACAACAGCGTTAAAACAAAACGATTGGAATAAGGCTGTGGATATGATGCCGCAATTATCAAAGGATTACTATGAAATAATTGATGTTATTAAAGAATTTAAGAGTTCCATGGAGGAATAAGATCAATGGAAAATAGTAGCAATAAGAATTCTACCACAGTTTTTCTAATAAGCAGTTTCATTGGGCTTTTGATCTTTAGTATTATTATTTTCGGCCTGCTGGGAATTTATATGAGCCGAAAGAGCGAAACGGCCGTTTATGAAATTGGGGAAATTTATATGTCCGGAATGAATAAACAAATATCCAGACATTTTGAAACGGTTATTAAACTGCGTTTTGATCAGGCCGGCGGTATTGTATCTGTTGTCTCAACCGATACTGACGATAAAGAGACGCTATATGAGGAACTCATTTACAGGGCTCAGGTCAGGGGTTTTGATTATTTAGCACTTTGTTCCGCCGAGGGGGATTTTCAGACACTTTATGGCCAGGCAATCCAGCCGCTTAACCCGGAACCTTTTGTAGAAGCGTTATCACAGGGGGAACAAAGAGTCGCTGTAGGTATTGATGCTGCTGGAAATGAAGTGGTATTGTTTGGCGTTGACGCTGTTTATCCGATGCTGAGTGGTGATAAAAGTACCGGGTTGATAGCAGCCGTTCCTCTGGAATATATTACTGATTTCCTTTCCTTAGAAGATGAAGGGCAGCTGATGTATTATCATATTATCAGGCCGGATGGTAGTTTTGTAATACAAAATCCCAACACGGAGCTGCAGTATTTCTTTGAACAGCTGCAAAAACAGTCTGATTCTGCAGTGAATGAATCATCAGCTGAAAGTCCTGTTGAAAAATTTAACGCTGCTCTTAAAAAACATGAAGAATATGCTGCAACATTGGAAGTAAATGGTGAAGAACGTCAAATCTATGGTATTTCATTGCCTTATTCCGAATGGTATTTAGTAGCGGTGATGCCGTATAGCATATTAGACGATGCCATAAATAATCTGAGCAGCCAGCGCATGTTCATGACATTGTTGTCATGTGCTTCTGTTCTAATTATTTTGACACTGATTTTCCTCCGGTATTTCTCTATAACACGTTCACAGCTGAATGAATTGGAGAAGGCCCGGCAGACGGCTCTTGAAGCGAACAAAGCCAAAAGTGATTTTTTAGCGAATATGAGCCATGATATCCGTACACCTATGAACGCGATTGTAGGCATGACAGCGATTGCCACAGCCCACATGGATGACAGGAAACAAGTAGAGAATTGCCTCAGAAAGATTACATTATCAAGCAAACATCTCTTAGGGCTGATCAATGACGTTTTAGATATGTCTAAAATTGAAAGTGGCAAATTAACGTTGACAACCGAACAAATTTCATTAAAGGAAGTCATTGAAGGCATTGTTAACATCATGCAGCCACAGGTTAAGACTAAAAAGCAGACCTTTGACATACACGTTGAAAATATATTAACAGAAAATGTGTGGTGTGATGGCATACGCTTAAATCAGGTTTTACTTAATCTCTTATCGAATGCAACGAAGTATACACCGGAGGGAGGCTCAATACAGTTATCCCTCTCTGAAGAAAAATCTCCGAAAGGGGAAAACTATGTACGGATTTATATCAAAGTTAAGGATAATGGAATTGGTATGTCGCCCGAATTCCTGAAAAGAATATATGAATCCTATAGCCGTGCGGATGGAGCCCGGATACATAAAACGGAGGGGGCCGGTTTGGGCATGGCGATTACAAAGTATATTGTGGATGCAATGGAAGGAACCATCGATATACAAAGTGAGCCAGATAAAGGTACCGAATTTCTACTCATGTTTGATTTTGAAAAAGCCGCCGCAATGGAAATGGATATGGTTCTTCCCGCCTGGAATATGCTGGTGGTTGATGATGACGAATTATTATGCGAGACAGCCATTGACGCGCTGAAATCCATCGGAATAAGAGCAGAATGGACATTAAGCGGAGAAAAGGCAATAGAATTGGTAAATGAACACCACAAAAAGAGAGAAGATTATCAAATTATTCTGCTGGATTGGAAACTGCCGGGTATGAATGGAATTCAGGTTGCGAAAGAAATCCGGAGTAATCTGGGAGATGAAGTGCCGATTTTGTTGATTTCTGCATATGACTGGAGTGAATTTGAAGCAGAGGCCCGTGAAGCCGGTATCAGCGGTTTTATTTCCAAGCCGCTTTTTAAATCTACGCTGTATCATGCTTTATGTCAGTATATGGACGTTGGAACAGAGCATGAGCAGACATTGAATCAAAATATAGATCTATCCGGACGCCGCATCCTGCTTGCCGAGGATAATGAGCTGAACTGGGAGGTTGCAAAAGAACTTCTAACAGACTTGGGCGTGGAACTGGATTGGGCGGAGGATGGCCAGATATGTCTTGACAAATTCCAAAAATCACCGGAGGGTTATTACGATATCATTCTTATGGACATACGAATGCCGCATATGACAGGGTATGAGACCACACAAGCAATCCGCGGGCTGGCTCATCCTGATGCCCTGTCGATTCCAATTATAGCGATGAGTGCAGATGCTTTCTCTGATGACATACAGCATTGCCTGGAGTGCGGTATGAATGCTCATATAGCAAAGCCGATCGATGTTATAGAATTGACCCGCTTATTGAAAAGATATTTGATTTAAATCAGCCCTCAAAGTGCGTGTCCTATGGCACGCGCTTTTATATTTATTACCACTTTCTATTTTTCATCTATAGAAGCAGATTGCCTTCATTCCAATTATTTTTTCATAAATAATTGTAGATACAACAAAAGGAGAACTGGCGAGAGTGGTTCCAGTTCTCCAAAAAGTCTAAACGAATCACCGCCTGTCACGGCTTTCTATTTCTTATATTTTTCTGTCCCCCTATATGTAATCACTCCTTTCTTATCTGTGCAGTAATACACATCGTCTGCGTCTTTCTGATTCTTTGCATTTTTCATAATCTTGCCGGAAGTGTTGATTAGATACTGGTCGCCGTTATAGGTAACCGCCTCATATTTGGAATCTTTTTCTGCCTTTAAACGTTTTCCCATAACATAGATTGCGTTATCTTCAATTCCGTCCGCACCGGCACCTTTATAATTTCCTGATTTTTTAAAACGGTACTGGTATGTTTCTCCATCAATCGTAATTGATGCGTTCCCTGTTGCCATCGCTCCTTCCTTGGGGGAGTTTCCAAAGTAATATACAAATACGCCTTCCTCTGAGGCAGTTGGAATATCTGCCTCGTTTTCAATTTCCACTGCCGATTCTATGGTTTTTTTATCATTTGCAAAGGTAATCTTATACAATCCTTGAAGCATTTTCCCATTCACATCAAATCCATACTTTTGGCCGTTAATGGTTTTAATCTGTGCTTTTGTCAAATCTCCTTTCTTATCTGCATAAAACCAATGAGCTTCATCATTGTTATGTGCTTCTGCATCTACATCTTCACTTGGAACCGTTTTAAACCAGCCTGTTGCCAGCCATGTTTGGCTCTCTTCGTTGTAATACCGGTTGACCACATTAGAGGGTGTTGCTTCAGAACCGGTTGCCTTAGGCGGTTTATTGTACCAATCGAATTGTGCCGCGCCATACTCATTGAACCGGTATTTTTTTCCGTTAATCGTCTTGCTATCTGTATCTACAATCTTCTTTCCATTGGTTTTAAAGTAAAACCAGTATCCATCGCCATCCCTGTTCACATCCTCATCATTTTCCGCTGTTATATAACTCCAGCCAGTTACAACCTTGCCATCGTCAGATCCACCTGCATAGTACACTCCGCTTTTCCACGCATCATCATCTGTTACCATTTCTCCATTTTCGTTGATCCAACCGCTCATCATATGACCATTTTCATCAAAAATGAATTTTGCTGTTCCAGACTTGACCGGCAGGGAAACCAGTTTTGCCGTATTAGCGCCGGACGGTTTTTTTACAGCCTTTCCGTCACTTTGGAAATAATACCACCACTCGTCCGGCTCACCTTCGGATGTGGAATCATTCGGAACAGCCTTCCACTCATTTGTTATGACAGCACCGGTGGAATTTACATAGTAATAGTTATCATTGACTTCTACCAGCCTGTCCCTTGCCATTTCACCCTTATCATCCAGATAATACCAATTGTTTCCAGATTTCTTAAGCGTGTCTGTTGCCTTGTCATGGCCGCTGTTATAGTATACCCACGTGCCATTCTCCTGCGCCCAGCCAGTCGCCGCCATAGAGACCATAGTACTTCCCAGGGTTATCATCATAGACAAGCACGGCACAAAAAACATTTTCCTCATATTTCATCACTCCTTGTAGTTTATTGTTCTCAATATTCTTGAGATTCCTATATCTTAATCTGCATACTTTACACCATTCTTAACTCAATCTAAATAATTCTAAACTCTCAAAAACCGGTATTACTATGTTCCCAATTCTGTTCCGGTGTTACAGCGGATTTATCTTCCAAGGAGTAAGCAATGATATAATCTGACAACATCTTTATTTCCCTTGCTTTTTGTTCGATTTTATCAATATATGTCATGATAAACTCTGTATCCCACTGACTATTTGAACGAAGAATTTCAATGTATATCATAAGTGCTGTCAGAGGAGTTCTCAATTCATGAGACATTTCTGTAATGATTTTTCCGTTCAGTCTCACAGCCTCCTCTTTCCCGGCCATTTGTTCTCTGAGTGACTGCCGCATGCTGTTTAACCCTTCTGCCATGGATGCAAGCTCATTTTTTCCCTGAATCGTAATGACATAATTCAAATCCCCGCTTTCTAATATCTGTATTTCCCGGTTCAATATACAAATATATCTTATGACTTTATGCACTTCCCTCATCACAACACCAATTAAAAGCAGCACGGACAATAAAACCGACGCAACCGTGATACCGGTGTAAAACCGCTGATTATAATATCCTGTCAGAAATACGTAGCCTTCTTGATCGATAAACTGAACTAAATGGTATGCCTCATAATCTTCGTAATCTCCACTGAATGAAAACACAGGCATATTTTTACCTTCCGGGTAATCAGAATCATACAAAAGGGTATCTCCCTTGTATACTTGTAGCGAAACCACTGACTGCTTTTTCACCCAATCAGCAATTTTGTCTGTATCCATGATTGAAATTTTTTCTTTACTAATAAATGATTGGAATGCTTCCAGCCTGCGATTATTCTCTTTTTGCAGATAACCGCTTTGTATGTAATAGTTATCAAGAAGGGCCTTCCCGGCACTTTGCAATGAAACGAACAATACAACAGCTGACAGAAATGCTGTAACGATGCATACCCCAAAACGAAAATACATGGAATTGCGGTTCATTTTCTCTCTACGTTCCAAAGCGATACCCCTTTCCCCATACAGTGCTAATATACCGCGGTTCCTGCGGTGACTTCTCAATCTTTACTCGTAATCTGCGGATATGTACCATAACTGTACTGTTGCAATTATAAAAATACGGTTCATTCCAAACGCTCTCATACAAATTTGGGGCAGAAAATATTTTTTTTGGATTTTGCATAAGCAGGAGCAGAATGCGATACTCAATATTTGATAATTCAATTTTTTCTCCTCTTACCTGCACTTCATTATATAGCTGATTAATCCGGATTTCTTCCATTTCCAGATACTCCTCCACTTTCTTCCCTTCCACCGCGTTTTTCCCCTGATACTGGTGATAACGCCTAAGTAGTGCCTTTACTCTTCCCAGTAACTCTGCATAAGAAAATGGCTTCGTCAGATAATCGTCTCCCCCTGCCATGAAACCTATCAGCTTATCTGATTCTTTCGCCTTAGCAGTCAGGAACAGTACCGGTACATTGGATTTTTTTCTGATTTCCTCGCAGGTTCTCAGTCCAGACATTCCCGGCATCATAATATCAAGAATCACCAGATCAATACATTCTGTCATAAGCTCTAATCCTCTGATTCCATTCTCCGCCTCTATAATTGTGTATTTTTCATTCCCTAAAAGAATACGGACAGCTTCACGGATATCCGCATCGTCCTCAATGATTAAAATAGTGCCATTATTCATCGACATTCTCCCCTCGGATTTTTTATAGCTTGATTATCCTTCGCAAAACTGAATGGTTTCTTAAAATCTCCTTAACAATTGTGAAACCTTGTTATATAACATTTTTGCTTACCTTCCTTCAGAAAATTTAAGAATTTAATTTTGAGACATTTGTATCAAAAGCAAGTATAATAAAAAAATGAAAGGAGGTAGCTTACATGGACATGGGAACCATTTTGCTCATTGAAGACGATGCCGATATCCGTGAGGGTGTTCGTATTCTATTGACAAGCGAAGGATACTCTGTAATGGAAGCTGACTGTGGTAAGAAAGGGCTTAAATTACTTAATGAAACGATTGATTTAGTGATTCTTGATATTATGATGCCCGGAATGTCCGGGATAATCACCTGTGAAGAAATACGCAAAGTATCGAATGTACCTGTACTGTTCCTGACTGCAAAGGCACAGGAATCCGATAAATTATTAGGGCTTATAGTCGGCGGAGATGATTATCTCCCCAAACCTTTTTCCTACGCAGAGCTTTTAGGGCGGGTAAAAGCTCTGCTCCGCCGCTATCATATTTACCAGGGTAAGTATACACCATCCAATCATTCCGCTGGTGAATGGATAGAACACAAAGGCATCCGGATACTCACAACCTCAAATGCCGTGCAGGTGGATGACAGAGATATTGAGTTATCGGAAATTGAATACCAGATACTGCTCTTATTGATTCAGTATCCAAATAAGATTTTTACTACTCAAAATATATATGAAAGTGTATGGAATGAGCCATTCTACTACTCCTCGAACAATACCATTATGGTACATATCCGCAAACTTCGGCTTAAGATTGAGGAAGATCCCCAACAGCCAAAACGAATTTGTACTGTATGGGGAAAGGGGTATCGGATTGGATAAATTCAAAAAAACAGCTGCGGCGCGGTTAATAGAAAAACATACGAACAATTTAATAAAGAAACTTCTCCTTCTCTTTTTAGGCGCTGCCGCAACAGGCATTCTTTTTTTCTCTGTACTGCATACGGGAATCAGCTGGGGATTGGACAGTTTCTTTTATAAATCCGATTATCTGGAGCATGCCGAGCAACGTACCGTCGAGAATTTGCAGGAATATATTCAGGAAGGTGCGCTGACTCCCTTTGACAGTGATCTCTTATCAAAATGGGTGAAAAAGAAAAATATTGTGTATCTGGAGATATACCGTAATAACCGCCCCCTATATATCTCTGGAAGCCCCATGGATATGGTTCTTGATGAGCAGGAAATCCCCTATTACAAAAACCACCGCTACACGCTCAAATTTGCAGATGGTGAAGCTGATATCGTATTGCTTGGAATCTTCGACTACCAGTTTTACAGCTCTGCATTGATTGCAGAAATTTTGCTCGCTTTTGTCGTATTCCTTGTCCTGTTTATCTTAGGTATAAAAAAGAGAATTCAATATATTCAAGAACTCCAGACAGCAATCAGTGGCATGGAGGGCGGATGTTTGGAGTATCCGATTACTGTAAAGGGGGAGGATGAATTGGCTAAACTTGCAGAAGGTCTGGAACAGCTTAGGCTTTCCCTTAAACAGAATATACAAATAGAAAATGACTTAAAACAGGCAAATCAGAATCTAATTACAGGCATCGCCCATGATTTACGAACTCCATTGACTGCACTTACCATGTATATCCAGATTCTTCAGTCCGATGTCTGTACCGATGAATCTGCTAAGCAATACTATCTGGAAAAAATCATGGGAAAGGCCTCAATGATGAAGGAACTGTCTGACCGGCTGTTTGAATGTAGCCAGATTCATGATGATGAAGACGAAAAACCGCTCAACGAAACACGGACGCTTCAGGACACATTTATGGATTATCTGTCCGAAATGGCAATGTACCTGGAAAACCGAGGTTTTAATGTCGAGGCAGAGTTAGAATGGCGCGCTGTATCGATTGGTGTACGGATGGATTATATTGCACGAATAATAGATAATATGAGTAGCAATCTTGTTAAATATGCCGCCCCTTTTGCTCCTATCACCTTAAAAACAATCTACGAAAACCATATGGCTGGAATTGAAATCGTAAATCAAATTACAACGCAAAACGGACAGGTGGAAAGTACAAAGGTTGGCATTAAAAATGTGAAACGCATGATGAATCAGATGAATGGTATCTGCCAGATTGAAATGGAACAGAAATTCTATAAAATACGGCTACTCTCCCCTATCATAGACTAAAAAGTAACAGCAGCGAAGATTTAATCTTTGCTGCTGTTTACTGTCACTGTCGTTTTTAAAGATTGAACTACTGTTTATTTCCAGAATCTTTTTTACTGTCCGCTTTTTTATCAGCCGCTTTCTTCTCTCCATCCTTCTTAGATTTTGTTTTCTTCTTTTCTTTCTCCTTTTTATTCTGGCCATTAGATTCCGGTTGAGACTCCGGCGCATTGGCTGCCGGTGCATTGGTGGTCGGTGCATTTGCCGTTGGTACTTTCGTTGCAGGTGCCTTTGATTCTGGTGCTGCGGCTCCTGGTCCTTGTGCTGCGGCTCCTGGTTCCTGTGCACTTTGAGATTTATCTTTGGCAAGAACTTTATCCTTTTTCTTTCCTTCCGTACGGTTCTTAGTATTCTCGACTTTTTTCTTTGCCGAAGCAGTGCTCTCCACTTTGGTCTCCTGCTTCTTTGTATTGTCCTTTGTCCCTCCGCATGCCGCCAGTGAAAATGCCATAACTCCCATCATGATAAATACTGAACACTTTTTTAAAATTTGTTTCATAATTTTATTTCCTTTCTAAATTTTATTCTCAAAGCATTTGCTTTGATGATGTATAATTTACCAGTTCTTCCTTAATCATTCCTAAAATATTTCTTAACAATCCTAAACTCATCAATTCCTCTTGCTGCCTATTTTCTGCCCTATTTTCTGCCCCATTTTCACATCAACTTCCTGCCCCAGTTTAGAAAGCATCCATACAGCAAGTTCTGGACATGCATGCTCCTTTTGAATTAAAATAACAATCGTAGAGCCTCCAAACTCAAAATGCCCCTTTTCAAAACCACGCTGCACATAACCCTGATGTCTTTTGTTTTGTATTTTTCCTACAAGCAGAGCGCCTATCTCCATTTGAATCACCTGACCAAAATTTTCGGTGTCAATAATTGTGTACTCCCTGGTGTTTCTTACATAAACCGGATACTTTTCCAGGGCAATGGGGCGTACACAGTGCAATATTCCTGGTATCTTTTTTCTGGATTTCACATTTCCATTATCTATGTAGCAATAGTGGTGATAATCGGACGGTCTCAGCCGAAAAACCATGCACCAGCCACCACGGTATTTACACGCCAGTTCCCGGTTTTCCAGCAAATCCTCAATTCGATATCTTGAATATTTTGCCGGAATCCAATTCTGCTCATCAATTTCATATACACTTAACAGTCCATCACAGGGGCTGATTAGACTTTCAGCTGTCAAATCAATGTTCCGGCTCCCAGGCAGCAATGAACGTTTAAAAAAATCGTTAAAGGTTTCATATTCTTTATTTTCAACTTCTGTTAAATTAATATTATGCTTTTTAACAAAAAAGGAAATGTAAGGCCGGGAAATCCTGCTGTCCAGAACCTTCCCCGCCTGCCTTGAAATCCACGGCGTTGTCAATAGTTTTAAACAAAACCGCCCTGCCATATTTTTATATAAGAAACAGATAAATTTATTTTCATTCCCCATCAGGTACTGCCTCCTACCAACAAAATCAAACCACATACACCCAAAATGGATATTATGATTTTACCTAGAAAATTCGGCTTTTCAACTTTTATCGGAATCAAAAATGCTGCCGCCATAATTGACATTGTAAACATGGTTGTCACTCCATTTTGAATTCCATCTACATTTTGAATATAACACACTGCCGGGATAAGAATTGCCGAAACCGTTACCGGAAGTCCCTGATAACTGGTTCTTGCCTCTTCTGTCGCATCCTGGCGCTTTTCCTCCATCACGTTAAAATATGCCAATCGTATCAATGCACAGAGGACATAAATCGCAGATACCATAATGCCAATCAGACTTTTTTCAGCCATTTGATATAATATAATGCCAGGCAGAACGCCAAATCCAATTAAATCACTCAGGGAATCAATCTGTATTCCAAAGCGTTTCTCTTCTGCTGTCCGTTCTCTTGTCCTGGCTATTGGTCCGTCAAACAAATCACAGACTCCCGACAACATAAGACAAACTAATGCTCCATTGATATTTCCATCACATGCTATCACAATTCCAGTAAATGCAGTAAGCATTCCGATATAGGTCAACACAACCGTATAATTATAATATCCAAGCATCTCTTCAATCCCTTCCATTTATATTAGTTAATTAATACACCTACTCCGAAGCTGTAAAACAAAAGACACCATGGCTTGGCAGATAAAATTATGAGCACAAATTTTTTAACAGGCATTTTGATAACACCAGAAAAATAGCACAAAAAATCATCTGGAGCCAATGGGAGCAAAATACACAAGAAAAAAAAGCAGGTATAGCTGCGTTTATTTTGCAGGCGGTTTATCCATGTTTCATACTGTTTTGCGGGAAATAAATTCTTTACTAGTGGTGCACCATAATATCTTGCCAAGGCAAATGCTATGATTGAACCTGCACAGATTCCAATATAATTGCACCAGAATCCACCCATAGCGCCAAACAAAACCGCACCTACAATACAGCCTAAAAACCCTGGCAACACTGGTACCACAACCTGAAACGCCTGAATCAGTATCAGAATCATCGGTGCAAATATTCCAAACCCCTTAATGTATTGCTGCAATGTTTCGACCGAATGGAATTTTCCTTCCAGACCAGCTTTTACCATAAACAGACATAGGATTACAGTCACTGCCGTGCCTCCCCTGGCCAGCCATTTATATGAATACGTCTGTTCCACTCCTCTCCCCTCCTTTCCTGTCTCCATTTTAAAAAGCACTTCTTAACTGTTTCTGAAGGGAATCTTAAAAGTTCTTATATGTAAAAATCCCCGTATAACTGGTGCCGATTAGGGAATCTAAAAGATAATACGGCAGTGGCTCTCTAACACTCCCGCTAACATTCTGCCGTTTCTTCGGCATGGTACTCGACATTTGACATCCCATATATTGTTTTTTTACAACCTCTATGTTATTATATCTACAATAGTCAGTCACTGGGGGACAATGTGCCGTAGCATGGGGAGCGTAAATCTCAAGGAATTTACAGTGCACCTGTCAGATCATGTATCGAGTACGCTCGATTTTTTCGTAGTAAAGTTATGAAAAAATCGGGCTTTTTTAGGAGGCAATATGACTCTCAATCTACAACAAAAAAAGAGGAAGTCGAATCATTGGAGGGGTGATAGTTGAGGATATGGTAAAGGTGTTTAGGAAATTGGGATTTTCTTTCTCATTGTCGAATACTATTGCAAAGGGGTAGTGAAAACCGCTTTTGTTATGGTGGAGGCAGATTTTCCCGATACAGAGATATTTCACTTAAGTACACCTTCGCAAATAATACGCAACACGGTATTCTATGTCAATAAGTGCGGCTATCACATTGTAAAGGGCATAGAATTTGGCCCTGCATCAAACACTGCTGACTATGTTTTTGAAAAGAAAAACTTTTTTAGAGGTGAAAAGAAATGATACTTGAAACCGAAAGACTGATCCTTCGTCCATTCCTTGAAAGCGATGCAGAAGATGTATTTGAATATCTGCACGAGCCTGCGGTGAATTGCTTTGCCTGCCTAAAGTTGGATACGCTGGATGACGCGAAAGCAGAAATGAAAAAGCGTGTCAGTGAAACCGAGTATCACTTTGCGATTGTATTAAAGGAAAGCGGAAAGGTCATCGGAGAGATTGACGGTTATCCTGAGTCAAGCGATCCAGATGACCCGTACCCTGCAAATGATACTTTCAGCCCATGTTGGATGCTGAATCTGAACTATCAGGGACACGGATATGCCTATGAAGCGGCATACACTTTTTTTGATTATTTATTCCATGACAAGAACGCACGACGAATCTATGTCTATACGGAAGATTATAATATTCACTGCCAAAGGCTGTGTGAAAAGCTCGGCATGCGTCAGGAAGGACTATTTAAGGAATTCATTTCTTTTGTCAAAACTTCAGATGGGATGCCAAAATATGAAAATACATATCAATATGCCATCTTAAAAAAAGAATGGCCTTTAACTTGTAAGAAACAGAACGGATGTGGGTGCCAAGAGCAGTGACCACCACCAGCAAATAATTGACATCTACTATCCCTTTATTGGGGATGTCAGTGCAGCACAGCTTGTGCTACAACTGAATTGAAAGGAAATGCCCCCAATTTGAGTTAGTATTCAAATTGGGGGCTATAAAGCCACAATATAAAATTTTAGATTCAGGTTATATTAGCTTTATTAGCATACTGTGATCTCAATAACAGTTTTCTTAGTTAACAAACTGACTATTATAAAGCTCTGCGTAGACACCTCCTTTTGCCATCAGCGAGTCATGATTGCCCTGCTCAATAATGTTGCCTTGTTCCATAACGAGAATAAGATCTGCATCCACAATAGTTGAAAGGCGATGGGCTATCACAAACGATGTTCTATTCTTCATCAACACTTTCACTGCACGGTTAATCTCATGCTCAGTGCGGGTATCAACACTTGAAGTTGCTTCGTCAAGAATGAGAACGGCGGGATTGCAAAGCACCACACGGGCAATCGTGAGTAGCTGCCTTTGACCAACAGATATACTCTCAGCATCGTTATCAAGCACAGTATTATACCCGTCCGACATTGTACAGACAAAGTGATGCACTCTTGCCGCCTTTGCCGCTTCTTTGATCTCATCTATCGTTGCATCGGGTTTGCCGTATGCAATATTCTCGGCAATGGTGCCGCCGAACAGCCAAGTATCCTGCAAAACCATGCCGAAATGGGAGCGAAGTTCTTTTCGTGTCATGGATGAAATGTCCACACCATCAAGTGTGATCCTGCCGCTGTTGATTTCATAAAAACGCATCAAGAGATTGATAAGCGTTGTTTTTCCTGCTCCTGTCGAACCCACGATAGCGACTTTTTGACCAGGCTTCACGGTAAAGCTTATATCCTTCATGAGTTCCTTTTCGGAGGTATATCCAAATCGAACATGGCTGAAAGATACCTCACCACGAACATGATTGAGTGCTTCTGTATGTTCTGTTTCAGAGCTGATTTCCACTTCGTCCAGCATATTGAATACACGCTCTGCCGAGGCGATGGCAGACTGCATGGAATTTAGAATATAAGATGCCTGTGTCAGCGGTTCGGCAGATTGATTAAGGTATTGGAAAAATGCTTGGAACGCACCGACAGTCAGTTTTCCTCCGATGAGGAAATAACCTGCTACCACGGCAATGATTACCTGCCCGAAGCGGTTGACAAGACGGATGGCGGGATTAACAGCGTTCATCACAAAATCAGCTTGCTCTGTTGCTTTTGCCAATTCGTCGTTTACACGATGCATTTTCTCGGAACTGATTTTTTCTCTACCAAATGACTTAATGATAATGCGGCCTGTATAATATTCTTCTACCATACATGTAACAGCACTCATCTTCTCCTGTCGCTTTTCAGCTTTGGTAAACATACTTTTTGAGAAAATGGATGTTATAAGCATGGAAAGCCCCATAAAGCCCATAAAGATCAATGTCATGATCCAATTAAAACGGAGCATTATAACAAGCGAGCCTGCAATCATTCCGATTGAAGTAAGGAATTTAAGCAGTCCGTTTTGCATGACCTCTGAAAGACGGTCAAGATCATTTGTAAAGTGTGTCAATACCTCGCCAATCTTATGCTGATCATAATAAGCAAGCATTAGTCTGTTCAGCTTCCCACTCATCTGCATTCTTAATCCAAGACAAATCCGTTCTGAAAAGCTCGCCATTAGGAATGCTTGCAGCGTACTGAATACCCACGAACCGAAATAGAGGGTGGCGAGAATTAATATCTGCATCCCACTGTTTTGCCATGTAATGCAGAAAACCTCACCTGTTTCACGGCAAGCCTTAATTGATTCCCAAAGCATATTGACCAGTTCTGCACTATACCAAGGTGCGGCTATGGATAACACCGTATAGATAATAACCGAGCAGAGAACAACGATTAGTCGCCCTTTTTCATGTGTTGCACTCTTAAAAAGGCGTTTCAGTACCTTTGCAGGATCTTTGGCTTTACCGATATCAAAGTCACTGAATGACATATCGGGATCACGGTCAAATAGTTCTTTTTCATCAGACATTAATTTCCCCTCCTCTCGTTTGTGATTTGACAATATCTGCATAAGTCGGACAGCTTGCAAGCAATTCTTCGTGCTTGCCGATACCAACTGCCGCCCCCTCCTCAAGCACGATTATTTGGTCAGCAGAGGTAATGGTACTGACACGCTGTGCAATAATCAGTACCGCACTGTCGGCAACTGCCGTTTTCAAGGCTTTACGCAATGCGGCATCGGTCTTGAAGTCAAGTGCCGAAAAGCTGTCGTCAAATATATAGAGGTCAGATTTTTTCATCAGCGCTCGGGCAATGGCAAGGCGCTGCTTTTGCCCGCCGGAGAAATTGGTGCCGCCTTGTGTCACACGGGAATCAAGGTGATTTGGCAGTTCGCGGACAAATCCCGACTGAGCTGTATCAAGAGCCTGCCACATATCTTCTTCGGTGGCATTTTCATTACCATAGCGAAGATTATCAGCAATCGTTCCTGAAAAGAGCCAAGCCTTCTGCGGCACATAGGAAATACGGGAGTGAAGCTCATCTCTCGAAAGAGTACGGACATCCGTTCCGCATATACGGAGCGTGCCGCCTGTTACATCATGGAAACGCATAATGAGCTTTGCTATGGTGGATTTGCCGCTGCCAGTAGAACCGATGATAGCTGTGGTTGTGCCACGCTTGATTTTGAAATTCAATCCGTGAAGCGTTGCTTCGTCGGCATCGGCAAAATTAAAATCCACATCATCAAACACACAAACGATATCGGCATCATCATCTGCTGTGCTGTTGCCGTCCTTGATGTTCGATTCTCGGTCAAGCACAGCACCGATTCGATTTGCACACACGATGGCATGAGGCAAAAACATCATGACCATAATCGCCATCATCACATAAAAAAGAATCAGAATGGCATATTCTGTGAGCGCCGTGATATCACCGATTTCAAGAGAACCTGCTCCTACACGGTTACCACCGACCCAAACAATACCAACAATGCAGATATTGATTACAAACATGGTGACGGATTCAAGACCCATAAAAAGATAGTTTGCTCTTACTGCATAATTTGCATAGCTCTCAAAAGTCTTGCGTGTTCTATCTTCCTCAAAGTGCTCCTTGTTGAAGGCACGGATGACACGCACACCTGAAATATTCTCACGAATGACCACATTGATGCGGTCAATAGCTTTCTGTAATTTATCAAACAATCCTGCTGCTTTTTTTGCGATAATGACGGCTGTGACCAAAACGATCACGGTAACACTGAGAAGAAATGCTCCCATAAAGACATCCTTCATAAATGCTAAGATTACAGCCATCACACACATCACAGGAACCGGCAGTATCATTTGTATGGTCATAATCAGTCCCATACCTGCCTTATTGACATCATTGAGTGAGCGAGTGATCATGGAGCTTGTGCCAAAGGTTTCAAAATCGTGGTCGCCAAAGGTAAGAGATTTGTCATAGAGAGCATTTCGCATATCCCTTGTGACACGGGCAGAGAGCCTTGCAACAAGAAAACTTCCGAGAAGCGTACCAATACCGGAGAGCAGAGCTGCACCGAGCATCAATACCCCCTTTTGATAAATATACTGTATGTCACCCTTCAAAGCACCAACATTAATCATGTCGGCAACGAGTGTCGGCACAAAAAGTGTGCCGATTACATCCAAAACCATAACAAGTAGCGTTAAAAAGCAGAGCCACTTGTACGGTCTTATAAAGCGTAAAATTGTTTTCATTTTAATTGTTTTCCCTTTTATTGAATTGTATTGTGTCAAAAACTGATCGGAGCTTCTGCATCCATTTCCTATTCCTTGACTTATCGTAATAAGATTTATGTTCTTCTTACTGAAATATAGTCTGTGTTACAGACTATATGATCATTTTTTCCCACATTTCTGTGTTTTTATTTATTGAGTTCATCCGAGAATACAGATGAAAACTTTTCAAGAAGTCGTAAGAAAGCTAGTTTCTCGTCCTCTGTGAATTGCTCAATGCTTCGATATTCAGCATCTTTAATTTTAGGTAATGGCATCAACCTATTCCTCTGCGCCCCAAAGGCCTCCTGCATCTTTTTTGAAAACGGGGATTTCTTAATTTAAAAATATATTCATACTTCAATGCTCCTTCTCTTTTGTATTTATACTATGATATCTGTATGATAAATGTAATTATATTAACCGCAATTACTTAATCACATTCTGAAGCAAATCTTAATCTTTCTGAAGGAGTGCAATTCATTTTTGACACCTACAGAAAGCTTAAGTATGCTGATGTTGATGATTGTCGCATCCAGTATCCCCCTATCATTCTGATTATGATAAAATTCCAAACAATTCCCCCAATAGCTCTCCCCGCCAGTATGGATCTCATCATATTTAAGAGACACTTGTATTATTTATATCAAAAAATTTTAAAAGGCAGAATGCACGGCTCTATAAGCCTGCAATCTGCCTTTTTGTTTACTTCATATTAATAATTTCTTTTACGCGAATTTGAGCCGTCGCATAATCCCTATATTTTACATCTTCCTCAAATTCCCGAAAATATGTCTCAAACACCATTTCTTCTACTAACTGATTACTGGGAGCCTCTTCGGCACTACTCCCATATGTTCCATAATTCAAGCTTTGGTATCCATAACTTTTCAGGATTGAGTCAATCTGCTCCATAAAATAATCCTACAGACAAATGGTTCCGTGGGAAACTGTGTAAAATACGGTATCTGCCAAATAGCGGTTTATCTGCACAAGTTCAAATTCTTCAGGTCCAAGATATCTGCAGAATTGCGCACAGTCATCATCTGTTTCAAACCAGCCATACATCCTGATTGGTTTTACTGCCAGGCAAATTCCACCGTCTGCCCTCCATTCTTTTATAGAGTTATTTTCCTTCTCTTTCAGACTGTCCATTATTTCCTCCATATACCCGCTTAGGAAGCGAGGAAACTAAAAATATCTATCTGCCCTGGAATCTGCGGCTGGTCTTCTATATTCTTATCCGGCTTCTTCCTGGCAGGTACTACCTTTACCTTCTCCCGCTCCTCTAACAACTGGTTTACTTTGCCGCGGCACTCATTCAAAAGCTCTACATAATAATCCGGCGACTCATGCCCCCGCATCAGCACATAGTCCTTTTGCTCAATGGCATTTTCCAACTGCTTCACATAACCAAGAGCGTAATAGATGCCTGACCGGTTCCGCTCTTTCTCACTTAATTCCGTAATCTTCTGGGTCAGCCATTGATAATTTGTATTCGCCTCATAAATCTGTAACGATTTCAGAGCGGCAGCCAAAATCTCCTGTCTCTGCGCCATATAACGGTTGTCAACCATGGACGGTGTATTCAACTGGTAACTGGGTGGGTAATCCTGTTCCCGCAGGCAACGGGTAATCTGACGTTTCACAGAAATAATACGTTCCCGCAGAAGATTTAACTCAAAACCATCCGGACCATTCAAATCCTGTCCCCCGTATTTATAAATCTGTTCCCATCTGGAATGAAGCACCTGCAGCTCCTGTTCAAATTCCTCCGCCATACTGCCGTTTTCTCGCTTTTGCTCATCACTGGCTTCCCACGCATTGCAGGACTGACGTTCCAATTCCTCATCAGACTCTATCGGGTTGTGAATCGTCCCCTGTACCAGACATCCGTAATAATATCTTCCACTGTTATCCGGTTTCACTTCTTTACGCTTCTTGTCCAATGATGCACAGTTTTTACATCTCACTTTACCAATCATACAGCCACTCCTTTCAGGCAATCCTTTTCTCCGCCCCGTTTACAGCGTCGGAAAATGGTGTATCCTCAGCCACTACCCAGCCGGTATCCCCTTCCACGCAGCCATACAATTCTTCCAAAAACATATAGGGCAGTAAGATAAGATTGTTCTGTTCCGCATATCTGCAGCCGTACTCCCGTTCATCAAAAAACACTGCATGACCACACTCATCATAGTAATAGCAGTCCTGGCCCAGCACCTCCATTGTGTCCGGCCTTACTACCAGGGCATACTGATACGCATGGTTCTCTCCCATCGCGGAGATACTCACAGCGGTTTTTCCATCAATTTTAATCATTGAATGACTCCTTTCTTACAAAAATACGTTTGACCACTTTTTTATTTAGCCGGCTTCTTCAAACCACCCATCATCGTAATCAAGCTCAAGCTGTCCTTCCACCTGCTTTTCCTGTTTGGGATTGCCGTACATCCACCACTGGAATACGGCCTCGCCGCTGCTCCAGTTACCGTCTGACTTTCCGGCGGCTCTCCTTGCTGCCACCATACGGTCAAACGTATGGATATAAGCTTCCTGAAACTTCGGATACCGTTTGAACTCCCATTCCCTGCTTTTTACGGAGGCCAGCGGGCAGCCGATACAGCCAAGCCTGCGGAAACCGCAGTCATAGAGCTCGCAATACGGAATCCCCAGAGAATGAATAAAAAGCCACACCTCATTCTCTGTCCAGCTAATGATAGGATTCAGTAACCTTTTTCCCTTCAGCTGACAATTTTCAATGAGCCTGCGGCTTTCTTCATTATCATTATTTAAAATTAAATCTGGCTTCCTGCTTCCCAGCACCTCAACGGCGCCGCGTTTTTCCCTCTTACGGCTTTCCTGCCACCGCACCCCGGTAACCACAAAACGCCCTTCGCCGCCTGTCTCTTTCAGCACGCTGCAGCAATATCTGGCGTTCCGGTAGGGCGGAAGCTGCTTTTTGACAATCAGGTTCCACATTGTGATTGGCGGCCTGTCTATGATGACATCCGGATACTTCCGCCTGATAAAAGATACCAGTTCCGGCGGATCGACCGTTGTTAAATGGTAATGCGCTTCAAACCGGACGCCGGCCATCTTTGCCAGATGATAAATTACCAGGCTGTCCTTTCCTCCGCTGAACGCCAGATAATAGCCTACCGGGTCCATAGCCAGCGCCGCCCCCTCACACATTTTCAGCAGCTCCACGGCCGCCTGTACTTTCTTCTCAATACCGAACAGATATAGTTGTTCCATTCCTTCCCATCCTTCGCATGAATTTTGCTATGGACGGAAAAGCCATTCTTAACGGTGTGTCTTTTTACGCTGCTAACCGACTCATTGTTCGGAACTTCAGCCCGCAATCGCCTGATTCCTAACAGCAACCCGTATGTTTATACGGGGAACGAAGAAATGAAACGTATTTATGAAGCAAGAGGAAGTGTTGCAAATGCCTTCAGCTTGATCTCCAGAATTTTGACATTGGAAATCTTCCGAAACGGCCTGCGCCTGTTCTCCTCCCCCACCCAGTCATTGAAAATCATATCAATCTCTATATCGTAATCGTCATGGGCAGACCGTAAAAACACATACTTTTTTCCCTGGCTAAAATTCCCCCGGCAGGTATCATAGCAGTATGTGATTTCAAAAACAGGTATGGTGATTCTGGAAGTAAGAATCTGCCTCGGGTGCAGTTTTTTTAAAAATTCCCGGTATTCTTCCGTGGCCGGCAGGGTGCCTCCGATTGCATTCTCACTAAATGTCACCATCTCGGAAAATTTATGTATATGCATAATCTTCACTCCCCGGCACCGCAAGCACTCGTTTTAACCGTTTCCGCATTCGGTATAATCTCCCATAAATCCCGGAAGCAGTGACGCCACATGCCGTCCCAATCTCCTTTCCTGTAAATCCCGCGGCCCTCATACAGACCACCTCTTTTTCTTTCTCTGTCATGTGGGCCATAGCCTCCTCTATCATCAGTCGCTGGAATACCAGTTCTTCACTCCTTACACTTTTGGTTTCAATGGTTTCCGAAAGCGTCAGCCCCTGGTCCTCATATACATTTCCATTGAGATCAACCAGATAAGCCTTTCGCTTTAATCTGCTGTTATACCGCCAGTAGTCAAACAGGCTGTCACTCATTTTCCTTGACGCTATGGTTGTAAACTCATACTTCCTGGTTCTGCTGTCTTCATGGTACACCTGTACAGCGCTTAAATAGCCTAATGCCAGCACATCATAATATTCTGAGGAGCTTAACTGGTTATACCGCAAAAAGTCAAGCACAAGGTTATGGTTCTCCTCCGCAAATTTCTTCTGGTGTTCCGTCAATTCGTGCATCATCCCGACGCCTCCGTTCTTCCTCTATTTTTTCATTCTCTATCTTTTTACCAAGTCCTATTCTTCTCTTTACAGTAGAAGGATAACAGCCAAACAAATCTGCAATACTGCGTATGCTATAGCCTTCTTTATACAGCCTGGACATATACTGGCTGACCTCCGCCTTATTCATTTTCGTAAAGTTGACAGGGGGCGGCCGCTTTCTCAATATCTTCTGGCAAACCGGATGATTCGGCCCGTATTCATATAGATATCTGGCCTCGTTGGCATCAAAGTTTCCAAGTATTGCAATGAGCAGGCAATAATAGCCTTCTATTTCTTCTCCCTCATATCCCATTGCGCCTTCCTCTTATGCCACCTGGTATGCCAGACGGTAATTCCCTCTGCCATCTGTCTGAAACTGCGAGCGGTGTTCATAGATACAGGCCCGGATTCTCTCCCTGAAATATTGGTTTTTCTTAGCTTTTGGGTGTTTTTCGAGACATTCGTAAAGATTCTTTAAAGACATGGTGCCGCCCTCTTTTTCCATGACTCCCCTGATTAAATGAAACCAAGTCAAGGAGACGGAATCACTCTGTTCCAGGTTGCAGGTACCTCCCACCCGGTAACTGAATGGAATAATCAGATACTCCTCTTTCTTAAACAGCAGAAGGTGTTCCGTGACAATCGGTATAAACGGCTTATTACTGTATGTTTTACTGCTGGAACGGCAATTATATTGGCCCTTGACAATCCACGATACCAGCTTGCCAATCGTCATCATATCCGAGGAGATTGAATGGAAGGTTTCCCGCGACCGGATATCTCCCACCAAGACCGCCAGGTATCCGCCATGCCTCAGGCTGATAAAAAGTTTTTTTATGATAAAGTTCAGCTTATCAATAAAATCCTTGTAGCTGTCGCAGCGGCTCAAATCATCTGGGTGCGCCTTTCCCCATACCCGGCCGGAATATTGAATAATAGAATGATATGGCGGGTGCAGAAAAATCATAGACGCACTTTCGTCCACTTCATCTTTTAATGCATTCCAGTTTCCCTTCCCTTTTTTGGGTTTTGGATTCAGGTCATAAAGAACCGAACGCACGCCCTCCTGATCCGCCACATCTCCACTGGTGCCGGAGCCTGACATGGGATCGAGCAGTACAAAATCCTGATTTTGCTTTCCCTCATACGTTCTGCATTGCAGGATATGTTTTAAAATTGCCCGCACCACTTCGGGAGAACAATTCCCACGCCATTGATTGCTGCCCCCTTGTTTCCGATCCGGAAATGCCATAAACGAGGTCAGATTACGCCCAACACAGCTCGTCAGGTCCTTTGTTCCCAGATACTGCACAATTTCTCTCCAGTTCTCTCCAAACTCTTTTTTTAACAGGTTTTCTGCCAAATAAAGTTCTTCCTGTGTCATAATGCTCCTCCTGCACTTCGCCGCGTCCATCTCCCGTAAACACCTTCACCATCATGCACATGGTTTCTGGAGATGACTGAACCACAATCCCTGAAAAGTCACTCCCCAGCGATTTAAGTTCCTCCCGTTTTCCGCGCACCAATGATTTTGCAAGCCCGAATTCCAGGTGTTCACTTGATACCATATAAAGTTTGGTATCCGGATTAAGACGGAAATTCACTTTCTTTCCAACTTCAAAGTCGTATTTGCCAGCCATAATTACCTGCAGGCTGATTGATGTTCTCTCCACTTTCTTTCCTCCATTAAAATAATGGGTAGCATGTTAAAATCCGGAATCCCCAGTCTGCGTCTTGGTCTTTTAACAGGACCACACAGGCTTTCTTCAGGTTCTCGTTTAACATGTCTATCCCCTTTTTGAATCCATAGCCGACCGGCGCGGGAAAATTGCCGCGCAAAGGCAGCACATCCCGGGTGGTGTCCAAAAGCCATTCCCGGATTACAGGATTGTAAAACCGCTTCATCAGGCTCTTAACAACCGCTACTGCTACTTCCATGTCCCAAAACGATGTGGCGTAAATAATGTCCTCTGATTCCAGACGTGTTTTCAGCGCCAGCACTTGGACATCCGTGTGCTTTCTGATTGTGTGGCCTCCATAAAGACCAACCCGGTCCAAATTCCTTTGAATCATATCCAATGTGGTCTCTATTGTTTCCTCCGGGATTCCTGCGAACAAATCTGTCATCCTTAACTCCTTTCCTCTTTGCGGATAAAATACACAGGTATCCCGGACGGATCTCTGTGATGATGGCTGTTCCTTCCATCAAAAAAACCACCGGCAGCTGCCAATGGTTCCTATTTATCCGTCAAAGGATTTCATTCTCTTATTTTGTTTTACAATTTCCTATGGTCTTTATTTATTTCTGCCCTCCTCTCTCTTTCTCTTTACAGCGCGGGACGCCTTCATGGCATTCCCTGCGATTCCATGGAAATAAAAAAAGACGCCAAAATATATTCCAATTTTGACGTCTTTCTCTCTGAATAATAAGGCCAAAGCCTGATGTGTTTGCTTCCGGCACATTTCCGGAACAATGTTTATCTACAATGAAGCAACATTGTAAAAATCAAATCCAAGTACAGTTTATCACTATATTTAGTATGTGTCAACAATTATACTCCTGTATATAGACATTATTACTGTTCTTCTGTGCTTTCTGTATCTCTAACAGCCCGCCTCTTATCAGGAACCTGGTTTTCTCCTCCGCTCTTGAGCCAGTACCAGCGAAGTTCATGAATGCCGTATTCAAATTCACCGGCAATCGCTTTTCTTACTGCAACGGATAGAGCTTCCCTCTTTTTATGAAAAACCTTATCGTCCGTTTTTTTCAACTGTTTCAAGAGTTCATATGTTTTATCACTAATCTTAGTAACTGGATAGAGAGACATCAGTTTCTGACTCTTTACACCTGAAACATATGGGAAATGGATATTATCCCAGACAATATTCTCTAAATCCCCCATCCTGATTCCCGTCTCCTTCATCAGCCGGACCGCACAAAGCACTTCTGTATCTCCCATTCTTTCCAGGCTGGCTTCAAGATAATTGATCTTGCGTTCCTCGCTTTTCACCGTTCTGAGGGTATAACGGGAGAACTTTTCTTTCTTTGTATGTCCTTGCAGGAACCTGATAATCTCGAAAGCAAAGTGATCAAGATTCTTTGTTTCCTCATATATTTTCCAGAGCCAGTCATCCAGTATGTGCCACGTATAAAAAACATCATCCCTGGCAAATATCTCCGCCAGGCGTGGCTTCAGACGCTCAAACCGGCCCTTATAATAGCCACGTTCATAATAGCCATAAATTTCTCCTGCACGTCGTTCTATCGTTAATAACATTTCCCGTTTGGCCTTTACCATATCCAGACTGATACCATAAACAGCGTATCTCCCATCAAAAATACTTACTCCATAAGTGAAACTGAATTTATCATGAACTTTTCTGATACTGCCAACCACTGACATAATCATTTTCCTCCTATCATACTGTGTTTTTACGGTTCATCTTCAAGCAACTGTTGGTACAACTCCTCAATCCTGCACCTGATATCGGCTTTCGTCTGAACCTCATCCTTATTGTGCATTCCCAGCCGATTGAGAATCTCAATTGTTTTCAGCTGCTCAATCTGTATCATCATTTCTTCCCGGATTTCCTTGTTTGTCATGGCTTATGCCTCCTTTTACCATTACCTATCCGGATTTTCGCGTTTTCTGTAAAACAATCACATTTTTATTCAACTTGCTTTTCTGTTTTCCGAATCTTCCAGTGATTCAGTCCGGTCAAGATATCGTACAATCTCCTCGGTCTGACCTGAAAGTTCTTTTTTTACCAGCAGATACAGCTTATTAAACAGATTAAGCAAATAGGACCGGAACGCATATTCCTGTTCAAAAGCCCTGATCCATGCCTCTGCTTTGGCAAACAGCCGGAACATGTCCATATCACTGATATTGATGGATACCTGGGCGTCACAAATATAAGAATCCTTTTTACAATACTTCCCGCCATTTGTATTTCTCACGGCAATTCCCCTTCCATTTTGGATCTCCGCAAACCATGGATACCGGCGTTTCTCTCCTCTTGTGTCAGCATCATATCTTTTTATGGAGAGTTTTGTTACGATACTCATCCCATCCTCATCTGGCTCCCCAAAGATCTTCTCCTGTGGAAAATCAACATACAATGCCCCGCAAAAAATCCTGGAATAAATAAACTTCACTTCCTCCGGATTTATATGAGTGCTGACGCTGACTGTGTGGTTGCCGGTTCCCTGGCTGTAATCAAGCATGATAATCTGTATGAGCGAACGCGCACCTTCCTCCGCATCTTCCCCCATCGCATGGATGTGGGCCGGAAAAAGCCGTGAGGCCGGTTTCAATTTGTCGTTCAGCTCCAAAAGTTTTTTATCGGTCTTGTAGACAGCAATCTGCTTTGACACCTCATTCTTCCAGTCACGCTGATCATTTTGTCCCATCACTTATCTCCTATCTCAAATAACTGACTATTTTCTGTACAATACGGACCGGCAGCATGGATAATTCCGAAATATTTAGGAAGCCATCCTCATAGATTTCCTCTATCACTTTCCGGTCTTCTCCAATCGCTGCTGCAAAGAGCAAAATCCCGTCCTGTTTTAATTCCTTCTTGAGCGACTTTAAGTCCTCTTTTGCCAAGTCTCCGCTATAATTCAGCCCTGACGGCTGACCGTCAGACGCTAAAAAGAATAGTTTTAATTCTTCCTGTCTGGTTTTTAAACGCTCTGCCACAAAACGGATTGCCGCTCCGTCCCGGTTACTGCCTCTTGGGGACATATCCATGATTCGATATCGGTCCTGTCCGTCAATGGAGTCAAATTCCGCATAAGCGTACAGGTCCACAGTCTCCTCCATGGTAGTCCAGTCCATACTGGTGGAATGTCCATAAACAATCACAGGTATTCCCAGATTCACACAAACATCATAAATAATCAATGCGGCGAGACGCCCGTAAGTAATCCGGTCCCCATAACCCATCGAAATGGACTCATCTATCAGCACAGCTATGGCCGCCTGCTTCCCTTCCTCAGAGATTTTCCTTCTCATAAAGATTCGCTTGTCCTGGCGATAAAGCCTGGAGCTATCTACCTTCTTGCCTAACTGCAGATTTTTCTCCATATATTCTTCCTCTGAATAGAGTATCTCGTACATCTCCTCCCACAGACGTTTTGCAAGTTTTAAAATGTCCGGTGAGAGGCTGTCATACATCTTCCGGCACTGAACCGGCACGGTTCCCATCCGATGAACCTCAATCGCACAGCCGGCATGAACCTTACCAAAGTCCATGGTTTCTGCCTGGTCTTCTAGCGCCTTTACCACCGCTTTCTCCTGTTCCTTCTCATATTTTTCCTCGGCCATATCGTAGAGAATCCGATTCATGTCCTCGGCTGCATCAAGATATCCATTTCCATCGTAATCATTATCCTTCCAAATGGACTCTTCTCCCTCTGCGGCTTCACAGGCACTTTCTCCCTTAAACCGTCCGCCTTCCTGGTTGGTAACCATCGGCCTGGAGCTTTCACGAAACAGCTGTAAAAGTGCATTTAACAGATTTTCTTCCTGAGCATCTTCCTGTATATCTGTTTCCTCACCAGTCGTTCCTTCTGCGCTCTCCAAAGGCTCCTGTTCCTCTCCTGAACCATCGCCTTCCTGCTGCTCGCCATCGTCAATTTCTGCTTCACTGTTTTCTTCCTCATCATCATCCCATTTTCCGTCCCATTCCTCCGGGATATCATCGTTTTCATCTTCATCCGCATCCGGGACCGATGCTGCTACACGGCTAAATATCTGGTTGAATATATCTTCCGCTTCCTCCTGTCCGGAATCCTGGCTATCCGCTTTTTCCAGTGTTTCGCCACTTTCATCTTCTAAATTTCCTTGGTTGTCAGTTTTTTCTGAACCGGTATCGTCTGCTGATTCCTGCTCCTTTTCATGGAGAAAGTCTATCAAATCCTTCATATAATCCCAGATTTTCAGCAGAAGCTGATTGGAGGCCCTAAACCGCTCCGTCTCGTCCACATCCACTACGGAATCGTCAATCACCTCCATACAGTCATTCAGACAGTCCAAATATTCCCCGGTATAGCCTTCCCAGTTATTGATTTCCCCTGCTCTGGCATACCCTAAAATCAGATTCAGGATAATTGCAAGACCATGGTCCTGCTGCTGTATCTCCTGCGTAACGGTTGGAAGCTTTTCTATCTGTCTGTTGGCATTCATTAGAATGCCGTTCCGGACGCTGCCCGGATACTCGTCACACATACGGATTTCTATATAAACGTCCTCAAGGATGTTCTGAATACGCAAAGCGGTATCCGTAATCACAGATACCGCCGCTTTGTCTCCTGCCTGCAGGAATTCTTTCATTTCCGCTAAAGCATTGCTCTCTTTTTCATTTTCCGGCACTGGCGGCCGGGGATAAATTCTCCCTTCACGAAATCCATTTCCATACACATTCCTAAGCCCCATGGCCGTGTACCTCTGATGTCCGCATTCATGACCCAGAAATCCCACCAGGCTCTCTGTTTTCAATTCTTTTGTGGGAAAGCTCCGTGTAATTTCATTTGCAGCATTGATATACACCAGCTTTCCTCCTGTGAAGGCAATCTTGGCCGACGGGCCGGTATCCCAGCCCATCGTAACCTTAATCTTTCTTCCAGCTTTCCAGACCAAAGAATTCGCAATCTTTTCCATATTCTTTGTGAATGGCTTTGAAGTAAAAATCTGTCTGTTTGTAATCTTCTTTTTAATGTCCCTGATTCGGGAACGGTCATAACCTTTCTCGCCCATAAATTCTCCTTTGCTTTATGCAGCCGCCTGCCCTTCAGAATAGCTTACCTTGATACAGGTATCGTAAATCTCCAGCCTGGTTTCCCGATCTGAAGCTGCTTTACTCAGGATTGTATATTTTGCCGCTTTCAGCACATCACCCGATACCATGTACGACCACACCCAGGATTCATATTCCCTGTAGCCGCAAACACCGCCTCTGATCCGCTCTTTTCTGCAATACTCCCTGATTTTTTCTACTGTCTTTGCCATCTTTAGAAGCATGACTTCATCTTTACAGCCAGTCTTAATCATGGCGCGGTCCTTCATCTGCTCTGCCGAAAGGTCTTCTTTGTCAATGACCATACACATACGGGATAAAATAGACTCATTCATTTCCCGGCAGCCTTTGTAATCGGTGTTTGTTGTCAGGATAATCACCGTATCCGGATTTCTCCGGATGGTCTCTCCATTTGCCAGGGTGATGGAAGCACAGTCATCCAGCAGGCCATTGAGCTTTACCAGCGTTCCCGGCTTTCCAATCACGGCTGCTTCCTGCAGCTCAAACACAGCAGGACGGCGGCATGCTTTTATTAAATCCGATTCCACCATCACAAAGTCTTTCTGGTCCTTACAACTCTCATAGCCGCTCTCATACATTTTCCGCATCAGCTTCTCAAACGCCTGCTTGATATCAATGTCCTCCTCATAATCTCCGGTATATTCACTGAGCACGGTAGCGGGGTCCATCATAAACTCCTCATAATCAGGCAGTACCATCTGCTCTGTCTCCGCCCGGTGGCTGGTATTGGGAACCATGGTTGAAACAAGGTCCATCTCGTCCGTACCTTCGGAACAGGTCAGGAAGTAATACGGAAGCCCCAGTGCTTTAGCCAGGATTGCAACGTCAATCGTCTTCCCTGTACCCGAATTTCCCCTCATCATGAAATTCCGCAGGGGAGTGTTCTTAATCATCTCAAGCATATCCTGTACTTCCTCCGACACATGGAATTTTGGAGAAACTTCCGGAACACGCGCCTTCTCCTCCTCTGTCAATTCCACATTCATGCGGTATGTATTGCCTAACGTGTCAAACGGTCTTGATCTTGCAGTAATCCGGTTTACACACAGGATTGCAAACTGTCCCGCCACGACTTCTGTAGGAGCATACTGTCCCTGTGCGATGGCCTGCGGCGTTAAAATCGGAGCATTTCCAGATGCCAGCGAATTTCTGTCAACCGGGATTCCGTTAGTTCCCAGCGTGTTTGCCTTTTCCACTCTCCGGTAAATATTATCGCAGCAGACGAATGCCGCCTGCAGGGCCTGGTCCATGTTGTTCCAGCCATTTTTTAACTGTTCTCTGAAAACTGTAAAATTTTCATAAAATTCCTGATTAAAAACAGGACCGTCCATATTCAGGCTGGCATATTCAAGCATACATAACAGAGGCTTTCCGTCACACTCCCCAGTCCGCAGCGCCGGCATATGTCTGTGGATTCCATTTCCGCTTTCACAGACCTTGAATTTACCCGTCCTGGAGTTATATACAACAACTGTCCTGTCATCACTATCCTTATTCTTAAATTCACCGCAGTAAAATTCAATCTGTCCCGTCTCATTTTTCTGCACGCCAATGGCGCCGTCATTATCCGTTTCCAAAAGTTCCGCCACGCTGAGCAGCGCCCGCAAAACAGGGCCGTGAAGTGTAGATTGCCGCCCTCTCTGCATCTCATTATGTTGGGAAATATGCCGCTCCTCCGACGATGTCTTGTTCATTCCCAAGTCGGAAAGAGCCTGAGCAAACGGCTCCGGCAGGGGTAAACTGAAGGTCCAGCTCTCAAATAGCTTTGTGTATGCCATATCAACATCCTCTTTCTATCAGCATTTTTCTCACATTTCTTCCATTTCTTCTAAAGCGGCCGGCGTAAAATCCATAATCGGATAGGCACAGTAGCCGGAATATACGTCTATTCCCAGCGATTTTGCAATTCCCTCATGCTCCAGGAATGTAACGATTCCTGCTCCCAAATTATTGGAATCAACCGCTGCTAAGTTTTCTCCCAGTTTTTCAATATTTACTGTAATATTCGCATAAGGCTCCCCTGGTCTGCCATTTTCCGCTAAAAATGCCTGTACTGCCAGGTTCCCGTTCTCCAAATAGCTTCCTTTCTTCAAGATAATCTGAACTGTTCTTCCCCACTGGTTTTTATAAGTATAAATCTTCATCAATTTTACTCTCCTTTTCTTTTCCTATCTGTTCCGGAACGCCTCTAGCTTGCTATCTGATTGCTGCGGGGCTTTCCCTGGGGCTTCATCTTTTCAAGCCTCAGCGCCTCCGCCTGAATCCGGTATGCCAGCCGTGTATTTCTTTTTTCTTTATCATCGTCCATTACAGCCTCACAAAAAGCATCCCAGCTTCCAACTAAAATCACTTCGCACCGTGCCCGGGTCACTGCTGTATAATAAATGTTCCGTTTTAACATTTTCTTAAAGCACGGTAGAACCGGTATAATCACCGCCGGGTATTGCGCTCCCTGCGATTTATGCACGGTCGCGGCATAGGCATGCTCCAGTATCCCATAGTCTTCCGAGCCATATTCCCCGATTCTCCCATCCTCAAAGCGGACAGCCAATGTCTGGCCTCCCTCCTCATTCTGATAAATATCTGAGACAAATCCCATATCGCCGTTGGATATCTCATCCACATTTTTTTGCTGCATCACCTTATCCCGGAGCCGAAACAGCGTACCTCCAAGCTTCATCTCCAGGCAGCCTGGAAACTGAGGATTGACCAGTTCCCGGAGCCTCTTATTTAACGCATTGGCACCTGCCTGCGTATCGTGCCGGAAGGGTGTGAGTACCTGTACCATATCCGTATCCCCATGGCTGTCCTTCAATTTTTTCTGATACAAACCGGCAATCACTTGAGCAGCACTCTCATCGCTGTCTGCTGCTATAAACTGAAAATCATCACCATATAGAAAATCTGTCTTTCCCTGATTCATTTTCAAAGCATTGATGATAATTCTGGACCCATCCTTCTGGCGGAACTGTACATCCAGAACCGTAACCGGAATCACCCCAGAGTCAATCAGCTCCTTAAAAACATTTCCCGGCCCAACCGAAGGAATCTGATCCGGATCGCCAATCAGCACTACCCTGGCTCCGTTCTTGACCTTGGATATCAGCACATAAAAAAGCCACATATCCACCATGGACATCTCATCAACGATAATCAGGTCCTCCTCCAGGTCCTCGTTTAAGTCCAGGTTCAGTTCTTCCTCCTCTCCTGTTATGTAGAGAGCCTTATGTATGGTCATCGCCGGATACCCGGTACTTGTTACCATATTGCGGCTGGCCCTTCCGGTGGGCGCACATAAGAGCACGGACTTTTCTCGTTCTTTTTTTTCAAATACTTTTAAAATAATTTTTTCAACCGTGGTTTTGCCGGTACCAGGTCCTCCCGTAATGATGGACAGGCTGTTTTTAAATACACTTCTCACAGCCTCCTTCTGTTGATTCGCAAGGACCATATGCGTACTCCCCTGCACTTCGTCCAGCTCCCGTTCAATGTCACAGACAGACTGCCTGTTCCCCATAATCCTCAGAACATGTACCGCAGCCATACTTTCTGCCATATAATTTTTCATAGAATACAGAACATGTCCATCTGCAGCCAAAAGCTCGTCAGAAAACACCATCTCATTGCCAATATCTTTGATTAGCCGAGTCCCCACAGCATGTCTGGAAATCCCATAATTCAATAATTTTGCTGCCTGTTTTACAATGATACTGCTGTTTAAATATAGGTGTCCTTCACCTTCCGCATTTTTTAAGACCTGAAGAATCGCTGCTTTTATCCGCAGCGGTTCTTCAGGCCGGAATCCTTTGTTCTTTCTTGCAATGATATCAACTTTTTCAAAATTGAAACCGCTTAATTCGCAAAGCCGGAATGGTTTTTCTCTCACGATCTGCATTGCCTTGGGACCAAAGTGATCACGGATTGCCGAAACTCTTTTGGGGCCAATCTTTAAAGGAGCCAGATACTGCATGAGTTCACGCAGGGACCGGCTCTCCAAATAGGATTGCATAATCGTCTCCAGCTTCTTTTCGGTAATCCCCTTTACTTCAAGCAGTTTCTCAGGCTGCATATCCATAATTTGCAGAGTTGCTTCGCCAAACCGGCTCACAATCCGGTTTGCCGTTACAGGGCCGATTCCTTTAATCAGTCCGGAGGCCAGATAACACTCCATTCCTTCTTTCGTTGTCGGCATGAATAACTGGCTTTCCGCCACCGATAACTGCAATCCATAGCTTGTTTTAATCCACTTGCCTTCAAGTCCTGTCTCAATCCCTTCGATAAATGGAAGCGCTGTTCCTATGGCTGTAAAAATTCTTTCTCCATTTTTAAGAATCTGTTCTGTAGCCTCCTTTGGGATAAATGCAAATGTTCGATAGGACGCTATGGTATATCCGTTTTCATCGTTATAAAATATTTTGCGGTGTGGCGTACACTGAATCACACATTGTACCTCCGTTTCATGAACCATTCCATGACAGATAAATATATTTGCCCTTTACCGATGCGTGTGGTATTCCATCGCCTGCCAAGAGACGGCAGATATGCTCTGCCTCCTCTCCAGGATACTCCGGCAGACAGCCCACACGCCGGTACCCCTTTGCTGTCCTGATATTGCAGATTCCATCCTTTCTCAGCCAGCATTCATAAATACCCCGGCCGCTGAGATTAGATATAATCTGGTTGAGACGTTTTTTACCAATGTCCCCATACCAGGAAATTACTTTCTGCGATTCCGCATCATTATCATTTAAAGTTTGCTCTTTCGTCTCCACTGCCTCAGCCTCGGCTTCCGCTACTGTTACCGGTTCTGTCTCTGTCTCCGCCTCGTTACTTACTTCAGCAAGCGTGCCTCCCAGCAATGAAACCAGCCCTTTTCGTCCACGTTTTAACAAATCCAGCGCCCACGGATTTTTCAGGGCACACAGGATAACAAACAGCGGTATTCCAAGCGAAATGACATTCACTGCGATTCCAAGGGCAAACGGGAGCAGAAATGGCAATAAAATACTGCATCCGATTCCTGCTGATACCAGTAAAATAACCTTCCTAATATTTCTCTGTTCCATCTTTATCCTCCTTGTATGCAAGAAGGGAATTGTCCTCCCGGAAGCAACTGCTTCCAAAGAATAACATTCCCTTCTCTTTATCATGATTTAATTAAATGGCAGTGCTCCGTCTTCGATGCCGTCATCAATATTCATAAAATCGTTGCTGGCAGGAGCATTTCTCTGTGTTCCTCTTGCGGTTGATCTCGCCGGCTGCCTTGCTGGCTGTCTCGATGCCTGTCTTGCCGGCTGCCCGGATGCCTGTCTTGCCGTCCCCGATGTCTGTCTTGCCGGCTGGCTTGATGCCTGTCTTGTTGCCGGCTGGTTAGACGGGGCTTGCTGAGCGGGCTGATTTTCCGCTGGTGTCCCCTGCCCACCGCTATCTTCGCTGTTGTTTTTCTTACTCTCTGCAAATTCCACATCGTCAACAACAAGCTGCATGGAGTAGACCTTCTGCCCCTCCTTGTTGACATAGTTATTGTTCTGCATTTTCCCGCTAAGAAGCAGCTTCAGTCCTTTTCTGCCAAAGCGCTCTAAAAACTCAGCTTTACGGTCAAATGCCGTACATCTGAAAAAGTCGGCCGTCGGCTCATTATCACGGACGGTCCTCCGGTCTACAGCAAAGTCAAAGCGTGCAATTGCCATTGCATTCTCTCCCTGGGTATAAGAAATCTCGGGATCGGCTGTCATTCTTCCTAAAAAAATACATTTATTCATGCTCTCTCTCCTTCTGTACCATGTATCCGTTTTCCCTGCACTCCAGATATATCCACTCCTCGGTCTTACTATCCCATACTTTTATGTTGTGGCCGATAACGCCCTCCTGTACCAGATACAGACTCTTTGAGTTCTCCGCCTCTGTCAGAAGATTTTTGATTCGTTCGCTGGTAAGGTCAGCTCCGAAATAGTGTCCCGGAAAGCCTTTTACATAGCTGTGAACCGCCCCATCTTCCTGTATTCTCAGACATTCATATGCCTGCGCCGCTGTTACCAATAGTTCCTCTTGTGTTTTCTTCATGTTTCCTCCTGTCCTTCTTTTTTATATTGGCAAGTTAATTTTGTGCCCTCCTTTCCGACATTTTAGGCAAAAAAATAAGACACTAAGAACTTTCATTCTAAGTGTCTTAAAAGCAGTTGAATCCTGCCAAGCCTTCATTGTTTTAGGGTATTCCCTGAAATCTTAACTCCCAGCAAAAGCTGGAACAAAATAAGCTATCTGGCTCTTTAGACCAGACATAAATCAAATATCATATCAAGAATAGCACAATATATAGCTTTAGTCAATATATTTCAGTCTATATATAGTGTTATATTGTTATATCATAAACATTGTTCTGCCAAATATAAACAGGGAGTATGTGGTGCGAACCAACTCCCTGTTTGTCATGCTATCAACGCTCACCATCTCTGCCTGATTTTAAGACTCGCGTATTGCATCAAGCATGATAGTATCTCCTTCACAGAAATCCTCAGGTTTTCTGCGGATTTTAATTTCATGCTTTATTTCCTCGGTTTCCGGGAGAAGTTTTTTACTTGCTGCCTTAATCAAAGCAGCTTCTTTTTCCAGTATTTCCTCATCAGAAAGAGTCATGTAATCCATGGGCAATTCAATATGTACTCCGTGATATCCATCCCCCATAGAGAGCAGTATTCTGCCAGAATTTTTATTTACTCTGCTAAAAAGCTGTTCCTCCAGGGTAAGATCTACCAGACGCCCCATGAATATTTCTGTTGGACATATTTCCCACTCCGAATATCGTTTCTGAATTTCCGCTTTCAATTTTCCTTCATCATATCCGGGGAGCAGTTTAAACCAATCCGGTCCATCATAATAATCGTTGGACCACACTCCTATCTTTACATTATTTAAGTACAACTCACCGGACCAGACAATGCCTTCCGGACCCTCAGTTGATTTCAGCCCCCTTATGGATATGCCATTTAAACTTGCCATTTTAGTCCATGCCTCCTAATTTGCTTTGTCCTCACTGTCAAAAAGTTGAACAACAGAAACCTCATACGCCACCATCTCTTTTTCATGATCCGGATACCGTTTTATGTATTTCCTGCTCTGCATTCTCCCCACAATTTGAACCGGATCGCCTACCTTCTTCCTGCTTGCAGATAATGCCGTTTTCCCCCAGCAAATGCAAGGGACATAATCCGTTTTCCCATATTGCCGGTTAACCGCAACGATCAAATCCGTTATCTTCCGGTTGAGCGGCGTTGTCCGGTAAACAGGCGGCTTACAGATAAATCCGATAAGGATTACCTGATTCGTTTCCGCCGTACATGGCGGGATTACTTGTAATTCCTTTGCGTATACACGGAGCAGCGCGCTTTTATGGCCGTCTGCCTCCTTCGGATATACACGGAGCTGTCCCGTGATTTGAACATAGTTTCCTGCTATATTTCTCAGTGTATTACAGCATGATTCTGAAACCCTGGTAATCACTTCATCAATTTCCCCACTAAGCCGTGGTACCTTCACTGATATCTCATAATATTTTTTTCCAAAGGCAGTATAGATGTAAGTAAAATTATCACCTAGCTCACCTGCAACCTGGATAAAGTTATTCTCTGCTTTTCCTTCTTTTCTCATATATCCTTCCATTTCTATTCATTGTTTTTCATTCTTCTCTGCTGAATCACATAGGGTTTCCAATAATCATCAATCCCTTTGTAATTTCCAGCCCAGGTGCCGTCCGCATCTAAATCCCAGCTTTTTCTCCGATAGCGGATTGCATGTTCCTCACACATCTGGTAAAGCCGGTTGCTTCCTTTGCGGATTTCATTTCGCTTTTTTTCTTTATGGGGGCAGATATCTCCTGCTTTCAAATGTAAACCGCATTTTGCACAAGCTTTATCATTATGATCACATACTATCTTCATCTGCCTGTCCATATCATAATAATCAATCACTTCCTTCACCCCATAGTCTGCCAGAGTGGTCAAAACGTTATCCAGTCCCTTATAGTTATTAACCCCTGGATTTCCGATAAACGTGAGGCCGGAAAATTCGTGTGCAATCAGGGCTTTCAGAACACCGTCCGTCACGCATACCGTCTTATCGCGGGGATCTCCAAAAAATGCTGCCGGACTGCCGCTGCTGGCCCCCTTTTCCCGTCCTGGGCTTGACAGCCAGATATACTTCCGGCCGTCAAGGGGCTGATCAAGACGTATTTGAAAGCCGATCAGATTTCTATCTACATCCGGAACAGGGCAGAGATACCCTGAATGCTTTTTATAAAAGGCGATATCCCAGTTTCCTCTGTCATTCAAATAGAAACCCGGCACCCCAGATAAACTTAAATCTTTCTGTAAAAGTCTCCTGGCAAGCGCCTCTGTTCCATAAACAGGTGTGCTGCAAAACCGGAAACGTTTTATGGCCTCCTCCGTCAAACCGCGTTCTTTCAGCAAAAGACTGTGTCCCTGTGATAATTGCAGCAGCTTGAGAAGTTCCGTATAAACCTGGTTCCTTTTTACAGAATCTGCCGGTTCCGCCTCCACTGCCGCTTTCCGCGTTCTGCTGCCTGCATAGTTTGAAGAATATCCGCCGTGTGCCAGCCTCTCACGGATTTCCCGATAAGCAACCTTGAAACAGTCCTCACCGGTAATTCCCATCAGCTCACAATATAACGTCAGCATGTTTCCTTCCGCACCGCAGCCAAAACAATGGTAAACGTTTTTGATACGATTTCCTCTCCTGACACAGGCATTCATTTTTCCGCGCTCATCCCCGCAGAACGGACAGATCAGATTAAAAGAATCCTTACCGTCCGTCAGCCGGACTAAATGCAGCATATCCACCACATCAGCGATACTAAACGGAGGAATAAAACTTCCGATTTCATCATCTCCCCTTATTACAAATCTCCTGTAGTTAAAATATTGTAACTATGACGCAGCTTCCAGCAAAATTTTTGCGGCCTGTCTGACAGTATCATTAGGTCCCCGATACTTGTAAGCCATCCATTGCAGATCCTCAATCCCTTTTGTCCCATCTAACGCAATCTCTCCCAGCGTCCTGCCTCTGTTTGCCACGCCAAAATTGCATACAATCTTTTTGGCTGCTTCAACGGACAGTTGTTCCGGTTCCTGCGTGTTGGCGGCTGACTTGGGATTCTCCGGCTGCCTCTGCGCTCTCCTAGCATTTTCCGGCAGCTTAACCGGCTGGCCGTTTTCCGGCCGGATATCGGGTGAAGCCGATGGAGCATTGGGTTCCGGGACACGGTTAGCATCTTCTTCCATAATCGGTTCGCCGTCCCCTTCCTGTCCATCATAGTCCCCCTGCATATCCGGGTCATCGCCGCCCTGGTCGATTGTAAATTTATTAAAGAAATAATACTTTAAACTGTAAGTGAGAGCGCTTCCTTTGGCCTTGTCCGGCATTTCATTGGTACCAATGGCATGGATTATAATTTCCTCAAAATCCTGCGGATCATCGGCATTGGTCCAGCGTATCTTTAAATCCTCCTCATACAGCCAGTAATTCACACCCGAAATATAGCGGACGAACACCTGATTGCCATTTTCATCCGTATTGGTGGCAAGTTCCTCCACGATATCAAAATTGACCCCAACTTCATTCATGGCCGGAGTCAAAAAGCGGTAAATATCGTCTATTTTGAGAAAATCATAATCAACATTCTCATTGTACCTGCGTTTCACCAACGCCGGTATCGCCTTGCGTATCTCTACAAACTTTTCCTGTAGTGTCATGCTTCTCCTCCTTTTATCGCACTTTCTTATGACGCCTCTGAAAAATCAAAACTGAATTGTCCATTATCTTCTTCATTAAAAGCCGCTCTTATGGTTTCCGCTGATACTGACGGTTCCTTTATGGCTTCCACCACAACCGATTCTTTTTCTGCTTCATCTTCGGCCTTTCCTTGGAATCTCCAGGCATTCAGATAATACATTGACGTATAAAAAACTTCATTGTCTGGATGAAATCCTGGTTTTACTAAACTATCTCCGATAATCACACAGGCCGAGCACCCTAAAAGTGACAATTGGATATAGCACATTTTAGCGGCCGTAGCGTCAATATCCTATGCCACAAACAAAACTTTCTTCTGATAATTGATTCCATGTGCCTTAGCCGAGTTAGCAAATGCAATCAGTAAAGCGCCTGCGCCACAGGCCGAATCACTCACAGATATATAGCCTTTCTGCTCCACTTGCGTTTCAAAATCTCCGACCAGCTGAACCTCTGCCATAAATTCGCAGACATGATACGGCGTAAAAAACTGTCCCTTCTGATGCTGGTGCAAATTCAGGGAAGTATAAAGATCGCCCAGAAAATCCTGCTTTGGATTATCTTCTAATGCCATCGTCACAAAACCTAACAGCTGCGGGAAAATTTCCTGTTCCTCTTTCTCATAAGAATTGATGATAGATAAATAACGCTGCTCTCGCTCCTCCCTCTCAGGAGCCGGCATCACATTTGCAAATGCAAGAGATGACAGGGTCAAAAAATCATTCCAGATTTCCCAGTTGGAGCGTCTGCTTGTTAAGCGGTGAAACAACTTGATAAACTCTTTATCCCACTGATTTTTCATGCCGGTTTTTCTTCCCTTTTAATAAAAAAAATGTTGGAAACATTGGTCTTTGCATACTCCTGATACACCTCCGGGTATAAAAGTTTCAATTTCTCCAACTCCGATTTATTAATTGCTGTTGTCGTCCGTTTTGTATAACCCACACGGTAAACCGCATTCCCTGCGTTCAGTTCCCCTCCTTCCGCCTGTCCAAGAGCATTCTGAACCGGAATATAAATTTGCTTAATCTGTTCCTTTACCTTCCTGGCCCGCCTTTCCAGTTCCGCACGTTCCGCATCAAGCTGCTCATATTGTCTCATCATATCTTCCAGCTCTGCGGGAAGCGTTACTGTCTTTCCGGCTTCCATCTTACGGTATTTTTGGATCGTTGCTAAAACAAGATCCGGTTCTTCCAAAAACTCCGGTTCCTGACAGGCCTGTACATTGTTCACCCAGAAATCCCGCTCCAGTTCGATCATTTCCTCCTCAAGTTCCAAGTCCCTGTTCAAGGTGCGCATAAGATACATATCCTCACTATTTCCGTAGAGGCACAGAAAAATCACCCCATCAACATTGGTGACGCTCATATAATGCATCCCTTGCAGCATGTAATGGTACGGAATTGAATCGTTCGCCCACTCCTCCTTATTGAATCCGAAGCTCGTTTTGCATTCAACAATCCATATTTTCCCATCTTTTTCAACAAAATAGTCGATATCTCCAAGCATAAATGAATAAAGGGGATGGCGGAACATCTTTCTGACCGCATAAGGTTTCAGACCAGTCTTTTTCATGAATATCTGAACCACCAGTTCTTCCAGACGGTGTCCGATTTCCAGGCTGACCCAATTACGTTCCTCCTTCACAACAGGCTGGTGTCCCAGCTTCTCGTGATATAGTTCATTGGCAGTCCTCCACGGTGACACCCGGTAGATACTGGCAACATCACTACCACCGATACCACACTTTCTGAACTCCAGCCACTGCTCCTCCGTTATTTTTGTGATGTCATCAACGAAAACTTCCGGCTCATAGTTTAAATTCAGCATGTATTTTCACCTCTTTCCTATTTCAGTTCTCCCGGAATATCATAATCACTCCAACGCAACGTTAAGCACCTGGAGATGGATTCCTCCAAATCTGCCAATTCCTTTCCCTGGACACCATTCACTTCAGATAAAAAGAGACTGGCGCAGATAGCACAGTATACATCATAGCCTGTGCAGGTGCCGCCCATGTAAGTGGCCTTAAACTGTTCTACCGTTTCAGCAATCAGCTTTTTTCCTATTTTCACCCGCTGCATCAATCCGGAAATCACATTGACCGGATGATTGATGTAAATGTGGAACAGCCGCTCAAGTCCTGCAAGCGCCTCCTCATATCTTGCAAAGGCCATGGACATATTGGCATCGAATTTCGCCATAGACGCCTTCTTTTCATGTGCCAGCTTTAATGCCTTCCCCAGAACCAACGGCCGCTTCTCCGCTCCAACCAGCAGTGAATAATAGATATTGGCTCCACTGGCCGCCACATCTGATGATGAAATCCGGATTGCTGCTGACAACTGGTCGTTCACATCCTGCCGGTAATTTTTCAAAGCCTCCCTGTAAACAGATACCAATTCGTCATCCTCAATCTCCCAGGTGGCAGTTGTTATGGTGTGATCATAATATCCGCCTTTAAACTTTGCGCCCTCATATTTTCCATTGATATAGGAAGAAGCCGTACCGAATATCTCCGGCATTGGCAAAATACAATAGTCGTTCTCATCTCCTCCATGAACAGCCCTCACTTTGCCTTCCTGAATCCGGATCAGGGCGTCTCCCTTCGTCACTTTCAGACAATCATTTAAAATTCTGGCCAGCTTCGGCTTCTCTAAATCCGACAGAGCATTCCCATTCACCCTCGCCCGGCTCTTTAATGTAGCCAGACTGGTTTTTCCAAGAGGATAAACAGACCTGCCCATTTTCATCAAAAGCCCCGTATTCTGGCAGGTGTCCTTAATAATGCCCTTTTCCTCCAGCCGTTCGGTAATCTGCTTGCACAGAGTTTCATTTTCCTCCGCCGGCAATACGCGAATGGAGCTGCTAGGCCTGACATCCCAGCCGGCCCGCTCCTCCAATTCCTCCAGAAATCCATGCAGTTCATCCTCCGAAGTAAAATTAATAGAAAAATCGTCCTGGTAATTCATACGTTCTCCTTTCTTTAGTTCCCTTCTTCCAACATCAGTGCGGCTGTGATATGACCATTCTCAACGATCCATTCAAAGCCATACCCTGCAATCTCAATCAGCTCGTCGATACTCAGGCAGTCCGCATTTTCCCATGAAACCCGTGTTGTTTTCATTTTTTCTCTCCTTTCCTTCTTCTTAAAGCACAAAAAAAGACCCAAAAAGATAATCTTCTCGTCTTTTTGGGTCTTTCTAAACGAACCATTCCTGGTCCGGCTTCAGCAACAGGCACAAGCCTTAATCATGATGCTCCCGGTTTATTACCGGGACAAAATCTTTGATATGTTTTGGAAACATATAAAATCACTATCAACTATACATTATCACAATATATAGTATGTGTCAAATATTTTTGTCTATATACGGTATGCTTATTCGCATTTTTCTACTTCCTCCACGCCTAAAAAACTGTCTGAATAAAAAAATGCTTCCAGATCCCCGCTTCCTGGCCGAAAAAAGAACCGGTATGCCCCGCCTTCATTTACACGCCAGTTTTTATCAAGCAGCAATGTCTCAACCGTTCCGTCTTCCTGCAGCACCGTCACACGGTAAAACCGCCCAAGACGCAGTCTGCTTTTTACTTTTAAAACCACCCCTTCCATGGAACAATAATTTCTTTTCATAATAACCCGGAATATACCAAACACTTTAAATCCAACTGCCAGAGACAAACATGCCGATAAACTCAAAAAGTCCTCTGCGCCATATTTAAGTCCCGCATATAATCCTGCCAAAAACACTATAAGCAACAGCCCAATCAGAATATAAATCTTATTTTTCAAAACTCCAGGAGCTTCATGCCACTCATATAAAATTGGTATGAAAAACTCTTTTACCCTCTCTCTGATTTTATTCATCAGCAGACAGCCTCACTCACAGCACATTCCTGGACACATTGAATTGTCAGACGCTTTTTCTTATAGAGCTGCACCACAGACAGAAGGAAATCCAGCTTGATTGTCTCCCTCAGCTCCTGATACTCTGGCAACATGCGGAAGGACCATTTTGCATTCTCCTCCAGTACACGGTACAAATCATCCAGCTGCAGAGATATATTTCCAGACCTTTCCAGCTTTCCAAGCAATAGCTTTTCATTCTCATTCATAATCATTCCTGCGAACGCTCCCCTTACTGAAAATCCGTGAGATATTCCCATGCAAAAGGCCCGGAAACGCAGCGACAACGGCAGCCGGTTTGGAATGACAAATACTTTTAGCAGCAAGTCTGCCACAGCTTTTTCCGCACACTCTCCTTCCCCGCATACCAGCAGACCGCGTCTCAAAAGACGGCTGACACAATATTGTATCTCGCTGCTTTTTACCGACCTTTGCAGCCAGTCACCATCTCCATGTCTCCCGGCCTGTCCCATCAGGCTGAGTACATAACCGTCAAGATCATTTCTATCCACAAAGTTCCACAGGAGGGCCGACCAGACATATACCTCCATATTCACCAGGTAATACTCCTCACCGGAAGCCTCCACCATAAACCTTCCCTTTTTATCCATTGTTTTCTTACCAACCGCACTTAAAATCTGCATAGTTTTCCTCCTAATAATAAGATAAAAGCGGTACAATCACAGGCACAGCATAAAATAACAAATAGAAAACCGGGAACGGGAACTGCTGCGGTTTCCTCCATTTTTTGTCCGCTGGAATTTTTAAGGGCAGGACCGGGCTGAGTTTAGAAACCTGATCCCTGAAATTCAAAAACAGAGCCCAGAATTCCTCACCTCCGTACCCAAAAGACTCAACCCGTATGACGCTGTATGTGTTCCCATCTGCCGTGATCCGGTTGTCTCTGGCTGCTTCTTTTAACATCACGTAGAAAACAGGGCGTCCTTTCCTCTTTTCCGCCCCAAGTCCTTCCACCTCTCTGATATCTATTTTTGCGGTCTCATATTCCTGTTCCCGAAGCGGCTGGCAGATGGCAAGTATCCCTTCCTTCAGTTCCAGAAAGCAATTTGACATATCCATTACCGATTGATCCTGATTCCTGTAACACGCAAACAGCGCCGCTGCACCAACCACAGATATCAATTCTAAATAAATCATCTGCCAGCTTCTGTATCCTGCCGCAACAAGAATCAATAGTATCATACCCGCCGCCGCATATATCACAGAGAACCGGCGGTACAAATCACGCCGGTCCATCATTTTATACATTTCATCTTCATTTGCTTCTAAGCGCACCCAGTTGCCTCCTCTCCAGCATCTCTATGCCGCTTCCTTCTTATAACAGCTATCCCAGAACTTCTCACACTCTGCCACGGTCCGTTCACAATAGTAATCCGAAAAATTCCCAATATGGGCTTCTCCCGGCTCTATTCCCAGCTCGAAAGCCAGCCAGTCATATGCCTCGCTCCTGGACATCACATGATTTTTCCATATCCTGTCAAACGCCCTGTGGGCCACGATTCTCTTATGCCTTAAATTTCCATCAGCCAAGCTCCCTTTGGGAACCGTTGTTCCTTCGTGGACACCCACATAGGCGCTGCACCGGTCCGGATAATTGCTGCATACATACAGACGGCTCCCCGGCAGGATGGTTTGGCTGCCATAGACATATTCTGCCGGCCGCAGCACTGCCCGGCCTCCGCAGTAAGGGCAGATTACATCCGGCTGCCGCTTCTTGCTCCTGCCATTCTTTTTATTACACATGGATTTCATTTTCTGACCCCTTTCATATTGGTTATGATTTAAGTGTAATAAAACAGACCTGCCTGTGGGAACCGTATTTATAACTAAATTTCAAATTTTCAGTGTTTCACCTTTTTCTTTTTCATATGATAGACACCTCCTGCGCCCAGGGAAGCCACAGCCATGCCTCCTGCTCCAATTAAGGCCACCGGCACCTTTTTCGTTTTCTGTGGAGTGTAAACTGCTGTCGCCTTCACCTGATACTCTGTCTGCTGATTATTTAAAAAGTCCTTCGCCAGGTATTCTGCCTCATAGCGGAAACCAGCCTCCTCTGGGAACACAACCCCTCCGCGATAAACCGCGCTGCAGTCAGCAATCATCTTGCGCCCGGTAATCAGAGCATCCCTGCAGGTGATTCCCTCCGAATCCATATACGCCTCACCGGCCCACTCCATCTGTTGGATCTCATAATTCTTTCTATCAAGCTCCAATAATTGCAGCAACTCATCTTCAAACCCTGCAAGTTCCAGTTTTTCATCATTGTGAGGAATCACAACGCTTCCCAAATGGTATCCCGGCGTCCCATATTCATGAAATACGGCCCGGAACTGAAAGCCGTCTTCCCATCTGCGTTCTGAAAACTCATACCTATCAAGGGGAACTTTTTGTTCTATCTCCTGACCGGTCCTTTCATCTGTCACCGTGACAGGCGCTTCCTCCGGTATGGAATCTGCCGCCTCCACCCCCTCATAAAGCACAATATCCTCTGCAAGCTCCTCATGAGCGGGGATTACCACCATCTCTCTGGTGTACCCCTGCAGTTCATAGATAATGCCGTTCCTCATAATTTCTTTTGCCGGAACCAGCTTTTCTTCCGGATCACTTAGGAAAGGGTCACTGTAAACAGTAATCTGTTCATCGCCGGCAGGCTGTGCAGAACGCTGTCCGGTGATTTCATGCCGCACTTCCTTCAAACGGTAAGGGACACCGTCAATGACGATGTCCCCGCTAAAATCATTTCTCAAGTCTTTCTGATCCGTCGTAACATACTGTTCTTCCCGGTAAACCTCGTCGGCCGCATACGCCTTCTGACTGCTCCCTGCCAGTAAAAACACAACAAGCAGCGCCATACAGCCCGTTTTCATCAGACGGCGGCGTCTCCAGGCCAGTAGCAATACAGTCGCTGCAACTAAAAGCAAAGCTGCCGCTGCCGTCCCGCCCCGGGAATCTTCCGCTCCGTAACCTGTCTTTGGCAAATCCTCCAGTCCTTTCAAAACAACGTTCCCCTTTCCTCCCAGTTTTGACTTGTACTCCGCTGTGATTGTCCCGTAATGCCTGCTGTTTTTCAGCACACAGTCGCCCACGACACTGCCATCCTCAAATACCTGGAACGTGAATACTGCCGGATTTAACTCATAAGTCTCAGGAGGAGTGATTTCCCTGTACTGATAGATTCCCGGTTTATCCGGGATAAAGGAAAGTTTCCCTTCGCCGTCAGTGGTTCCTTCCAGCACCACGTTTCCACCGTCATTCAGTATCTGTATCACCGCTCCCGGCAGTCCGCCTCCTGTTTCCGCATCTACCTTTTGTATCACCACCGGAATCTTCTTATAATCCTTTACGGTATTGTCTCCTGTAATTCTCCCGTCGTCCTCCACAGTAAACTGGAATACTGTCGTATTCACATAGTAATTGTCCGGTCCTGCGGTTTCCTTAAATGTATAGACACCAGGCTTCGGCTTCTTAAAGCGAACATTCCCGTTCTGGTCTGAAACACCGCTAAAGTATATGCTTCCATCCGGATTGTAGATTGTGATGGTGGCGCCGGCAATCTTATCTCCGGTTGTTGCATCGACCTTAGAAATATTACCGTACTCATCATGCGGTTTGTCACCACCGCCGCCAGGTTTGTCCGGCGTATGGGTAATCTTATAGTTGTAGACCGGGAATGTCTGCACACCCGCCTGATCTTTAACCTCGATAGTCACAGGCTCCATCTTCTTGTATCCTGCCGGGGCCTCCCCCTCCCGGATGATATAACGGTCAAAGGGCAGGCCTTTAAAAGCTTCAGGTTCCTCTTTTGAAATCCATTCCCGGACAACCTGACCGTCCGTCTCGCGCACCAGCTGCAGCTTCGCTCCAGCTACCGGCTTGTGGTCCTTTCCGTTTTCCTTGCTGATTTCTACCTGAATCTTCTGGTTTTCAATCACTACCTCCTGGATGCCCGCCTGGTTTGTCACCTGGAACCTTACTGGCTTTATGGCTGCATATCCTTCCGGACTGGTCTTTTCGCGGATTTCATATTCTCCTTTTATAAGCCCGGTAAACATTTTAACGTTCCCATCTGTCAGCCATTCTTCCACCAGCCGTTCCGAAGCTGTGCCGGGATTGGAAAAGAGCTGAAGATATGCACCTTCCACAGGTTCTCTTGTCTCTGAATCCACTTTCTTCACATGGACTTCAATCTGCTTATTTTTCATCTCAAAATACTGTTTTTCCAGTCCGGCCTTCACCTCAACTGTAACGGGCGGTGCCTGCTGATACCCTGGCAATGGTTCCAGTTCACGGATTTCATACATTCCGGGGGCCAGTCCCTTAAAGATTTCCGATAATTCCCCAGATACCCAGTCCCGTATTACCTGCTGATTCTCCAGCCTTACCAGCTGCAGCCTGGTACCCGGAAGCGGCTTCTCTCCATCGGTTTTCTGAATCTCCACCTCTAACTTCTTATTTGAGACTTCAAAGCTCTGTTTTCCAGCCTCATTGGTAACCTCGATGATGACCGGCTCCTGTAAAGGCAGGTATCCGTCTGCAGGCTGTTTTTCCTTTACGGTGTAGAATCCCTTTTCAAGTCCGGTAAAATGCTCTGGCTCTTTTCCCGATGTCCACTCTCTGATCAATTTGTCATCGCGGTTTCTGAACAACTGTAACACAGCGCCCTCAACCGGCTCTTTTGTTTCTTCGTCCGTCTTTCCAATGTCCACCCCAATCTTATTGTTCTCAACCGTAAACACCTGGATTTTATAATCCTTTGTCACGGTAATCTCAACTGGAGCTTTCAAAAGCTGGTATCCGCTTGCTTCCTCCACCTCATAAATTAAGTATTCTCCCGCCGGAAGCCCGGAGAACCGCTCCGCCGCCCCATCGGTAACCCATTCACGGATGACAGCGTGATTCTCTTTCCTCACAAGCCTCAGCTTCACTCCTGCTACCGGCTCATGACTCTCCCCATCTACTTTTTCAATTTCTGCCTGTATGGGGAAGTTTTGGAAGGTAAATCTCTGCACACCTTCCTGGTCTGTGATTAAAATTTCCATCGGCGGCATATGAAGATACGCCTCCGGGGATTCTACCTCACGGATTAGATACCGTCCCGCAGGTATTCCCTTAAAGGTCTCCGGTATATCCCGAGAAGTCCATTGCCGGATAACTTCCTCCTCCGGCAGACGCACCAGTTCTAATTTCGCTCCTTCAAGCGGCTGTCCATTTTCTCCGTCAACCTTCTCTATTTCCACCTCGATCTGTTGGTTCTCAATGCGGAAGGTTTGCACTCCAGCCGTATCTGTAACCATGATTTTGACCGGTTCCTTTAACAGCTGATAGCCTGGTATGGTTTTGGCTTCCCTCACAAAATAGGTCCCGGCCCGCAAGCCGGTAAATGTCATTGCCTCACTGCCGGTTGTCCAGCGCTTTATCACATTCTGCTCATCGTCCAACAGTTCCAGTGATACCCCGGCCATCGGTTCCCCGGTCTCCTTATCCACCTTCTCAATCCATACCTCGATTGGATAATTTCTGACTGTATACGTCTGGAGTTCTGCTGTCGGCAGCACCACAATTTCCACCGGCTCCATCCTCTGGTATCCCTCCGGAACCTCCACTTCCCTGATCACATAGGTTCCGGCAGGAAGGGCTGTAAAATGCTCCGGTTCTTTACCGGTCAGCCACTCTCTCACCACATTTCCGCTCTCTTTCTCAATGAGCTGTAATTTAGCTCCCGGCAGGAAATGCTCCGTATCCTGGTCCAGCTTTTCAATATCCACGGTGATGTGTTCATCAAACATTTCCACATATTCCGGAACGGTCATATTTTCCCTGATTTCAAAATACACCTTTTCAGCCTGGAGAAATCCGTCAGGAACCTCCTTCTCAATCAGCACATAATGTCCGGCCGGTATGTTCTTAATCACATGCGGAACTGTTGTGGATCTCCAGTTCTCAAAAATCTCTCCCTCCTCTTTTATCTCATTCCCATCGGCGTCTGTCTTCACGCTGACATGACGGATTTCCAGCAAAGCTCCCGGAACCTCGTCCTTCGAGACTAAATCCTTTTTGGATATCTCCACGGAATTAGCTTCATTTGCTACCGTATACTGGTAACTGATCTGTTCCACCCGGTCTGTTTTGATATTGAACTGGAACGTGTGGACAGCAGGATCAATAAAATATCCGTCCGGCGCGCTCACTTCCTGAATTTTGAATGTGTACAGACTCACAGAGCCGTCTGCGCTCACAGCTCCAATGGGCATATAACCACTTGCCACATACCCGTTTTTGTCTGTAATCAGAATCGTCGCCGTATTTGTATCCAGGTTTGTCAGCTTAAAGGCCGCACCTCCCAGTGGCTTGTCCGGATGATCCGCATCAGACTTATAAATCTCCACCCGCCCTTCGATTCTTTTATCAACCATTTCGATTTCAATTACTTCTCTGCTTTCCGCCGATTCAAACCGGATTTCCTCTGCCCTGACATAACCAAACGGCGGCTGCTTTTCTACAAGATAATAGATTCCTTTTGGCAGCGCCTCCATCTTATGAGGTTTTAAGTCCCCTACCGCATACCCGTCAGGTATCCGCCCATCTTTCCTCTCCTGTTCCGTATAAGCTCCGTCAGAACCGGATATCCAGGTTTCCACAAAATCGTTCTCCTCATAGTCAATGGAAGGGATAAGATTCCCTTCCCTGTCATACAGGAAATTTCCGTCCGTATCTGAGATGAAAAGCTGATTCCCGTCCTGATCGTAACGGTTGTGCTTTGTAAGGCTTCCATCCTCTGCCGCCCGGTAAACAGCCAGCTCCGCTCCCGCTATGACCTTGCCTCCCGGCTCATTTGTTTTGGCAAGCAGTACGGTAATCGGTTCGTTCACCATAGAAAAGCTTTGTGTCCTGATACCTGAGCCGACGTCTAAAACAGGAATGTACAGCGGGGCCGCTGACTTCATCCCTGACGGGACGCCTTCCTCCACCAGTACATATTTTCCCACCGGCATATAGTCAAAATGCATCGCCCCTGTCTCTGTAACATAGCACACAGCCTGAACACTTCCCGAAACCGGCTTGCTATCATAGTCATAGCCAATATAGCTGTGTCCGCCCTCTGTGATAACCGGATGGGCCGTCTTGCGGACCTCGCTTCCGTCATCCGTTGTCCATCTGTAGAACAGTTCCTCCGGATTGTAGCGGATATTTCCCGCCTCATCATATTCCGGTTCCCCCTGTTCGTTGAGCACTGCCTTGTAAAGTGCCAGCACAGCCGGATTTTCGTTATCCAATGCTTTCCCGGTTCTGGAATCTGTTTTGAGGATTTCAACAGAGGTATGGTCATCCTCCATGACAGCCCCCTGTACCTCCCCGGTTTCCAGTATGATGACCTCCACATCGCTGGAAGTCACATAGCCGGCCTCTGTCGGTGTTTTCGTCTCCCGCAGAATATAGTCGCCAGGCGCAATATGGTCAATCCAGTGCGGTTTCGTTGTCCTGACTGGTTTTCCATCTTCCCCGTATTTCAAATTTCCTCGGTCATCATATTCGTAACCGGATATCCACTCCTTCTGGATTCTGGGATTTCCCTCTAAGTCCCTGGTAATCTCCAGGTGCCAGCCCTTGTCCGAATCATCATAGACTTTATGGGCCACATAGAGCGTCAGTTCCGCTCCTTCCACTTCTTCTCTCGAAGTCATATCCAGCTTGGATATCTCAATTTTCGTAAAGTCATTCTCCAGGAAGAATACCTGCGTTTCTGTTGTCTCATTTACCATCAATCCCACCGGCATGGACTGAACATATCCCTTGGAGGAAGGTACTACCGTTTCCTCCAGTATGTAAGCTCCCACCGGCACCCTGGCAATCTCATGGGCCTTTTTATCTGAGGATGTCACCCACTCGTTATCCGCCATAGTGACTCCTCCGCCTTTGTAATAGATTGGAAGGCCGTTTTCATCCACAACCGGCTCTAATCCTGAATTGATCGTCTCCTTTCCATTTTCATCCCTGTGTACCTCCACAGACCTGGATATGATCTTATTGCCGTTCTTATCAAGGGGCCAGACAATCACATTCCCCTTCTCGTCCTCCACATAGGCCATGCCTGTCTCAGAGTCCAGCATACAGATCCGGTTCCCCCAGTCGTCAAGCCCATACAGAATCCCGCTCTCCTCATCATATTCCGTTGGATCATACTCTAAATCAAAATACCAGAGTGATACGGCCGGATTCTTTTCCTCTGTGATATCCCAGATATCGTTCTTTTGTGAATCCTCTCCGGTAATCCTGATATCGGTGTCATAGCCTGTCTCACTTGCCGTAATTCCAAGGACAGAGTCAAACATATTCCTCTTTACCATGACACCTTTGTATTCATGGTCTCCTGTTTTCTCTACTTTGAGCCCCTGGTACATGGTAAGCGTTGCATTTCCAACATAGGTGTTATATTTTATTCCTTTTCCGGAAAATGTGCCGTCCTCATGGTAAAGAAGCCTGACATCCCCCATCTGCTTTAATTCCGCTTCCGTCCCTGATACCGTAATAGAGGACCACTCCTCAAACGTCTTTGTGGCATAGCCATATCCGGCATATTCCCCGTTCGGCCAGTAATAGAGGAGTACGTCCCCTCTCTTTTTAAGCTGTTCTTCCTCCCCGCGGACCATATAGGTAATGGTATCGGAACCACTCTCGACCTTGTGGATTTCCACATGGATAGGCTGATCCTTCACAAACATCTGGTGCATATCCTCCACCACCGGTTTTCCATCATTCCCGATTACCTTCACATACTGGTACTTAACGGCCGGTGTTTTCTTATCCGGCTCCCCATCGTCATAATATTCTACCGAATCGGAGTATACCTGGATTGCAATCGGTTTTGAGCGGACATAGCCTTCCGGTGGATTCTGCTCCACCAGGACATAACAGCCGGCCCCAAGCATCTGGGGCAGCTCGATATAGCCAACTCCCTGCTTCTCATTCTGAAAGCTGCCGTCCTCCTGCTCCACTTCCCCGTCGCGAACGGTACTATATGCTTTGAATATCCCGACCTCTGCTCCTGTCTCATCGCGCATGATGATTTGTTCCGTTTCATCATACAGCGGCGCTCCATCTTCATCAAACAGGACATTCCCGGTTCCGCCTACCCCGGTCGTGCCGTTTCCGCTCACATCGCGCTTTGCGGCATAAATTTTAAACAGCGCCCCGTCATGCAGGATATTTTCCCCTGTTTCACTGTCCAGCTTTTCTATGCGGATTCGTGATCCATAAAATTCATTTTCAAAATCCATATTGGCAAAGCCGACAAAATTAAAAAAGCCGTCCTTTTCCAGTCCCGGCTCCCTGTTTCCAATATCTCCATTGTCATTGATGATTTCCCCATATCTGGGATCTAACACACTCCATGGTACAAGAGCCGGAGCATACTTCCGGTCTATGGCCGTGGAAACGCCGGACATCGTGTCCACCCCGTCCAGTGTGACTCCGTAATCTGTCACAGTTCCATTCCGGTCCAGATACGTCTCATAATATACCTGGTCCTGCTGCCCGTGGTCCTCACTGATACTCTTGTAGTGGTAATACCCGGCTACCGTCTCATTCCCACAGTCCCTTGCGCTGTCCGGCTCCAGTCCGTATTTAAAGACCAGAAAATCCCCGTCATGATTATGAGCCTTGATTGTATGCGTTTCTTCATTGAAGCGGATCAGATACCGGCTCATCAGTTCCTCCGGCGTCATCTGGGCGTCATAGAAATACTCCGGTGACGGATTTTTGTCATGAACGGTCCCGTCTTCATCAATTTCCGGGACAAACGGCAGCTCCACCTCCTTTGGTTTGTCAATTCGATAATGCTTATTGGGAATCTCTGTTGGCTGCTGCTCTACTAAAACATACACGCCGTAAGGCAGCATGATACTCTGCCCCCAGTAATCGTCCTTTCCGCCTCCCCTGCTGGCATGCAGCGTTGTAAGGTCATGGTCCACATCATAGCGCGGGTCATCCCACTCTACGGCAAGACTTTCCCCCAGCTCTGGATGGGCTGCAAAAAAGGCTTCGTAAGCATAGCTTCCGTCCTCCATGGTTTCAAGGAGCCCTGTCTGTATTAAGTCGCTCCGCAGATATAATTTAAAATAGAACCCCAGAACCGTCCTCGCCTCCGGCCGATTGTTATAACCACCAAACAACACGGTAAACGGATCTCTGTGGATTTTGTAGGTGTTCGTATCCTGATAGGATTCCTCCGCAATGTCTTTTGTTACCCTGACGGCCTGTTTTATGACTCTCTGGTTTACTATGACCGGCTTCTCCCTTGTCCCTGCATCCTGATCCACCCGGTACTGGCCGGGATATAAAAGAACCGCTTCTTTTATATAAGAGCCTTCCGGAACCGCATCCTTTTTTGTGAACACGGTGACAGAGCCGTTTTCATGCTGGCGGATATAATCGCCGTAATCCATCGAAACCCCATCCACCGTGATGGTCTGTTCCGGAGCCTGCGCCCGGTACGTTACTGACAGTGAGGTGCCTTGAGTCTCCCAGTCCACATCCGTGGTATCAAGATGTATCGTATAAAGACCCGAAGCCCTGTCGTACTCTGCGGCAATCTCCTCCAGGTTTTCCTCATATTTGAATACGGGAACCGTCTCATAGACAGGCACCGTCTCCATTTCCGGAACAGGATTTCCGTCCCCATCCAGAATCGTCTCGCCTGGTTCATAGGTATCGGCAGCCTGTGCATATACATATTCCACCACCAATGGTTCTCCCTGCTTCACCGGCTCCTGTACCGTTTTTCTGCCAACCGTAAACCGGTAACCGTTCCTGACAAATTCGTCCGGTCCGTAAATGGCATAAAAATAGCCCGAGTCGTAAGTGCCTTTTACGATCAAGCGGTCTGTCTCCCTGTCATAAATTGCCGCGTCACTCAGGGCTTTATATCCATAACGCAGGATTGCCTTCCAAACTCCATCTTCCTCGTAAATCCGGTCCACCCGGTAAGCATCCCAGAAGGAATCTGACGCGCAGTATTCCAGAATTTCTCCGATTACCTGCTCATTCGTCTCACCGTCCAGCTCAAGGATTGCCCAGGGATACTGATCCAGGCTGTCTTTATAACCTGAATAGGCCAGGGCTTCATTGACCTGCTTTTTCACATACGCCTTATCAATGTCCTCCGACGATTCTTTGTCCGGGTCTCCCTCATCCTCCCGCTCAATCGCCGCCACGCTGGTATTTAATCGGTTCACGGCAGAGTAGGTGAATTCCATAGGGTCCGGCTCATAGACCGGCTCTCCCGTTTCATCGTATTTTAATTTTACGGTTCCGTCCTCATGATACTTGTATTCTCCTCCGACTGCGGTCTTATAAACGATATTGCCATTTGCATCCCGCCTCACAACCCGTTCTGTTCCTGTTATGACCTGTTCCTTATCTTCTGTCTCCTCTCCTGTCACCCGGTAGAATTTGGAATCCTTTGGATACCCTGACACCTGGATATCGTATCCGTCTGTGCCGTAATAGGTAACAGTAAAATCATTCCAGCTTCCATCATATTCATTGATCCGATGGCTCAAATCCGTAGTTTTGACAGAGCCGGACTTTGAAATGGCAAAAGGCGTACCGGTACGGTTGGATTCTGACAGATTAATTCCGACCCTGGAAAGTTCATATCCCTCACTTCTTGAAATTTCTTCTATATAATAGTTTCCCAAAAGAAGCGGGCGTCCAATCCACTGGTTCCCGTTATTCGTGATATTCTCCTCGTATCGGTTGGGAGCCTGTCTGCTGGTTTCGGATTCCTCTGTAATCGCAACAAAAGAAGCATCCCCATTCTCATCCGTGGCCGCCACAGCTACCAGCTCCCCTGCCAAAAACACGGTTCCGGTATAACCGTCCGGGTGGACTATATCATCATAGGCATATAGTCCATAGACAGCCCCCTGCAGAGTACCATCTCCCTGCGTCTTTCCATAGCTGCTTACTGCGTCCTGCCGGTAAAGTTCCAAATCCCTCTTATTGATATGGATTTGTCCCTCTGTACGGTGGTCATACACTTCAAAGGTATATCCCGTATCGGAATGGGAGTAGTCATTTTGCCTGATCGGCGGGACCTCACTGTCATACATCACGCCGTCCCAGGTCCAGCTCCCGCCTTCTCCTTCATCATCCTCCCCATACGTCTCGCCCCGCAATAGTTCCAGCTTTAAGCGGCTGACAGCATTACTCGGCGTTGCTTCCTCAATGCTGTTTTCGTAATCCTCCTCTAGGTCATCCTCCAGTTCCTCATCGAAATCCTCATCTTCGTCCAGTATCTCCTCATCCTGAGATTCTTCCTCCTGCTCCTCTTTCTGAGGTTTATCCGCGTTGGAAGGAGTAGCCGCTGCCTGTACCACTGGAACCTCATGCACAGAGATACCTGGGCCTTCCTTTTCTTCCTGGATTTCAGATGGAGGGGCCCGATGCCTGGCTGGCGCCAAAGAAAACGGTTCTTCTTTTTCCTCCGCTTTATTCCCCGGATACGTTCCAATCACATTGCCTCTACCGCCTGCTTCTGATGAAGAAAATGTCACGATTTCCACTGGAATGTCATCATTATGGAGGTCATGAAGAATATATCCAAATCTGGCTTTAATCTCCCTGACCGTATAGATGCGTTCCAGATTGATCCATGTATCCCAGGCTTCATCCCGGTCCTCCTCCAAATATCCACGGGCTACGCCCTCGTCTAAGGAATGAAAGTCGCAGTTCTCCTCGCACCAGTCAACACACTGCTGCCATGCCTCCCAGGCTTCCCGTTCCAGTTCTTCATTTTTGGCGTCAATTTCATCCTGCTCATCTTCATCTGCGTCGCCGTCTGCCTCATAATAATCAATAATCGGCTCCGGGTGTCCATTACAGTACGTCTTGTAATAGTCATATGTTTTCAAATCCGTATGCTCCAAATGCCCCTGCCGGTCCGTGGTAATGCGGTCCGCACATACGGAAAGGAAATCAAATCCTCCCTCTGAAGAAGGCTTCTCCTCCCAGAACTGGTCCTCCTCCAGATTGGTTCCGTCAAGCTGTCCGAAATCAAATTGCTCCCGAATCTCAAAATCAGAGTTTTCCAGAGGCTTTCCTGTTTCAGAGTCATACTTGATCAGCTCAATTTTATAATTCCGTTTAAAGGTTTCTTCATGCTCATGACGCTCATAGGGAATCTCATACCGGCCGGAGGTAATAATGGTATCCCCCTCCCCAAACTGCAGCCAGACTTCCCATGGTTCCTCTTTGCCGGCCATGGTAATCATGGCCTGTTTTCCTTCCGTGGCACTGGCTTCCGTCCAGCCATCGGGATACCAGATTTTAAATGTATTCGGCTTAATCCAGTATTGTGCAGCCGTGGAGCCCTCTTTAAAATGTCCTTTCACCAGGCCGATATTGGGATTTCCATCGGAACAGGTAAAGGTTATCTGGTTACCTGAAATCTTATAGCTCCAGGTAAGCGGCAGATCGTACTCCAGCTCCAGCTGACGCCAGTCACTGCTGTCAATCTCGAAGGTAGCGCTATAGGTCCCATCCTCATTTTCCTGCATCTTATGCTTCGGTGCATTGCTCTGGTACTTTGAGGTGAATGAAGGGATTGCCCCCTCCTCCACCGCTCCATTCGTCTGATTAAAAAACTGGGTCAGAGCACCCCTGGTCTGGATCGCCATGGATGGGTCCTTGATGTTGGCAATCAGCACTTCCATCTGGTTCTGGAAATCTTCAAGCCCGTTCCAGTTTCCGCTCATAATTGCCCAGGTAGCCGCCTGTCCCAGGATATAATGCCCCTGTCCTACTTTCCCGGCCCGCTCCTGATACCCTTCAAAATTCCCGGACGAGGAAAGCGCATACCACAAAATTTCTGCGGTTTCACGAGTCAGTCCAAGCGGCAGGTTATCTCCGTCTGTATCCAGATTGTAGGTCTGAAACGTTCCCTGTGTACTTTTTCTCATGGATTTATTTGATTCCAGACAATACCCGGGTGCGTTACCTCCTGAATCACTGGCATTGGTGATTCCGTATGGCCACAGCCCGACACGGTTATGCTCCTTTCCGTAAAACGGGAAGCTGGCTCCGTCCTTTAAAAGGTTTTGTGTTCCATAATAAGTGTAGGTCTCCCCTCGTCCGCCTCCGTCCGCCCAAGAGGTGAAGGAGCCGAACTCCACGGATATAACCGGCAGCAATGAAAGCACTACCGCAAGCAGGAATGCTGTCAGTCTCCTGCACTTAACTGAATATCCTGTATTCAAAAGCGTGTTCCTCCTTTATTTAGGCACAAAAAAACACATCCAACATGGTTCTGCCTGGATGTGTTTTTTCATTCATATTGTATTGTTTGCGGTACCGAATAACTTATTGAAAGCCAGGATTATCATACTCAATACCACAGATGGGACAGGTCCATGCCGATTCCCTGGCGCCGAAAACATAACTGGTACCACAGATTGGGCAGGAAAAGCCTTTCCGGTCCAGGTAGAACGAGGAACTCATTCCAATCGTGGAGGAATCAATCCCTTTCCATTCCCCATCAATCATAACTCTATTCCACGCATGGGCGGCGTTATCACTGATGCCGCACCGCAGCCCTGCCGCATTGCTCAACAGCTTGTACGTCCTGGCAAATCCCACACATTCTGATTTTCCCAGAACCAGCACCCCGTAAATGGTGTCTGAATCCGGTTTGAATTCCCCGGTGTCATAGACAGCCCGCTCCTGGATATATTCATATACGCGTTCCGCTTTTTCCCTGTCGCTCAGCCCGTAGTTAAAGTCCGATAGAAACTCTGCTGTTTTCTGATATACGGCCGCCTCTTTTTCGTTGAGGCCGCTCACCGGATAAACGCCCCTTAGAGCCGCTAACACACGGATATCCGACATCCCCCATCTGCCGAGCTCCTCCGCATAATCTGTCTCTGCGTCATAAATAAGCTCAAGGGAATTTTCATCCAGGAAATAACTGTGGTTATCGTATGGAGTCGTAAAGCCTCTTTCATCAATAACGGATTCCGGCCCCAGCCAGGCCCCATCGCTTCCCACCTTAAATCCATCCGGCGTGATAGCATCCCTCAGCATGGCCCCGGTCACTCCCATGAAGTAATCTTTGCCGTTGTCCTTAATCCATCCGTTTTTCATATATCCGTTGGAGATATAATACCAATTTCCCTTATCCTCCAGCCAGCCGTCTCCCTGGTAGCTTCCGTCATCTCTCACATATCTCCAGCCGTTGTCATCGCCTGCCCATTTTCCTGCAAACGCAGAAACCGCCGTCATAGATGATAAAATCAGCGACAATGCAGTAATACGAATCCATTTCTTCTTCATTTTATCCACCTCCAGCCCAAAATTTGACTCGTTTATCCACTATCTCACTTTCATCATACCAAACTGCGTTTTCCCGTGTCCACTGCTTCAGAAAAAAACAAGATTTGAGTTTTCTACGGGGTACACTCCCTGGCATATAAAATTGTCCTGGCATTATCGAATTCATAGCTGCAGGTTACAAAGGACCAAAGCCTGGCGATGCCAGATTCACTGTCTTCCTTATACAATCCGCCTTCCATCATAGCTTCAACGTACTCCTGAAACGCTGCCATATCTGAAAAACTTGTCATTCTCCTCACTCCTGCCCCTTCTGTGCAGACAACGGCTATGGGACGTAAGCGGATTTCTTTTTCCGGGGTATAAATGATTATGTTTTGATGTTGTCTGAAATAGGACTCCTCTTTATAGTTTACGAGATCATGAAGCATTGTCCCATTTTTCATATTATGTCCGTAGATAATATTATGCAGGCCAGAAAAATCTTCTTTGCACTCGTAATCTAAAAAAACAGCTCCGGCAGGATTCTCCTCCTCCTCGTATCCCACGGTCAGATACTTCCGGTTGTCCGCAGACTGCATGATCGGTTCATTGATGTTCGTCCCTTCTATAAAAAGCTAGCCGACTATTTCCGGATTACGTTCCATGAGCTGCTCAAATGGAACTGGCGGATGATAATCACTATCCACCTCCCCCAATTCCTCTTTTTCCGCCATTTTCGCCTTGGCAAAGGTAACAGGGCTGTCCGGATTGGAATTCACGGTTTGTTCTCCCTTCATTAAAAACACCAGAAAAAACAAGATACCCACTCCGAAAAGCAGGTATCTTGCATGCATTTTATTCATTTGGCTCCATATGTTTTAAAAATTCCTCCGGTGTGACCGGCTGCGGCCCGCCGCCCTCATAATCCTTTATATTCCTGGTAACGATATAGCGGGCATGGTTATGCACTGCAACCCGGTTCTGGACACAATCCTCAAAATCCTTCCAGCCGCTGTCCAGCGCCTCCCTGATGTCTTCTCCCGTCACATCTGCCACATCAATCAGGCTCAGGATTGTTTTAATACTATCCACGGTCCTCACGCGGTCTTTCATCTGGCGGTTTAAAATGTAGTAGATATCCGTGACAGCCGAGGCAGATAAAAAGCCTCTGATGATTCCCTTCCCGGACATCTGCAGTACCCGTCCTGACAATTCATATCCCGGACGCTGCATCAACACATCCAGCACTACATTCGTATCAATCAATACCTGCATATTTTTCAAGCCTCTCATTCCGGTAATCTTCTAAAGACATCCCCTCATCCTGGATAATTCCCGTAATGTTCTTCAGGGCGGCCTCCACATCGACTTCTCTTTTCTGTCTTCTTTTATCTGCAAGTGGCAACACAATCACCTCCACATCCATATTCTCCATTGACTTTGGCACTGTGAACAGTGTCTTCAGCCTGTCGCTGTTTATGATTTCTCTCAATACTTCCATGGATTGCACCTCCTTTGCTGTATCTCAACAGGTATCTTCTAATTATAATTATATCCTAAACCCGTTTTCAATACAACAAAAATTACGGACAGCAAGGGACTTAAGGCAACCATACGCCGTCAGCTCCCACTGTGTAACCGTCCGGTGTCGTCCGGTTCACAAAAAGAGCTCCCCTGGTTCCGTCTGATACCGGATTGAAATAATACCATTTTCCTTCCACCAGATACCAGCCTGTAACCATGTGTCCCTGGGTGCCGTCGCTGACATTGTGGAGGAAGTAGCGGTTTTGGTCCTTGTCTGTAAACCAGCCTGTCTGCATATACCCGGCTTCATCAAAATGATACCATTCCAGCTTTCCATTATAGCCAAGCTGCACCCAGGTATCCTTCGGGTAGCTTCCATCTGTATACTTAAACCACCAGCCGGTCTGATCCTGGAGCCAGGTTCCAGCAGGCCCCGTCTCCGTAACTGTATTCGGCCTGACGGAACTGGAGGAACCTCCACCACCGCCTCCGCCGCCGGAAGAACCGGAACCGGAGCTGGAATAAGTCCGGTCTGTTGTTTTATAGCGGAGGATTACCTTGCAGCTTTTTTCAATCCCGCCGTCCTCGGCCGTCACCGTAACGGCTGCCTCGGCGCTACCGGCCGCACCGTTTAAGTCCTGTATCCACTTTGCCTCATGATTGGCAGTGACCATACCATCTACAACGCTTATCATATTCTGGTCACTGACGCTCCATGTGTAGTTTCTGTTATGGGCGGCTTCCGGCAGCACTGACGCACTCAGCTGCTGCGGCGACGTAATGTTCCAGGTGAGGGTCGGGCTGCTTCTCCTGCCCTCTTTCACCAACTCAATGTCAAATACCAGTTCCTCCTTACTTAACTGCACCTCCTCCGGATGGACAATGGTAAGATTGGTAGTAGCAAATGTGATGTCCGCTTCGCAGGTATCCTTGTACTGTCCGTCCTCTGCAGTGACAACCACAAATCCCTTCTTAGACCCCGAAGCATTGGAAAGAGCATACTTATTTTCTTTCAGCCGCGCTTCATCATTTGCAATCAAAGCCTGTATCCATGCTGCATCCTGGTTTACCTCCACACTTCCGCCCTGATCCACGGTCAGCACGGAGCCGTCATTGGTCTCCCATGTAATCTTCTTATTATCTGCCTGGTCCGGCACAATTACCGCATTCAGTTTCTGGGCTGGCGTCACCTCATACCGGACAGAAGGATTTAACCGGTTGCCTTCCATGATTTTCTCTATGGAAAATGTCAGATTCTTTTTGTCCAGCTGTACCCCTTCCACATGGACGACCGTATGGTCTTCGGTTGAAAAATCAATGTTTACGGCACAGACCGCCTGTTTTCCGCCATCTACGGTAGTTGCCGTTATGTAGGTGGACCGGTTTCCGCTGGCGATGGACGCATCATATGGATTCAGCTTCAGATTTTCATTGTCCACATTGATCAAATCTGCAATCCATCTGGCCTGGTTATTCACGCTTACAAGCCCGTCCCTGTCCACAGTCACCATATCTCCATCCCCGGCTTTCCAGGTCACTGCTTTGTTATCTGCGTACTCGGGAGTGATTGTCTCATATAACCTTTGGGACGGTGTTACCCGATAAGCCACCTCCGGCTGCAACCGGTTTCCGCTCAGGACACGGACAACATCAAAGCTGATTTCCGACTGGTTCAGCGTAATATTGGACACCGGCACGGTTGTCTCGTCTGTAATTTTGAAATCCACAGTGACCAGACAGCTGGCCCGCTTCTGTCCTGCTTCTGTTGTCACGGTTACGGAGGCGTAATTCTTACCCTCTGTCGTAATCGGTTTGGACGGATACAGCTCCTGGTTGGTCACGCCGGCCTTGATTAAATCCTGTATCCACTTTGCATCCTGGTTTACGGTCACAGCACCTTTGTCGTCCACAGAAATCACATCGGTTGAGGAACCATCGGTATCCTTCACATTCCAGACCACATTTTTATTGGCGGCCGAATCCGGAATAACGGTGGCAGTCAGATGCTGCGAATCTGTAATCTTCCAGGCAATTTGAGGATTCCAGCGGGACCCGCTTCTGATTTGTTCCACTTCAAAGTTCAGCTTGTCGCGGTCAAGTACCACTCCGTTTGTCATAGCCCGGTATTTAGCTGAGACTGTGATATTCTCATACGGCATGGTAAAGGAAATATCGGTTGTGTCGGTGTTGATTTCTTCATGATGTCCGCCATCGTCCGACACCCAGGTTAATGATCCGGGCTCCAGCTCATAATACACAGGCGGATTGCTCTCCGTATTGTTGACCGGGCTGGTGTAGACCAGCACTTTGGTTCCCGCTGCAACCGCCCCCGGATTCGCCCAGTTAATTTCCTTCACATAGTTATTCTGGGATTCCATGACGGATAATGTTCCATAGTCAACCGAAGGTACCGTAACTAAATATCCCCGGATGGGGTCTCCTGTCTTGCTGGCCGCGACATGATGGAGATTGCTGTCCCCGATTGCCAAAACCCCTTCCTCTAATTCCTCATAAAAGAAACGGCTTGTCTGTTTTACAAAGCTGCCCATCTGATACAGCGAAAAATCCCGGTTGTTGGAATAGTACGCCCCGATATGATGTTCCAGCCTGATCTGTGGAGTCAGCTTGTTTCCAAATGGATTCAATGCAAACTTGTCCTCCGAGTTGGCAAACAGGTATTCCAGATGATCTCCCAGCTCAATATTACCGCCCTCAATAAATCCGATAAACAGACCCGCCGTTTTTAAAGCAGATGAGGTGGAAGCCCCGATGGTTCCTGCAAACCGGCCATTCTTCACCTGTCCGCTCTGCATGCGCCCCACAAGCCCTCCGATATAATCTGCCGATGTGCTTCCCACTTTTCCCTCCACATAGCAGTTATAAACCTCGCTGTCATAGATATTTCCACAAATACCACCGACACAGCCCTCGGAGTAAAGGGAGCTGTAACTGTCATTGGTATCGCTGACACAATCGCCAATAAAAGTGGAGTGTGCAGAGCCGCAGATTCCTCCGGCATACGCCTCCAGGCTGCCGGAAATATCGCTTCCGCCTAACACACTTCCGGTATTTTTACAATCCGAAATCATGCTGTCATAAGCCTCTCCTGCAATACCGCCGAGGACGCCGGCTGCCCGGACCTGCCCTAGAGAAAAGCACTTTTCAATAATTGTGTCATTCGCTTCCCCCACAATCAGGGCCGCTTTATTCGCCGCATTTACCTGTCCGTCCACAGTCAGGTTCCGAATGGACGCGCCGTATGTATATCCAAACAGGCCTGCATAGCTCTGGCTTGTATCACTGATTTTCAGGTTATAGACACGGTATCCATTTCCCTCTATATTTCCCTTAAATGGATATGGTTCTGAATCGGTCAGACTTCTGTAATAACCAATCGGCAGCCAGGAAGCGCTGTCATTTAAGGAGATGTCCTTCGTGAGTTCAAAATAGCATCCCTCGTAGCCATCAACGTCTTCATTTGCCACCTGATAGGCCAGAAGTTTTAAGTCTTTATCATTCCGAAGCAGATATGGGGACTCCACGGTACCCTCTCCATCAAAATGATCCGACATTTCTATGCCGCCCCACAAATCCCCGGCCATCAGCAGTGCATTGGAAGGTGTGGCTTCCACAATTTCCTCCAGTTCAGTAGATTGTTCCTTCTCCGGAACCGCTTCTGAAGGTGTCGCTGTTATTCTTTCTTCCGGCATTTCCTCCCTGTCTTTTTCCTCCTCCGCTTCGGGAATGTCCGCCTCAGAACGATCCTGCTCCAGTAATTCCTCCTCTTTTTCCGAATCTGTATCCGTTTCTGAATCGGTATCCGTAACTTCGGGATTCTCCTTAACTTCGGTATCCGCTGTTTCGGGATTCATTCTGATATCGGTGTCCGTCAACTCAGGATTTTCCCCGGTCTGTCCCTCTGTAGCATCATAGGTTCTCCCAGCCTCTGAGCTGCTTGCCGCCTTTATTTCCTGATCCGTGCGTTCGGCAATGGCTGCATACGAAGGAAATGCGGCCCCTGCAGGCGAAATCCCCATAATGGCAATCAACGTCCAGGCAGTCAAGACAGCCGAACCTTTCTTTATTCTCTTATCCATGTTCTCCTCCTCAATTTCTTATTCTGATTGATTCGCAACAAATACCGGCCTAAAACCAATGCTCTGACTGCTTACCTCCCCCGCCGAAACACGGCCGTCCCAGGATATCTGATACACCCGGTTCCCGCCTGTCACCGACGTTCTCAGCCAGTAGCCCATCGTATAGGTACCCGCATTTATATAATTGTTAGAATCGGACCCGCTCAGCTTCCATAAGCTGTCTTTGTACCGCGCTGCCTCCTCCAGTGACAGACAGAACAGTTTGTCCGTCGAATTTCCCTGCCGCACAGCAGACTTTGTAAAACGGTTCAGGGCAATCTCATAAGCGGATGATGCGCCTGAATAAGAATACCGTACCGTCGTTGCCGTATCCGCAATATTTTCCGTATTTTCCAGATTATGGTTTAACCACTCCCTGAGTCCGGAACCGGTCCAGTCATTGCTTCCTGAATCAAAAACAGCCTGGTCTCCTCCAATAATCTGATCGCACAGAAACAGAGCCCCTCGCTTTTTGGCGGCATCCATATAATCCGGGTCTATGCAGCGAAAAGTATAGGTTTTTCCTGCAATGGTCCGTTCCTGGACATCCCCCGTATACCAGAGCCGCTCCTGCGTCACATTCTCCCCCGGCTTTTTTAAGACATAGGCCGGGCGGATTCCCGCCTCCATCGTATCAGTCTGTTCTGCTGCAATATGGCCGCTATACTGAACCACATAGGCATGGCGATCCTCTGCCATGGTCCTGGTCCAATAAAATCGGTTTCCCGTATTCGGAGTCCAGGTCTGCAAGGTATAGGGCTTGTATGGTTCGCTCCGGATCTCTGCAAGGGAAAGGCAGAAAACACGGTCATTGATACTGTCATTCCCTTCGGCCAGCCTGATGGGGAGAATCTGTTCTGCCACAGACAGCCCATCTGCAAACTGCAGATTCAGCCAGTTTCTAATTTCCGAGGTATCATAACTCTCCCCATTTCCAAAACCGGAACATAAGGAATAGGGAATGACCCGGTCCGCTAAAAATAACTGTCCGCCCTTATAATCCGCATCTATACAGGTAAATGTCATTTCTCCCCACTCGTCCGGAAGACCGGTTTTGACCATCTGCTTTTCCCCTCTTTGAAACAGCTCCAAAAGTGTGCCGCAACGGTCGCATAAAAAATCGCCGTCCTGGTCGCTATGTCCCAGCATAGGAAGGATAACTTCCTCCCTGTAATCCGTACACAGCCGGCATGTCACAATCCTGCTTCCGCTTAACAGACATGTTGGCTCTACTACTTCTTCCACTAATTCATGGATGTGTTCTTCCGCTGCGGGAATGCCAGCATCGAAAGGCGTTGCCATCTCACTGCCAAACGAAGGAAATGTAGACATAAGAAAAAAGGCGGCCATAATCCCCGCCGCCCTGATCGTTTTCCGCCTCATAAGATAGCCCTGCCTATTCTTCCAGGGATACATTTCTTGCAATGCTGCGGTGGCTGTCGTCTTCATCCGCTTCAAAGGTTACACTCTGCCCCGCCTTCAGCTTCCGAAAACCATCCATCTGGATCTCAGAAAAATGGACGTAATAGTCAATCCCGTCCTCGTCCGTGATAAAGCCGAATCCCCTCTTTGCATCAAACCATTTCGTAGTACCTTTTAATACTTCTGACATATTTTATTCTCCTTTTCCGATGCTCATTCGCACCTATTTTGGGGTATGAAAAAAGCAGGCTTTTTTCTGCCTGCTGCCTGACGCCGGTTACCGGCCATATCCCATTACATGTTCCTTTTAATGACTCTGGTGATAATTCCCTCAGCCACCTGTGTTTCATCATTGATCCTGGTGACAACAAAGCCAACCTCATCCTTGCGTCCCGGCAGACTGGCCGTGTTGCAGGAATGGGCTACCGCGTTAACGCCGTTATTCAGATGGATGAAATAAGTCCCCTTATAGACATCCGTAATCTTTCCAACATATTTACCCTGTCTGCGAAGGCGCATAAGATTTTCCCTATTTGTATTAGGCTGCGCCTCCTTGGCGCTCACCTCCACCCGCATATTCTCCGGTGATTCTGCTGTCATTTTCAAAACCTTTACCAAAACAATATCTCCGTTGGCAAATTTGTCATTAGCATCCACCATCCACTCCCAGGCCATATCCCTTGCTTTCAGGGAACACTCCACACCGAAAACCTCCAGACGGACCGCTTTGGGAGCCACCGCGATCACCCTGGCCTCCACAATCCTGCCCGGACGCACCATGGGGTGTCCATCTGTGCCTTCTGTAAAATAAAAGAGCTGACGTTTTCTTACCATAGCCTCTTTTCTCGAAGCAACAATACTCCGTGTCTTCTGATCCATATCCCTCACTATAAAATCAATCTCTGCGCCCAGCATATTGTTGGCAAGCCTTGTCTGACGGTTGAGCGTATCTGCATTTTCCCTGCCGTCTCCCTCCAGGTTAATCATCATCTCCTCCATAGGGATAATGACCCGGTATCCCTTATACTGGATGACAGCCACAACCCATCCGCTCTCCAGTTTTTCAATTCCGCCAAGCATACCCGATAAAATCTTTCTGGTATGAAACGCATTCGTCAGTTCATGCCAGTTTACATCCTCCTGTTCGCGCAGGGGCCTGGGCTGTCCATCCGTATCAACCGTTAGTATCCCCATTGCACCTGCCTGCAGCGCTTCCCTCGCTGTCTCTTTCGATGTTCTCACCTCTTCCTCTTTTAGATTTGCCACTCTCAAACCATCCTTTCCTCAATTATTTATAGAATCAGAGATTTTCCCTCTGCTCTAAACACCGGAACGCAAAAAAGCAGCCTCAAAATGAGAAGCTGCTTCCTGCATGTAAGTATATAAATTTCATGATATCATTATAGAATAGACAGAATCCTATGTCAATAAGCCTGGCGACGCAATATAGTCGCAATACCGTCTCATTTTTCGACTGGTCATTTTTAGATTATTGTAAAATAAATATTTTAATTTGTTTTTACTAATTGTTGTCACCATTTATTCGTTTTTCCAAAGAGTGAATCTTACAAAAAAGGAATATAATAATAACCAGGAATATTAATGCTATACCTATAACCAGAACCACTGCCGTTTGAGTTGTTACTATTTCTTGAATCATATTCAAAATATTATCCAAAAAGAATTTATTCTGCATTATAAATGCTCCTAAAAACATAATTGTAAGTAATAGCACAGTCGTAACTGCTCGTTGAAAATACTCCTGCGCCATTGTCATATAGTCTACCTTAATATTTATTTCTTTTTGGTTTTTTTTAATAGCATTATATTGGATGACCAGAATTTGCTTCTTTTTATCCATTGCTTCTGTTAACATAAAATCTGGAAAACCTAATGTATTATAATTTCGTCTTTTTAGTGTCCTTATTGCATATTGAATTGCTCTGCATAAATAAATAATCGTTAATGCGATTAAAAGGACCACTGCATAGTTTAAAGATTCTGTTTGCAGAATAGGACTAAAGATGAATTCCTTAGCCATATTAATTAACACTGTAGTAGCAACAGCAAACGTTCCTATGAATATTGTTGCTTTAGATTCTACCTCTTTTTTTCGATCTTCTTCACTTCTTTTATTATCTTCCAAATATTTTAGTTCCATATCAATTTCATCATCATTAAATTTACAGTCTTCAATAGTTATTTGACGTATGCTAACTTCATCTAAGGGATCTAATAATGGCCAAAAAAATTCTCTTATACTTTTCAACGTTTTTACCACACCCATCAGCGACTCCCTTCGCTTAGCAAATTTACAATTTCCTTACTGATAGGAAATCCTAAACGTATTTCTAACCAAGCCCATTGCCCATTAGGATTACATTCTAAAAATATGTATTTTCCAGTATTGTCCAGTATTAAGTCTATGGCCGAATACTTTAACCCCAACTTTTTAGTCATCTCAATACATTTTTCTTTTATTGCATTTGGCAACTCATGTTTAATATGTTTTAAAAAACTCTTACCTCTTCTCCAGTCAATTTTTGAATCTTCATACTCCTGTGATTCAATTTGCGCACAATATACTTGTTTTCCGATTACAATACATCTCAAATCATACCGCTTATGTATATTTTCTTGTAAATATACTGGAAAATCTGCAATTCTTGTTTTATCTTCATAAAAATCTTTTTCAATTTGAGATGTGAAAATTATCTTTGAGGATGTTTTAATATCAACATTTCCTGATTTTATTGGTTTGATAATGCAATCTTTATTATATCTATTTACCATGCTGATAACTGTTTCTGGAATATTGGTAATTAGTGATGTAGGAATTATAAATCCCAATTCTCTCGCCACTTGCAATTGATAAATTTTATTTTCTGCTTCTCTAATTTTATATATATTATTTAACCAACAACGGTTTTCTAATATTTTATAGATTCCTTCTAATAAATAAGCAAGTTCCCCACGTAAATATTCTCTCTCCTGTTCACTAATTTCATCTAAGTATTCCAACCCAGCTACCTGTGCTCGTCTAAAATAAACGGCCGAAATTTGACTAAGATCAATTTGAATATTTTTTATTTTGTCAACTAATACAAATTTATCATCTTCTATAGAAAATATGACGTCTATCTTCTGTGGAATATCTTCTGTATTCAAACGATAATATTCTAACCGTTGATTTCTCAATTCTCGTACAACAAAATCAGATGTTACATCATCCTTATTAGTCAAGATAATAATCATCTTCATCATCTCTTTCTCTGTCTGCAAATGTCTTTGATATAAGTTCTAATAAAGAAAAAACGTCTTCATCGTCACGTTCCCTACTCTCTGCAGTTTTTGTAGTTAACTCTGTAAAACTAATCTCCTCTTCATCGCGTTCACGAGTAACTTCCGTCTTTGTTTCCAGTTCACATGCCCTATACTCATCATCATCACTTTCTCTCGCCACACGGGTTTCTGTCTGCGCCAAACAATCAGCTTCACCGCACCCTATGAATTCCAAATCTTGATTGCTTGCCAAAACATTCATATCTCTTACATAATCGTATACAAACACTTTGTTCATGTCACCCGTTCTTGGTGTAACATAATCTAAAATAATAGGTCTACTCACAAATACCTCCCCCGTTCTTCCAATAATTTGCGTCACTTCATAATACTTTATTTTACCACAACAACCATCTTTTTTCCACGAAATATATTTTAGCTTTTTGACAATTCAATATTAGAACTTATTCTTCTCCCACAACAGTCTGCTAAAATAAACAAATTTTCCATCCAGCCAGCGGCAGATCCGGTTCTCCACCAAGTATTCCTCACTACAGCATTCCGGATTATCCTTGTCCCAACCGGTAAACATTAAAAATCCTTCTACTCCCTCATAGGGAACCAAGGCCTGAGCCGCGCGCAGTACCGCCGCCCTGTCCGTGTAATCAATATCCACGTCAAACTCTGCCTTCATAATATTTGCAAATCCCAAACATATAATAGGACTCTCAAAAATCATCATCCCCTGCATAGCTCCTCCTTAAATTATTGAAACAAATCCTCCACCTTCTCTATCCGGCCACGTCCTCCCTCCTGGTCTTTCGGATCATTGCCGTTCTTCTTTCCTTCTCCCCTGTCATGAAAAACAGTATGTAACTGTAGCGGTTCTTCCTCTGCGTCCTCCTTCCCTTCACCCCAGGCAGAAGACTGGGGTTTCCGCCTGCTATCCTCCGCCTGCTCCCGCTCTTTTGCGTTTTTCTCCGCCTGCTCCCACCATTCCGGCACATGTACCCCTGTCTTTTCCGGTTTCAGGTATTTGGCCTCCGGGTGCCTGGTATAATCAATTTTTTTAACCCGAAGCACCTTTTGCCCCCGGATAATCAGCAATGCCTGGTCAAGAGGAAACCGCAGCACCTCATCAGGAAGTAGCAACATTCTTTTTCCCACGGAGGCAGATTCCGAATAGTCCGGAACATAGTCCGTCATCCTCATGGTCTGGTAACTTTTGCGGATGGACGATACCCCAACTGTAATCTCTCCCGAACGGTCACTGAAATAGGTTGCCGTTGTCATATCATTGCAGCCCAGAAATAATGAGGTGTCACACCCTCCCAAAATCTCCTCCCACTGTCCGTCAGGATAGCGGTTTTGAAGCTGTGGAATATTTTGATACAAAATACACATTCCAATCTGCCTGCTCCTTGCTGTAGCCAGTTTTTTCTTAAAATCCGGGACAACTCCTATATTCGGAAATTCATCCAGAATAAAGTATACCGGAACAGGCAGTTTACGATCTGGCTGCTGGTCCGCAAACCGCACCAGTTTAATACATAAAAAAGAAACAAACAACGTGGCCAGAACATCGTATGTGGAGTCCTGATCGGATGTAATGCAGAAATAAGCACATTTTTTCTGTCCTGGCAGCGTCAAATCAATATCCTTGTGGCTTGTAATCTCCTGCACCAGCTTATTCTGCATGATTTGGAGCCTGGTTCCCAGCCCCAGGATAGCATTCCCTTTCACCTTTTCAGCCTTAGAAAAAAGCCGGTACGGTCCCTTGGCCGGATGCGTTTCTGAAAGCCCGTCAAAAATAGCGTCCAGCGATTCCAGACTCTGGTTTATCAGCAGCTTATACGCCTCCGGGAAGGTTCTGTCCCCGTCATTGTACTCCCGGTAGACATACAGACAGAGCGCTTTCAATAAATCCATCTCTGTGTTATCATAGAAATGGTCAAATTTATCGGTTGTATTCCTGATTACCACATCAACAAAAATATCAATCAGCCCGCCGTCATCAATTTCTGCCAGGCAATCCCATGCGTCTGAATTTTCAAGGTTAATTAAATTCCATTGTTTCACAATATAGCCATGTTCCTTTAGATAAACGACCATATCCTCGTAGAGCTCGGATTTAGGATCTGTCACGAACAGGCTTTCCCCGCGTTTCACACACTGGAAAATCATATTCCTTGAGATTGCCCTGGACTTCATACTTCCCTGGGAGCCGCACACGGCAAAATTGCGGTTGAGCATGGAATCTTTTGGCAGGCTGATAATCTGGTCATCATGAATATCCTGTCCTAAAAGGATTCCGTCCACCTCCTTTATGTCTCTGTCAACGGCCAGCACCTTTGTCCGCTCCGCTTTCGTCATATAGCCTGCCGTTCCATACGTTCCTTTCCTGGAATATTCAAAATTACGCTCCTCATCCATCTGATTTTCTGCGGCATTTCCCCGATAGATAATGACTCCTCCAATCAACAGGAAGAGAAACAGGGAAAAAACCGTATTCTTTAGCCCTGTCACGGTAAAAATGCCATAATACAGGCAGACGAATGGCTGAAACCGAAGGGAGCCTGCATCTTTGAATATCTGCGTGAACAAGCCTCCCACATAAAAAGCCATTACAAAAAAAGACAGGCCAAACAGAATCCGCTTCCCTGTTTTCCTGTCCATCTGTTTTATTTTATCCCACATTGGCTGTCTGCTCACCTCCCTTTCCTTCACGGTTTGCAGCATGATATTGAACCAGGTTCCCATAATAATTGCCCAGGGTATTGACCGCATTATACAGACTTGTGATGATTACTGCCCGGATATTATGGGCTTTCTTGTCATTCTGTCCCAAGGAGCTTAACACATACTGCATGTGGAACAGGTTCAGTTTACAAAGTTGCGCCTTTACCTGTTCCGCTTTCCGGTTCTCCTTGTTGACCCGGACGGTCTCTGCCTCCGTTGTCAGGACATCGACTGCAATCCGCACCATTTCATCCAGACGGTCATCGTCCGGGTAATCATGCTTTAATATTTCATACTCAATCTGCTTCTTAAACCGCGCTTCAACCTCCTGATATGATAAGATGGGATAATCTTTGTTGTAGTCTACTGAAGTAATCTCTGTATTTGTCCCACTGTTTTCAGCTGGAGGTCCTCCTCTTTCTGGTGGTACCCTCCCACTTATTTCAGTGACACCTCCCACAAATACCGGTGGGACACCCCTCTCATTCTGGTGAGATACCGCACAGACGCCAGGGGTATCACTTATTTGAGTGGGATATCCCCCGGACTTTTCCTCTGCCATTTCTTCACCTGCTGCTTCCTCTGCCGGGTAAGTCAATGCAAGAAGTATGTCCACATCCAAATCGAGGAACAGGACATTCGGCACCTGCTGCCCGTTAATACACAGTGTCCGAAATACCCGCTTAATCACCCCCAGTTTTTCCAGTTCCACAATAGCATTGTTGGCATCCCTCTTGGAAATACCAAACTGATCCGCCAGTTGCTGGTAGCTTCTCTGCAATAAATCTGAATGGAAGCGTTTCCGAAAGCCTATGAGCTGTCCGCTCCCTTCATCCCTAATCTCTGCCGCCCGGTACCAGTACACAATATCAGAGAGGATTACGATTGCGTTTAAATATGGTTTTCCGGTTGATTTGCGTATGGTCTTATACCAGGCCGCTGGTATGATATTACCTGTGATATTGATTCGGCTCATCCGGTCCACGGTTTTATTACCGGTTGTGAAATCACTGTCCATAATAGCCTCCTTCCTACTTAATTTTGTGTTCTAAGGCAAAACAGCTACTTATTCCTACCGTCTATCTTACACATAATAGGGCAAAAAAAGAGCGGTTAAAATTATCTCCGCTCTCACTTACTTCTCTATAAATACTTCCACTCTTGGGATAAAGAAAATTGATACGCCATATCATATGCTGCTATTGCTGCTCTATTTACATCTACAATTTCTCCGAAATCCCTGTCCTGTCCCTTTATACCTTTTTCACGTAAACCAGATAACAGCTGTTCTGCTGTTTCTAACAATAATAAATGTGCATCTCTGGTCTCCCTATAAGTTTCACGAACACTCATTTGACACTGTTTCCTCAAGCAAAAAAGATAATGTCTAAAAGCCTCTTTTTCCCCAAATCCAGTTGATGACGGTAAACCCAATCCAAATAACATTTCACTATATGGATTTTCCATACTCGCTGCAGGTTTTAACCGATCTAATAAATCCATACGTTTGGCTATATCCAAAAAAGGAATTTTAAACTCCGATAATGCATGTGGACAATAATACCATACTGCTCTCCTACTAATATTTTTCTCTTCTACAGTTTCAAAATGTTCCGGTTGAAACCAACGTAAATTCAAAAAGTTTCCAGAGGCAATCGCATCACATTTAGCTAGAGATAAACAAAGCAATTGGTGACTCGCATATCCTACTATTGTCTTCTTGCGCTGTCTCTTAATTCCAGCAATTAAGGATAATAAATTTGACACCCATAAAGGTTTATCTACTAAATAATATCTTTCAGGATGCTCACAGACAATGTAGACACCCTCAACATCCCATTCTTCTACATAAGATATTATCCTTTCTATCTGATCTTCATCATTCATAACATCACCAGACAGAGAAATTGTATGTATCCTATTAAAGTCAGCGCCATATTTCTTAGCACAATCTATTGCCATTCTTTGTATCCGGTCCCATAAATCATCTATTTTGGTCGCAGTAAATGCTGGTAAAATTAATGATTCTGAATCCACTTCACGATTTAATTCAATTAGTTTTTGTATGGTATTATCCAGTCCTCCACTTTCAAGCATTGTAAATTGGTCTTGAGGCCAATATGCATATTTTGCAAGATTTTTTTGAAACTTACGTGGATAGTATAATTGAGGATCAACTAAAATTTTCCCATTACCTTTATGCACTTTATTGGCAAATCCACCAATACTCTTAGGTATAATATTCATAGGACTGATAATAATTGTTCCACTACCAAAATCTTCTAAATGTTCTTCTGCTAGCGATTGCATACCATGTCCCATTTGTATAAATAATTCCACAACACAGCCCCCCTTAATAGATAAATGTTGATTTTGCCGCTACTAACCAGCCTATCGCTTGTTCTGCTGTTCTTGGTCTACGTGAAGGATATTTTCCCATCATCGCACCCAATAAAGCCATAAACTGGCTTTGTGAGTCTCCTTTAATTGAATATTGTACAGGCGTGATTGTTTCAGTTCTTTGTAACACATCCAATACATTAACCGCATTTTCCCGAAATGGATTTTTACCCGTTATACATTCATATGTAACCACACCTAATGAAAAAATATCTGCACGTGAATCTATATCCCTCTTTAAATTATTAAACTGTTCAGGAGCTGCGTAACCAGGAGTATGTGGTCCCATTAACGCTTCTGTTTTGGTTAGTGACGGACCATTAATAATTCTAGCTATACCAAAATCAAGAAAGTATATCTTACCATCTGTTGTTCTGATAATATTCTCTGGCTTAATATCTCTATGAACAATTCCCTTTTTTTCTATATTATGAATAAATAAAAGTCCTTGTTCTAAAAAATCTACTGCTTCTTCTAAAGAGAATTTTAATCCCTGATTTAAAAGTTCACGTAATTCTGTACCACATATTTTTTCTTCCACAATATATAGAGTTTCAGTATCATCATATATCACTGTACCTGTTTCATACAGTTTAGGAACCGCATCTAAATTCAAACTTCGTCCTATTTCAATTTCTCTCAGCGATCGCGGATCATTTAACGAAAAGTATAATTTTATAACACAGTCACCGTAATCTTTATGTGAAGCATCAAAAACCAGCTTTTGTCCCCCTCTAGCCAATACTGATACTCTCTTATACTCTTGGGTCATTTCATCAAACCGTTTCATTTCTATATTACCTTTCCTTTAGCATTCATATGCAATCGATTTTCCAATCCATTCATTAAACTGTAAAGATAGATAACTGGATGGCAAGGCTAGTTTTTGTGCTTCGACCACCTTTCGAAAACCATTACCTTTGCAATACAAACCAACACCTTGTCTTTGAAAATTATTAAGAGTCCCCTCCTGAGGCTTTTCAATATTTGTTAAAGCATATGACTGCGAAGCAAACCAAGTATTAATCAACGATTGCTCTGCAACTTTTTTCATATCATTTATTTTTGCCTCTACAGTAACTAACTTTTTAATACTGTATATTTTTTTTAATTTTTCCACTTTCCACTTTCCATTTACTCGCATAATCATTTTTGCATCTATTAAACATTCAATTGATTTTAATATTTGCTTTTCAGGTAATTTCAAGGTATTAATTAATTGTTCTCCTGTACAGCCCTTTGATAGATATAAATGCGACAATACTTTCAAATCAAATATATCTAGTTTTTCTCTTTCCTTAGACCAATTTTCCATTATATCTGGCGAATAAGTCGCAAACACTATATCAGGGAAACCGGAGCTAACTCTTGGTTCAATAAAAACTGCTAAATTATATACCTTGTTATCTTTCAAAAACTTACTACAATAATACTCAATAAATTCCTTTACTAATTCAATTTCTTCACCTTGTGTTGCTGTCCGAGTAAACAAACCTATATTGGGTATATTGTGTTCAAAAATCTCTATCCGTTCCATACAACACCTCGTGTTATTCTAATTTCTTCCTTCATTTTATTATAGCAACATTAAAAACTTTTGTATATATCGTTAAAATATTTTTCTAAAATATAATTTTATCACTTGAATATTTAGCATTTTCAAGCTGTGTACAGCATAAAATACTAAATGGATTCAACTGCTATTCAATGTTTTCTATATCATATACCTTTCCAAATACTGGATAGCCCTATCTCTTATAATTCCTTTTATTACTATTTCAGTCCCAAAATAGTTCCGAATAACTTCTTCCTGATAATCGAAGCAATAGATAACTCCTTTCCCTTCTCTTTCTATTTTCCCTCGGACTCTCTTTAACCTCCAAAGCTCCAGATTATAGCAAAAGTACACGGGATTCCCGCTTGAATCCACACCATCGCCTAGGGCTCCGTCTGTTTCAGTTATCTTCCACAATGCAGTACACAAAAATTTCCGCAATCTTCTGTCTTCCACCGGATTCATCAATAGCCGTACCTGTATCTCTGCCTCTTTCACAAACGGAATAAAATAAATTGCCTCATAAATATCGTCAAGCATAAACAGATTCCCTTTGAGTCCCCCATCGCTTTCCAAAAGCCTTTTAAGCATATCCATCCGGTTCCCAAACATCACCGCTCCGGCTGGCACACGGTATCCTTTTCCCCGGAAAACTGCCTCCATACGGCTTCGCATTGTTCTCTCTGTTTTCTTTGCCCATTTCATCAGGCTCTCCATGGTATTGTATACAATCAGTGGCATACCTGGAGACAAAAGCACTCCGCAGGCTCTGGAGCCACCAATTTCTTTTGCCATGCCGCCCTTAAACTCCAAAGTACCATAATATCCCCCCATATCGGTCCAAACCGTCTCCTGTCCGTCCTCTGACGGAGGGAGATGGAAGGCAGGGGAGAAAAAGTCCGGTTTATCGCTTTGATAAATTGAAACGCCGGCGACAGACAGATAAACCCACACCATGCTCATCCGGTGCAGCCTCAGCCGTTTATCCGGTTCGCTTTTAATATGGTTTGTCTCTACAGAACCACTGAGGAAAGTGGTGAAATTATCCGGATACAGCTCCAGCAGCTTTCTTTTTGCCTTTGCTTTAAGCACATACCCTTTTAACCCGTCTTTACAGCGGAGACTAATATAACCGTTTTGCTTTAACCGCGTAATCAAAGCGGCACTATAGGAACACGATCCAACGGCATATGCCGCCCAATCTGCCGGCAGCTCGCCGCTCACTCCAATCAGCATCAGCAAACGAACAGCCTTACTCTCCTGCTCCATATTCACCACCTCACTTACCTGCCTTTTTATTCCGTATAATACTAAAACCATACCCTGCTGACTCCATCCCAGGGTAGATTTTCATATCATTTTCACCTCCCGTTCCCTGATATCCAGCATATTTTCTCCAAACCGTACCCTATCGAAAATCCGGCAAAAAATGCTGCTTTATTTTCGATACCTGTCACCCGGGGCAAACAGGCTTATCCTGCATATTCTCCCACAGCCATCCAGGGAATTTTTCATTCTCCATGATGACCAGATAGGTGCGGTCCTCCTCCCCTAATGACGTAGTATGATAGCTGTTCAGATAAAGTCCATTATCTGTCTTTAAAAAGAACGTTCCCACCACATCCAGGATATGTTTTTCCTCCAGATTGTCATGATCCCGTACCCGTGAAAGCGGCAGATCTGCATTATATACATGCAGAAAACAGACCGTGCAGCACTCATACTGCGGAACCTCCTTGGCACTGTCCTCCCGTTTCATACACCAGTGTTTTAAAACCATGTACAGCGGTTTATAGATATAATCCGTATAATCACTTTTCCTGTGAGGCACCAGAAACGGAAGCGAAATCGTCATAATCCCTTCCTGATACGCCACTTCTATTCCGTGAATCCCTATTAAATCCTCTTTATACGCTTCGTATTTCCTCGTATCAAAAGTCACTTCCAGCACCAGCCGGCGCATTTTTTCTGTCAGCCGTTCCGACTGTCTGGCCGCCTCTAAAATCAGATCATTGAAATTCTCATATTGGCTGTTAATATACTGCTTTGTGCGGGCCGACAAAAGTGTTCTGGCCTCCGCTACTGACAAATCCAGCTTTCCCGCCGTCTTCTGCACATCATCCAGCTGCTGTCCCATCTTGGAGAAGGCGTCACCCTTCTCATGATTTTGTGTAATATTCGATTTCACCATCTCCTTTCACTAAACAATATCCGATTGCCGGTAAATCCAGCTTCTCAATTACCTCCAGGTCTGGCACTGCAACAATATGATTGCCCGTCCCCCTGCATTTTCTCTGGAATACACTGTTCACCAGCTTTACATCATTCAAGCCGACATACAGAATATCAAACAAATCATCTTCACTGATAAAAATAATGCGGACCGGATATTCCTCCTGGTCCGCCAGAAAATGCTCTATAATGGTTCTCTTTTTCATCAGGCTGATTAACACCCAGAATGCCTGCAGCGTCCCCTCGTCTCTGGCTACATAAGAATTTTCATTCAGATATACCATCTGAGTAACCGGGCTGCTCCCGATGCGGTTATCTTTTTCCAGACGTTTAAACGCCCTTCCCACCGCACGCTCCTGTCCAAAATACGCATATACCTGTGATTTAAAAAGTACATTGTATTTCTTTATTAACTCAAAAACTTCCCTTTCCTGCAAAGTACCTTCCACCATCCTGCCCTCCTGTTATATACTGGCCCATTACGTCATAATGACGCACAAAAAAACAATGACGTTTTCATGACGCAATAATCCTGAAACAGAGCACTTTTATTATGCTTATGCGTATTATTTACGCCATCTATACTCAATCAAACCGTTTTCCCAACGCCCCCTTTCCATAACGTTCCAGCCTCTGACGCAGTTCCTTTAAATCCTTCCGGTCCGTAGTGATTAAATCCTTCTCCAGCTGGCTTGCCCGAAACTCAACCGTCAGGTTATTGTTATTCGTTGAAATCATGCCGTTTCCACGCTCAAACCGCACAATAGACATCATCTCCGCCTCCGACAGATGCAGAACCTCTTTAATCTGCTCCGCCTCATTGTTTTCCATATTTAAAATAATTTTTGTCTTTGCATTGTTAATGATGCCCCTGCCATATTTCCCGTCTTTCAACGCAAAGAAATCCGTCAGATCCTGAGTCGCACATACGCCGGAGCCGCCGTATCCCCTGATTATCTTGAAAATTTCCAGTACATATTCCGCTGCCATCTCATTGGACGCCGCCCCAATCAGTTTCCATACCTCATCAATAAAGATGGCCTTCTCAACCGTCCGGTCCTCCTTTGCTTTAGACCAGACAAAGTCAAGGGCCACGAACATGCCGACAGTCAGAAGGTCCCCTGAAAGCTCCGAGATATCCAAAACCACATATTTGTTGGATAAATCCACATTGGTCTGCTGATTGAAGCTGGAAGCGGAGCCATGCACCATACGGTTTAAAATATTGGCCAGCCGCTTTGTCTCCGCTTTCTCCATCAGCACCTCGTATACGTCCCCAAGAATAGGCATGGTTTTATAGCCCCCCGGCTTCTCCGGATCAACCAGGCTCTGGTTTTCATGGGTAATCCCTTTTCTGTTATAGGTGATAATCAAAGCCTCATCCAAAAGCTGCTTCTCCTCGTGACTCATATCCGGGATCAGCAGAGAAAAAAAGATATGCAGGTCCTGGATTTTGGAGGCAAGTTCCGAATGCTGGATCATCGGCCCATCTAAAATATCACTGGCCGCCTTATCCGTTTTCCGAATCTCCATCACATTGATACAGTTGGAGGAAGCCGGTGAAATCTGGATAAAGGAACCTCCGATATTCTCACAGGCCCGCGCAAATTCATGTCCCTTATCCGGTGCGACAATAAATACCTGTATTCCCTTCCGCCTCATACGCAATGCCATAAGCTGAAGGGTGAAGGTCTTTCCTGCGCCGGTGGTACCCATGATAGCCATATTGGCATTTTTGTATATCTCTGAATTAAAAATGTCCACAATCACCAGAGAGCTGTTTGCTTTGTTGACTCCCATCAGGATTCCGTCCCTGTCTGACATTTCATAGCTTGTAAATGGATAACAGCTCGCCACACCGCTGGTCAGCAGATTCCGCTTCGATCTCTGATACAGATTTTTATCCAGATTTAGCAACGGCAGGGCAGACTGAAACGCACTTTCTTCCTTAAACAGGCATGACATGGTATCAATATCCTGGGAATTCAGGAGCTTTTTCATCTCCTTTGCCCGCCACTCAACCTCGTCCGCACTATAACCCGTCACAGTTATCAGGATACTCATATAGTATAGCTCCTCACTGCTGCCCAACCCATTTTTAAGATAATACCCCGCCTGGATGGACTCTGCCAAATCATCGTAATCGCTGTTGGTATCAGACACCTCCTTAATTTTTGAACTGTTCAGGCGGATTCTGCGTCCAATCCGCTCCACACTTTTGGCTTTATCCTGTTTATTCAGAAAAACATCAATATCAATCCCCTCACCGGCATTTACCAAAAGTGACAGCCAGCCGGCCGGAACACGGCTCCGGTATCCTGCGGAAGGTATAAACAGGTAGGTGTGGTAAACACCGTCCATCACAACGTAATTCCCATGCTTGAAATCAATGGATTCCGGGGCTATGAATTCCGTTATCGGTATACGTTCCACACTCTCCTCCCCATTTTCCCGGATATACCAGCTGACAACCTCATTCATATGCTGTCCCAGGGTCTTAAACGTACTGGTCCTCCGGTTCAGGATGTGGTAAAGAACCTCCACACATGCCTGTGTGTCATGTTCCGGGATCAGGACTTCGTTGCCGCATTGAGATAAATACTTCTTGGCGGTCTGTACCGCAGTATTTAATACCGCAACAATATCATTTTCACTCTGATTGCGGGTGCTCCTGTAAGTCTCATATTCAAATATCAGGAAAAACCGGCGGGATATTGCCTCGCGGGAGCCAACGGACCGAATCAGAGACGCATAATCCTCCTGCAACAGGCGGCAGCGTTCATCCGGTTCATTTTCTATGTCCCTGCGGATATTCTCAAGAAAACCTGTTATATCCGCCTTTTTTGACAGCACCTTGATTTGCAGCTTTACAGGCGCAATTTTTAAGTAACCCACAAAGGAATAGATAATATTCCGCTGTTCCACCGGACTCCTGAGCAGAAAATTGACAGGCAGCACTTCCACAATCTTGACATGCCTGCCATCACTTGTATGGATAATCCCATCAGTGATACCTGTGATCGGAATACAGCCTGACGCAAGCGTCCTCGGGATCGGCCCGACATCAACCGGCCCTTCAGGACGGAACGATTTTCTGCTTCGTTTTTCTTTCCCAGTCCTCTTTTCTTCCTCCCGGCGCTCACCGCCTCCGTGTATTCTTTTTCTTCTCTCGCTTCGATATACTTTTTTTATTTCTCTTAGCTGGCATATCATCTGATCCTGGTTCTTCTCTGGCTTGTTTTTCTCCAGCCTGCTTCTCTCCGCCATCCCCTTTCTTCTGCCTCCTCTCCCTGCGTTCTCTGTCCCTGGCGAGTTTCTGCAGTCTCCTGTTCCGCTCCAGCCTGTACCCTGCATCGGGCGGCTTCAGTATTCGCCTCTGCCTGACATACCGAAGGAAGCTGATTAAAAACGCAGTCAGACTCTCTCCTTGTATCCCCATTAAGGAAATAATCGTAACCGGCAGAATAACTGCCACGCCAATATAAATCTTGGTCTTTAACGTCGTATCCAGCATCGTCAGCGGTTTTAACATAAAAAATACCAGGATTGCCGTCTCAACCGCATTCCTGGTCCGTAACCTTCCTGACAATACAGTACCTTCCTCCGCAAAATTTGGAGGAATAAAATACATATCAATTCGTTCCTTTTGCTCTGACACCTTACCAAACCACCTCTTTCCTCTGCTCCATTATCTGCCGCCAGCCCAAAAACGGTAAATGCCATAGGCTAATACAAAAATCCCAACAACCAGACATAGCTCCGGCCAGTACGATGGCTGCGCCTCATATTCCTCACCGTCATTTCTTTCATCAGAAGCACTGACAGCTGGTTCTTCCTGGTCCGTCTTTGCCAGTTCCTGATTTAACCGTTCCCAGGACGCCTGATTTTCTCCGCCATCTCCTTCCAGCAGAACGGAAATCTCAAACAGACCGGTTTTATCCCGACTTATCTCCTGGCTTTCTCCGTTAAAACTGACTTTATAATGATTTTTATTCCAGACAGCCTCAGCCTCTTTCATCTGGTACTGCCCTTCTGGCACCGGCAGATTATAACAATATCCGTTTTCCACATTCAGGTTGCATATTTTTTCTCCATGAGTATCCACATTTTCTACCACCACACGGACATTTCCGGTAAAGTGCCGGATTACCTCGCCGCGGATTGCCAGTGTTCCTGTGGCCTGCTCTGTATCCGTAAAAAACTCATCATAGTTATCCGTATCCAGGATACGTTCTGCTTTTACAAGGACATTTCCATTATCAAATCTCACATAGCAGCCGCTCTCCGGATCAAATGCCCAGCCACTGTAAATCATTCTGCCATCTTCCCCAAAGCCATGCCCCTCCTGCCACGTTACAATAACCGGAACGTCTTGATTTTCTATCTCATTCTGTCCTCCATGGGCAGGTTCCGACAATAGGAGCGGCAGCAACAGGACAGGGAGTATCTTAATTTTCCAGCATCTCATTTAAACAGAACCTCCTCTAATTCCCAATAATCCAGAATGCGCCGTCAGACAAATCCCTTCCATATGATTTGATGGTATCAACACTGTAGACTTTCCCGGTTCTGCTCCGGCTTCCCGGATCGGCTATTGTGATATATCCCTGCCTGTCTATCCCCGTAAGCACGATATAATGACCGCTGCTACCCGATATGGTATTAGGCGCACAGATTACCACCACCAGCTTTCCCTGCTTTAATGACTGAACCACCTTAGACATCTTGTCTTTTCCAACACGTTCCACAGTCAGTCCCCAATGGCGGGCCGCGTTTGCGGGAAAAGAATGGCTGGTTCCCTGCCCAGGTACATATTCCCCATGTTCAATCGCATAATCTGCCATAGTTTTAGGCGATACCGTCTCCCCCGTCAAAGTGGAAACCACGATTGCCAGTGCCGTTGGGCCACATCCTGCACTTCCAATCGTACTGCTTCCGAACTTCATGCTTTTCCATGGTTCCTCTCCCTGATTATAATAAACAACCTCCTTCACACATCCTGCAACCGTCTCATAAGCGATTGTATCTCCCGCAGTATCAATGTCTCCCATAATCCCGTCATCGGAAGCGCCGACACCTGTCACAAAATCCTTCCAACTGAACATTTGAAACAAAATATCCTTCATTGACCTCGTCCCATCCTGTATCGCCTGCAACAGCTTTACAACCAGGCTGAAAAGGGAGCGGTTCGTTATGTATCGGTATTCATATCCTGTGCTGATTTCCGTAAGTTCCCGGTTCAGCTTCAGTAAAATCGAATACTGCGCAATCTCTATGGTAGTCTCCGTTTTTTCCTCCCCCTCTCCTTCTGAAATGGTCACCTCCCTAATTCTTGTCAGGTTCCAGCCAAAAAACGTATCCAGTTCAGAGGCTATCGTTGTTTTCATCATGTTGAGAGAAACGGCATCAGAGGGATTCGATACAATGCCTCCCTCTGGTATCTCACCGCCATCTCCTAATAAAGCCATGACATTGGCCACATAGGCAGGTGTTTCCCCATTCTGGGGGATTTGATATCCTGCATCCCGCACCGCTTTGCCCCCTGCATTATAAGCCGCTATTGCAAGCTCCAAGCCATTTGAATATGCTGCAAAGGCTCTAATCTGAGAAGCTATGTATTTTGCCCCACCCATGATATTCTGCTCCGGGTCATAGGGATCAGTCACTCCCAGCTCCCTTGCGGTAGACGGCATCAGCTGCATAATTCCAATCGCTCCCGCCGATGAAACCGCATTCGGATCAAAACCTGATTCCACCTTTGCCATGGCCTTTAAAAGAGATACCGAAACATCATAGGTCGCAGCTCCCAGTTCAAAATATTCATCATATTCGCTGGTCAAATCCGTAGAAAAAGAGTCCAAACCTCCATATCCGCCAAAACTCCTGATCTGGGCACCGGTCCACTTTTCCTCAAAAATAACAGACAGGTATCTGCTCAGTTCCGGAACCAGCACGGTTTCATATTCGTCCCTGATAATCTCATATTCATCACATCCCGAACGATCAAAATCTGCTTCTATCTCCAGCAGGATGGCATCACGTTTTTCTTCAATCATAGACAATATTTCATTCTTTGCCTCTGGCTGTGACAATACGGCTTCAATACGTGTCTGTAGATTCAGCCGCTCTGCCTGCCTTGCCTGACTCACATAATCATCAGGGCTGCTTAATCCGATATAGGATAATACCAGGGTCAGCATGTTCGCAACAATATACATAAAAAGGACCACCATAACAAGCAAGGCTCGGATGAATTTCCAGAAGGTCTTACTGGTAACTACTGCTGCAATCACTGCTCCCAGCGGCCCGCCTGCGGCAGCTCCCACAGTTGCCCCCGCAGAAGCGCCGCCGCTTTGGGCCGCGCCAATAGCCGCCTGGGCCGCCTGAACGGAATGGGCCGTCTGGTATGCCTGATTGACTGCCTTGGCCGCCTGAGCCGCCTTTTCTGCCGCCTGATCAGGAAAATCAGAATCCAGTCCGTCTCCTCCGATATCTATCACCTCCCCTTATTCTTCTTAGAGCCGGATTTTCCTTTCGCTGTCTGGCTTCCCGATGGATTTTCCTTCTTTGCTGGCGCTTTCTGCTTCTTTTTGGGTACCGCAGGCAAACTTCTTTATACGTCTTTTCATAATGAACTTTACCGTCCTTCTGCATCGTCGTCTTGATACCGGACTGAACTGGTTCCATCTTTACTTCATAGAACTTCCTTCCATCTGCCTCCACAACCCGGTGTGGAGAATCCGGCTTCTCATATACGTCAGCCGCAAATCTGGCATATTTCATTCCATCACGCTCAAGCTGCTGATAGTTCTGATTGTCTGGTACAGGCGTACCAAAATTCTGGCCGGCTGCTTCCGGTACCCGGCTGGAAATTGTTCCTGGCTCCTGGCTGCCCTCCATGGCTGTCATCACATTTCCGGCTCCTGCAGAGCCGGCTGCACCTGTTGGAGCTGCCATGCTGCTTTCCGCTTCTGCCATCACACCTGCCTGGCCTGAAACTGACGTATTTCCAGATATTCCTGTATCCATACCCGTTTCCTGACCGGATATTCCTGACCCCGCGCCGATATCCTGACTTGATATTCCCGTACTTACACCTGCCTCTTGTCCGGAAATTCCTGCACTCACGCTTGCCTCCTGTCCAGGTATTGCTGCACTTATGCCTGCCTCCTGTCCAGATATTCCGGCACTTACACCTGCTTCCTGTCCAGGTATTCCTTGTATCTCAGAACCCTGTAAAATACCGTTATCTCCGCTTCCATCTCCCGCAGAAGAACTGTTTGGAATATAATCGCCTGTAAAATCGCTTACTTCCACCCCCTGATAACCGGAATCAAAGGAAACGGCTGCATTTTCATCGTCAAAGGCTGCTCCGGTATCCATCATGCTCATGCCGTCTGTCATCGCGCTATCGCCAATTCCACCGTAGTCTGTCATTGATCCAGCGTCACCAAGCTGTGCAATACCGTCTTCCGCTCCAAATGGTCCTGTCTCTATCGGATTTTCTGAAAGATTGATTGCTCCCTCACCACTGGCATTCGGCGTCATGCCCTGCTCCTCATCCATACCTGAATTCATAGTGCCATACTCCATATCTCCTGAAAATGGTCCTTCCATGTACTCCTCTCCTGGCGGTATTCCGAATCCCATATTGTCATCAGCTTCTCCTGCCCTCATAAAATCATTGTCATTTGAAGCTGCTAAATCATCCTGATAGGATGGAACATTCACATCTGCACCAAAGGCATTGTCCGATCCGTTGGAATCCTTCGGCATATTGCGGAAAGGCTCCTGAACGTTTTCTCCCTGATGTCCCGAAGCAGGCACACCCATATCTGCACCATTTCCAGCCATTGCTGACCGATCCGCTCCCCAGGAACTTTTACCCCAGAAGCTGCTGCCTCCCGGACTCCCCATTGGAATAGGACTTCCCATGCCGGAAGCCATCTTCCCGGCTCCTGCAGCCGGGCTGCCCTTGCCTCCTGCCGGTGAGCCATGGCCTCCTGCATTGCCTCCAAAATGAGAGAATACACGCCCTAACATCATCATTACACCAAGTCCACCCATTCCCGGGCTTGTCCGTCCCAAATTGACTCCCAGGGAGGCCATATAGTAATCCAGTTTAAATGCAATCTTACCAAATCCTACCAGACAAAGTGTAGCAGCAAAAAACTTTGTAAATCCATAAGAACTCGCCATCATATTTCCATACCCGCTCAAATAAACCTTCAGACACCAGGCATCCAATATAATAAGAACCACCTGTCCGCCAAACATCTTAGACCAGGAAGCCAGTATATTGTTCGTAGCCTTTGAGCCTCCGGTCGCAAATGCAAGCGGGGCCGTATAGGAAAACACCCCTAAAAGCACATATCGTTCCGCCATGATAAACAGCAATTTCAGGTAGTTCCAGGCAACCATAAACTGAATAATTACCATCAGAATCTGGATATTTAGACTATCAATCCCCAGCCCTGCGGTGACTGCTTCGGCTGCGGAAGTAAAATCAGCAAACGAAACAACCGTAATATGTGTTCCGGTAACCCAGTCATACGGAGTTCCCGCAACTTCCAGAACATAATTCACGATACTTTTAGCTCCGGTCACCATAAAAAGGCAGATACAGCTCCGGATTACAAGTTCCATTGGATCTTCCGAATTCAGGTACTTACCAAACATCCCCTTTAAAAGCTGCCAGATAAAAATGAGCAGTAAAATAGCAATCGCCAATGGAACGATTGCCTCTCTGTACAAATCCTTTACCACACTGAACAGCTCCTCAAAAAGATCCAGATTACAGGACAGCAGTTCTGTAAAAACCTGATTGACAATCTCCATCATGTCAACAATAAACTGCGAACACTGCTCTCTGACTGCATCAATCAGCATTTGTATCAGCCAGCCCATAGGATTTTACGGTATCTTATTTTCATTATTGGTTTTTCTTTCAAATACCCCTCCTTTCTGCCGGGGAAGCACCGGCAAATTTTGTTTCGGATTTACTTAACCATTAAATTCACTCTTTGGAATAATCTTCTCCATATAGGTTACAATAGCCCCAAGCGTCATCAGAACCGCCCAGCATACTACAATTCTTTTCAGCCATGCCCGTGATTCATCCACGGTTTTTCCAGATTTAGAGAAATTCATCAAAAACAGGCACACCGCTGAACACACAACTGCCGCAACCGTGGCAATTCCCGCCACATCCTTGTAAACATTCTGCATTGCGCTCTTGGCAATATCAAAAATATCATCTGCCGACACAGGCATGATCAGACAGGCCATACAGGTTATGACCATGAATGCAAAAAAAGCAATCTGCGGAATCATTATAACCATACGGTTATTTCTGACCTGCTGCAGCTCCACAACCATTCCCGTTGCTTCCACCTCTGCTTTTTCCTTCATATTTCTTAAATATGATTGTATTTTTCCAGAATGCAACTTTCTTTCACCTCCATTTTGATTTCCGGGCAAATAAAAAAGCAACCATTCCGAAAAATGATTGCCTGTACCCTCAGATTTAATTGTTTCAGATTCATGGCTTCCCATCATGTCCTCATGCATGAAACCTGACTTTATCATTATAATTCTTTTGAAATTGTGTGTCAATCATGTTGCTGACGCAATATTGTCTCAAATCAGTCTCAAATGTTCTCATATGAAAAAAAGCCAAAAATCACGTTCCCAGCTCCAGACTATATACAAACTACGTTACTATACACGACTTATTTATATAGCGTATAAAAACACAAGACGCCAGATAACTTATGATATCTAATATCCCGGTACCTTATATTTAAACTGGAAGTTGACTTAATCATGCTTAAACAAATTACTTAAATCTTGGTTATATTTTGTAGTTCTCCTTTTTTCAGAAGCCAGTTGTGAAAAAAGATAATCCAACACATCTTCTGTAAAAGACACCAAAAATTCAATATGATACATTTTTAAATTCGATGTGTCATTTACTAAATTTTTACCAAAATATTTCTTATCATTATGAGCATAATAAGAATCACGTCTGCTCATGAGCGTTTTAATTGCATGTGAGATAAATTCATCTTCAAGAATTTTAGTTTCATATTCATCAAGTTTTGCTAAGGTATCACTTTTGAAAGGAAACAAGTTAATGTTTTTTTTGCATTTTTTTATTAAGTTCGGAATTGTTTTTGCCTTTTCTGATTTATCATATAGTTTCATAAGAACAAGCATATAACTATCTGACAATGCACATTCTACAATTAATGTGAAATTAGGAGCATATTGTAACTTTTCAGTAGAGCGTTCTATGTCTTTCTGTACACTAAGTAAATCTTTCAAGTAAACTAACTGCATAAAATAATCATCAAGTTCTTCTAAGAGATTTTTTGTCATTTCATCTTTTTGGTTCATCATCAGCTCTCCATTATTGTTCAACATTAATTTGAAATTTTCCAGGTATTTTTTCAAATTCAAAATTATCAAATTTTGCTATTGGAGGTTTATCTTTATCATAAAATTCTACGCTTACAGAATCATCCAATAATCCTTTTACAACTACTATAAAGAAATCTACTCCCTCTCCGAATTTATTCAGATATTCGGCAATATCTTTAGTTATAGGTATATTTTTAGAATCTAATCTGGTAGTATTATTATTACTAATACACATATAAGGGAACTTAAAATACCTTCTTATTTCAATTAAAAAACCAAGCTTTTCTAAGTTTTTATCTTTTTTGTATTCATATCTTTTATTGTAATGCTTAGTAAAAATTCTATCCCACTCCTTTATAAAGAATGTATAGTCAAACATATTCTGAATATCTATAAGTTCGTTTAAAATTTTTTCTAATTCAAGGCTAGCATCTTTTGCATCTTGTGACTCAAAGGTATTTTTTTCTGCTTTTCCATGATATTTTTTATATAAAGCTTTCAAATCATTATAAGTATATCGAGCTAAACCAGTATGTTTCTTTTTATCTACATATAACATATCAATATGAAAATGTTCTATACCTATATATTTATTATTTCTTTCTAATACGAAATCTGGCCTTTCTTGTGTTTCATCTCCTACTAGTTTAAATTTTTGTAACCATGGCACTTTACTAATTGCATTATCCAAGCAAGATTTTTCTAATTCTTTTTTTTCGCAAAAGATATCTACAGTTGATTGATTTACATTTTCTTTATTCATATGGTTTCTTACCTCTGCAAATTCCAATTTACCTTATTATACAATATTTCAAAACAAAAGTATAGAAATGCATGAGGCCGGAAATCACGTTTCCAGCCCCTCTTAATTCGTTGATTCTCCTCCTTTTCAGCTTGCCTTTTTTGCCATTGTCATTGCAACAGGGAAATAATCAATTCTGTAACACAAGTTAGCTGTCTCAAAACATGCGTGATCAAGAGTAATTTCCACGATCCGCTTAACCTTGGACGTTTTTATGCGTCTACCATTATAAAAATAATATGCTGGCTTGCCCACCTGGAGCGGAAATTCCAATATCCCGGAAATCAGTATATTTCGTTTCTCACATAGATTCGATACCATTTGACTCATACGATACCTCCTTATACTTAGCTGTTTCTTCCACTGCCTAAATCAGCTTTCATTCTGATGCTATTCTGATATTAATTTCATTCTCCCTTTTTAATGACCATGCTTCTTCTTGTTTTACATTGCTAAAGTCTATATCCCCCATGTATACAGTCATACATGAACCATACTCCAGTATTGCCTCCTTTCCCTATCTCGCCTGGTTTATGCAGCCAGAGTTATATTTCCAATCATTCCATTTCTGATAAGACGCAAAAAAGACACCTAAACGCACAGGCATTTAAGTGTCCTTCTTTTCGTCCCAAAACAGGGGCATTATTATACAATAGCCATTTTCTTTGCTCCTGGCCCAGGCCAGAACAAAAATAATATACATTCTTCAGAAGAATATTAAATCAATACCACCTTTAGATTACCACAACATATAGTATCAGTCAATATATGTATACGATATATTGTTTGCAATCCATATTTACTTCGTAAATTTATTAATGCAGCGAATCATGGTATGTATCTGCTCATAATAGAGATCCTCATCAAATTTTCCGCAAATCATGGAATAATTGATCAGCAATGGCCGATACATATCAATCAGTTTCATCAGTGCTTCCTTATCCCCCATCTTGGCCAGTTCCAACAAACCTTCAAATTCAACCATTTTGAATCTCCTTTCGCAACTTTTTCAGCGTATTGTAGTAAGTATCAACCGTCTTCTTCTCTGGCATGTGGAGGCGATTAGCGATTTCTGCAAAGCTCAGTCCATTCATGATACGCCAGAAAATCAATTTCCTCCTTTCATCGTCAAGCCTCATCAGAGCATTCAGCAATCTTTCATTTTCAATCAGATTAAGAATCTGCTCAATATCACTGCTGTCTCCGTACAGCCTGCTGACCTTTTCCTCTAAATAGTCAAAATAATCGTCCTTATGGGATTCCAACTCGAAGTTTGCAGATTCCTCGATGGGCATCTCATTCTCCTGAATTTTGATATGCCGTTTTATGTATTTTATTTTTGTATTTTTGACTGCCGTCTTTAAATACGCACTAAAGGAATCCTGCGTAGAAAATTCTTTATCTCTGCCTTTCATTTTCATTCCTCCATTTTTATTTGTTATCTGAAAATGGAGGGGACAGGCGGTGAACGACAATGCAGTAATCTATTCCAAACCGCAAAATACGACAATTTTCGCAAAAAAATTGCCGCCGGATATATAATCCAACGGCTGCCTGTCTCATTATGAATTAATACTTCATGTATTTTTAGCAATAATAGTTCATGTATTGTCGCAAAAGTGCGCGATAAGGTTTCCTCTCTTTTTTTAACAGAGCCAGACTGTTACAGGACTTATGTATTTTTCTTTTCCATATCCCCATACTCCCCCTATATCTGCAGCCATAAAAACACGCCAAAATCCACGGATAGGCTGCTTTTTTTTATTAGCACCTATTCATGATCTTGGCGTCTTAATATGAACTAATATTGCTTAAAAACATGGGGGTAATAGCTCATTTTCATTTATTCACATTAAAGATAGTATTAAACAATGTGAACTATTACACGTTATCGGAGGTGAACTATGGAAAGATTTCTTACTCAACTTGGTTCCATCATCAAACATGCAAGAATTGAAGAAGGGCTGACACAGGCAAAATTGGCTGAAAAGGCAGGTATAAGTACCCGCTATTTATCGGATATTGAAAACAAGAATGAAATCCCCAGTCTCAAAGTTTTCATATCATTAATCCTGGCCTTGCGGCTCCCTTTAGACCCAATCCTGTATCCGGGTACGGAAGCCACAGATGAACTTCTTCGGCTTTTTTCACAATGCGACGATAAACAGCTTGCCGTCATTACTGCCATGACAGAGACCATGATTGATATAAACTTCTGATATGTGTATTATATCAAAATAGTTCTTCCAAAATCTGACTTTTTTCATGCTTTTTTCATGTTTTTCACACAAAATCCGGACAAATGATGACTCCATCAAATGTCCGGATTCTTAATCATATATACAAAGCAGGAGCCGACTCAGGCTATCCCTTTTATAACCTCCTCCTCAATACGCTTGTAATCTGCATTGGGATCATAGAAACCTTCCTCTTTTGCCTCCGGTTCATCAAATTCCGCAGCCTCGTCCGGTCCCCACAAATCCTTCTGTAAAATATATCCGCAGGAAGGGCAAAAATTACTTCCCTCTGGAATTATGGACTCGCAGACCGGACAGCTCCTCTCCGGCCTATAATAAAGGAACATTTTTGAAATCGCTTTGATCTGTAATATAATCTGGACAAAGAGCATAAGGATTGCCAGACTTTTCTTCCCCTTCCATAACCAGATTCCTGCCATGGCCGGCAGCCAAATCAAACTAAATATCCCAAAGTGCATGGCTTCTTCATATATAATATCAATATTTCTCTTATTCATCGCTAACCTCCATTCTATGTTTCTAACGCTTTACTACTCCCACTACTTCAGCTATTGAAACAGCGCCTATTATTCTGGAATCTCTCGAATGATTTCGATTGTCCCCCATAACATATATACTTTTGTCTGGTACAGTAAGCAAAACATCTTCCATCGCATATGGTTCTTTTATATATTTTTCTTCTAATATTACCCCATTGACCCAAATTGCTTCTCCGTCTGTCTGTACAGTGTCCCCTTCGACTGCTATCACTCTCTTAACAATGCGTCCGCCAATCGCCTTAGAGTCAATTATTACAATATCTCCCCGCTGTGGCGTTTTCCCTATTTTTACGAATATGATATCCCCCTGCGTATATGTAGGTTCCATTGAATCTCCATTCACCACAGCCAGCCGGTAATAGCTGCTAATCCAAAGGGCCGCCAAAACAGACAGCCCTATATTCAAAATTATTGCAAACTTTCCTCTCACTCTTGTCCGCATCTTCCTCACTTTCTCCGAAACCTGTTATTGGTATTTTTAAGAAGCTCTATTTCTTCCTGATCCATCTCATATCCATCATCTATTTCTTCAAACAGATTTTCTCCGGCCTCTTTCTGCAAATTCCCGTATGTCCCTTCCTCCTGGGGACCTTGCGGCTGTCCAGCCCCTGCTGGCTCTATATTCTCTCCATTGTACGCCAAAACTGCTCTCGCTACATATCTGGCAATCTTTCTCCCCTGGGAATTCAGGATTTGGGCCGCTCTCTGGTGCCTGTCATCGTCAGGATCGAATCGGATCGTAAACCGATACTCGTCTTTTTTTCCCATAGCTTCCTCCCAGACTATACTGCATGATCGGCCAGATACAGCTTTTTATATCCTTTTGCATTGGCTAATGGATCATGAATGATGTGGTACTCCCCTCTATAACGAATCCACACCTCTTGAATCACCTTTGACAAGAGCATAGACCCTCCCCCTACAAAAATCGTTGTTATTGAGTTGAAATCAATACCAAGTTCCCGGAAAATCCCCAATGTATTGACTACATACTCATAAACAACATTCTTAATCAAGTCTTTTATCTCGGCTGCCAAATGGCAATCCGTTCTGTTGATTGCCAAATCAATATCGGAATCTTCCAGGAGAATATCCAGCTGCTTCCTCACCCTGTTTTTTATTTCGTTATACAGAGGTATAATTCCTTTTTCCAATGAATCAAAAATCTCTGTATCCGGTTCCCCGTAACGGAGCAGCAGATAATCTAATGTAAATCCCCCTATATCAATGATAAATGCCTTAGGCAGCTGCCGCAGCTTCATGTCTTTAGAATACATGACCGCCGCCGCGTATGCCTGGATATAGGATACAACCTCCCGGTAGCAGACCAAATAATCTCTGGTACCATAGCGGAAAGATATAGGGCTTTCCGTCCGAAGAAAATAGCCCTCAAATTTTTCATACAATCCAGAAAAATCAGCCGGCGGAAGTCCTACAAGAAGTTCCACGCCAACCGGACGGTTCGGTATCGGACGGTAAAGTCCACGGTTCAGCTTGTCCTCCAGTTCCATCGCCACTCCCATAAGAGTCAGAATATAATACCGTTCGTCAAAAGTCTTGTCCTTCATATACGCAATCCGTCTATTAGATGGCGTATAGAACTTCCCGTTATATTCCAAAACCTTTGTATCCAGTTTAGGCGGCATGATATCCATTTCATTCAGTCCGGACTGAAATACAAAATGTTCCGTTTTAATCTGCTTGTTTCCTGTATCCACTGATATAACCATATAAGATCTCCTCTCTACAATTCAACTGTTTTCCATAACGTATATAATACGTCCAGCTACAATTCTACTTTAATAAATTCACCCCATCTAAGTGAACCGTATTTTAAAAAAATTTATTTTTCTTCTGCCCATGTCTCCTGGAAGTGCTGCAGGAGTTCCCGGCTCTCATCTTCATAGCCCCACAAGATACCCCGTAAGGCCTTCAGCGCCTCGTTACGCCATCTGAAATAGGTTGCCCGGTTAATTCTCGGTATCTTAGGAAAATGCGGCTCCAGGTTGTCTAAAATCTCTGACACATTCTCCGGTTTATACGCTGACAAATAAGTATAATAAATGACCCAGTAAAATTTCTCTCCCTGGGGATGATACCGCCGCATCAGTTCCACCGACTCGTCAATCAGCCGCAGGAACTTATTGGAGCTGTTAATTGCCTCCACCCGCCCCCGGATATTTGCCGCATCATCATTCAGATCAAGGCCAGCTTCGTATATCTGATTTAAGAACTCATCCACATCCGAACCATATTCCGCCTGGAACCTTCTTTTCACCTGTCCTATTTTGACCTGCATACGCCAGTTGACGGAGCGATAGATTTTTAGCAGGGTGATGATGTCGTGATATGCTTCGTTGTCCTTACCTGTATCTCGCTTTGTAATAATTCCTGATTTACCCATTACTTCCCTCCTAGAATAAATTGAAACTAAGGGGGCAAAATTGAAGACAAAAAAAGGACTGGCTCCGTGTTTGAATAATCTCTATTCAAACACAGTCCAATCCTTTATTTTAAGAGGTTTTTAGTGTAATCTGATAATAAAATTTTTACGCCAATTCATTTTTCGTTTTACGCCAATTTTACGCCAATTTGGCCGGAAAATACAAAAACTTATAAGAAGTTATAAGAAATAAAAAAATGCCCTAAACCCGCATAAATACTACATTCTTACGGTTTTTAGGGCATTTTGTTTTCACTCCGAACAATTACTTCGCGTAATCCGTGACTCTTGATTCACGAATCACGTTTACCTTAATCTGACCCGGATATTCCAGCTCGTCCTCAATCCGTTTGGAAACATCTCTTGCCAGCAATATCATATCGTCATCGCTGATCTGTTCCGGAACTACCATGATACGAACCTCGCGGCCTGCCTGAATGGCAAAAGACTTGTCCACTCCCTTAAAGGAATTGGTGATATCTTCTAATTGTTTCAATCTGTTTGTATATGTCTCCAGAGTCTCACGCCTTGCACCGGGCCTTGCAGCAGATATGGTATCAGCTGCCTGTACAATGCAGGAAATGAGGCTGGTAGGTTCAACATCGCCATGATGGGATTCCACCGCATTCAGCACAGTGGCAGATTCCTTATACTTCTTACACAGATCTGCACCTAGCTGGACATGGGTACCTTCCATATCATGGTCAACGGATTTACCAATGTCATGTAATAAACCGGCACGTTTGGCTAAACGTACATCCACTCCAAGTTCTGACGCTAAAAGTCCTGACAGCTGGGCCACCTCGATAGAATGCTTTAATGCATTCTGGCCATAGCTGGTCCTGAACTTCATTTTACCAAGTAACTTAACTAATTCCGGATGAATTCCGTGGATGCCAACTTCAAGACAGGCTGCTTCGCCCTCTTCTCTCATGTTATTCTCCACTTCCTTCTGTGCCTTCTCTACCATCTCCTCGATTCTGGCCGGATGAATACGTCCGTCCACAATCAAACGCTCCAATGCTATTCTAGCAACTTCTCTACGTATCGGATCAAATCCGGACAATACTACTGCTTCCGGGGTATCGTCGATAATCAGTTCCACACCGGTAAGTGTCTCAAGGGTACGGATATTACGTCCCTCTCGTCCGATGATGCGGCCTTTCATCTCGTCGTTAGGAAGCTGTACAACAGAAACCGTTGTCTCAGCCACATGGTCTGCGGCGCACCGCTGAATGGCAGTCACCACTAAATCCCTGGCCTTTTTGTCAGCTTCTTCCTTTGCCTTGTTTTCAAGTTCCTTAATTAATTTAGCTGTGTCATGTTTTACATCTTCTTCAACAGATTTTAAAAGATATTCTTTTGCCTGTTCGGAGGTTAGACCGGATATCCGTTCCAGTTCCTGTATCCCCTGCTCATACTGGGCTTCCACTTCTGCAGTACGCTTACTGAGAATGTTTTCCCTCCTGACCAGGTCCGCCTCCTTCTTTTCCAGGGCATCTGCCTTTTTTTCAACGTTTTCTTCCTTGCTTAATACACGTTTTTCATAACGTTGAAGTTCCGCTCTTCTTTCCTTGGTTTCCTTCTCTAACTCATTTTTCGTCTTTAAAGATTCTTCCTTGGCTTCCAGGAGAGCTTCTCGCTTCTTTGTCTCTGCGGTTTTTAATGCTTCATCTATTATTTCCCTTGATTTTTCTTCTGCACTTCCTACCTTGCTGTCATACTGCTTCCTCTCGTAATTGCGTGCAGCAAACCAAGTAATAATAGCCACAACTATCATAACGATAATCATTATAGGGACCATTATCTGTGACACAGGAGCACCTCCTTATTTAATTTTCATTGTACGAACTACAACATATTAATTTTATACTTTTTTCAGAATTATGTCAAGTATCTTCCCCTTATTTTCCCGCAGAGACAGACAATATAGACAAATTACAACAGGGCCTAATCCTGGTTTTCAGCGGTTTTAATTTCTCTGAGCACCCTGTTTATCACTTCAAAGGAGTATCCCTTCCTCCCTAAAAAGGCCGCCAGACGGCCTTTTTCCTGGTAGGAGGCCTCCTGTTTTCCCTTGAGCCGCCTGGCCAGAGCCTGCCTGGCTGATTCCTCCTCGTCCACCGGCGACTGGTCCAGCGCTTCCTCTATGTAGGACGGGTCCACACCCTTTTGCTGCATCTCATATACCATCTGACGGCGGCTCTTTTTCCCTGCATAGGAGCGCACATAGCTCTGGGCATAAGCGTTGTCATCCAGAAAATGGTATTCTTTCAGGAAATTTACAGCATATTCCACTGCCTCTTTGGGGTATCCTGCCTTCCCAAGTTTTTCCTTCATCCACTTCTCTGTTTTTCCTGAATCCTTTAATAAATGGAGGGCATACTCCTTTGACCTCGGACAAAGTATATCCCTGAGGATTTCCTCATACACCGTATCTTCCAGCTCTCTGCCTTCCTCTATCCTGTACCGTTCCACCTCACCCCTGTATAAAACAAAGGCAAAGCCTTCCTCCAGGAAGACTTTGCTCTTTCTCTTATCTACAGGGATGACGGCTGTGACCATCATACCAGTTCAGGGGCATCCGCACCAGGTTCCCCTGTTTCAGTTTCCGCCTGTTTGGCGGCTGTTTTGAAGGCTTCGGCTGCCTCCATGGCCTCTTCTGCCCCGGGCAGTTCATACTTTGCCCTTACCTTGGCCTCCACCTCGGAGCAGATAGCCGGGTTATCAGACAGGTACTGCTTGGAATTCTCACGTCCCTGGCCAATCTTGGAGCCGTTATAGGCAAACCAGGCGCCGCTCTTCTCAATGATGTTCTCCTTAACAGCCAGGTCCAGGATATCGCCTTCCTTGGAAATGCCCCTGCCAAACATGATATCGAATTCAGCTTCCTTAAAAGGAGGCGCAATCTTATTCTTCACTACCTTTACCCTGACACGGTTTCCTGTGACCTCTCCGCCCTGCTTTAAGGTCTCTATCCTGCGGACATCCAGGCGCACGGATGCGTAGAACTTCAGAGCACGTCCGCCTGTGGTGGTCTCCGGATTTCCAAACATGACACCCACTTTCTCACGCAGCTGGTTGATGAAGATGACAATACAGTTGGACTTGCTGATAACAGCAGTCAGCTTCCTCAGAGCCTGTGACATAAGCCTGGCCTGAAGACCCACATGGGAATCTCCCATCTCGCCGTCAATCTCAGCCTTTGGAACCAGAGCGGCCACGGAGTCCACAATCACGATGTCCACAGCGCCGGAACGCACCATGGTCTCGGTAATCTCCAGGGCCTGCTCGCCGTTATCCGGCTGGGAGATGTACAGGTTATCAATATCCACTCCTATGTTCCTGGCATATACAGGATCCAGGGCATGCTCCGCGTCAATGAAGCCTGCAATGCCTCCACGCTTCTGTACCTCTGCCACCATGTGCAGGGCGACCGTGGTCTTACCGGAAGACTCAGGTCCATATACCTCTACGATCCTGCCCTTGGGAACTCCGCCCAAGCCCAGGGCTATGTCCAGGCTGATGGAGCCGGTGGGCACTGTCTCAATATTCATATTAGCTCTGGAATCCCCCAGCTTCATGACGGATCCTTTTCCGTATGCCTTCTCAATCTGGGTCAGGGCAGCGTCTAACGCCTTTAACTTCTCGTCTTTATTCATATCGCGGTTGATTACATTACTCTTCTCTTCTCTGGCCATAGTATCCTCCAATGCCTTCCATGCGAACAAATGTTCTCTAATAGTTACAATAATAGTATAGTTCCCCTAAAATGTCAACCTCTATTTTCCCGCCACGCCCCTTTTTCACGCTGGTTTCATACTGACTCCATACCGATGCCATACTACTCCCAAACCGTTTTCCTGTCTGTCATACAATGTGGATTCCGGGCGAACCGCCCCTTACAGGTGCCTGTGCACGCACCCCAACGCCTGCGCACAATACGCAGTGCCAAAGCCATCGCGGCAAGAAATGCCGCGGAAGTAGTATCAGAATATCATAGAATCATGCTGAATGCAAGGATTTCCGCCGGGTCCGGCGGTGGTATTGTCCGGCGGGGCTTCCCGGCCGCGGGGCCTGCCGGGGCTTCCTGGTCACGGAGCCTGCCGGGGCTTCCCGGCCGCGCGGGCTTACCTTCCTCCAGACAGCATATAATAAACACCGGGTATGAACCGCCTCATTGCACCGCCAATCAGGGCGCTGACCGCCGTCATAAGGGCTGGCATCAGAATGAATACAGCCAGGGCAATGACCTGGTTTCCGGGAAAGGCAGCCGCTGCCGCCTTGTTGATAAGCCTTACCCAGGCAAAATGAATGGCGTACAGGAAAAAGTTATGCTTCATCCACTCTCTGGCAGACGGAAGGTGTGCTGCCTTCACAGCCAGGACAGCTGCGCAGACTCCCCACAGTCTCCAGCATACAGTGCCAAGGGGGCGCTCCCAAAGCAGGCCCCCGAAGCGGCCCAGGTACAAAAGGATGCCCATGACCAGCAAAAGAACGCCTCCTGCCGCCATATTCTTCCCCGCCCCAGTTCTTTCTTCTATTTCCCTTGCCCATGTATCCCTGTGAAGGCTCACCCAGGCAGCGGCGCAGAAATAAAACAAAGCGTCCAGGTTAAGGAGAGGCATGGCCCAGTTCTTCCAAAGGCCATAGGCCATGACGGCCAGGGCCGCGGCGCCAGTGACATTTCCCCGCATCACAGTATAAACCAGGGGGGCCAAAGCCACCAGGAGAATCAGCTGGAACAGATACCAGAACACCGGATTATAGGAGTAGTACACAAGGGCGTCAAAGAGCTGGCCCCCGTTAAAGGGGATGGGCGTCTTTCCCACCACCCCGGACAGGCCTGGCAGGCGGGTGGCCGCCACATACCCTATATAGTAAAGAAAATTCCACAAAAGATAGGGCAGGAGCAGACTTCTTATCCTGGAACGCCACTTTGGAAGGAGCTTCTTCCAGCAAAACCCGCGGAAAAACAGATAGGAGGACACCATAAAGAATCCCGGCACCGCTATCTGTCCCAGTTTCTCTCCCAGTATACGCTCTATCCCGGCCACCTTAAGTGCGGCCTCCGGGTTCCCCATGAACAGTTCCCCATTAAAGGAATGCACCCATACCACCATCAGGCTGAACAGGAATGTAAGCCAGTAAACCTTGTCGCGGAACTGCTTTTCTTCCATATAATATCTTCCCCCTGTCCCATAACAAATGTCAGATATCCAAAAAGACCGCCCCCATGATCTGCCTTAAGCGCCGCAGCATACCCCGGCAGGCAGATATAGGAAAACGGCCTTTTATTCTTTACATCACGCTCCTGTTAACTGCGGTACTGGGCCAGCAGCCGGTTGATCCGCTTGGTAGGAGTCAGCAAATCGCTCAGGGACGCGTCATGATTGAGGTTGTCGATAATAAGGGCAATATACTTGCTCATATCCACATTAATATAGTATGGTCTCTCAAGAAGATCCGGGGTCTGATACACCAGGTTCGTGGTCAGAATCCGGTCAATGATTCCCTTATCGTAATACTCGTCAAACTTTGTAAGTCCTCCTGTAAACAGTCCAAAGGTAGCGCACACGAAAACCTTCCTGGCCTTCCTGCGCTTCAGCTCCTTGGCCACATCCATGACACTCTCACCAGAGGAAATCATGTCGTCGATGATGAGCACATCCTTCCCCTCCACGCTGGCTCCCAGGAACTCATGGGCCACGATGGGGTTGCGGCCGCCCACGATTTTCGTGTAATCGCGGCGCTTATAGAACATACCCATGTCCAGTCCCAGCATGTTGGCAAAGTACACGGCTCTTCCGGTGCCGCCCTCATCCGGGCTAATGACCATCATGTGGCTGCTGTCAATCTGCAGGTCTGTCTCATTCTTTAAAAGATATTTTAAGAACTGGTAAATTGGCTGGACTGTCTCAAATCCCCGTAAGGGAATCGCATTCTGAACCCTGGGATCGTGGGCATCAAAGGTAATGATATTCTCCACTCCCATGTTCACCAGCTCCTTAAGCGCCAGGGCGCAGTCCAGGGATTCTCTGCCGGAACGTCTGTGCTGGCGGCTCTCATATAAGAACGGCATGATTACATTAATCCTGTGGGCCTTGCCTGCTGCCGCTGCAATCACGCGCTTTAAATCCTGGAAATGGTCGTCCGGCGACATATGGTTGGTCATTCCGAACAGGGAGTAGGTCAGACTGTAGTTGCATATATCTACCATGATATACAAGTCGTCGCCCCTTATGGACTCTGTCACAAGTCCCTTGCCCTCTCCCGTGCCAAACCTGGGGGTTACGGCATTGATGATGTAGGAATCTCTCTGATATCCGGAAAATGCGATGGTAGACTTGTGTTCGCTTTCCCTCTCCCGTCTCCAGTCCACCAGATAGGCATTCACCTTATCGCCCAATTCCGTACAGCTCTTTAACGGAATCAGTCCCAACGGACCTACGGGAATGGTTTCAATGATTTTCTCCTCATATAACATGGTTAACATCCTCCTGTTTTTTGCCGCAGGCCTTTTGGCCCGGACCGGCATATACTTTTATACCATCATTCTCCATGGTTCGTCAAGGGTCTTGTGCACCGGAAATGCCTTAATTATACGTTACTTTTTTAACAGTCTGATATCTCCTCCATATAAAGGGATAATCCTGTATCCGCTCATAATCCTGGAGGTAACGCGGTCCGTATAGGAATCCCTGAGCCGGGCCAGGGTCAGGTTCGTGGATATAATAGTGGAACGGCTCATGTTCATCCGCTCATTGATACAGTAGAACAGCTGGGAGGAAGTAAAGCTGTTGTTTAACTCTGTTCCCAGATCGTCAATAATAAGAAGATCACAATCCAGGATGAACCGGTACATGTCCTTCATGTCCTCGGCATTATCATAATCAAACTTATTCCGTGAAAATACATCAAAGAGATCGCTGGCTGTCAGATAGATGACTGAATGGAAATCGTCCATCAGCTCCCTGGCAATACAGTTGGTAAGGAACGTCTTTCCCACGCCGGTGCTTCCTGTAAACAAAAGGTTGTCATGTTTCTTATCAAAGTCACGTACAAACTCCCTGCATCCCGCCACTACCCGGCGCATGTAGGCCGCATTGGTAATGCCTAACTGGGGAAGTATCTCCGTATCATCATAGTATTCATAACTCAGGGCCTTAAAATTCTCCCGCTCCAGCACATCCTCCAGATTGGACTGGGCATGAAGCAGCTTCATCTGCGCCTGAAGGAAACAGTGGCACTTACGGCCGTCAATCAGTCCCGTATCCCTGCAGTCCGGACAGCGGTAATGAAGCTCCAGATAATCGTCAGGATAGCCGGCGGCCCTGATGATAAGGGCCTTCTGTTCCCGCAGGTCCCTAAGGTCCTCCTTCAGCCTGTCCAGGACACTTTTATCCCCTTCCAGCAGCTTTTTGGCGCACGCCACGGAACGCTCTGCGATTTCCGCTTCCAGCTGCCTTACTACCGGCAGCCTGGCATAAATCTCTTTGCGCCGCTCCTCCAGTTTGTGGTGGTTCTCGATCTGCTGCCTTCCATACTCCCTCATGATTGCGTCATACTGGGAATTGCTCAGTGCCATGGTTCACTCTCCTTATGTGTATTAGGGCTGCTGCCCCACCCACTCTTTTACCTGCTTTAAGACCAGCGCATCATAATCCGTGTCCCTCTGCTTGAAATTATGGAATTGGTTGGATGTATTCTTCCTGGCCCCCGAACCCTGCCTGGCCGATGAGACGCCGGAGTCATACTTCTGCAGCCTCTTCTCCCTGGATTCGCCGCTTTCCTCCCTGGCAGCCGTGCGCTTTGCGTCCAGGTCCTTTATATCAGCCAGGCCCCTGACTCCTGCCTTCTGCCAGTCCGACAAAATCTTGTCCGCATACTGGAAGCTGGGGTTGTGAATGGCCGTGATGGTCCTGCTGCAGGCTTCCAATACCACTTCCCTGGAAAATCCATAATCCCTGAACCACTTGTCCATCAGCTTCTGCTCCGGCGCGGCCGGCTTCCTGCTGTTGATGCCGAATGCCTTCATAACCGCAAAGGAATCACGGTTATAGGAGGCGCAGTAATCCTTGGCCTCCAGCGCTGTCCTGATACCCTTCTCATGCCAGCTCATGGCCACGGTCTCCATGTAGCGCACGGATATATGCCCGTTCTGTACACAGTATTCCACCAGATACTCCAAAAGCTCGCTGCTCATGGACAAACCCTCATACAGATAAGCAAATACCTGGCAGTCCCTGGGAGTAAATACCTTATTCATGTACTTCTGGGCAATATAGAGTAATTGGGAAAACTCCTCGTCCTGGGCCAGGCGGTTTACCTGTTCCGTGGAATAGACCGGAATACAGCCATCTTCCTGACCCGCGGTTTCCGGGCGCTCCCGGACTACGGCCTGTCCTCTGACACCTGTCTGTTCCCAGACACCAGCCTGTTCTCTGACTCCGGCCTGTTCTCTGACTACAGCCTGCTCTCTGACTACAGCCTGTTCTCTGACTCCGGCCTGCTCACGCATGCCTGTCAGCCCGCGGACATCGGAATGCCCGGCAGCCCCGTTTTCCCTAAGAAACGCCTCTGCCTGAAAATCAGTGACAGATGCCTGTCCGCCGTCCTGTGCCCGCGCCAGGGTACGGCTCCCGGACTCAGGGCGGACCTGCCCCCCCTGAACCGGCTGCTCCTGTTCAGGCACTGTCAGCACACCCGCCTTCTTCCAATAAGAGATGGCTCTGCGCACATCTGATTCCGTGTGGTTTAAGGCGTCTGCAATCAACTCTATGGTGATATCCTCCCCCTGATGGCGGAGCACATAGAGATACACCTTCACATATTCGCCGTTGGCAGCAGCCATATATGTATCAATGAATTCATTGGCCACAGCCGTAACCGGAACACTCCATCTATCCTTCATATTTCCACCCATCCCTACCACTCCTTGCTTCATTCTATCATAACACATCCACTTCCAAAAGAAAATAGGCGCGGTTTTGCACACTCTTTGCTGTGGATAATGTGGATAATGTGGAAAAATGGTGGACATAACTGTCCCCGTTCTTCATAAAACCCCATTTTTACCGTATAAATCCAAGATTTTTTAAATCGTGCGACATTTTTTTATGTTAATCAAAAAATCCACATAGTCTCTTTACATAAAATGTTGAAAACTATGTGGATAATGTGGATAACTATTGTCCTAACAGCTTTTCTCCTACTTTTACAATGTCTCCGGCCCCCATAGTTATCAACAAATCGCCGTTCATACAATTTTCCAAAATAAATGTTTCAATCTCATCAAAGGACGGAATATAGTGTGCCTTCGTGCCCAGCCTCTCAATCCGGTCCGCCACATCCAGAGAACTGACCCCCAGGGTATCTGTCTCGCGGGCTGCATAGATATCAGCCAGAATTACTTCATCCGCAGCAGACAGAGCTTCCGCAAACTGGTCCAGGAATGCCCTGGTCCTGGTGTAGGTATGGGGCTGGAACACACACCACAGCTTCCTGTGGGGATAATTCCTGGCCGCCGCCAGGGTTGCCTTTATCTCCTGTGGGTGATGGGCATAGTCGTCAATGACCGTAACACCTGCCACCTCTCCCTTTTTCTCAAACCGTCTGTCCGTGCCAGTAAATCTCCCCAGCCCCGACATAATGGCGTCAAATCCGACCCCCAGCTCCAGTGCGATGGCAATGGCTGCCAGGGAATTATATACATTGTGCTCTCCTGTGACGCCCAGAGTAATGCGGCTCACAGTCTCTCCCTGGATTACCAGGTCATAGGAGGGCCTGGCAAACCCGTCATATGTTATGTTCCTGGCCGTGTAGGTGCTGGAAAGATCCTTTCCGAAGGTAACCACCCTGCACTTAAGTCCCCTGGTGATTTCCTCCACCTTCTCGATTCCGCTGTTCACCACCAAAAGTCCTTTGGCGGGAAGCTTCTCGGCAAACAAACGGAAGGAGCGGCGTATGTCCTCAATATCCTTAAAGAAGTCCAGATGGTCCTCCTCAACATTCAGTATAACCTCCATGGTGGGATAAAAGGACAGGAAACTGTTGGTATATTCACAGGCTTCTGTCACAAACAAATCAGGACCTCCCACACGGATGTTGCCTCCTATGTCCTTTAAAATACCACCCACGGAGATGGTTGGATCCAGGTCACCTGCCAGGAGGATATCCGTGAGCATGGACGTGGTGGTGGTCTTACCATGGGTTCCTGAAATAGCTATGGCCTCTTTGTAATTGCGCATCAGCTCCCCCAGAAGCTCTGCCCTGGAAAGCATAGGGATCCCTTTATCCCTGGCTGCCCTGAACTCCGGGTTATCTTCATGGATGGCTGCCGTGTACACCACTACGCTGATTCCCGGCTCCCTCTCAATATTGGCCGCCCTCTGTCCGTAATATACCCTTGCTCCCTTCGTTTCAAGATGCTCTGTAAGGGCTGTCTCATGGGAATCGGAGCCGGATACGGAAAATCCCTCATCCAAAAGGATTTCCGCCAGGCCGCTCATGCTGATGCCTCCGATCCCGATAAAGTGTACATGTTCTGGTTTATTAAAATCTATCTGATACATAATCAATAATCCTTCCCTGTGCCTGTCATACATTTTCCTGCACAAAAATATCTCTTCCTTATTATATCAAAAAAAACCTGAAAAGCTATATGAAAAATGGAGAAATACCGGCTCCCCGGCACTCCTCCTTGACAGACCTGATATAGGATATGCGCTTTGACCGCAGCTTGAGCCTGCTCACCCTCTATCCAAAGCATTTTTGCACAGTAAAAAGGAGAGACGCCATGTTCTGCTCCTCTCCTGATTGATTCATATGTTTATCTCCTGCCAGCGCTTATGCTGCCTGCTGCCTGAAAACCAGATTCTTATACCGCTCAAGCGCAATCAGCAGCGTATTTCCCAGAACGCCGATTGCAAGAATCTCCCCGATTCCCACTGTCACCATTGCCAAAAGAATCATATCCTCAGAACCATAAGCATATCTTAACACCCATGGAATGATAATGGTGTTGGCCAAAATAGGCGGAATGCACACACACCATTTGTGCTTTCTCAGATACCATGAACCAGCAGCGCCAATAAGCGTTGCCAGGCTTCCGAATACCACGTCCAGAGGCATGGCCCCGCAGAGCAGGTTAGAAAGCAGGCATCCTGCGAATAGTCCGGGCACGGCTGCCGGTGTAAAAAACGGCAGTATACAAAGGGCCTCCGCGATTCTGAACTGGACCGGGCCAAAGCTGATGGGCGCGAACACCATGGTAAGCACCACATAGATCGCTGCAATCATGGCCCCCTGGGCCAGTCCGTACAGTTTCCTGTTGTTTTGTCTCATATTCTGTTGTCTCCTTTAGTTTTGTTTTAGGTGTGGAAGGTCTCGAACACACCGGTCGTTTGTTGTGAAATCCCTGGAAGTGCCGGGTTTTCACGGCCTTATTGCTGTTAATGAGATTGCAGGTAACAGGTGACTGCACTGGTTTTACAATCCCGCTAACTGATAAAGTATAACATCAGGCGCCATGATTATCAAGACTTATTTAAGAGTAATCCGCATTGTGTTTTATCTTGTATTTCACTATCGTCTCTCGCAGGACAAGCACACAGCCGAATGGTCACGTGCTTTATTTTATAAATCCTTCATATTACTAAATCCCCCATCCTTTCCACACCCACAATTTTGACAAAAAGGGGGATGATTTTGACCATTTAAAAAAGTCTCCACACAACCCCTGCTTTTTTTACTATAATTAAGGGAAGAAGAATCCATCCGGAGAGGATATCCATATGAAAAAGACGTTTCAGAGCATTGGTTATAAGCTGCTTTCCACCCTGGTCATCGCCACCACGTTTCCCATGCTGATTTACTGCTTTTTTTTTCGTACGATATGAGGAAATCCGCAGAGAACAGCTATATCGAACAGACTCAGCACACATGGCAGATTGTTTCCAGCAACATAGAACACTCCCTGTCTACCAGCATCGACGTTGCAAATAAGGGAATCTATCTGAACGGCACATTGCAGGATCTTCTGTTTTCCAGGGACAGCAATGCCTTTTCCTACGCTGAATCCGCCAACTCCTCCCTGCTGTTCTCCTATATGACCAACATATACTCTATGACCCCGGAGGCGACCCAGATTCAGTTTTCCACCTATAAGGCGGGTAAAAGCTTCCTGCTGACTACAAAAAACCTGCAAAAGTACCTGAGGAACAATAGTCTTGAAAAGAACGGTCCACCGCCGGTTCCCGCCTTCCAGGCTTATATCCTTCCGCCCCACCGCCAAACCAGTTATGGTCACCAGTTAAATCACATATCCCTGTCCCAGGAGGAGGAATATGCAGACTCTGCAGGAACAGGCGATCTGGTATTCACGGTCTGCCTGCCCATATACCATCTTCCAAGCCCTATGACTCCTATCGGCCAGCTGCGGATTGACATTTCCATGGAATTTTTCCAAAAGGTATGCAACTTTTCATATGACCAGTCTGAACAGTTTTATATTGTTGACTCGGATTACCATGTTATCTTTGCCTCGGATCCTTCTGCTATCGGAACCATGACATCCGAACCATGGATACAGAGCCTGATTGGGCAGGCCGCAGAAGATGACGACCTGTTTGTCAGCAAAACATCCAGTGATGCTCTTAGAATCTGCCAGAAACTTCCAGGTGATTCTTACCAGTGGTATATGCTAAAATCCATACCAAAGCACACTATCTATCAGAGCTCCAACAATCAGCTGGCTACCCTGCTTTTAACATTTAGTATCTGTCTGTTAATTACTATACTGATTAACGGTTATTCCATCCTGCACTACACAAATCCGCTCAAAAAGGCCACCACCTTCTTAAACCACATAAACACCCACACCCAGAATCTGAATTCCAGATTGTCTGAATATGTAACTTACAGGTCAGAAGATGAGATAGGTATTCTTTTCCGCTCCCTGGAAGAAATGATGGATACAATCAATAACTTTGTCATACGGCAGTATGAACTGGAAATCATCAACCGAACCACTGAGCTTAAGATGCTGGAAGCCCAGGTTAACCCGCATTTCATATACAATACCCTTCAGTGCCTGGCCACCAAGTCTCTGGAGCATAACGATCAGGAACAGTATGACTACATTTCCTCCTTCGGGCAGTTAATGCAGTACTCCATGGACACAAAGCATACCCTTGTAACCATAAATGAAGAGCTCTCCCACATTGACCGCTATATAAAACTTCAAAAAATGCGGTTTACAAACTATCTGTCTGTATTTTTTGAAGTGGAGGAAACAGTAAGGAAAATCATTGTACCAAAAATGATTTTGCAGCCATTGATTGAAAATTCCTTCAAGCACGGCAATTTATTAAAGCGTGAGAAAGGAACCATCCTGGTTCAGGCCCATCTGAAGGAGGACAGACTGCTCCATGTATATATCGTGGACAATGGATGTACGCCTCCCCCTGAGAAGCTGGCCAAAATCAACAAACTGCTGATGAAGCTCAGGCAGGAGTATACCCACAAGCTGCTTACCCCCAACCGCCTGTCCTCAATTGACGGTTCCAGTGAAAAACCCACACGGCAGGATGCCGACCTCAGTATTAAGAATGCTGCAGAAAACCTGTACGCAACCAACAATATCGGCCTGACCAATGTGCTGCTGCGCCTGCTGTTAAACTTTGGTCAGGAATGCTCCATGGAATTATATGCCAATGAACTGGGCGGTACCACTGTTCATCTCATCATTTCACACAAGACATTGTGGAACAAAACAATAACTGGTACAGAACATACAAATGAGGGTATAACATGAAAGTATTGATTTCTGATGACGAACACCATGTAATACAGGCCATACGCCTCCTGGTCCCCTGGGAGGAATTTGGCATTGACCAAATTTATACTGCCTCAAACGGCATGGAGGCGTTAGATATCATAACCCGGGAGGTTCCCGAAATCGTGATTACCGATATTGTGATGGAAGATAAAAATGGCATAGATATCATGGATTTCATCGCCACATGCCACCCTTCCATCAAAGTCATTGCCGTATCCGGCCACAATGATTTTGAATACGTGCGCACCATGCTGACAAAAGGCTGTATGGATTATCTTTTAAAGCCGCTGGAATCAGCCACCTTAATATCCACTGTGGGCAAGGCCGTCCAAAGCTGGAAGGATGAGCACGAATCCAATCTGAGACACCGCCATCTGCAGGAAAAGGTACACTCCCTATCCGCCTTTTATTCAGGTGTTCTGCTTTATAAAATGCTGGATTCAAGATGCCTGGAAACAGCCTACCAGGAACTATTGCAGGCAGATGCATCCTTTTCATCGGTTAACACATGTAAAATCATTTATTACGATACCAGCTATTTTCCAATGCATAACCCAGGATTCGCCTGCCTTCTTAAGGATTATGAATCGCAGGTACGCCGCAGCCTTGGGGCAGAGCACGGTTTTATCCTGTCCAATCCGGATCATCCCGGAGAAACCATGTTTTTTCTGCTGGGAGCCGGAGACATAACCGCCACGTTCATTATAAAAACAGCCCAGTCCTTCTTTATGAATACGGCCTATCCTTTCCACCTGGGTGTCAGCCGGGAACATCCGTTTCCCGGCAGATTCTCTGACTCGTATACCCAGGCAAAAAATGCGTTCTTCTGCTTTTACGGTGATATTTCGTCTGCCTCCACAGCAATAGCAGCTCTGCCTTCCATGGAAAAACTCCGCTTTTATCCGGAAACAGAACAACTGCACCAGCTGGAAGACCAGATTTTTTCCTCCCTGCTCATCGGAGACAGAAAGGAGATTGAGGGCACTGCCGCAGACTGGATGGCGCAGGTTCTTCCTGTAAGGGAAATTCCCCTTTATCTGATTCACTATGTGCTTGAAACATTCCACGGACTGCTCATACAGTGGACTTCTAAAATCAGGAAGAAGAACCCGGCCTTTACTTATATACCTGAAGAAAATCCCCTGGTTTATGAGGAACTTATGGATGAGAATTATCTGTTCTCCAGAGAAGCGCTGAGACAGGCCATGTTTTCTTCCCTGTACCGCATTTGCGATGAACTAAAGGAAAGCCGTTCCACCAGCGATATCATGCTCCAGATCGCCCAATACATGGAACTCAATTACACAAAACCCTTTATCCAGTCCGAATATGCCAAGCTGTTTTATATCAACAAGGACTATATGAGCCGTAAATTCACCAGCACCTTCCATGTCAATATGCTGACTTACCTGAACCAGATACGGATACGCCATGCCAGGGAGCTTCTAAGTGACTTTTCCCTTAAGATTCAGGATATTGCCTATGCCGTAGGCTTTAAAGATGAGAAATATTTCGCAAAGCAGTTTAAGAAGCTGACAAATACAACCCCCGGCGATTACAGGGCTGCATTAAGGAAAGAAAAAAGGCAGGGATACTGATACCGCTTCATATCCCTGCCTTCACATTTATTAATTTTCCGGTTTCGCGAACTTCTTTTCGTCTGTAAAATGCTCGAACCAAACATAGTAGACTTCCTTGCCAGGCTCTGATACCAAATCATGGTCAGCGCCAGCCGGAATGAAACTCCAGTCACCGGCCTTATGGTTTACATTTTCCATGTTGTTCTGATCTTTATAACCAACGCTCATGGTAAAATCAGAATTGCCAACACAATAGTTCCACTGGTGTACGGCAGGATGTCCCTTCTCTACAGTTCCCTCTCCGTCTGCTCTGGTGGTTCCCATCAAAACGCGGCCAAACCATTTGGGACACAGCACCATTCTGGCTTCTGTATTGGGTCCTTTGCAGTCCTGGACATATGGCACACATTGGCTGTGCAGCCTGAAATACGGGAGTCCGATATGCCAGGAGTGAAATCCTTCCCAATCCCACTGGTTGAACTCAATCACATTAACGACGAACTCCATCTCCTCTTCTGCCCTGATTTCATATGTATCCATGTCAAAATCAGGCACATAAAATGCCAGTTCCGTAATGGCATGGTCCCCATCCTTATCTTTCAGTACACCCTTTCCCTGGCCAAACAGGATAACTACGCCCTTGTCCTTATAAAGTTCCGGAGAAACCTTACAGCCAGCTTTCAGAAAACACTTATAGCTCCTGATTCCGCCGTCATAAATCCCCGGAAGAAGTTCAGTCCTTGAAAAGCCGTTGTCATCAAAATGCCTTTCCACCTGGTCCGCCTTTACAACATAGTAATTTTTCCCGTACTCCTTTTTCATGACAAGAAATCCTCCTTATATGGTTTTATGTAAATCCTAATATTTGCCGTCGAATTCTTCTCCCTTTGCAAGGGCTATGCAGAAATCCTTTTCCCTGGTATAGTGTTCATACCATACATAGTATACTTCCTTCCCCTGCTCTGCCACCAGTGCATGGTCCGGGCCAGCCGGGATAAAGCTCCAGTCTCCCGCCCTGTGATTTACGGCCGGGCAGTCATCCACTGTAAGGCTGAAATCAGAATTGCCCACACAGTAATTCCACTGATGCACCTTGGGGTGTCCTTTTTCCGTGGTCCCCTCTCCCTCAGCTCTTACAACACCTACCATGATTCGTCCCAGCATCTTAGGGCTTAAAATATGCCATGATGTGGTATGCGGTCCCTTGCAGTCCTGATCATATTTCACCGCATCGCTGACCTGCAGGAAAAAAGGAAGACGGACATGGCTTGCTTCAAACAGTTCCTTGTCCCACTGGTTCATCTCCACTACGGTTAAGATGAATTCCATGTCCTGGATGGCATGAATGGTGTATGGCTCCTTGTCAAAATCAGGCGCATAGAACGATAATTCCGTAATGTTGTGCATTTCATTTTTAGAATAGATGTAACCAGTCCCTTTGCCGAACATAAGAAGAACCGTCTCCTCTTTGCGAAGCTCCGGAGAGACCTGACAGCCCGCCTTCAGAAAGCATTTATAATTCCGGATTCCCCCTTCATATGTGCCTGCCAGAAGTTCGCTCATGGCAAACCCGCTGTCATTGTAAGCCTGCGGTATATCTTCAGCTTTTACCAGATAATACTTCTCCATTTTCTTACCCTCCTTAGAAGTTTTCCGGAAGAGGCTTTACTATAAAATCCTTTTCCTTGGTAAAATGTTCAAACCAAACGTAATAAACCTCCTTGCCCGGTTTTGCCACCAGGGAATGGTCCAGGCCAGCCGGTACATAGCTCCATTCTCCAGACCTGTGCGGTCTGGTTTCTTCGTCTACGGTAAGCTCAAAGTCAGAATCTCCAACACAGTAATTCCACTGTTCCACAGCGGGATGTCCCTTCTCAGTAGTCCCCTCACCGACAGCGCGCACTACTCCCACCATGATTCGTCCCAGCTGCTGGCCGGTCAGCACAAACCATGAAGTGGTATGGGGTCCTTTACAGTCCTGATCGTATTTAATGCACTTACTCACTGTGCGGAAAAAGGGGAGACGGACATGGGAGGCATTGTAAACCTTCCAATCCCATTGATTCATATCCACGACACACATCATAAACTCCATATCCCCGGTTGCATGGACAGTGTAAGGTGTCTTATTAAATTCCGGCACATAAAAACACAGTTCTTCAATGGAATACGCACCTTTCTGGTCTGTGATATATCCTTTTCCTTTTCCAAAAAAGAACAGTACCAGCTTATCCTCATACATTTCAGGTGTAACCTGGCAGCCTGCCTTCAGAAAACACTTGTAATTCCTGATTCCGCCTTCATAAGTACCCGGAAGCGCTTCTTTTTTTGCAAAGCCAGTATCATCATATTCAGATACCAAATCCTCGTTATGCGCAATATAGATTGCCATTGTCTTATCCTCCTTATATCGTCTGTCTCGATTTTCTATCTTTTACCAGTAAATGCTTATGAGGCTCCTTTTATTTCATGAAGCATAACAGCTCCTATAAACCGCTTAAACGCCATAGGCAGCTGCAAAGAACAGGCAGCAATAACAGGGAAGCAGCCAGGCCGGCAGGACTGTATGGGAACTCTTCCTGCCTGCAATCACAACCATGGTTGCCAATATAACTGCGGAGATCCCTATTTCAAATACAATTGATTTATTTATTTGCTGCATAATTTGTCCATATTTCCTGGTACTGCTTAAAGAACTGAGGGCGGTCAATCTGCTTGCCCACGTACAGGGACCATACTTCGCCTATGCTGTCTTTTACTTCGTCCGGACACCAAGGGGTCATGGTTTCATGGGTAAGACCGTCCTGCATCAGTGTAAACACATCCTGTCCAAGGCAGGCCAGATTTTCAGATACCGGTACAGTGGAAAGTCCTGGTATGTTGCCCATAACATCCTGATGCCAGTATGCAGTGTAATCACTCTTTACCAGGTAATCCAAAAACTTCTTAGCCTCATCCAGCTGCGGACTGTCCTTGTACACGGCTGCACAGATAGATGCTGTCTGGAGCTTGTTTTTGGAAGCATCGTCTGTAATCGGCACCCTTCCCTGTACCACATGATCTGCCAGGTCGGGATTCACATCCATGATATTGGGAATTTCCCAAGAGCCCTCATCATCAATCATAGCTGCTTCCTCCAGGAAAAAGGCATTTCTTCCGGTCCATTTATCCGTGGCGATGGCATCATCGTTTCCGTACTGGAGAACCAGGTCATAGTAATCCAGCATAGCATTCAATTCCGGGTCCTCTGCCAAATTCATATCCTTACCGGATTTCAGTTCTTCAAAGTATCCTAACGGATCATCTTTGGCTGTAATCCAGGTGGATCCCAAGTGGTTTGTCAGGGACAGGGATGTCTCAGCATAGTGATGAATAAAAGGCTGGATACCTGCCGCCTCCAGGTCCTTGCACAGTTTTTCCAGTTCAGATATGGTTTCCGGAGGCTTCTCCCATCCCACCTGGTTTAAGTATTTCATGTTGTAGAGAATGCCCCAGCCTTCCATTACCATGGGCATCACCTGAATTGTCTTTCCATCAACAGAACACATAGCCACCTGATCGGCAGAAAGGTCCTTCGCGGATTCCAGATCACTTAAATCTGCAAGATACTCATGCCAGTTTCCAATCTGCTCTCCGAAACCACATCCAAAAATATCAGGCATGGTTCCCGCTGACAGATATCCTTTCAGCAAGTCCCAGTATGTAGATGAACTGGGAAATTCATATTCAATGGTGCCAATCTGCGGATTATCCTTCTTGTAGTCCTCAATGACAGAGTCAAAATTATCGGTCCACTGTCCCAGTGCCAGCATAATGCTAAGGTTTACAGAGCCGGGTTCTTTCTCAGATGTCCCGCTTTCCCCTGCAGCGACCGTATCCCCTGCTGCTTTTGTTTCCTCCGCTTTTGTCTCCTCTGCTTTGGTGTCAGTAGAAGAACTTCCGGAACCACATCCCGCAAGCGCAGAGGCAGTCATTGCCGCTGCCAGTACTAATGCCAAACATTTCTTCATAGTCATTTCCTCCTTGTAATGTAGTGTTGAAAAATATGGTGTCTATTTTGTAACAGCTTTTGCTGGTACGTTTCCCTTAATCCTTCTTACCCCTTTACTGCTCCTGCGGACGCGCCCTCCAGCACCTGCTTCTGCGCAATAACAAAAAATATGAATAAGGGCAGGATGACCAGTGTCAGTGCGGCCAGGGCCACATCCCACGCAAAGAACGCCTCATTAAACAATGCCTGCATGGAAATCTGGATGGTACGCAGTGTTTTCTTTGACAGCATAAGCTGTGTCATCAGGTAATCATTCCAGAACCAAAGTGTGTTAATGGTTGCAAAAGTAAACACGGAAGCCTTAATCAGCGGAAATACAATAGTCCAGTACATCCTGAAAGGTGAACACCCATCTATCAGCGCAGACTCCTCAATCTCTATGGGAACGCTCTTCACTGCCCCTGAAGTGATAAATGTACTGATTGGTACTGTCAGGGCCCAGAAGCATACGCTCAGACCAAAAAGGCTGTTGGTCAAATGCATCTTATTGGTTATTTTTGCAAAGGGAATCATCAATGCCTGAAAGGGAATGGACATAAACGCAATCAGCATAAAAAAAACAAACCTGGTTCCTCTGTTCTGATGTCTGGTAATCCAATAACCGCACATGCTGGAAAATACCACCCCGCCAAAATTTGAAAGCACAGAAATAATGACCGTATTTTTTAGTGAATTGGCAAAATTAAGCCTTCTCCATGCCTCGGAATAATTCTTCGTAGTAAAATCCTGGGGCAGGGAAAATATGTGTTTCGCAATCTCAGCATATGGTTTAAATGAGTTGGAGATGATGATATAAAACGGTACCAGCACGACTGCCAGACAGAGCATCAGACCACCAACCGTAATATATTTCAGTAAAGTCTTTTTGGCTTTCATTACAGTTCCACCTCCTTGCTGGATGTGATAGCCACCTGAATCAGGCTGACACCGGCAATCACGAGTACCAGCAGCAGCGCCTTCGCACTGCCGTAGCCCATCAGGTTAGATGAAAATGCGGTCTGATACACATTCATGGTAACTGCCTCTGACAGCCGGAACGGGTTTCCGTTTGTCAACGAGATGTTTAGGTCATACACTTTCAGCGAATTCACCATGCTGAGAAACAGACATTGGGTGATGGAGGGCATCAAAAGCGGCAGGATGATGTAACGGAGTATATGGCTGGATTTTGCACCGTCAATGGTAGCTGCCTCCACATAATCAGAGGAAATGGATGTAAGCCCCGCAACATAAATAATCATCATATAGCCAGCCATGCTCCAGGTCATGACAATTACCATGGCCCAGAAGGAAGATGCTTCGGTCTGAAACCAGCTCTGGGAAAACCAGCCAATTCCTGTTGCTTCTCCAATTACCGGAAACAGTTCCGTGATAATAAATCTCCACAGGAATCCCAGGACCACTCCGCCCACGATACGCGGGATATAAAAGCCTGCCCTCATTACATTTCTGAAAGGAATAGCTTTAGACAGTCCATAGGCCCATATAAATCCCAGAAGATTGGAAAACACCAGGACACAGAATGCAAATTTTATAGTGAACCACATAGCATGCCAATATTTGGGGTCATTGGTCAGAACATCCATATAATTTTTCAGACCTACAAACTGATAGTTGGCATGGATACCATCCCAGTTCGTAAAGGAATACCATATTTCATAGAAAAAAGGAATCAGGCCAATCACCACGAACAGCAGCACTGCCGGCCCCATAAAAACAACATAATTCATAATTCTTTTTAATGTTTTTTCTTTTTTAGCCGTCAAATACACAATACTCCCCCTCCCGCTTCTTATTTTATTTATATATTATTTACAACTTTATGATATCATTTTACTTTATTGTATACATTTTGCACACCAACATTTTTGACATCCAAGTGGTCATTTTTGACTTTCTGACTTTGAAAACGGAAACTGTATATCCTATTTTAATTGTCCCAGCATTGTCCGCATATTCTCCAGACTCCTTATGGCAGAAATTTCTTCGGAAGGAAGGCAGTTGGTCTCCAGAGCCAGGGTACCTTCATATCCGATATCTTTTAATGCCTGAAGCGTCTCCAAAAAGGGTAATGGCCATGGCCCGGATACCATCTGTCATTATCCGCAATATGGACATGGCCCACATATCCCTTTGCTCCCAGAATGGCCTGCCTTATGTCAGCTTCCTCAATATTCATATGTACAGTATCCAGATGAAGAAGAATTCGTTTATAATTATGGCTTCTCAGATATTCCACTCCATCAGCTATCCGGATTAGATACTCCCGTTCATAGCGGTTTGTCAGCTCAAAGCCCAGCTGCACGTCATATGACTCTGCCAGCTGGTCCAACTGGTACAGGCTTTCCTCAAGATTCCAAAAGAATTCTTCCCGGCAGGTACAATCCTGCATTCTCCCTGTAATCAGGCCGATTATAACCAGCCCATGATCCGGCTGTGCCGTAATCATGTGATGCCGCAGATGCCCTATAGCCGCCTGACGAATGGATGAATCGCTGTCAACCAGATTATAATGCCGCTTTCCATAAATGGCTCCAGTCCCGATGGAAGTCAGCCGCATACCATATGCCCTTAAAAGTTCCCACAACTCGTCCCTTAATATACATACAGAATCCTCAATATGCATTTCCACCCCCTTGTAACCGCATGCCGCCATCCGGGGAATGATTTCCCGGTACGGCCCATGGTAGACCAAAAAAGTTCCATTTCCATCTGCTGTCCCTGTAGTAGAAATTATCATGAGTTTCCTCCTCCTCTGCTGTTTTCCATGCATTTCCTGAATTGAACCGGATAGACAAAGCCTATTAGAATCAAAGAAACCGCCCATGCAGCAAAGCTGGTATAATAAATACCAGAGTTTCCAATGAGCAATGGCAGAAAACTTGCAGTCAGTATTCTCATAACCAGCTGCAAAACTGCTGCCAATAAAGGTATCCTTACATTTCCCAGAGCCTGTACCGTCTGCCTCAGGGCATACATGGGATACATGAGCAGTAAACCCGCACTGTACACCTTCAGATTTCCCATCGCATATACAACAGCCTCATCTGTAACATAAAAGGACAGAATATATTTTCCAAGGACCAGCAGTACAATGGCTATCACCACTGCTGTGGCTTCGGATAACCCGCATACCTGTTTTACCACGGTACGTATCCGCTCAAACTGCCTTGCTCCCACATTTTGGCTGACAAAGGAGGCGCTTGCAGAGGCAAGGGCGATGGCTCCCGTCTCCACCACGCTGAATATCTTTCCGGCAGCGCTTATGCCTGCTGCAAATACGGTTCCATACTGGTTGATATGGGACTGCACAAAGGTCCCTCCCACCGCGATGACTATACTCTGGGCCATCATGGGAATACATATGCCTATATACTCTTTCAACAGCAGACCATCCGGCCTGAGATATTTCCGGCTGACATGGAACACCGGGTAACGGCTTATCTTCACCAGGCAGATTAACGCAGCCAAAACCTGGGATGCCGTGGTGGCAATGGCAGCTCCTCTTACTCCCATTCCAAACCCTGCCACCAGAATGACATCCATGACAACGTTGACCAGTGCAGAGACCGTAATTGCCAAAAACGAGGTATAGCTGTCCCCCAAGGCCCTTAACAGGGATGACAGTGTATTATATACCAGCAAAAATACGGTACCTATATAAAGTATCTTCAGATAGGACAATGCATCGTCAAATACTTCCGGCGGCGTATTCTGAATGCTGAGCAATGTTCCGGCAGATGCAAGCAGCCCAGGAACCATGACCAGTCCCAAAAGAAAGGATACAAAATACACATTACCAATGGCTTTCTTCAGATTCTTTTCATTTTTAGCCCCAAACCTGACAGCTGTCAGAAGACAGGAAGCCTGGCCGAAATTAGTCAGTACGCTGACCTGAAACCACACGGGCCATGAACAGACTCCCAGCACAGCCAGCCCCCTGTCCCCACTGAATATGCCCAGAACCATGGCATCTGTCAGAGAAAAAAGCTGTTGGATGACAGCCGCTGCCACCAGAGGCAGCGCAAAACGGATAATTACTTTAAGCGAATCCCCCCTTGTCATGTCTGTCATATGGCCTTGTTGTTTTTCTGTTTTCATAGCAGTCTCCGGCAATCTATTATTTTCTTCAAATTCATTGTATCACTGCCAAATATCAGAAAACACGGATGATTTTGACTTGATGGTGGAGGATTTTTACCAGTACGGAAAAATGAATTAACCTTGAACTGCACTCCTATGGCATG
>QFCH01002596.1_pt1 | contig 172430 bp, 162 predicted proteins | sample 5346071 | NCBI WGS metagenome assembly QFCH01 (sample SAMN09062255, study PRJNA434731) | Human gut metagenome, whole genome shotgun sequencing project. | isolation source: stool timepoint B chromium assembly | host: Homo sapiens | collected 2015
AGTAATAAGGACAGCAACTGCGAGTTGCTTGTTTGAGATAATGCGTGAGACTATAATAAAGGTGTAAGGGAGGTACTGCATAATGGATACAAAACAGGTCATACTTGAACTTCGTACTCAAAAGGGAATGTCGCAGGATGAGCTTGCAGAAAAAGTTTTTGTAAGTCGTCAGGCAGTTTCACGTTGGGAAAACGGAGAAACAGTTCCGAATACGGAAACATTGAAATTGCTGTCAAAAGTATTCGATGTTTCCATAAATACACTTTTAGGCTCACCGAGAAAGCTTATTTGTCAATGCTGCGGAATGCCGCTTGAAGATGATGATATTATCGGACACAATCACGATGGTTCTTTCAATGAGGACTATTGTAAGTGGTGTTATGCCGACGGAACATATACTTACAATGATATGGATGATTTGATTGAAGTTTGTGTTAAGAATATGGTAAGCGAGAATTTCACGGAGGAACAAGCCCGTTCTTATATGAAAGAGCTGCTTCCTACTTTGGATTACTGGAAGAAATATGATGAGCTTAGTGATAACGGTCAGTTTGAAGAATTCAAGAAAAAGTTAATCAATGAAATTAACGAATTGAATGTTGACGGAATGCCAAAGGTGGAAAAACTGAATGCCCTTGTGGGAAAGTATGTGAATCTTGAGTACCGGCTTCCGAATGGGCAAGCGGCTAAGTTTTTGAATGAGGCAAAGACATATCTGGGCAATCAGCTTGAATGTGAATACGGCGGCGATAGATGTTTCGGCGTTGTTGCAGATATTGATTTTATTCTTATTTGCACTTATGAAGAAGACGGTAAGAATCCGGAACTTGTATTGTATAAGAAAAGATGAGAATAGAGAAAAATAGTAAGCCATTGGAGTTAATGATTTCAGTGCAAGCAAAGAAATTTTGAGGTGTTAGCAATTTGCGACACCTCTTTTCTTTTGCGAAAAACCTACTTGAAAAAATTTTCGTATCAGGTATAATAAAACTATCGAAAGCAAACTGCTTCCGATAGAAAAGAAAGCGAGGTGCAGGTATGAGAAGCAAGAGTCCTGAACTTATGAGTGAGATAAAAAAGTATATCGAGGATTATTACCTGCAAAACAGACAATCCCCATCGACTACAAAGATTGCGGAAGCTGTTGGCATTGCCAGAGGTACAGCATATAAATACTTGGTAGAGATGGCTGAGAAGAATATGATTGAGTACGACGGGCAGGAGATTAGTACCAATGTGACCCGTAAGTACAGTGGCGAACAGACACAGACACCGATTGTAGGTTCTATTCCTTGTGGTAGTCCTCAGTATGAGGAAGAAAATATTGAAGAATATGTATCACTTCCTACTGCTATTTTCGGCAAAGGAGATTTCTTCATATTAAGAGCAAGCGGTCAGTCTATGATTGATGCAGGGATAGATGACGGCGACCTTGTGGTTGTTAAAAAGCAGGTAGAAGCCAATGATGGCGATATAGTAGTTGCCCTTGTGGATAATCAGAATACATTGAAACGCTACTTCAGAGATGATGAGAATAAGAAAATCATTCTCCACCCGGAAAATAAGAAGATGAAAGACATCATTGTAGATGAGTGCTGCATTCAGGGTGTGGCTTGTCACATCATCAAAGAACTATAACAGAGGACAGACGAATGAGAACACTTGAAGGAATTCGCTATCTAATCAATTTGGATAGTGCGGAAATACAACAGAACTTTGCCGGAGGAGTTGCACCGCCGGACAAGGTGGAGTCGGAGGTGGACACAACTTGAGTATTTATATGTCAAGAGCCGAGTTGGAAGAAATCAGCGAAGGCTTGATAACAGCTTATGCTAATAAGTTTAGCAATCGAGTGATTCAATCCATCGACATAGAACATTTCATTACAGAATTTCTTATGTTACGAATTGAATACGCTTTTTTTGCAGAAGATGATGCAGGCAGGATTGGTTTTCTGGCAGATGGAGCAACACCACTGCTGATACATCAGGACGGAAAAATTATTCCCTTTGTTTTCCCGAAAGATACCATCGTACTTGATAAATTTCTTCTTGCTGAAAAGGAGCAGGGACGTCGCAGATTTACAATGGCACACGAAGCGTCACATCATATCTTGAGTAAGATGTATGCAATGCCGAGTGAAGGATGCTTTCATGCAGAGTATGACAGTGAGCGTAGTTATTCCAAAGAGGAACTGGCTCAGATGTTTGCGTCTGTTGAGTGGCAGGCAGATACAATGGGAGCTTCGCTTCTTATGCCGAGAAGAATTATTGAAAATGCCTTGGCGAAATATAATCAGTCAAATCCGATAAAAGTTTATGGCGATAATACCATTACTTCAAAGGATAAAGCAGTTATCCGTAGAATGGCAGCTTATATCGGAGTATCTTATACAGCCTTGGTTATCAGATTGAGAGATATGGGGCTATTTGAGTATCACAATATCCTTGAGTACATTTCCAATGAGTTAAATCTAGGAGGTGTTTCACAATGAGGTTACAGACTCAGGTAGAACCTGAAATACAAAAGAGATTGCTTCTGTCAAGAGTAGAAGCAGAAAGTCTGAAAGAGCGTGATATTCTCTGCCCGACTTGCGGGTTCAGGATACAAAGAGTTTTTTCAGACGCAACCGGACATTTGAGTGTGAAGTGTCAGAAATGCAAGAATGTCCACATTTTAAATCTTGCTTACTTCCGCAGAATCCGTAGGAACGGATATGGCAGGAATTGCAGGCGATGAAGATTACAAGTAAATATCGAAACGATTTCTAATCGAGTAAGCGGAGATAAGCAATTTATTTGCTAAACTACCAAGCACCGTACGAAGCCGGATAAGTGAAGAATAGAAGTATTCTTTGCTGTCCAGATTCGACGGTGCTTTTTTTGTTGCTGTTTTATTCGATTATGCTTCGTGCAGTATTAGGTCTTTTCCCTTACTTGGGAAAGGGCTTTTATGTTTTATAACGCATGGCAGTGCCAGATAGCTGAGTACCCGTAATCTCCGAATTTTGAAACTTATCAATTTTTCAAAATTCAAAGGAGATTACGGAAATGACAAACAAACTTACATTAACAGAACAAGAAGAATTATTTGCAAAGGATTGTAAACTGATAAACCTTAAATACGAATATAACGGTTATACCGGAGATGAAAAATGGGCGATTATTACGGAATTGTCTGTAAAAGAGCTTTGGGAGAAGTATCCCCTTGTTATAGAAAGATATTCTCCGTTTGTTCATCTTTCCATTGCACAGGGAGAGGTAATTGACGATGCAAACCGAAATGAGGACAAGTATGCAAAGAGAAGCAGTCGCACACTTGACTGCTATGGATATGACGATGAAATGTCCTCACAGTTCCATAAAGAACTTGCCATTATGTTTGATGACCCGTTTGAAAGAGCAGAGGAAGAAAGGCTTGAACTGGAAAGAGAAGAATTGCGTCAGTGTGAAATCAGGAAAGCAAGGATAGCACTTTCAATGTTGCAGCCACTTCAAAGGGAACGTCTTATGAAGAATGTGTGCTGCGGTCTGAGTTCCAGAGTGATTGCAAAGCAGGAGGGAGTATATTACAGCTCCGTAGATAAGTCTATTGCAGCGGCAAAGAAAAACTTTATCAAATTTTATGAAAATCTCTGATTTTGGGTGTGCATTTCATACCCCTTTGTCCAAATGAGTGAAGGGGTTATTTCATTCCAGATACGAATGACACTTTAAAAATTAGATTCTTGTGAGGTTATGTATATGAAAGAAAAAATGATTTGTCGTGGGGATTTATTCTACTATGACTTTGGAGATAACAGTGGTTCAGTACAAAGCGGAGAACGTCCGGTGCTTGTCATTCAGGCAGACGATTATAACCAGAATGCTCCGACGATTATTGTTGCAGCGGTTACAAGTGTAATCAAGAAAAGATATTTGCCATCGCACATTATTCTTGGCGAGGAGTTTGGACTGAAGAAACCGTCAATGGTTCTTCTGGAGCAGATACGGACAGTCAATAGAGAGGATTTGCGTGAATACATAGGTACGGTAGATGACGATAAACTTTTCAGGCAGATAAACGCAACTTTGAAAAAGACTTTTGGACTTTGGGTGTACAAGCCGGAGGGGAGAGAAAATATTCGTTGTCTATGCCCGAAGTGCCTAAATGATTACATCCACAATCCGGACTATATTGTAAGGCGACTTGACCCATTTGCAAAGCGAAAAGACAGATGTGATAAGTGTGATGGGGATGGTTGGGATTATGTTGTTACCGACAGATATTCATCAAAGAAAGAAAAGAGGGGAAGCAATGACAGAAAATAAAATCATTATTCCTATCTGGAAGAAGTCCAATCTTACAGTAGAAGAAGCCGCAGCTTATTGTGGTATTGGCTCAAGAAAATTAAGAGAAATGTCCGACTCGGAGTTTTGCCCTTTTGTTCTTTGGAATGGAAGTAAGCGACTGATTAAAAGAAGAAAACTGGACGAATATCTTGATAATGCGTATTCGATATAGCTGATTTGTAAAATGTGCGATGGGTCGGTTCGCATGATAGGCTCATCGTCATTTTTTAATTATCATAAGGGCAGAAAAAAACAAGGAGGTGCTTCCGTAATGGCAGATACAGAAAAGATTATCCGAAAAAAATATGATGTGCCGATATGGCATAAGTCTAATTTGACGATTGATGAAGCAGTTGAATATTCTGGCATAGGTAGAGAAAGACTGAGAAAACTAACAAGCCAAGAAGAATGCCCATTTGTTCTTCATATAGGAAATCGTCGAATGATTAAGAGGAGGATTTTTGATGAATACATTGAAAAACTTACTTTCCTTGAATGATGATGAACGCTTACTTGCCGAAGTAAGAACATATCAGGAAAAACTCATAAGCAATGCTGAAGAACCGATATGGGAAAGAAAGTGGCTGACAATCGAAGAAGCCGCAGCATATTCCGGTATAGGAAGAACGAAGTTGCGTGAGTTGTCTAATCAAGCAGGTTGTCCCTTTGCAATATGGATAGGCAACAAAATCCATATTGTGAGGGAACGACTGGACAAATATATAGATAAGCAGTTTAGAATTTAGGAGGACACAATGGCGACAAAAAGAAAAGATAAATCAAGAGTCGTTCTGAAAACCGGAGAGGTTCAGAGAAAAGACGGTACTTATCAATTTAGCTGGCAGGACAGCCAGATGAAAAGAAGATTTGTTTACGCAAGAACTTTAGATGACCTGAGAGAAAAAGAGAAGCGTATTCAGAAAGATAAATGTGATGGTATTAAGACCGAAGCACGATATACAACCATTGATGAATTATTTGACCTTTGGGCAAATATGAAAAGAGGGCTGAAGAATAATACCTTTGAAAATTACAAATATATGTACAATACCTTTGTGCGACCAGTGATTGGAAGTAAAAGAATATCAACGCTGAAGAAATCGGATATTAAGAAATACTACAATTATCTTGTTGATGAAAGAAATTTGAAGCCTTCAACGATTGATAATATACATACGGTTCTTCATCAGGTTTTACAGATTGCTGTCGATGATGACTTCATCAGAAATAACCCGTCAGATAATGTGTTGAGAGAATTGAAAAAAGCACATTGTTTTCAGTCGGAAAAGCGTAGAGCGTTGACGAAACCGGAGCAGGAGCTATTTCTGAATTTCCTGAAAACCCACCCTGTATATGAACACTGGTATCCGGTCTTTGCAGTAATGATAGGAACTGGACTTCGTGTGGGGGAAGTAACTGGATTGAGATGGTGTGATATTGATATGGAAAGTGGAATGATTGATGTTAATCATACTCTTGTATATTATGACCACAGAACCGAGGGAAGTAAAAGTGGCTGTTATTTCAATGTAAATACAACGAAGACTCCGGCGAGTATGAGGCAGGTTCCAATGCTCGGTTTTGTGAAAGAAGCATTTGAACATGAGAAACAGAAGCAGGAAGATTTAGGACTTCATTGCGAGGTCACGATTGACGGATATACAGATTTTATTTTCATCAATCGTTTTGGTCAGGCACAGCACCAAGCCACACTCAACAAAGCAATCCGAAGAATTATCCGTGATTGCAATGATGAGCAGTTTTTGCACAGTGATGAACCTGATGTGTTACTTCCTCATTTTAGCTGTCACTCGCTTAGACATACATTTACAACAAGAATGTGTGAAGCTGGAGTAAATATAAAGGTCATTCAAGATGCACTTGGACATTCAGATATTTCAACTACACTGAACATCTATGCTGATGTTACAAAAGAAATGAAAGCGGCAGAGTTCAAAGGATTGGATAGCTACTTCAAAGTATAATATTGGACTTCACATACGGAAAGAGAACATACAGAGTGTTGTGTGTTCTTTTTTCTTGTTCTGAAGCAGGAAAAGATAAGGGCGTTACTTTGATGTGGATTGACATTGTAAATAAGAGAAGTTATAATTTCTTGTATATGACTATGCTCTTGCATATACTACTATCGCCCTACATCATTTACATCATATTTTACATCATTTGCCCGCAAAGTGACTCAAAGTAGAGCAAAGATATGAAGTATGGGGGATAATTGGAATATGGAGAATTTAATAGTATTAACACCAGCTTGGTCGAGTATGAAAGAACCACAAAAAGGGTCCCGACAATGAAGTCACAGGGCGCTGCTAAGAACGAAGCAAACAATGCTGACAGAAGCTCCAGTAGCTGAAAAAGTAGTTGTTCCAGTAGAAGAAACAGCTGCACCAGCGAAGGTTGAGATCGATTTCTCTAATGTAGAAGTAGAGCCATTATTCGAAGATATGGTTGATTTCGATACATTCAGCAAGTCAGATTTCCGTGCTGTAAAGGTAAAAGAATGTGAAGCAGTTCCAAAATCTAAGAAGCTTCTGAAGTTCGTATTAGACGACGGAAGTGGCGTAGATCGTGTGATTTTAAGCGGAATTCACGATTACTATGAGCCAGAATTCTTAGTAGGAAAGACATTGCTTGCAATCACAAACCTTCCACCACGTAAGATGATGGGAATTGATTCTTGTGGTATGATCATCTCTGCTACACATCTTGTAGAGGGAAGAGAAGGATTGAATGTTCTGATCCTGGATGATAAAATTCCAGCAGGAGCAAAATTGTATTAAGAGAGTTAGAAAACATCATAATTTTGCAACAAAAGTTTGATTTGACAACAATTGGACAACAAAAATTATTAAGGGCACTTTTTGAAAGAAAAATCTTTCAGGGAGTGTCCTTTTTATAAAGGAAATGTGATACACTGGGTTAAAGAAAAAGAAATCAGGTGAAGGAGGGGGATTCATGATATATTTGAGTAGTTTTAAATTGAGCGATTGCCAAATATCTAATCCTAATATTTATCCGTATAATGTTTTTAGAGGAAAGTATATAGAGCCTTTTGTATTTACTCCAATCACAGTCTTTTATGGAAATAATGGTTCCGGAAAATCGACATTATTAAATATTATCGCAAATAAGTTAGGACTAAAAGGGAAGGAGAATGCAACAAGCAATTCTTATGGTATAACAAATTACTGCGATGCATTTTCATCGGAATGTTCGTATAGTCTGGGGGAAGATGAGTTCGGTCGGGAAATACGATCCTTACCCAAGAATAGCCGTTATATTAAAAGTGAAGATATTCTGTATGAGGTAAAGAAAATTCAGCAGAAACAAGTATTATCCGATGGAACGTTATATGATTATATAAAAAGAGGAATGAAGAAAGAGGATGCAGAAAAGTATTTACAGTCAAAGGAAGGTTCAAAGCAAATGGAATATATAATGTATGCGCAGGAAAAATATTCCAATGGTGAGACGTCTATGCAATACTTTGATGAGTTCTTACAACCCGAAGCTTTATATTTATTGGATGAGCCTGAAGTATCTCTTTCTCCTGCAAATCAAGTGGCATTAGCTGAAGAAATCAATAAAATGGCAAGACTGTTAGAGTGTCAATTTGTTGTTGCAACACACTCGCCTTTTATGTTAGGAACTTTGAATGCAAAAATATATAATATTGATTCAAAAGAGTATGATATTACGAAATGGAGTGATTTGGAGAATGTAAGATATTTTTATAATTTTTTTAAAAAGAATGAAAAGGAATTTAGAAAGGAAATTTAAAGGAGAGATAGCAATTATGGAAAAAGACCCGTTTAAGGAATATCTGAGGGAGTCTGAACCGGATAAAGCTCATAAAGGTTATGTTTGGAGTACAGCAATTGGACTTCAGGCGGTGGACGGACTCAAACCATCTAAATATTTGATTGATACTGCCATTCAGAATATTGAAGGCAAAATCACAATGAAAGAAGCACAAAGTCTTATTGACAGCTACTATGAGGAAAGACCAGTGCATTTGTCCGATGATGATCGTACCGAAGAAGCTGATAAGGTTTCATCCCGTATTGCAGAAATTCTTTCCGAAACAGCGTTCTCATTTTCTCCGAATGAGTATATTTCTATCCACCGCAAACTTTTTCGGGGTATTTATAAACACGCCGGAAAGATTAGAGATTATAACATCACAAAGAAAGAATGGGTGCTTGATGGGGCAACTGTTATGTACGGCAGTGCTTCCGAACTGAGAGCCACACTTGAATATGATTTTTCGCAGGAGAAGGATTTTAGTTATAAAGGGCTTTCAATGGATGAGATTATCCATCATCTTGCGGTATTTATTTCAAGGTTATGGCAAATCCATATCTTCGGGGAAGGCAATACGAGAACAACGGCAGTGTTCTTCATCAAATATTTAAGGACACTTGGATTCTATGCAACCAATGCTATTTTTGCGGAAAATGCGTGGTATTTCAGAAATGCACTTGTCCGTGCAAACTATACGAACCTGCAAAAAGGTATTCACGAAACAACAGAGTATCTGGAAGCATTTCTTAGAAATCTGCTTTTGAATGAGAAAAATGAGCTTCATAATCGAAATCTTCACATAAGCGGACTTTTGAACGAAGAAAAAGTGGACATTGGGGATGCGAAAGTGGATATTGAAAATAAAAAAGTGGACATTCAAGATAAAAAAGTGGATATTGAAAGTGTATTTTCCGAAAAAGGCAGCGATTTCTCGGAAAAAACGATGGTTCATATCCATAGACTCTTTGAGAAGTTTGGCTTTGATGAAGTGTTTGGAAGAAGTGCAGCTATGGAAGTTCTTGAGTTGAAAGATTCAGGTGCTTCAAAACTTCTTTCTAATTTGGTGCAGGCAGATATTATTGAGCCAGTATCTGGGTACGGAAAAGGAAAATATAAATTCAAGAAATAATTAGAAATTCCAAGGAGCGATGGCTATGAAGAATAATTAGAAAACTCGGTCAAAATAGTTTTACTGTACTTTGCATAATGGAGTCTTTATAATAAAAGACAATGGAATTTATCTGCAGAACATTACTTTATGGTCAAGAATAATGCTTAAACATAAAATCCGGAGTGTTTAAAATCAAAGATATAGGGGATAAAAGTTATGGAATTACTTAAGTTGGTTATTGTTGATGATGAACCTATTTTATTAGAAGGACTGTTGAAAACATATGATTGGGCAGGGATGGGGTTTGAAGTTGTAGGCAGCGCCAGAGATGGAGATCAGGCTATTCAGGTAATAAAGGATAAAAAACCTAATGTGGTTTTGACGGACATCAGAATGAAAAAGGTTTCGGGACTTCAGGTCATGCAAGAGATTGAAAAGGAAAAAATATATTGTCTTTTTGTTGTGCTCAGTGCATACCGAGATTTTGAATATGCAAAACAAGCCTGTGATCTTGGGGCATTTGCTTATTTACTGAAACCTATTAATGATGACGAATTAAGGCAAACTATGTGTGGAGCATATGAATCTTGCATGGGACAGATCCAGAATGAAGAAAAGCTGGAAAGATGGGAAGATTTGATCGTCAAGGACAAAGATGCATTTCTAAAGGTGATACTTCAAAAATATGTAAAAAACAAACTTTCGATTGAAAAGGTGGAACAAGCGTTTCAAACGTTAGATACAACTTTAGAGAAGAATGATAAGTTCATTACAGCTTATGTGGATGTTGATCTTTCATACAAGATCACAAATTCACTTGATTACGAGACAAAAAAATTTGCAATGCTCCAACTATTGGAAAACTATATTGGAGCATCTTTTTTTTACTGGGTATTTGAAAGTGAAGAGAGTGCCATCATCTTCATTATAAAGGCGTTAAGTGGAGAATCTGTTATCACGCTAAAGCAGCTGTTTGAAATGGTAAAAGAAAAAGATTATCCGGTCGTTGCGGCAATATCGAAACCATATAAGGGAATAGAAGGCATTAAAAAAAGTTACAATGAGGCGGCAAAATTATTTGAACTGGCATGTATGTCGGGAGCCAGTGCATTTACAATGCCGGAAGAGTTGGAGGAAGATGTTGAGAAAGCACACTCCGAGGATTATGAAACCATGATTCTTAATGCAATCAGAAGAAATGATGTTAAGGAACTGAAAGAAGGATTTATTCATTTTGTTTATGGACTTCCGGAAGAGGAAGAACGGCAGATGTATGAGATACACAGGATTATGCTGAAGACAGAGTCGATGTTAAGAAATTCGTACGGGATTACGGAAGAACTAATGGATCAGTATCAAAAATACTATTCAAATATTCAAAAACTGACAGCCGGTAAATCGATTGATGTATGCTACAAAATTTTGTGCAATGTGATCGAGAAGAGGAAGGAAAAAGGATGCGGTAATGAAACAAAGTTTTTCAAAGAATATATGTCAGAAGCTGTTGCATACATAGAGGAGCATTTGAATGAAGAAGATCTGTCAATTGTATCAGTAGCTAATCATGTATATTTAAATTCTGTATATTTTGGACGGATATTTAAAAACACATTTCATATGACATTTAAGAAATATTTGATGGAACGAAGAATGGAGAGGGCAAAAAGGCTGTTGGAAGAAGGGAAAGTTAGTATAGGGGCTATATGTGAACAAGTCGGTATAGGGAATTCCTCGTATTTTTCCCATTTGTTTAAAGAGTATACCGGAAAACTTCCCAGCGAATATAAAAAGGAACATGACCTATGAAAATACAGAGAATATCAGGCATACAGAAGAAATATTTGATTAATATAGTGCTGTTGCTTGCGTTGGCATTGTTATTATCCAGCGTGGGTGTTGGGGTCTATGTGCGAAAAAACATATCAAACGTGGTTTTGGATAAGTATGAGTTCATGACAGAAAAAATGGGCATTACTCTTGACGGTTTATATAAGAAAAGCGAAGAGGTTACTGCCGAGTGCATCACTGACAAAAATGTTCAGAGAAGCCTGCAGGCGGCAGAACTGGAGCTGGGGGAGAAAAATGCCCTGAGTAAGTATTTTGCCTATACAGATTTAGATTATGTGTCAGAGTACTGCTATATTGACAATAAAGAAAATGTTTATACAAAATCATATTCAAATCTTTCATATAAGGACTTTAAAAAGAGCGGAATAGAGAAAAAGCTTTCATCAAATTACGCCAAGACCCAATGGTTCTTTCAGGAAGATACATTGTTCCAGACGGGCAGGTCGGAACTGTTTATCGGACGCAATGTACGCAATATGGAGGATGCACATGCTCCGGGGATGCTATTTTTTAAAATGGATGAGAAGTATCTGGAAAGTATCGTGGAAGAACAGAACGGAATAGAAGGTCCATTGATATTACCTACATTCCAATCAAGCATGGATTTCTTTATTTAACTGCTGTAATTGATTGGTACAGTCGATGTATCGTTGGTTGGGAAGTTGATGATACCCTAGACAGCAGAATGGTTATTAATGCTCTTAAAAAGGCATTTAAAACAGCAAAACCAAAGATTTTGAATTCAGATCAAGGCTGTCAGTTTACAAGCCAGCAATACATTGACTTTGTGAAAGAAAACGGCATCCGTCAAAGCATGGATGGAAAAAGTCGCTGGGCTGACAATATCGTGATCGAGCGTTGGTTTCGTAGCTTCAAGTATGAGGAAGCATATCTGACGCAATACAACAACATAAAAGAAGCAAGAGCTGCCATCGGCCGGTATATTCACACATACAACTTTGAGCGATGCCATTCTGCTCTTGATTATAAAACACCAGCTGAATGCTATTATCCGGCAATGCTTCTGCCTTATGTAGCTTAATGCATATATGGATAAGGGACCTTTTCCCTGATTCCAGGTAACTACCAATTATATCAGTTCATTATAAAAACCTTAGATTTTTGTCTTGACAACTGAGCCATTATAGATTGCTGAAAAAGGCAGGATATTCAGCAAAAGATATCACGAATTTTGAAAGCTTTAAAAAGGTTGTAGAAGACATTACAGCACGTAAAGATGAACTTGGATTCTCAGCATTTACTTCTGCCGGAATGGACGGATCTTCCGATTGGAGATTTAAAACACATTTAGCAAATCTTCCGATTTATTATGAATATAAAGACGAAGGAATAAACAACACAGAGGCAATCAAGGGAACTTATCTTGATAATTATCGCCAGATTTGGGATCTCTATATCAATAATGCAACATGTAAGCCGACAGAAATTTCAACGAAAACTGCAGATGATGCTACAGCAGAGTTTGTTACAGAAGAAGCAGTATTTTATCAAAACGGAACATGGGAATACAATAACGTAGTTGATCTTGGTGATGAGAATCTTGGAATGCTTCCGATTTATATTGGTGTGGAAGGTGAAGAAGAACAGGGTGTCTGCACAGGAACAGAAAACTATTGGTGTGTAAATGCAAAAGCATCTGAAGAGGATATTCAGGCAACACTGGATTTCATGAACTGGTGTGTGACATCGGAAACAGGCGTGGAATCTATGTGTAAAGATATGGGATTTGTAATTCCGTTTGATGCGAATCTTAAATCTGAGAACGTACTTGTAAATGAAGCTAATAAGTATCTGGATGAAGGAAAAACACCTGTGTCATGGAATTTTTCAACAATGCCTTCAGAAGAATGGAAAAATGGTGTTGGGTCTGCTCTTACAGCATATGCGGCTGATCAGACAGACGCCAACTGGGATAAGGTGGTTACTGCTTTTGTAGACGGATGGGCAACAGAGGCAGCAGCGGCAAAATAGAAGAGGACAAACATAATGAAACGGCGAGGCGGTTTTGAAGTCCTCGCCGTTTTTTTTAGGAGGATATAAAAATGGAAAAATCTATGAAACGATATATGCCGATTTTTGTATTTCCAACATTTTTCGCATTTATACTTGGATTTATTATTCCATTCATCTTGGGAGTTGGATTGTCATTTTGTAAGTTTACAACTGTAACAGATGCAAAATTTATCGGTTTTTCAAATTATGTGGAAGCTTTAAAGGACACTGTATTCAGACATTCGTTCTGGTATACGACTCTGTTTGCGGTCACATCATTAATTGTGATCAATATTTTTGCTTTTGCTCTTGCGATGGCATTGACACAAAAACTTCGGGGAACCAATATTTTCCGTACTATATTTTTTCTTCCTAATCTAATCGGCGGAATTGTGCTTGGATACATATGGCAGCTGATTTTTAACGGTATTCTTGCAAAGTATGAAACAGCGCTTGCGTTAAATGAATGGTACGGATTCTGGGGATTGATCATACTTGTGAGCTGGCAGCAGATCGGTTATATGATGATCATTTACATAGCAGGGTTGCAATCCATTCCGGGAGACGTAATAGAAGCTGCCCAGATTGATGGGGCAAGCCGGTTCCAGAGACTGTGGAAAGTTACGGTTCCCATGATGATGCCGTCCATAACAATCTGTGTATTTCTGTCTATCACAAACGGATTTAAACTGTTTGACCAGAACCTGTCATTGACAGCAGGTGAACCATCTAAAATGTCGGAGATGATGGCTCTTAATATATTCAATACCTTTTATGGACGTACTGGATGGGAAGGTGTAGGACAGGCAAAAGCGGTATTATTCTTCATACTTGTGGTAGCAATTGGCATGGTTCAATTGCGTATGACACGTTCAAAGGAGGTTCAGCAATAAATGAAAACGAAAAAAGGTATTTTTAGCTGGATAGGCACAGGCGTATTTACGATTATAGGTATTGTGTATATTTTACCTATTTTGATTGTGCTCCTGAATTCATTTAAGAAGAAAGTTTATATCAACAAAGAGCCATTCCAAATTCCTTCCGGGAAGACATTTGCAAGTATTGAAAACTATATATCTGCGATTGATAAATATGAACTTTTAAGTGCAGTTGGATGGACCGTTTTTATTACTGTTGGTTCCGTGCTTGTAATCTTAGTATGTACATCAATGTGCGCTTGGTATATTACAAGGGTTACGACAAAATTTACGAAATTATTCTATCTTCTTTGTGTGTTTTCAATGGTAGTTCCATTCCAAATGGTTATGTTTACACTGTCTCTGGTTGCGGACCGTACAGGACTGCGCACGCCATGGGGAATTATCCTTATTTATTTGGGATTTGGAGCAGGGCTTGCTGTGTTTATGTTCTGTGGATTTGTAAAATCTATTCCATTGGAAATCGAAGAAGCTGCTATGATTGATGGTTGTACTCCGCTTCGTACATTTTTTAGTGTAGTACTTCCAATCATGAAACCAACCTATATATCTGTGGGTATTTTAGAGACTATGTGGATTTGGAATGACTTCTTGCTTCCATATTTAGTGCTGGATTTAAATAAATATAAGACAATATCAATTGCAATCCAGTACATGAAAGGAAGTTATGGACGCGTAGACATGGGAGCGGTTATGGCTGCTTTGATTTTGGCAGTGATACCGGTAGTTATTTTTTATCTGTCCTGTCAGAAACATATTATTAAAGGCGTGGCAGCAGGAGCAGTAAAAGGCTAAAAATTATATGAAAGGCTAAAAGTAAAAGATGAATATAAATATTGAGCAACAATTGAAAGTTATTTTGGGTAAATCTCTTGATGAAGCCTCTAAAGAAGAAATATACATTGCATTGTTAAATTTCACAAAAAAACAATTACAACAAATGAAAAGAAATAGCGGAGATAGAAAGCTATATTATATTTCTGCTGAATTCCTTGTTGGGAAATTGTTATCCAATAATTTAATTAATCTGGGAATTTTTGAAGAAGTAAGGGATGTTCTGAAAAATCATGGTCATAACCTGACAGAGATAGAAGAGATGGAAATGGAACCATCTTTGGGTAATGGAGGTCTTGGACGTTTGGCGGCGTGTTTTTTAGATTCCATTGCTACGTTGGGACTTCATGGAGATGGTGTAGGATTGAATTATCATGAAGGCCTTTTTATGCAGAAATTTAAGGATAATAAGCAAAGGGAAGAGAAGAATCCGTGGATTACAGACGAAAGCTGGCTGACAAGGACAGATGTGAGCTTTGAAGTACCGTTCAAAGATTTCACATTGAAATCTACCATGTATGATATTGATGTGCCGGGGTACAACAGTGGCTGTAATAAGCTTCATCTGTTCGATCTGGACAGTGTGGATGAGTCGATCATTCATGATGGTATTCAGTTTGACAAAAATGATATCAAAAAGAATCTCACACTGTTCCTCTATCCGGATGACAGCGATGAGGCGGGAAAACTTTTGCGATTATATCAGCAGTATTTTATGGTGAGCAATGCGGCACAGCTCATCATAAAAGAAGCGGAGGACAGAGGTGTGGATCTCTATCACCTGCACGAACATGTATGCATCCAGATCAATGATACACATCCGACAATGGTGATACCGGAGCTTATCCGTATCTTGACAGAGGAGAAGAACTTTAATATTGATACGGCTGTGGATGTTGTAAGCAAGTCATGTGCATATACAAATCACACGATTCTTGCGGAAGCGCTTGAAAAATGGCCGATCAGTTATCTGGAGAAAGTGGTTCCGCAGTTGATGCCGATTATCCGCGATCTGGACAGAAGAGTGAGAAGAGATTTCCACGACGAGAGAGTCTACATTATTGATAACATGGACAGAGTGCACATGGCACACATTGATATCCACTTCGGATATGCAGTGAATGGTGTTGCAGCTCTTCACACAGAGATCCTTAAAGAATCAGAACTGAAACCGTTTTATGATATCTATCCGCAGAAATTTAACAACAAGACAAACGGAATCACATTCCGCAGATGGCTTGTGCACTGCAACCATGATCTGGCAGAGTATATCAAAGAACTGATCGGACCGGGGTATATGGAAAATGCAGAAGAACTGGAAAAACTCCTGCAGTACAAAGATGACGAAAAAGTGCTGGAAAAACTCAGAGAGATCAAGGGAAATGCCAAGAAAGAATTGAAAAATTATCTGAAGATGACGCAGAATGTGGATATTGATGAAAATGCAATATTCGATATCCAGATCAAACGTCTGCATGAATATAAGAGACAGCAGATGAATGCATTGTATGCAATCTGGAAATACAAAGAGATTAAAAAAGGTAACCTGCCGAAGAGACCGCTTACAATGATCTTCGGGGCAAAGGCAGCGCCGGCTTATACGGTTGCGAAAGACATCATTCATCTCATCCTCTGCCTGCAGCAGCTCATCGATAACGATCCGGAAGTGAGTCCGTACTTCAAGATTGTCATGGTAGAGAATTACAATGTGACAAAGGCAGAAAAACTGATTCCGTCCTGCGATATATCTGAGCAGATTTCATTGGCTTCAAAAGAGGCTTCCGGTACAGGAAACATGAAATTCATGTTGAATGGAGCTGTGACACTTGGAACAGAGGACGGAGCGAATGTGGAGATTCACCAGCTTGTAGGGGATGATAATATCTACATTTTTGGTGAGAAATCCGAAAAGATTATCAAATTGTATGAAACCGGAGAATACTGTGCTGCGGATATTTACGACAATGACCCGATGGTAGAGGAACTGGTGGACTTTATTATAAGTAAGGACCTGATGCGTATCGGAGATCCGGTTAATTTAGGACGTCTGTACAAGGAAATTGTGGAAAAAGACTGGTTCATGGCGTTGCTTGATGTAAAGGATTATATTCAGACAAAAGAGCAGATGTTGAAGGATTATGAAGATAAGAATGCATGGGCAAAGAAAATGCTTGTGAATATTGCAAAAGCAGGTTTCTTCTCTTCTGACAGAACAATTGCAGAGTATAATCAGGATATCTGGCACTTATAAAGTAAGGAGAACGTAACATGAGACAGACAGGGATTTTGATGCCTTTGTCCGCCCTCCCGTCACGTACGGGGATAGGAGAGTTGGGCGAATTTGCATATCGTTGGATTGAAATATTGAAAAACAGTGGGGTGAAGATTTGGCAGCTTTTGCCATTGAATCCGGTTGGATACGGAAACTCCCCATATCAGCCTTATTCTTCCTGTGCAGGGGATGAATTGTACATTAGCCTGGATCTTCTGAAGGAGGAAGGGCTTTTGGAGGATGAGATTCCCTCTTTCAGGGAGCGGGAGGTACGTGTGGACTATGAAGGGGTGCGCGCATTCAAAGCCCCTTACCTGAGGCAGGCATACCAAGTGTTCCAAAAAAAGAACGGGACAGAGACAGACGAATACAAAGAATTTGTTTCTATGGAATGGGTATATGAATACGGTGTGTTTAAAGCTATGAAAGCTTCTAATGACGGAACGTGCTGGAATGAATGGAGCAGGGAAGAAAAAGACTGGCCGAAAACCAGAACTCCTCTTCCAAAGGAGATTGAGGAAGAAGCTGCATACCAGATGTTTTTGCAGTATATCTTCTATACTCAATGGATGAAGGTGAAAGATGCGGCAAATAGTTGTGGCATTCAGATCATGGGGGATGTGCCTTTTTATGTGGGTGTGGACTCCGTAGATGTATGGGCGGGGAAGGATAACTTTCTTCTGGATGAGGACGGATATCCAACTTTTATTGCAGGAGTACCGCCTGATTATTTCAGCTCGACTGGTCAGCGCTGGGGTAACCCGATCTATGACTGGGAGTATATGGCAAAGAATGGCTACCGGTTCTGGGTGCACCGAATTGGTTACAGTAGTAAGTTATTTGATATTATCAGAATTGATCATTTCCGTGCATTTGATACATATTGGAAGATTCCGGCAAGCTGTCCTACAGCGGTGGAAGGTCAGTGGATTGAGGCACCGGGGTATCAGGTTATTGATACTTTGAAAGAAAAGATTCCAGACGTCAATCTGGTAGCCGAAGATTTGGGTGACCTGCGGCCGGAAGTTCTTGCCTTAAGGGATCACTATCATTTAAAAGGCATGAAGATTCTCGTGTTCGATATTGATACAAAGGGAAAATATGCATACGACTGTTCCGATGATGTAGAAAATATCATTATTTACACGGGGACTCATGACAATGATACTTTGATGGAGTGGTACAAAGGGCTTTCGCGCAGAGCGCAGTGTAAGGTGCGTAGATTTTTGAAAAGAAAAGGATTTGGCCAGGGCAGTGTCAAGGACAGACTGATTGCTTATACATTAAAGAGCCGTGCCGAGTATGCAATTCTGCCGGCAGCAGATTTTCTGGGACAGGGCAGAGAAGGTCATATCAATACGCCGGGAACGGTAGGAAGCCCCAACTGGGAATGGCGGATGCCGGAATTTGAAAAAATTCAAAAAGAATTACAAAAATATAAAAAAATGATTATGTTCCGCTAAAGGAAATTTTTTTTGTGGAAGCAATTGAATACGGAAAGAAGAGCAAAGGGAAGGGGCTGTCGGTTAATACCGATTTTTAGCTTCTAAATCTTAAAATAAGAATCTCCTGTAGAAATCAGTGTTTTTATACCTGATTTTCTACAGGAGATTCTTATTTTTTTCTTTTATGTATGTATTTTAGGGCGCAAAATCCCCTCAACTGCATTTTTGAAAACACTCTTTTCTAAGCAGCCTTTTCTTCGCGTTTTCCCTCAAATTTCTTGATCTTATCATGAAGAAAACGATGGTATTTATTTATATTTCTTCCAATCGCATACAACATAAATTCTTTATATACTTTTTCTGCTGTCCGGTAATTGAAACGGCGAAAGCCGTCATTTTCTTTGATATCCCCAAAATGTCCTTCTGTCTGAATGGAACGGATCTGGCGGTTCAAAATCCCCTTCTCACTCTGGATGTTTGCATGGGATTCTTCTTTTAAAGCTTCCCATTGTTCATTGATCTTCATGACCTTATTTTTCTCTGCATCTTTTTCAGCATCATATTTATAGAGACATTTTGCTTTATGTTCGCAGCCGCTGCAATCGGAACATCCATACACCTCAAACGTTTGAGTGTAACCAGCCTGTTCTTTTGTCTCCGTTCTAAGATGATGAAGTTCCCTTCCATCATGACAGACATAATAAAGTTCATCCTCAAACACCTGTGTTTTCATGTTGTAATACTTCCCAATATCTTCCAGATAAGCACGCGTTTTTCGCTTTTCATGATCCTGCAGTTTGATGTAACTGGAAATGTTCTGCTCTTTTAAATACAGAAGATTCTTTTCACTACAATAGCCGCTGTCTGCCGTAACTTCTCTCAAGACAGCTCCAAATGCTTTTTTATGTTTCTCCAAGACCGGAATTAACGTATTATAATCTGTCCGGTCATTGCTTACATATGCCTGAACAATAAAATAATTCTCTACTGCTATCTGAATGTTATATGCTGCTTTTAATTGCCCATTTAGCATATGGTCTTCTTTCATTCTCATAAATGTAGCTTCCAAATCTGTTTTGGAATAACTGTTCCGATCTTTCCCCATGATTTCGAAGCATTCTTTATAGCCCATGAGACGTTCACCACAGGTTTCCAGCTCCTCATATAGTTGTTGGATTTCTGGTTTTCTTTTCCCTTTTCCATAAACAAATGTGATATGTTCCTGCTCTGCGATCTGAAGCAGATTTTTCTGGAGTTTCAGAATCTCCAACGGAGAACAATTGTCAATTTCGATGATTGTATTATTGGACAACTTTTTATGCTTTGTCAGTTTTCGTTTCCGGTTCTTTTCAATGACATCCCTTACTTTCTCCATTCCTTCGATCACAAACATATGAGCATGGGGAATGTCATATTTGATGCCATACTCATTTTCATCAATCAGAACATTATATTTCTGATACAGCGAATCAATGGTATCTAACAATCCCGCTAGATGGTAATTGAGCGTTCCTCTCCATACAAACGTATAACGGTTTGCATTGGCTTCTATTTTTGTGCCATCAATAAAAAGAGATTTTAAAGTAATGAGTCCTTCTTTTTGCAGACGGCGAAGAAACTGATAGTTCAGTTCATCCAATACATCAGCTGTTAGTTTTTTATTTTTAAACTCATAGAACGCATCTCTTTTTGGTTTCTGTCCTTTGGTAAGCCAGATAAACGCAAGGTCTCTTTCACATAACTCCACAATACGGTCAACAGCTCGAACCCCTCGCATGTTTGCGTAAGTAACGACAGCATACATCATAATTGGGTTAAACCCGGTTCTTCCCTTATCTGAACAATTGGCTAACAAGCCAGAAAAATCTAAATCCTCCATTACTTTTTTCAGGGTATAGACTGGATCGTCGTCAGGTAAACACAATTCGAAGAAACTGAAGTTAATTTTTTGTTGCCCGATTTCAAAAAAATCGTTATAATAATCTTTGGTTATCATAGTTCCATTATAACATGGAACGGAGTGAAAGATGGTTGTCGTTAGCCATCTTTTTCTTTTTTTACTTTATAGGAAAGTTCGATATTTGCTGGATTCACGAATGAAAAAAGCTCGCATAAAAGTGAGCATGGTAAAGAGATGGCGCTGGTTAAAAGATATAAAAACCGTCTACACCAGCCTCATCGGAAAATAAATCATCTTCATTTAAGAAATAATCCATATCCAAAAGATCATCATCGCTCATGTCGCGGACTTCGTCAGAAGTCATGCCTTCTGGAGGATTTTTAATATACTGTTCCCGAAGTTCCTTTGCAAGTTCTGCCTCAGTGATTCGTTTCATAGTGATAGCCTCCATTTCCATATTAGATACGTTGATTGTACCATGTAACAGGAGACTGTGGAAGAGAAGAAGGAGAGGCAGGAGAACGGCATCGGTGCTTACGCATCACTCTTTCATATAATTCATGCAAAGGAACAGGTTCATGGTTGAAATATAACTCAAGGAAAAGCATAGTTGTACTACAAGAAGGGCATTTTAGAGGATCATAACCAAAAGTATGAAGGATAGAATCTCGCCACCGATTAAAGGAAAGGAATATTTTGTGCTTTTCCCTGGAGATTGCTCTGTGAAGAGACTGGTCAGATTTACGATGTCTGGCATATATACCATAATAACGAATCATCTTGAAATGTTTTTCAGGGATATGCTGAGTAAGTCGTGCCATGAAATCAAGAACAGGGAGAGTTTCAGTGACCAGTTTTTCGTCTTCATGACGATTATAGTGAAAAGTAACAAATTCACCGTCGTAAGAATCAATACGAGAAGTTGCAATGACTGGTCTGCCAAGATAACGGCCAATGTACTTAATCACATGAGAGGGATTGCATTTATTGGGCATAGCTCGAACATAAAAACCATTTTTATGTTCGGTGTAGATAGAAGCCTTAAGTTTTTTAAAGGGGTCACCGAGCTTAGAATGTAACTCGTTCAAAAGAGCCGTTTGGAATGAATCGCGCAAAAGCCTATAATTGAAGTGTTTTTTGTGACGCCAGTGAAGGGAATTACCAATGCCACCTTCAGAAATTAGACAATGGATATGAGGGTTCCACTTTAAATCTCTGCCAAAGGTATGAAGGACACAGATAAAACCAGGAGTAAAGAGTTCTGATTTGTTATCTTTATGGAACATGCGTGTGACAACACTGTTAACAGCAGAGAAAAGGCAGTTCAAAAGAGAGCGGTCATTTAAAAACAGAGGACGGAGTTCTCTGGCAATGGTAAAGACACAGTGGCGATGCTGGACATTGATGATCTTAAAGGACATAGAGGTAGTTCTGTCAATGGAATACATGTTACCGCAGGTAGGACAAAAGCGGGAATGACAACGGAAAGGAACAAATTTGAAATTTCCGCAGGAAGGGCAGGTATACATGGCACCACCAAAAGAAGGATCACCACAATTAATCATTTTTTCTACATTTTCGATGACAGAGTCGCGAGGGTGTTGAATATAAATCATTTCCTCAAAATGGTCTTTAAAAATCTTTTGTAAAATATTCATAAGTCTATTATGAGGGAAAATAAGGAAAAAAGAAACCCCCAACCCCTCAAGATTGAGGGGCAGGGGAGTTGAAGTGTCGAAGACACTTTTTTATAGAAAAGTTTCAGGGGCAGATTTGACTCATGTGAGTCAAATCTGCCCCTATTTGGAACCATCTATTTCCCGATAGCCCCTTCCTTTTGGCTGCCTATTTCCAATCTAACATATATTTCTGGAATGCAACTGCATTTTTTGCGTCTTTATCTAATTCTGCTTCAGATGCACCACGGCTGATGTCGCGCCAGATATGAATATCGCGACCAACCTGACCGCCCATGCTGACAAATGGTTCCATGACAACAGTTCCATCGTATTCAATATCGCGGAGAGCATTTCCGATCTCTCTCCAAGGGGTGCGCCCTTTTCCCGGAACCATACGGTTACATTCACCGGTGTGGAAGTGACCGAGAAGATTGCCGGCAGTGCGGATTGCATCACCGATACTTTCCTCCTCGATGTTCATATGGAAGGTGTCTAACATTACTTTCACATTTTCCTGTCCGACCTCTTTTACGAAGGAAACACCTTCTTCGGCAGTATTTAAAATGTGGGATTCAAAGCGGTTCAGTACTTCCATTCCGAGATTGATATCATGTTCTTTGGCGATAGGAGCAAGAAGCTGCATTCCTTCAACGCTTCGCTTCCAATCCTCTTCTTTGTTGATGCTGTTAAAGTCTACCGGCCAATATCCATAGAGAGCGCCACCAATCAGATGGATATCAAGCTGTTCCATAACATCAAAGAGACGTTTGTACCATTCTAATGCACCGGCACGAATACCCGCATCTGAAGAGCCCATGTTATGGTCGTAAGTAGGACCATATCCGGCAGTCAGCTGGATTCCATTTGCGGAAGCACAGTCTCGAAGCGCTTTGATCTGTTCCGGACTATACTCAGGAAGTGGCGCTGCACCAATCTCCAGAAGATCGAAACCTAAACGGGCAACCTTTTCCACATAATACAAGTAGTCCGCAGCCCATTCTTTTTCCCAGTAGGCATAATAAATTCCGTGTTTCATAATCCTTAACTCCTCCTTTTTGTAGTACATATTAAGAAAATAATTCAACTGATTCAATTATATCATTTAGTTTTATAAAAGACAATGATATAATGGGGTAAGACGAGGATTGAACACCTGAAAAATAGATATCTACGGAGGATGGAAAATGGAAGCAATTATATTTGATGTAGACGGTACGTTATGGGACTCCACAGATGAAGTGGCTGTATCATGGAATGAAGCGCTTAAAAGGGAAACGGAATTAAGGCGGAAAGTGACAGCGGAAGAGTTGAAGAAGGAATTCGGGAAGCCACTGGAAGAGATTATGGCGGATCTGTTTCCGGAGCTTGCAAAGGAAGAGCAGATAAAGCTGTCGCAGATCTTATTCCGCTATCAAAATAAATGGATGGAGACTGCGCCATGCAAAGTCTATGCAGGAGTTCCGGAAGTAATCCGGGAACTGGCAAAGAGATATAAAGTATGTATCGTCAGCAACTGCCAGGAAGGATATATCGAAGCATTTTTGAAAAATACAGGTCTGGGAGACGCGATTACAGACCATACATGCCCGGGAGATACCGGAAAGTTAAAGGCTGAGAATATCCGGCTTATTATGGAGCGAAATGGAATTCGGGAAGCGATTTACGTTGGCGATACACAGGGGGATGCGGATGCCTGCCGGAAAGCGGATATTCCGATGATCTGTGCGGAATATGGTTTTGGGGAAGTAGAGGGAGACTATAAGAGAATTAAAACCTTTTATGAGTTGTTAGAGCTTGTATAGGTGTAAGATTGAAAAAATAGATAAAAAAGCGGTATGATATGTTTAAGAAAGTTAAGAAAGGAAAAAAGACTATGAAAAAGATTAAGAAACTTGTAGCAATTCAACCGGTGTCATTTTTAGAGGAGAGCAAACCGTTGTTGAATGATTACTGTGATGAAGTAGTGTTCTATGATACACAGCCGGAGAGTGCGGAAGAAATTGTATCAAGAATTGGTGATGCGGATGCAATTTTTGTAAGCTACACACATGCGATCGGTGGAGACATTTTGTCTGAATGCCCGAATTTAAAATATATTGGCATGTGCTGTAGTCTGTATTCCGAGGCAAGCTCCAATGTAGATATCGCATACGCCAGAGAACATGGAATTGTAGTGACCGGAATCCGCGATTACGGGGATGAAGGCGTGGCAGAGTATGTACTGATGAACAGTATCCGTCGTCTGCATGGCGCGGATGGTTATCAACCGCTTCTCGGAGATATTTCTGAGGTATCGGGTGCAAAAGTGGGACTTTTAGGACTTGGCGCCAGTGCACAGGCAGTCGCGCGGGCATTGAAAATGATGGGCGCGGATGTAAGATATTACAGCCGGACAAGAAAACCGGAGCTTGAAGAGGCGCAAGGCTATCAGTATCAGGAGCTTCACAGTCTCCTTCAGGAATGTGATATTATCTGTAGCTGTTTAAGTAAAAATGTAAAATTGCTTTATGAAGAGGAGTTTGCATTAATGGGGGAAAATAAGATCCTTTTCAATACTGCACTCAGCCCATGCTTTGATCAGAAAGCAATAGAAAAATGGCTGGAAAAAGATAATACATGGTATTTCTGCGATACATTGATGGGACTGGGAGAAGAGAGACTTCTTAATCGTGAAAATGTCTTCTGTCAGAAGCGTTCTTCCGGTATGACAAGACAGGCGGTGGTGAGACTGAACCAGAAGGTACTTGAAAATTTGAAAAATTACATAGAAGATTAATGGATGTTCGTTAGAAATGGGTGCAACCTCTTGCGTTAAAAAGACTTTTATGGTATGATGCTTCATAGCGTTAAAGTGCGAAAAGCAAAGAAAGGAATAAGAGAAAATATGGTTGCATTGATTGAGGCAGTATATCGTTTCCTGTGGGGAGACATTGTAACAATCCCGTTGCCGGGAGGGAATAGTCTGGGGCTTTCTCTTCTGGTAATCTTGTTGATACCGACAGGAATATATTTTACAGTGAGGACGAAGTTTTTGCCGATTCGACTGTTTCCGGATATGGTACGTGCGCTGAAGGGAAAGAAAGAAGAGAAGAATAGTCTTTCGACGTTTCAGACACTTGTAGTATCTACAGCAACAAGGGTAGGTATGGGAAATCTTGTCGGTGTAGTAGCGGCAGTGTCTGCCGGAGGTGCCGGAGCGGTGTTCTGGATGTGGGTAACAGCGCTGATCGGTTCATCTACCGCATTTGTCGAGGCAACGCTGGCACAACTGTACAAAGAAAAAGACCCGCTCTACGGTGGGTTCAGAGGGGGACCGGCATATTATATCCATCGATATTTTGAGCGCAAGAGCGGGAAGAAGAAAAACCATGTCTGGCTGGCAGTTCTTTTTGCTGTTTCAGGACTTATCTGCTGGTGTGGAATCAGCCAGGTAATCAGTAATTCCGTGGCGTCCTCTTTCGAAAATGCGTTTCACATTCCGCCAATTTATACAACGATTGTACTTGTGATCGGAGCGGCGGTTATCGTTCTTCGGAAAAATGCTACCGTAAAGGTATTGGATATTATGGTGCCGATTATGGCAGTGTGTTATTTTGTCATTACTATTTTCATTATTGTGAAAAATATAGGAAGTATGCCGGCAGTGTTTGGCAGAATTTTTCAAGAGGCTTTTGGTCTGCGTCAAGTTGTAGCGGGAGGGTTCGGTGCGATCGTTATGAACGGAGTGAAGCGTGGGCTGTTCTCGAATGAGGCGGGGTCCGGTTCCGCACCGTGTGCGGCAGCGGCAGCAGAGTGTGACATGCCGGTAAAATCCGGTCTTGCTCAGGCGCTGGGTGTCTTTATTGACACAATTGTAATCTGCAGTTGTACAGCAATGATCATGCTTCTCGTTCCGGAGAATCTTGTAGCCGGCAAGGAGGGGATGGACCTTCTCCAGGCAGCAATGAAGTTCCACCTAGGTGATTTTGGTGTGATTTTTATTGCAGCGACCTTATTTATGTTCAGCTTCTCTACGTTCCTCGGCATTTTGTTCTATGCAAGAAGTAATGTGTCCTATCTGTTCGGAGACAAGTGGGGCTGGCAGACCGCGTATAAAGTGTTGGCGCTTATCATGCTGTTTATCGGAGGAATCGCAACGTACACATTTGTGTGGGATCTTGGAGATGTGGGGATCGGTCTGATGACAATCTTCAACATCGGAATCTTGTATTTGATGGGAAATGAAGCTTTGGCAGAGTTAAAGAAATACGAAGGAAAATAAAAAAAGAATACAAAGAAATTTCTGTGATTTAATAAATTAGGGATGGGTTATAAAACCCGTCCCTAGTTTGTCTTCGTGGAATGATATGTTTTAATGAAAAGGATATTAGAAATCTACCTCTGTTCCATAATAGGTACATGTAAACAATTTTTCCATCATCGCTGGATCGATTGCTCTTGGGTTAGAACCTGTGCACGCGTCGCCGACAGCTAATTCGGAAATTTTAGTGATCTTTGATTTGAATTCTTCTTCATCAATTCCAAATTCTTTTAATGTTTTTGGAATGTTGAGTTTTACATTGAAGTCGTCAATCTTTGCACATAAGCTGTTAACGAGTGCTTTTTCAGAGGTTCCTTCAAGTCCCATTCTTCGTGCGATTTCAGCGTAACGTTTTGCAGCAACTGGATCTTTTGCATTATATTTGATGACATATGGAAGATAGATTGCATTTGCGCATCCGTGAGGAATGTGTCCTGTAGAGAATGCTGCGCCTGTCTTGTGTGCCATAGAGTGAACAATACCAAGCAGTGCATTGGAGAATGACATACCGGCTAAGCACTGTGCGTAATGCATTTGCTCCCTTGCTTCCATATTGTGGTTGTAGGATGCCGGGAGATAATCTAAAACCATTTCGATAGCCTGCAGTGCAAGTGGATCTGTAAATGGGCAGTTCAGTGTAGAAACATATGCTTCGATTGCGTGTGTAAGTGCATCCATACCTGTATATGCAACCTGTTTCGCAGGAAGCCCTGTAACAAGGTCAGGATCTACAATTGCGACATCCGGTGTAATGTTGAAATCAGCCAGTGGATATTTTACACCTGTTTCATAGTTAGTGATAACGGAAAACGCGGTAACCTCTGTAGCAGTTCCGGATGTAGAAGGAATTGCACAGAATTTTGCTTTCTGTCTTAATTCAGGGAAGTTGAATGGAATACACAATTCTTCAAAAGTAGTATCAGGATATTCGTAGAATGCCCACATTGCTTTTGCAGCATCAATTGGTGAACCGCCGCCCATAGATACAATCCAGTCCGGTTCGAATGCTTGCATAGCTTTAGCGCCCTTCATAACAGTTTCTACAGATGGATCTGGTTCAACACCTTCGAATACTTCAACTTCCATTCCGGCTTCTTTTAAGTAGTTTACCGCTCTGTCAAGAAAGCCTTGGCGTTTCATAGAACCACCACCGACTACAAGAATTGCTTTTTTGCCTTTCAGATTTTTCAATTCTTCCAGACAGCCTTTTCCATGATAAATGTCTCTTGGTAATGTAAATCTCATAACATCCATCTCCTTTTTTGAAATTGTTAATTACTTGACAAACTGATTATAACATTGTTATTTTTTTGACGCAATAGGAGGAAGAGAGTTTTTTATGATTTAAGATATAGAAAAAATGTATATATTAACGAATATATTCAAAATTAACAGAGTTATTGTGTGTATAAGGAACAAATAAAAATACAGATCTGATACCGATTCGAGATTTGGAAAATGAAAGGAATTAGATATTAAAAGAAATGTAAAAGTAATTAAATTATAAAAGGATTGCTTGCCATATGGCGGGCAGTCTTTTATGATGGAAGAAAGAGGGAGGACGGAGAAATGAAGTTGAAAAATATTGTGATCGTGGTAAAAGATATAGAGAAATCCAAGCAATTTTATAAAGAACTGTTCGGTCTGGATGTCATTCTTGATCAAGAGGGGAATGTAATCCTGACAGAAGGACTTGTATTGCAGGAAGTCAAGGTGTGGGAGCAGACGATCGGGCAAGACGTTGTCTGGAAAAATCATGCTTCAGAACTTTACTTTGAAGAGACAGACCTTGATTTGTTTTTGGAAAAGCTTCAACAGTATGAGCAGAAAATTCAGTATGTTTATTTACTGGAAGAAGGAGAATGCAAGAGACGTGCAGTTAGGCTCTATGATCTTGATGGAAATATGATTGAAGTAGGAGAAGTATCTTGGCAGAGAGTGTAATAGGAGCGACAAAGAGTTTGTAAATATGCTATAATTGTGAATAATATGATGTATATGGTGCATAATGAGGAGGCGGAAAGATGTTATATATAGGTGTAGATTTAGGGACTTCAGCGGTAAAGCTGTTGTTGATGGATGAAGAAGGCGATATTAAAAAAATCGTTTCCAGAGAATATCCTTTGTACTTCCCACATCCGGGCTGGTCAGAGCAAAAGCCGGAGGATTGGTTCAAACAATCGATGGACGGAATCAAAGAGTTAACTGCCGAGTGTGACAAAGAGAAGGTGGCTGGGATTAGTTTCGGCGGGCAGATGCATGGTCTGGTAGCGCTTGGCGACAATGACGAAGTGATTCGTCCGGCTATTTTATGGAATGATGGAAGAACCGGTGAGGAGACGGATTATCTCAATCAGGTAATCGGGAAGGAAAAGCTATCGGAATATACCGCAAATATTGCATTTGCCGGATTTACAGCGCCGAAGATTCTATGGATGAAGAAGCATGAGCCGGAGAATTTTGCGAAAATTAAAAAGATCATGCTTCCGAAAGATTATCTTGCTTATAAGCTGTCCGGTTCATTTTGTACAGATGTATCTGATGCGTCGGGAATGCTTCTGATGGATGTGAAGAAACGCTGTTGGTCTAAGGAAATGCTTGACATTTGCGGCGTTACAGAAGAGATGCTTCCAAAATTATATGAGAGTTTCGAAGTGGTTGGAACCTTGAAGCATGAGATTGCGGAAGCGTTGGGATTATCTTCAGATGTGAAGGTCATTGCCGGAGCCGGAGATAATGCCGCGGCGGCAGTGGGAACAGGAACGGTAGGAGAAGGAATGTGCAACATTTCTCTTGGAACATCAGGAACTATTTTTATTTCCAGCAAAAAATTCGGTGTGGATGAGCATAATGCGCTTCATTCATTTGCTCATGCGGATGGATATTATCACTTGATGGGATGTATGTTGAGTGCTGCTTCCTGCAATAAATGGTGGAATGAAGAAATCTTGAAAACGAAAGATTTTGCGGCGGAACAAAGTGGAATTACAAAGCTTGGAGAAAATAATGTCTTTTATCTTCCGTATTTGATGGGAGAACGATCTCCGCATAATAATCCGGACGCAAGAGCAATGTTTATTGGAATGTCTATGGACACTACAAGGGAAGATATGACGCAGGCGGTATTGGAAGGAGTTGCGTTTGGACTGCGTGATTCTCTGGAAGTTGCAAGAAGTCTTGGTATTCAGATCGAACGGACAAAAATATGCGGTGGCGGGGCAAAAAGTCCGCTTTGGAAGAAGATTATTGCTAATGTGATGAACATGAAAGTGGATGTGATTGAAAGCGAGGAAGGTCCTGCCCTTGGAGGAGCAATGCTTGCAGCTGTCGGATGTGGCGAATATCCTGATGTGGAGACGATTGCAAGAAAAATAGTAAAAGTGATTGATACCGTGGAGCCGGAAGAAGAACTGGTTGCCAAGTATGAAGATAGGTATCAGAAATTCCGCAAGATTTATCCGACAGTGAAAGAGTTGTTTTAAGAGAATGAGACGAAAGAGTGGCGATGTGAGTTGCTGCTCTTTTAGTTTACAGGAAAGTGGTGTATGAACCGTTTGCAAGCGTATCATATTAAGTATATAATAAAAAGAAATATAAGACGGAAACGGAGGGCATAAAAATGGAGAGAGTAAATCGTTGGAAAACATACACCAATGAACAGTTGGAGGAAGTGGAAAAAATCAGCAGCCGCTATAAGAGCTGTCTGGATGCCGGAAAGACGGAGAGAGAAAGTGTCAGTCTTGCAGTCGATATGGCGAAAGCAGCCGGATATAGAGATCTTGCAGAGTGTGTGAAGGAAAATGTGGAATTAAAATGTGGAGATAAAGTATATGTCAATCAGATGGGAAAAGCGCTTGCTTTATTTCAAATCGGCGAGGAACCACTAGAGAAGGGCATGAATATTCTCGGTGCACATGTGGATTCTCCAAGATTGGATGTGAAACAGAATCCGCTGTATGAAGAGTCAGAGCTTGCATATCTTGATACACATTACTATGGCGGAATTAAGAAATATCAATGGGCGGCAATCCCGCTTGCACTTCATGGAACGGTGGCAAAAAAGGATGGTACGACTGTCAATATTACCATCGGAGAGAAAGAGGACGATCCGGTACTGGTGATTTCAGATCTTTTGATTCATTTGGCGGGAGAACAGATGGAGAAAAAAGCAAGTGTTGTTATTGAAGGAGAGGTTCTGGATGTATTGGTGGGCTCAAGACCACTGGTGGAAGAAGGAGAGGACGAAGAAGGCAAGAAGGAAAAAGAACTGGTGAAAGCAATGATTCTTCGTTATCTGAAAGAAAATTATGATCTGGAGGAGGAAGATTTCCTTTCGGCAGAATTAGAAGTGGTTCCGGCTGGGAAGGCGAGAGATTGCGGACTTGATAGGAGTATGATTCTTGCTTACGGACAGGATGACAGAATCTGTGCATTTACGTCTTTATTTGCCATGTTGGAAGTGAAAAATCCAAGACGCACAAGCTGTTGCCTTTTAGTGGACAAAGAGGAAATCGGAAGCGTGGGCGCAACGGGAATGCACTCCAAATTTTTCGAAAATGCAGTGGCAGAGATTATAGCGTTGACGGTTGGAGAATCTGATCTGAAAGTGAGACGTGCCCTCCAGAATTCTTATATGCTGTCTTCTGACGTGAGTGCAGCATATGATCCGATGTTTGCCGGTGTGTTTGAGAAGAAAAATGCGGCATTTTTCGGAAACGGTCTTTGCCTTAATAAATATACCGGAAGTCGTGGAAAAAGTGGTTCCAGTGATGCAAATGCTGAGTATATCGGGAAATTAAGAGGTGTCTTTGACGGGGCAGACGTAGCCTTCCAGACAGCGGAACTCGGTAAAGTAGATAAGGGCGGCGGCGGAACGATCGCCTATATTATGGCAAATTATGGAATGAATGTCATCGACAGTGGAATGGCAGTATTGTCTATGCATGCGCCTTGGGAAATTGCAAGTAAAGCGGATATTTACGAGGGCTATCGCGGATACAAAGCGTTTTTAGAGAAAATGGAGTAAGGGGAAGCGAAAAATTTTGAAAACACTTGACTGTAAACAAGGTTTATAGTTTATGATTTCCTTAACAAGGAAAGGCAGGTGTTAGATATGACGATACAAGAAGTAGAAAAGCTTGCGGGAATGACAAGAGCTAATATTCGATTTTATGAAAAAGAAGGATTGATCACACCGGAACGAAACGAAGCCAATAACTATAGGGCGTATAGTGACAGAGACGTAGAGGCGCTCCGTAAGATCAAACATCTGAGAATTCTTGGAATTTCGGTAAAGGATATTAAAAGAATCATTGAAAACGAATTGGAACTTCCGGAAGCAGCAGAATATAGATTAGAAGAGCTGAAAGAAGAAAAAAAGAATCTGGAAGAGATCGAGTGGATGTGCCGATATATCAGACAGCATAATGTTCAGTACGAGACGATGGACAGTGAAGTGTTTGAAGAGAAGATGGGGCGTCTCACGGAAGTATTCAAAGATGTGCTCCGTATGGACACGGAGAAAGAATATATTACAGTGCGTCAATTAAATCGGACCATAGGGCTGATTTTAATCTATGGATTTGTTTTAAGCGCTGTGTTAAGTTTCTTTTTTGGAAATATATTCCGAAACGGACATTTCACATGGCTTTTCGCGGCGTGGTGTATCATTTCTATTGCGACAGAGCTGGTCTTTCAATGTACATCAAAGCTTGGAATTCAATTTGTATTGTTCCAGATATTAGCACTCCTTCTGGCGCCTGCTGTCCACGCATTTATCGGAATGGGCGTCATGGGGCTTCAAGTGATAACGAAGGAACAGGTGGCGCTGGAGTTTCTGCTGATTGCAATCTTTTTACTTCTGATATTATTGATCAGTATGAAGAAGAGAGAGTTTTTGCGAAACTACAGAAATACAGCTGTGGCAGCGGTGATATATAGTGCGCTGGCAGCAGTTGGTCTGTATTTTTCTATAGGCAACAGGAAAGCATTTTTGATACTCACTGTAATCTTAATATTGGTAAATGTATTTACAGGATTCGGGTTGGTATCGGCAAATTTGAACAAAGAAAATTATACCCGCTTCTACGCAGTTACATCGGCAGCCAGTATGTTTAACATCGTGTCACTTCTTCTTAGCCAGCAGGGCAGAAATATGCAGGGTGGAAGATGGAAGGATGCAAATGCTGTAGCTGGAAGAAAAAGATAGTTTCTTTCCTCCTGCTTGTATGATAGAATATAAAAAGTGAGAGTTTATACAAGTAGGAGGAAATCAAATGGAAAATCAGAGAATTATTCAAGTTGAGGATAAAGTACCTTTTAAGCTACTGCTTCCTCTGAGTATTCAGCATATGTTCGCAATGTTTGGAGCGTCTGTGCTGGTACCGTTTATTTTTGGTATCAATCCGGCAATCGTGTTATTCATGAACGGAGTTGGTACCTTAATTTTTATCGCGGTGACGAAAGGACAGGCTCCGGCTTATCTTGGCTCCAGTTTCGCGTTTCTTGCTCCGGCGGGAATTGTCATTGCTGAAATGGGCTATGAATATGCACTTGGTGGTTTTGTTGCAGTAGGATTTTGTGGCTGTGTTCTTTCTTTTATTATTTATAAATGTGGGACAGACTGGATTGATATTGTTCTGCCCCCGGCGGCGATGGGTCCGGTTGTAGCTTTGATCGGACTGGAATTATCTGGTTCTGCGGCAAGTAATGCCGGACTTCTGGATGAAACTATAGATATGAAAAATGTGATTGTGTTTGCGGTAACGCTCGGTGTTGCTGTCTTTGGAAATATTTTATTCCGCGGATTTTTATCTGTCATTCCGATTTTGATTGCGGTTATTGCGGGATATATTGCGGCGCTTGCCTGTGGTATTCTTGATTTTTCACAGGTAGCAGAGGCAGCATGGTTCGCGGTTCCGAATTTCCAGACGCCGAAGTTCGATCTCGGAGCGATTATGATGATCTTGCCGGTTCTTTTAGTTATTACATCGGAACACATCGGGCATCAGGTTGTGACAAGTAAGATTGTAGGGCGTGATCTTCTCAAGAAGCCGGGACTCCACCGTTCATTATTCGGAGATAATTTTTCGACCATGTTATCCGGTTTGATCGGTTCTGTACCAACGACGACCTATGGCGAAAATATCGGAGTTATGGCTGTAACGAAGGTGTACAGTGTACGAGTGATCGGCGGAGCGGCAGTGCTGTCTATCATATGTTCCTTTGTAGGAAAACTGGCAATGTTGATCCAGACGATTCCGGGACCGGTAATTGGTGGAATCTCATTCCTTTTATATGGTATGATCGGCGCTTCCGGTATTCGTATTCTTGTAGATTCTCAAGTGGACTACGGACGATCCAGAAATCTGATGCTGACCTCAATTGTGTTTGTGACAGGTCTGTCCGGTATCAAAGTGAATTTTGGCAACATTCAGCTTACAGGAATGGTGCTTGCATGTGTAGTTGCCATGATTTTAAGTCTGATTTTCTACGTGCTGGATAAGCTGAAATTGACCAATGATCAAGAATAGTTTCTTTGAAATGAAAAACAGGAAGTGCAGGGACTTCCTGTTTTTCAATATTTAGTGATTGGAATAATGATAACGACAAGAAAGAATATAGACATTTTGTGTAGCTATCTTATAAATCAATCGATCCTTCGCCTTGATTTTGCGACTCCAAAATCCGGAGAGATCTCCGACTAATGGTTCTTTTGAGTGTTTTTCGGTCTTCCGTTTGCCAGTAAATATAATCATCTGAGACTTTATCCATATATTCTTTCATGTTTCCTCTTAGTTCTGGGTAATTTACTGCTAACATATCTTTCACCCCTCCCAAGACAAAACGTGCAATATTCTGTACTTATATTATAGTATGTGTAATTACGCTGTGTTAACAAAAGTTATTATTTCCAATGGAAAACGATCTATGATAAAAGAGCTGCCTTAGATGGAAAAAGTTGATTATTCAGTAACGTTCACAAAAAAATTAGAAGATACTCAGTTGTATTTGAAATTGCAGATGTTTATGACTTAGACTGGTGAGCATATGATAATTTTGCAGTTGGATGTGGTAATAATTATCTAAAAAATTCTAAAAATATCATAAAAAGATATATACTTTTTGCTTGAATTGTCGTATAATATTAAATATATTAAAATAATATAGAATTATATAAATAAAATCTGATAAGAAACTATAAATTCACTAATTCTTTATTTGAAATCTGATATTGGAGAAAGGCATACATATGCGTAAGAAAGTGTTTAGAATTTTATGTATTATTTTTTTAGTAGGGATTTTTATGTCTGTTTTTTATCCGTGGACGGTGCTGAATGGTGAAAGCTATACTATTATAGAGTTCTATAAACAGGCAGTTTTTGAGAAACAATTATATACTATGGCAGATATGGGAGGTAACGTTTATCTTCTTTTGATATTCTTGATTTTTCCTATGGTGGTAGGGCTACTTGCTGGAGTCAAAGCAGTACTGCTGATATTTAGAAAAAACTATTTTTCGCTGGGTAAAATTATTAATATATCAGAGTTGATAAACGTTGCCGCTTTTTTTGCATTTCAAGAATATGAATTGTTAGTAGCTCCTTTTTTTCAAGCGATTTTTGTATTTCTTGAATTTATGGTGGAAAGCTATTTATCGGATGTTGACCGTTTTACTAATGAATGGGAAATTAATAAGATTAAAAACAGGACGGAAAAAGAAGAGAGGAAACAGAGACTTGCATTTCCCGGGAATTATGATAAAAGGCTTCGAAAAATTATTCGAAAAGATGCATTACACCCTTCGAAGGCGGTTATTTTAGTATGCGTTGGTAATGGTCTTCTTCTTGGATCAGCATTTGCTTTATTTGCAGTAAAAGAACAATTTCAGAAAAACTATAGCGCAAGATCTGTTCTTCCTACGGAGGGTCTAAATGGAATTTTAACCAATGCACTTCTGGTTATTATTATTTTTTATATTTTTTTTGCAATAGCAGCATTTTTTAATTATGTTCATAATCACCAAGAAAGAAGAAATTTGTTCTGGACTTTGGGAAGTAGAGAAAGACTTAGTAGTATTGCATGGAAAATGGAATACGAGTTTATGATTGTATTGTCAATGATTCCAGGCTATATCCTTGGTATGGGAATTTACTATCTACTAAGGGAAATGTTGGAAAAGGAAATTGGTGTATTGATAGATGGAAAAATTCAATTTCAGATTTTCTTTCTATCGGGAGTATTATATCTGTGTTTATCAGGGATAATTATTTGGCTTTCGTCAATTTTGTTACGGAGGGAATTGCGGGGAGAAAAAAGAAATATTAGGAATCTTTTGACTCCTGCGAAAAGTGTTGTTGTAATTACGGTTATACTATCGTTAGGATATCTGATTTTTTCTATCGGAAGGTATATGCAGAGGAGAAATGGAGAAAGTTTAAATATCTTTGTGTACGGTATTACATTAGGTGGTATGTGTGTGTTATGTTCCATTCGCCTTTTTGAGAGCTTGAATAGAAGATGGAAAACAAAAAACTTTCAAGTACTTTTAGATAAAATTCCTATACAAAGCGGTTTTTTTAAAGAAGCAGGTCTTCAATCTGTGATTTTTGCTTTCCATTTTATTTTCTTAGGATTTTTGTCTGTAACAATGGCCGGAAAACTTTCGGCACCTTCACCAGATACACTATTTCCACATGAGTATGTTTGCATGGCATATCCAGAAGACAAAGAATTATTCACAGAATTAAGAGAGAAAAAACTAGCAGATGTAAAGTCATATCCGATGATCAGGGTTACATCCGTACAGGGAAATCCTACGGATTGGATTGATGTTGCTAATAATTATTATCATAAAATTATCTGGCCTCAGGGACAGCATATAGGAATTTCCCAAAGTACTTATGAAAGATTATGTAGAGATGAAAAAAAGAATATATCGAACTTCACATTGTCTGAAGATGAAATTTATGTAGTTTATCAAGAAGATTGTTCCGTAAAGGCGCATCCTTTAGAATGGTATATGAATAGAAGGACGCCTTTCATCAAAGAAGGGCAGCCGCTTCGTTGGTATAATCCCTTTGTTAGAGAAAATTATTATCCGCCAAGAAAAGTGATTGGTCAGGAGAGAAAAGTTTTAACGGGAGTATTTGAAAGAGGAGTTCAGGAACATATTGTTGTGTTTTCAGATGATTACTTTAATCAACTGGATGATGTGGAGGGACCATCTGTTTTGTACTTTGTTGATTGCCCGGAGAAAAATAAAAAAGAAGTAGAGAAAGAACTTTCTGTTTTTGCAGCTAGACATATAGAAGATTCCTCATGGGATCGTTTAATTCAACCATATTACAGCAAAACCGAGAAGATTACAGATATGGAAGCGGAGAGAAAATTAGAACAAATATCAACTTCGATAGAAATGTTATTATCAGTTTTTTGTGTATTTATTTTCAGTTTTATAAAAATAGAATATGAACGGGAAGAGAAACAAAAGAGATTTCAAACATTATTTTTTCTTGGGATACATAAAAAACAAATCAAACATAGTTTGTGGAGAGAAATTTGTCGATTTATATCGATTCCATTGATCTTTGCATATATTCTTGCAACTATAGTGGTAACTTTTGTATGGAAAATGCGATTTGTATCGGGAGTAGAAAGCAGAAAACTCTGGGAGACTCTTATTATTATATGGATAGTATATCTTTTGTTGCAGATATTGTTAACTTTCATATTGTATCGGTATCAATTGAATAAATTGAATCTGAAAAATGGTGTGAGGGGGAGAGGAAGATGAAAATTGAATTGAAAGACATTAAAAAATCATATCAAATTCCCGGACAAGATGAATTTAAAGTATTGAAAGGAATTGATTTTTTAATTTCGCAGGGAGAATATATTTCAATTATCGGACGTTCTGGTTGTGGAAAAACTACCTTGTTAAAAATAATAGGCTTATTAGACGTACCAACGGAAGGAGATGTGATTGTTGATGGCATAAAAGAAAAAGAATTGTGGAACGATGAATTGGCAGATCTTCGTAGAAGAAAGATTGGATTTATATTTCAAGACTATTTTCTTTTAGAACATCTTACGGTACTTGATAATATGATTTTGCCAGCTCTTTTGGATAAGGCAGATGAGAAACAGTCGTTAGAGCGTGCGGAAGAATTAGCAAACTATTTACAAATTGACAATAGGCTACTGCTGAAATACCCTAAAGAGCTTTCTGGTGGCGAGAAGCAAAGGGTAGCGATTGCAAGAGCTATGTTTAATGATCCGGATATTCTTGTGGCGGATGAGCCATCAGGGAATTTGGATGAACAGTCTAAGAAAAATATAGAAAAAATATTTAAAGACCTACATGAAAATATGAATAAGTCAATTCTTTTAGTGACGCATGATTTGGAATTTGCCAAGTGGAGTGGAAAGTGCTATCGGTTACAAAATGGGATATTGGTTAAAGGATAAACAAGGAGAGAAGAATATGATAGAAAAGCCATTTATTCATTTGTTTAAAACTACAAAAGGTCGATATTGTTATGATGTTAATAAAGATGAAATTATACAATTGCCAGATATTGTTTATGCGTATTTAGCTGGGGAAGCTGAAAAAACAGATTATGTAAAAACTTATATGGAACGGTTGTATGAAAGAGGCTATTTAAAGTCGAAACGAGTTATGACAACTAAACATCCTGCAACCGATTACTTACCATACTATTATAACACAAAATTAAATTTCTTAATCTTACAAGTAACGCAAAATTGTAATTTGAGGTGTGAATATTGTGTTTATTCTGGAAACTATCGAACACGGTCTCACGACAATAAAGAAGTTTATTAAAAAAAGCAGATGTATATTTGTTGGATGAACCAGATGCCTCTCTAGATGTATTAGCAGAAAAAAGTATGTTAAAATTATATAAAGATTTATCGCAAAATAAGTTAACAGTATTTGTCACGCATAAAGTTGAACAAGTGAAAGACCTAACAAATGATATTATTGTTCTCAACAAAGGAGAAATTGTAGAACGTGGAAATCATTGTGATTTGTTAAAGAAGAAAGGATTATATAGTGATTTATATTATAAAATAGATAGAGAACAATAGTATAAATAATTTGCTTTGGTAAATTAGAATTGAAAAATTTTTTGCAAATTAAGATATAGAGGGTTCTTCTATGATAAAATAAATATCAATGCAAGGGAATCTTTTATGACACTAAGAAGAAATGTCTCCGGAGTGTAAAGCTCTTATTGGAAGTTTATTGCAACGTTGCTAATTGCAAGATATTTGAAAGATACTCTTTAAGAAGGTATGTAGGGGCTCGAATTGGATGCCTCGCTATCACGTTGTTTGTATTGTTTGTTGAGGTTTCTGATATATATGTCGAGTCTATGGATAACATGAAACGCATTTACAACAGGGACTGCATTCAAGAATCGAGAAATAGTGAAATAGTATTGAAAAATATTGACAAAACTTGTATTGTATGGTAATCTAACTAAAGTTGCCGAAGACAGCAGGTGCGTGAGCGTAAGTTGAGAAACGCCTGCCGAGGAAAGTTAGATTCTGTTATGAGTGAATTTACAGCGCCTTTGTGTCTTTGGATGCAAAGGCGTTTTTTTGGCAGCATACCTAAAATAATATAAGGAGGTGCACCATTCGTGGCAAAAGTTGAATTAAAACAACCTATCGTACAGGCTATTGCAGAAGATGTCAAAGATGCAGCAAGTGTTGTATTAGTTGACTACCGCGGACTTACTGTTGCAGAAGACACAGCTCTTCGTAAAGAGTTAAGAGACGCAGGGATCATCTACAAAGTTTGTAAAAACACAATGATGAAGAGAGCTTTTGAAGGAACTGATTTCGCACAGCTGGATGAGCATTTGGAAGGACCAAGCGCCCTTGCGATCTCTAAAGACGACGCTACAGCTCCTGCAAGAATTTTATGCAAATTCGCTAAAAATGCGAAAGCTCTTGAATTAAAAGCAGGTGTGATTGAAGGTACAGTATATGATGTAGATGGTCTTACAGAGTTATCCAAGATCCCATCAAGAGAAGAGTTACTGTCCAAGTTACTTGGAAGCTTACAGTCACCAATTACAAATCTTGCTCGTGTTCTTAATCAGATCGCAGAGCAGGGCGGCGCTGAGAACTGTGAAGCTGCTCCGGCAGAAGAAGCAGTAGAAGAGGCTCCGGCAGAAGAAGCTCCAGCAACAGAGGAGTAAGATTAAAAAATAAAAATTATTAAATGGAGGATAATAAAATGGCAAAATTAACAACAGCTGAATTTATTGATGCAATCAAAGAGTTATCAGTATTAGAATTAAATGATTTAGTAAAAGCTTGTGAAGAAGAGTTCGGTGTTTCTGCAGCAGCAGGAGTAGTAGTTGCAGCAGCAGGCGGAGAAGCAGCAGGCGGAGAAGCAGAGAAAGATGAGTTCGATGTAGAATTAGTAGCTGCTGGAGCATCTAAGGTTAAAGTTATCAAAGTTGTTCGTGAGATCACAGGACTTGGACTGAAAGAAGCTAAAGAAGTAGTTGACGGAGCTCCAAAGGTAATCAAAGAAGGCGCTTCTAAAGCAGAGGCTGAGGAAATCAAAGCTAAACTTGAGGCAGAGGGTGCTGAAGTTAACCTTAAATAATTGTATTATATTAGGTGAAAAAAAACACTGTGTGAGCAATTCACACAGTGTTTTTTTATGGTATAGAAACTCTGTTTCTATACCATAAAAAAGCCTCCGGCAGGATACGCACTGCGGCGTGAGATGTAGATGTCGCATATGCGACCGCCACGGGCGCGAGAATCATCACATAAATAGCTGCAAAATGATCTGAATGATCCAGAACAGAACGTAGAGGATCATACCTGCGTTTAAGAAAATGACAGAAAACCGTTTCTCTTTTGGAATAAAGAGCTCGGCTGGAATCAGTCGGAAACGCTTCCAATTTGTTACAAGAAGAACGATACCTGAGATTACAAGTCCGAACACAACAATCAAGTAGGGAATGACGATAGCCAGTGGAAGCAGCATCCCCAGAAGAAAGTGAAAACCGTTCATGGCAGAAGAACCGCCCTCCAGGGTAGAGATTGCGTCAAGGAAAAACAGGCTTCCGATGGAACCCATAAAATTCAGAGCCATGTGAAGGTAGATGGTATAACGAAGACGTCCTGTTTTGACATAGATAAATGCCCAGAATGCGCCAACGAGGAAAGTGTATACAAACTGATTCAGATTGCCGTGGAACAGTCCGAACATCAGCCCGGACAGGAAAATAGCAGTTCCCTCCCCATAGCGGATGGTCCGGTCGACCAGAAGCTTGCGGAAAATCCATTCTTCCAGGGCTGGGGCAAGTAATACCATAACGAAGAAGGCGGTCAGAGGGTTAAGTTCGGAAACAAGATCTGCAATAGCATCGTCTACCGGAGAACCCTTGATAATGCCTATAATATTTGTGAAAAACTGCCCGGCAAGATTACTCAGATACATGAGAGCGTAAGAAATCGCGAAAGCCCCCAGAAGCTGAGTAGGTTTCATGTTATGCTTTTTCATCTGCACACCGGGTACCTGTCGGATCAACAGACTGGTCAGCGGAAAGGCTATGGCATAAGTCGGGAGCATAGAGACAAGCAGCGAAAGATTCGGATTGTCAAGAAGGGACGGAGCAAAAGCAAGTACCAACATGGAGACAGCAACCTGTACACCGATAATGATAAGCGCTCCAAAAAAATACATAAGTCCCAATGATGAAAAGTGTTTTTTATAAGTTTTCAGTAGTTCATAGTTCATAGTTGTCTCCCCTTTATCCGGGAATCAATATCCCCTTTATCAGACAGTTTATATGATGAAAATATCTAAATCTTAATATAAATATTATCATATGTGAAGTCCAAATATGCAAGAAAAAAATAATGAAGAAAGTGTGAAGACCTTCTGAAAAAGAAAGGTTAAAAATGTAAAAGATTTTACATAGATTTAACACAACTCTGACAGAGAATTTTACATAGAGTATGTATATTGAAATGGTAAAATCGAAAGTTTGTATGTGAGGAGAAAGTGATGAACGAGAAAATACAGATTGCATTTGGCTTACTTGGAGGACTGGCTATTTTTATTTACGGAATGAACATGATGAGTGAATGTCTTCAGAAGGCTGCCGGTGAGAAGATGAGAAGTATACTTGCGCTTCTTACGAAGAATCCGGTGATGGGAGTGCTGGCAGGCGCTCTTACGACAGCAGTGCTTCAGAGCAGCAGTGCAACGACAGTAATGGCAATCGGATTTGTAAGCGCCGGTTTTATGAACCTTCCGCAGGCAATATCTATTATTATCGGCGCTAATATCGGTACAACAATGACAGCGCAGATCATAGCATTTAAGCTCAGTGACTATATTTATGCAATTATCTTTGCAGGATTTATTATTTCATTTCTTGTGAAGTCGGAAAAAGTGAAAAATATCGGGCAGACGATTTTTGCGTTTGGTTTATTATTCCTTGGAATAGAGACCATGGGAGGTGTGATGAAACCGTTGGCAGACAGTCCTGTTTTTACGGAGATGATCGCCAGGGTATCAGATGTTCCGATTCTGGGTGTAGCTGTTGGTACATTGATGACACTTGTGGTGCAGAGCAGTAGTGCGACGGTTGCGGTATTACAGAATTTTGCATCACAGGCAGGCCCGGACGGGATGACGAGTGTGATCGGTCTCGCCGGTGCGATTCCTATTTTGTTTGGAGATAATATCGGAACGACAATCACGGCGGTTCTGGCAAGCATCGGACAGACGAAGGATGCAAAGAGAACGGCGGTAGCACACTGTGTGTTTAATATCTCAGGTACGTTTTTGTTTATCTGGTTTGTAGGTCCGTTTGCACAATTTATTCAGATGATTTCGCCGAAAGGACCGGAGATTGAAGTGATATCAAGACAGATTGCAAATGCACATACGGTATTTAACTGTGTCATGACATTGATCTGGGTGCCGCTTATCTGGCTCATGGTGAAAATTGTCATGCGTATTATTCCCGACGGACGAAAAGAACAGTACAGTTTGTCGGAGCCTTTGTATCTTGATGAGAAGCTGATCGGACAGCCTACGGCAGCCTTACAACTGGTGGCAAAAGAAGTGCTTCACTGCAGCGAGATTGTAAGGGATATGATCAGACAGACGAGAGAAGCGCTGAAAAATGAAGAAAAGAAAGAGATTGAGGATGTGCATTGCAAATTAGACGCAGTAAAGAGTCTTCATGCACGAATCACACAATATTTGACGGATCTGTTCGCCTCCGGATCATTAAATGAGGAACAGGCATCCCAGAGTGCCGGAATCATGTATGTGCTCAGTGACGTTGACCGTATGGGGATTCTGTGCGGTGAAGTTGCCGGAGGAATCAAAGAAAAGATGGAGAAAAAGTATAAGTATTCGAAAGAGGCAATGAAGGATCTCGGGAAAAGTCTTGAACTGATTGAAACGATGTACAGTGAAGTCCTGGAAGCAATTGTGAGTGGAAAGTTAGAGCATGCGAAAGAGCTCGTTAAGAAACGAGAGAAGATCATGGAGCTTGATATTAGTATGAGAAAAGCACATATGAGTCGGGTAAGTAAGGGAAAATGCGATGCAAGTCTTACCGCACCGTTTAACAGTATCCTGTACAGCATTGACCGTATGGGTAACAGCTGTGTAAATATTGCGGATACTGTTCAAGGGCAGCTAGAGCTTAATTCTTTTCAAGCATAAATTTATTGATGACATGTAATACGCCGTCTTCATCGTTGGATTTTGTAATATAGTCCGCGCGTTCAAGGACCATAGACTGGGCATTTGCCATAGCAACACCGAGTCCTGCAGTCTCGATCATGGTGAGATCATTGTAACCGTCGCCGCAGCAGATCATCTGCTCGGCGGAAAGTCCGATACTGGTGAGGAGCTTAAGAAGAGAATGTGCCTTGTCGATACGAGGGGGCATGATCTCAAGGAAGAACGGGTCTGAACAGTAAATATATAGATAGGAGCGGAAGTATTCTTCTGCTTCTTTTTTAATTCGCTGAATGGTCTCCGGTTCTCCGGTGATCAATAGCTTATTGGAAGGCTCCGTGATTTCTTCCGGGAAATCTTTTGCCTGAATGATTTGCATATGATTAATGCGGGATTCTAATTCTGTATATTGGTTCGGTCTGATCCCGGATAAGATGCTATCTTCTGTGTAGGCGAGAATATCTACGCCGGCGTATTTCTTTGCGATGTGAAACAGGGGAAGAGCAACATCGTCAGGGATAGTTTTGTTGTAAATCACCTGCCCTGTCCGGCAGTCGGTAATTCGTCCGCCGTTGAAGGATAGAATGTAGCTTCCGTAGTCCTTAAGATGAAGCTTCTCGGCAAGAGGAACAACACCTCTGGTCGGCCGTCCGCTGGCAAGAACTACTTTTTTTCCCTGTTCCTGTATTTGTATCAGAGCCTTGATGGTGGGCTCTGATACTTCTTTTTTTGAATTGGTAAGTGTACCATCCAGATCTAATGCAAGAAGCTGATAATCCATAATCTACTCCTTTTATAAATGTTGTAATGCTTCTACGATTTCTTCCAGATGCATTCCATGGGAGGCTTTCACTAAGACGTTATCTCCGTCTTTTAAGAATTCACTTGCTGCGGCAAGGAAGTCTGCCTTTGTCTCGAACCATAAGACTTCTTTGACACCGCTGTCAGAAGCTCCGGCGGCAATCTCTTTACCCAGTGTACCGATTGCACATACAAGATCAATTCCTTTTTTGGAAGCGTAAGCGCCGGTTTCATAGTGCATGCGGGCAGCATCCTCACCCAGTTCGCCCATATCGCCAAGTACAGCGACTTTCCTGCCGATGGCGAGATCGAGGACATCCATAGATGCTTTCATAGAGACTGGGTTTGCATTATAGCAGTCATCTAAGATCACGAGTTTATCTGTGGAGATGATAGCGCCTCTTCCCGGAATGGATGGAAGATGTTCGATTCCGGCTTTGATCTCCTCGGCAGTTAAGTCAAGATTATATCCAACGGCTGCTCCGGAAAGGGCATTTGATACCATGTGTGCTCCGGGCAGCGGGACAGTGCAGTCAAAGCATTCTCCGGACGGAAGATGAATGGTACAGGATGTGCCTTTCAGTCCGAGGGAGGTAATGTTGTCTGCGTAGAATTCATTATTTTTGCCAATGCCGAAGAATTGCGGAGTAACCCCTTTGATCGGACCGCAGCTGCTTAAGATATCGTCATCACCATTTAGAATAATGGTTCCGCCGTTTTTCATGTCCTGGATCATTTGGGATTTTTCCTGGAAGATACCTTCTCTTGTCTTGAAAAATTCCAGATGTGCCATACCGATATTCGTAATGACACAGATATCAGGACTTGCAACAGAGGATAACCGTCTCATTTCTCCGAAGTGGTTGACACCCATTTCCAAAATGGCAACTTCATGTGTCTCATTCATTTCGAAGATGGTAATAGGAAGCCCCCATTCGTTATTGAAGTTACCGAGTGTCTTGTGTACATTGTATTTCTGAGATAAAACAGAAGCAATCATTTCTTTGGTGCTTGTTTTTCCAACGCTTCCTGTAATTCCGACTACTTTTATATCGAAGGAATCGCGGTACAATTTAGCAATGTCAAGAAGCGCCTGACCGGTAGATTCTACAAGAATATACGGGAAGTCTGTTTCGCCCAGATCTTCGTGGGACACAACGCACAGAGCCCCTTTTTCAATGGTGTCAGGTATAAATTTGTGAGCATTCACATTCGCACCGTCGATTGCTACAAATAAATAATCTTTTTCAACTTTTCTGCTGTCGATCACAACGCCGGCAACTTCTTTCTTGAAGCTGGCTTCATCGCCGTGATAAGTACCATGGCATGCGGTGGTTATATTTTCTAATGTAAGATTTTTCATCGGTAAAGCTCCTCCTATTGATAACGTGCCTTCTTAGATTCTTCTATGATTCGTTCGCACAGGTCGCCGTAGTCTAATCCATATGCTTTGGCAGCCTTTGGATACAGACTGGCAGAGGTCATGCCCGGAAGAGCGTTGACCTCAAAACAGTAGATCTCACCGTCGGACTCATCGACAATAAAATCTGCGCGGGCATATACATCCATGCGGAGCGCCTCAAAAGCGGCTTCTCCTGCTCTTTTCATTTTTTCCTGAAGTTCTTCACTTATTGATACCGGAGGGCAGATTTCCTGAGCGCCGCCGGCCTGATATTTATTTGCATAATCAAAGAGTCCGTCTTTAGGAACGATCTCCACTAACGGGAGTGCCTTGCCGGCAAGGATTCCGCAGGCAAATTCCTGCCCTTTGATATAAGGCTCCACAACAACTTCTTCCTCGTGGTTTATGTCAAAGGATTGATGAACGGCTTCTTTGTATTCCTCTTCTGTATGTACGATAAATACACCGATACTGGAACCGCCGGAACACGGCTTCAGTACGAGAGGCAGGTAGTATCCGAGCTCAGAAAGAGGGGTATCTTTTGTCTTTGGTGTCAAAGAAGTTCCTCGTGGAGTCGGAACACCGCTCATTTTGAAGATTTGTTTTGAAACAAGTTTATTCATCGATAATGTGCAGCTAAGGGCGTTCGGACCGGTGTAATGAATATCGAGGACGTCAAACATTGCCTGCAGTTTTCCATCTTCTCCGATAGAACCGTGGAGGCCCATAAATGTGATGTCTGCCATTTTACAAAGTTCGAGGACATTTGGTCCGATGAGGCAGTCAGACTGATCAGGACGCTGTTTTTTCAAAGCTTCAAGATCAGGAACGGTTGTCTTAATACCTTCTGCGATTTCCAGTCCGCCGCCGGGGAGATCAAAAACTTCGTCGAGTTTGTCAGTGTCATATGGAAGTCCAAAAAAGACATCCAGCAGAAAGGCCTGATGTCCTTTTTCTCTTAAAGTTTTACAGATTCCGGCGCCGGATGTCAGAGAGACATCACGTTCAGGACTCAGTCCTCCGGCCAATACAATAATTTTCATGCTTGCTAATTCTCCTTCATAATTATTCTGTTATACTCATTCGATCGAGAAGTGATTTTTTAACATCATAAAGCTTGTGTGAGAGGTCCACATGTACCTGATGTGGATAGAAAAGACGTTTTGTCTCATCCCACAAGGTTTCTTTCTCTTCCCTGCAATACGAAGCAATCTCCATAACAGACGGAGAGTTGTAGATGCATTCTCCTTTGCGGAAAACAGGTACAAGAAGCTCTCGCATTGTGTAAGAGCCACCTTCAAGACGTGTCTTTTTCCATGTGGCAATCGGATCAAAGAGCAATAAGTCTTCAGAAGTATCATATGTTTCATCGGCGAAGCAAATGAGATCTGCTTTTAATTTCCCGGTTTTTTTATCATAGATACGATAGATGGTCTTATTTCCCGGATTCGTAATCTTCTCTGTATTTTCAGACAGTTTGATCTTCGGGATGAAATTACCATCGGCATCCTGTATCGCTGCAAGCTTATAAACGCCTCCGAAGGATGGACAGTCTTTGGACGTGATCAGGTTTGTTCCGACGCCCCAGGAGGTGATAGCTGCCTTCTGCATCTTAAGATCATGGAGCAGATATTCATCCAGATCGTTGGATGCACAGATAGACGCATCTTCAAAGCCGGCGGCATCCAGCATTTTTCTTGCTTCTTTGGAGAGATATGCAAGGTCACCGCTGTCCAGACGAATGCCGTATTTCTTCAGAGGTTTTCCGGATTCTTTAAATTCGCGGAAAACCCGGATCGCATTCGGGACACCGGATTTCAGTGTGTCATAGGTATCCACCAGTAACGTACAGTTGTCAGGATACATACTGGCATACGTCTTAAATGCGGTGTATTCATCTTTGAAGCTCATAATCCAGCTGTGTGCGTGAGTCCCCATGACCGGAACGTCAAAGAGCTGTCCGGCAAGAACGTTGGAGGTTCCGACGCATCCGCCGATCATAGCGGCTCTTGCTCCATAGAGACCGGCATCCGGTCCTTGTGCACGTCTTAATCCGAATTCCATGATCCCGTCTCCGTTTGCAGCAAAAACAATACGGGAAGTCTTGGTTGCGATCAAAGACTGGTGATTGATAATATTCAAAATTGCAGTTTCAACAAGCTGTGCTTCCATGATCGGAGCAATGACTTTCAGCAGAGGTTCTTTTGGAAATACGACCGTTCCTTCCGGAATGGCGTAAATGTCTCCGCTGAAGTGAAAACCGCTCAAATATTGAAGAAAATCTTCACTGAAGATTTTAAGGCTTCGCAAATAGTCTACGTCTTCATAAGTGAAATTCAGGTTTTTGATATAGTCAATTACCTGTGCAAGTCCCGCGCATACAGAATAACCATTGTTGCAAGGGTTCTGGCGGAAAAATACATCAAAGATAACGACCTCGTTCTGGCTTTCCTCATAATAACCCTGCATCATGGTCAGTTCATACAAGTCTGTCAATAAAGTTAGATCTTGTCTGTTCATTTTATTATTTATCTCCTTTTATATTCACTTCTATCTTACGTCGTATCATAATCAAAGTCCGTTCTATTATAGCACCTGAGAGCATAAAAGTAAAAGAGAATGTCTATACAAGTGCCTGATTTCGGTTGATTGTGTCCTGAATGATCTGCTGACAGTGCGCAGAAAGTCGTTTTTTCGTTTCCTTGTCCAGCTCATTCGGATAGATTGGTTTCCCGTATTCGATGATGACATGTGTTTTTCGAATGCGTGGAAATTGTTTTTCAAAAATGGAAATCGTATTATTCATGCTGACCGGAATGATCGGGCATCCGGTTTTTTCTGCAATTTTGAAGGAACCGGCGTGGAAAGGAAGAAGGCTTAACTCTTCCCCGGTGTTGCGGGTACCTTCCGGGAAAATGCAGATGGAAATTCCGCGTTTTACATAATCGATTGCCTGAAGAATTGTTTTCAGTCCTTCTTTTGGGTTTTCGCGGTCAAGGAAGAGACAGTACAGTCTTTTCATCCAGGTGCGAAGAAGCGGGTAACTCAACATTTCCTTCTTGGCAATATATCCGGTCAAACGTTTACAGCGGGAATAGGTCAGAAGAATATCAAAATAACTGCGGTGATTCCCGATAAACAGGACAGCCTCATCCGGAATGTTTTCTTCTCCGATGACAGTGATCTTTGTGCCTGCAATCTTAAGCATCAGGCGAAATGCCTTCTGTACCATGCGAAGACATTGATAATCTTCCGCCTGTTTATTGAATTTCCCGATCAGCCATTCGATGCCAAGTACCGGGATACCGAGGATCAGATATAGGAATAAAATGATCACGATGATTATAAATCTTATCATTTGAACAATCTCTCTTTCTTTTTATTGGTAATATCTGCCATATAAAATGGACAGTTCTTTTAATTCTTTTGCCAGAGCATCGGTTAGGGCACCGCTTTTAAATCTCCAGTTCCAGTTGTCGGAAGCTTTTCCGGGGAAATTCATGCGGGCATCGCTTCCAAGGTTCAAAACATCCTGAAGCGGGAAGATGGAATAGGACGCGATGCTTGCCATGCAGGTTCTGATAAGTCCGAAGCTTAAGTTTTCAGGTTCCTTCGTGCATGTATAAGCAAGTACCTTGTTTCGACATTCCTCTCTTAAGGAAGAAAACCATCCGCGGGTTGTATCGTTGTCATGAGTTCCGGTGTAGCAGATGCAATTCGGAGACTTAAATCTGTGAGGAAGGAAATCGCCCTCACCGGTCGAGTCAAAGGCAAACTGCAATACTTTCATACCGGGGAAATGAAAGTGCTCGCGCAAGGCATTGGCTTCGTCGGTAATAACGCCCAGATCCTCGGCAATGATCGGAAGATCTTCTCCCAGCGCCTGTTTGACTGCGGTGAAAAGTTCCATTCCGGGAGCCTTGACCCAGTGCCCGTTGACGGCAGTTTCTTCTCCGTAAAGAACCGACCAGTAGGCTTCGAAGCCACGGAAATGATCAATGCGCAGCGTGTCCAGGATTTTCAGCTGATTCTGGATACGTTTGATCCACCAGGAGAATCCGTCTGCCTGATGAACCTCCCAGTTGTAGAGTGGGTTGCCCCAAAGCTGTCCGGTGGCAGAAAAATAATCCGGGGGTACGCCTGCGACAGCCAGCGGATATCCGGTAGTATCAAGCTGGAATAAATGTTTGTTCGCCCATACGTCTGCACTGTCCATGGATACAAAGAGGGGAATATCGCCAATGATTCGAATGCCGCGCTCATTGGCGTATGTCTTCAAGTCTTTCCATTCTGTAAAGAATAAAAACTGAAGAAATTGATAATACCCGATCTCTTTTGCATAAGTCTGCATTAACCGGGTTTTGAATTCTTCCGACGGAGAGCGGAACTGTTCCGGCCAGTCAAGCCAGATACGTCCGTCGTTTACATCCTTTACCGACATATAAAGGGCATAATCATCAAGCCAGAAGGCTTCCTCTTCACAGAATTTCTGGAAATCCTGAAAGAGTGCGTCTGATGGCTGTGTCAGAAATTGTTCATAGGCGGACTTTAAAAGGCTGTATTTCCATGGGATGACCGCGCTGTAGTCTACATGTTCAAGATCGCCGGATGGTGCGCCGGCGAGAAGTTCGTCTGTAATAAGTCCAAGCTCTTTTAAATGGTCGGGGCTTATAAGAAGCGGCTGACCGGCAAAGGCGGAGAAACTTTGATAAGGAGAATCTCCAAAGCCTGTATGGGTTAAAGGCAGAAGCTGCCACAGATGTTGTCCGGAATCTACAAGAAAATCGATAAACCGGCGCGCCTCCGGTCCGAGATCTCCGATCCCATAAGGGGATGGAAGAGAAGTCGGATGGAGGAGAATACCGGACATTCGTAATAACTGGTGCATAATTACTGTCTCCTTCATTGCTTTTGTGACCAGTATACAACATTTTTGTAATTTTTCCTAGCACTGCTGTGTATGATGTTAAAGAGAATTACGTGTGGTGTATTCATGAAGAAACTATTTTTGTACATACTTCTGCCGGCAGTGGTCTGCTCATTTAGCGCATGTTCTATAGAGAAAATGGAGGATGAAAAGAAAAGAGATCTTGCATACACAGTCATAGAACAGGATGAAATGCCGCAGGAATTGAAAGAACAGATTGAAAAAGAAGAAAAAAATGTCTTTGGAATCACCTATGCAGATCAAGGCATCCTGTATGCTGCAAGGGGATTTGGCGAGAAGAAAACCGACGGCTATCACGCGGAGGTTACAGCATGCTATGAAACAGAAGATACGATTTATGTGATAACAGAGCTAAGAGGACCGCAAAAAGGAGAAGACATCAAAAAAGAAAAAACCTGTCCCTATGTAGTGATAAAAATGGATTACGAGGAAAAGCAAGTCATGTTTTTGTAGGAGTAGAAGTAAAAGGAGGCTGTATCATATGGAATATGAAAAAAAAGAAATGCTTATTTATCAGCAGGGCAAAACGATCACAGATCAATTTTATCTGGATGATGATTATAATGTGCCGGATGCCAGAAGTGATGTCGGGAAAGTCATATTAAGTGAAGGAAAGCTGAAGGTTGAAGAGCTGAAAGAAGTGGAGAATTATATCAGAGCCGCAGGAACGCTGGCTTTTCGTATTCTCTATGAGAGTGACGATATAGAGCAGAAATTGTGTGTTCTGGAAGGAAGGATTCCGTTTGAAGAGATGATCTATGTAGAGGAACCGCTGGCGGGAGCTCCTTTTTTAAAATCGTCGAATGCAGAACTTACCGTGACGGTTATTAATTCCCGCAAGCTGAGTCTCAAAGTGTTGGCGGAGCTTCTTGTAAGTTCGGAAGGGAAAAAAGAGACAGAGCTTACCATGGATGTGGAAAACAGCGAGAAATTATATAAGAAAAAAGAAACCACGCAGCTTCTTGGATTATTCTCCGGAGGGAGAGATATCTATCGCATCAAAGAAGAAGTGACGCTTGAGGGGACAAAGGAAAATATCGGTACACTGTTGTGGACAGAACTTTCCAGCCGGAAATTAGATACAAGAATCGGAACCGATGAGATTGAACTGAGAGGGGAACTGCTGCTTTTTTGTCTGTACGAGTCGGTGGATGGAAAAACAGAATGGATGGAACAGACCATCCCTTATGAAGGTCGGTTAGAGTGCAGTGGAGCGCAGGAGCAGATGTATCATCAGATTTATCCGGAATTGACGGATATCAATATAGAAGCACGGATGGATGAAGATGGAGAAATGCGCTGTCTCGGTGTAGAGGCGGCGTTGGAGGCAAGAATGGTTATTTATACGGAAGAACAGGTGGAGATTCTTCAAGATGTTTATGCACTGACGCAGGTGTGCCGTCCTAAGTTTAAGGAGCAGGTCATGGAACAGCTTCTTATGCAGAATCATTCAAAATGTAAAGTGAGAGAGCAGTTATCACTTCCGGAGCTTCAGGACAATATCCTGCAGATCTGTCACAGCGGCGGAAGAATCCAGGTGGAACATACGGAGACGGTGGAACAGGGCGTTCTGGTGGAAGGAGTTCTTCATGTCAGCTTCCTGTATGTGACATCGGATGATGAAATACCGTTTGATGTGTGGCAGGGAATGATACCATTTTCCTATGTGATGGAGAGCAACGAGACCTGTGAGGATATGAAGTGTGATTTTACACATTTTATCGAACAGCTCTCAATCAGTCTTCTGGGCAACGGAGAGATCGAGGTAAAGGCGGTTCTGGCATTTCATAGCTTCTTCAAAAAGCCGGTACACTTGTTTAATATTGAAGAAATCACCTATGAGCCAATCGATATAAAAGAAGTGGAGAAACGTCCGGGGATTATCGGTTATATTGTGCAGGATGGGGATGATCTGTGGGAGCTTGCCAAGCGGTACAGCACTACGATGGAAGGAATCATGGAAGTCAATCAAATGGAAAATTCGGATTTAAAATCGGGAGATAAAATATTGATTTTTAAGGAAAATATGAGTATACTATAGGTACATTGTATACAAGATACAGAGTACAAAGTACAGGAGAACAAAAGATGGATAAAATAAAATTAAAAGCACTGGGCAAGATCAATCTTGGTCTGGATGTTCTTGGAAGACGTCCGAACGGTTATCATGATGTCCGCATGGTTATGCAGACGGTGTATCTCTATGATCAGATTCTGTTGGAAAAGACAGATAAGGAAGGAATTTCTCTAAAGACCAATCTTTTTTATCTTCCGGTCAATGAGAATAATCTGGCTTATCGCGCAGCAAAAATGTTGATTGACGAGTTTGCTATAAAAGAAGGCGTTCATATTTCTCTGGAGAAACATATTCCGGTTGCGGCAGGTATGGCAGGAGGAAGCTCCAATGCGGCAGCAGTGCTCTATGGAATGAACCGTTTATTTCAGCTGGGGCTTACAGACCAGGAATTGATGGAGCGTGGCGTGAAGTTAGGGGCAGATGTACCTTACTGTATTATGAGAGGAACCGTTTTGGCAGAGGGAATCGGTGAAGAACTGACGCCGCTTCCGGCGATGCCGAAGTGTCATGTGCTGTTGGCAAAACCGCCTATTAGTGTATCGACACAAAAGGTGTACGAGAAACTGGATGCGCAGGAAGTGACAAAGCATCCGGATATTGAAGGGATTCTTCTTGGACTTCAGACAGGTGATCTTAAGAAGATTACTTCCAGTATGGGAAATGTATTAGAAAATGTTACCATTACGGAATATCCGCAGATCGAGAGAATCAAAGACGTGATGAAAGAAGAAGGCGCGTTAAATGCCATGATGAGTGGCAGCGGTCCTACGGTTTTTGGTATTTACGATGATAAGATTCTTGCGCGCCGTGCGGCTGCAAGAATCAGAGAAGAACAGCTTGCAAAGCAGGTGCATGTGACTACTATGCACAATGTGAGGAGGAAATCATGAAAGAACTGAATTTTAGCGTAAATATGGATGAATTTCTGCCTTTGCGTGATGTCGTGTTTAATACGCTCCGGCAAGCGATTTTGAGAGGAGAGCTTAAGCCGGGCGAACGCTTGATGGAGATTCAGCTTGCCAATAAACTGGGAGTCAGTCGGACGCCCATTCGAGAAGCGATCAGAAAGCTGGAACTGGAAGGGCTTGTGCTTGTTATTCCAAGAAAAGGTGCTGAGGTGGCTGATATCAAAGAAAAGAGCTTAAGGGATGTGCTGGAGGTTCGAAAAGCACTGGAAGAGCTGTCTGTGCAGCTTGCATGTGAGAAGATTACAAAAGAAGAGATCGAAGAATTGAAAGAGGCGGCAGAGACATTTAAAAAAGCTCAGAAAACGAAGGATATCACCCAGATTGCGGAAGCGGATGTTCATTTTCATGATATTATCAATACAGCCAGCGGGAATCAGAAGCTGATCCAGCTTTTGAATAACTTAAGAGAGCAGATGTACCGTTACCGGGTGGAATATTTGAAAAACCCGGAAGTATATCCGCAGCTTATCGCAGAACATGAGGAACTGATCACGAAGATCACGCACCATGAGAAGCAGGAGGCAACGAAGATTATGTGCAGGCATATTGACAACCAAGTGGAGGCAGTCACGGATGTGATCCGCACAAAAAAAGTGTAAATTTCTTGTATAAACACCTGAGAAGATGTACAGACTCCAGATAGAAAAGAAAGAAAGGGCGTACATAACAGGTGGAAAGAAAGAGAATAGAAGCGAATAAGCAATTTAATGATAATAGAAGACAACAATGGATCTGTGTGATACTGAGCATTTGTGCGGCGTCTTTTCTTACGTGGGCAGTGGCAGTGAATCGAAGCCTTGCAGCAGAAGCGCGCATAGAGAAAACGCAGATCCGATTGGCAGACGAAGTGTTGAGATTTCATGTTCCTGCCAACAGTGACAGCAAAGAAGACCAGAGAGTGAAGCGGGAAGTAAGAGACGAAGTTCTCACATATATGGAGGATAACATGACGGCTTCTCCTACTGTAGACGAAGCGAAACAATGGGTGCAGGCGCATCTTGATGAGCTGGAAGCGACCGCAGAGAGTGTTCTCGTAAGAGAGGGTATGCCTTATCATGCCAGAGCAGTAGTGAGAACCTGCTATTTCCCGGATAAGAGGTACGGAGATGTATTTTTTCCGAAGGGATATTATGAGGCGCTCCGTATAGAACTGGGATCGGCGGAAGGACATAATTGGTGGTGTGTGCTGTATCCGAATCTTTGTTTCACGGATTCAACTTATAGCGCAGTGGGAGAAGAAGGAAAAGAAGAGCTTCGAAATGTGTTGGCAGAAGATGCCTACGAAATGGTCACTGCTGTTTCAAAATTTAAGATAAAAAGTTATTTTTTTAATTAGATGAAGGATACGAAAGAGATGGAGGAAATGTCATGACTGAATTTCTGGTAAGACATTTTGTAAAAGATTATGAAAATGTAAAAAAGGTGTCTGTGCGGACTGCTTACGGAGTGCTGGCAAGTGTAACAGGCATCTTTTGTAATGTGTTTTTGTTTGTTGTAAAGTGGATTGTTGGATATTTGATGCACAGTATCTCTGTTATGGCTGATGCATTTAACAACTTGTCAGACGCAGGTTCATCAATTATCGGACTTGTGGGAGTGAAGATGGCAGAGAAGCCGGCGGATGAAGAGCATCCATTTGGTCACGGAAGGATTGAATATATTGCGGCGCTGATCGTATCCTTCCTCGTTATGCAAGTCGGATTCACCTTTTTCAAAGATGCGATCGGTAAGATCAGACATCCGGAAGCGCTGAAATTTCAAACCGTTTCCATTATTATTCTGCTGTTATCTATCGGTGTGAAATTGTGGATGGGAAGATTTAATAAGAAGTTAGGCGAGCGTGTAGACTCAAAAGTGATGCTTGCTACAGCGGCAGATGCGATGGGAGATGTGATCACCACATCTGCAACCGTTGCCTCTCTTCTGTTTTTCCATTTTACAGGAATCAATATTGACGGATTTGTAGGTTTGGGCGTGTCCGTTGTTGTTATGTGGGCAGGGCTTGGCATTGCAAAAGATACGCTGGAACCATTGATCGGTGAGGCGGTAGACCCGGAAGAATATGCCAAGATCTCAGAATTTGTGGAGGGCTATGACGGAATCGTAGGAACCCATGACCTGATCGTACACAACTACGGACCGGGAAGAAGTATGGCTTCTATCCATGCAGAAGTTCCCAATGATGTGGATATCGAAGCATCCCACGAGCGGATTGACCGGATTGAAAGAGACGCCAGAAAGAACCTAGGGACGTTGCTAGTTATACATATGGACCCGGTGGAGACGAAGGACGAGCAGGTGTTGAAGGCAAAGGTTACCGTGGAAGAAGTAGTACGCAAGATGGATGAAGCGGTAAGTATCCATGATTTCCGAATGGTAGACGGAAAAGAACAGATTAATTTAATCTTTGACATGGTTGTGCCCCATGAGTATGATAAAGAGAAACAGATTGAATTAAAGAAATATGTAAGAGAACAGCTGAAAGAGATTGACTATCGATATCAGTGCGTGATCACGACAGAAAGGAGCTACGTAGCAAATGCAAAGGAATAATGAATATTCATTTGGCGGAAAAGTAAGATTCAGTGAGATTGACCATACAGAGAAGATGACACTGCCTTCTATGATTAATTATTTTCAAGATTGCAGTACCTTTCAGTCGGAGCTTTTAGGTCTTGGCGTTGATTATCTCAAAGAGAATCAGAGAGCATGGGTGTTGTCTGCATGGCAGGTAGAAGTTGTGCGCTACCCAAAGATTGCGGAGGAGATCAGTGTACATACATGGGCATCTGGATTTAAAGGTATGTTTGGGGATCGTAATTTCTGTATCAGAGATAAAGAGGGAAATATGGTCGCATATGCGCATTCTCTCTGGGTGTATATGGACATGAAAAAAGGACGTCCGGTGAAACCATCAGAGGATGAGGTGGAGCTCTATGGCACGAGTGAACCCCTTGAGATGGAGGTGCTCCCGAGAAAGATTCCGCTTCCGGAACAAATGGAAGAGCGGGAATGCTTCGCAGTAAGAAGAAGTGATATCGATACAAATGAGCATGTCAATAATTGTCGATATGTGCAGATGGCGCAAGAGGTGCTGGAAGAGGAAATTGAAGTGAAGCATCTGCGCGTCGAATATAAAAATTCAGCGCGATATGGGGACAAGATTGTTCCGAAGATCGGAAGAGACGGAGAGAGAACAGTGGTGGAACTTTGCAGTGAGGAAGACAAGCCTTACGCAATTGTAGAATTTCGTATATAGGAGAAGAAGATGAGATTACAAGACGAATTAGGAAAAAAACGAACATTAATGGTAGTGAAAAAGGTAGATTTTGGTGTTTATCTCGGAACAAGTGAAGAGAAGGTACTGCTTCCGAAAAAGGAAGTGCCGGCAGGAATTGAAATCGGAGATCCGATCGAAGTTTTCTTATATAAGGATTCTTCCGATCGAATGATCGCGACTACACGGACGCCGAAGCTTCTGTTTGGAGAGGTGAAGCCTTTGAAGGTTGCGGATACTGCAAGAGTGGGAGCGTTCCTTGAGTGGGGCTTAGAGAAAGATCTTCTGCTTCCGTTCCGTGAGCAGACCGCAAAAGTGTCCAAAGGGGACGAAGTACTGGCAGCCCTTTATGTGGATAAAAGCGGAAGACTGTGTGCGACAATGAAAGTATATGATAAGCTGTCTCTTAATACACCTTATAAAAAAGATGATGAGGTGAAAGGACGTGTCTACGAGATCAGTGATAATTTCGGGGTGTTCGTAGCAGTGGATGATCAATATTCGGCACTGATTCCGAAAAGAGAGGCGCCTAATGGTTTTCGTGTGGGAGAAGTTATTGAAGGACGAGTTGTGAAAGTGCATGAAGATGGAAAGATGGATTTAAGTGTGCGCAAAAAGGCATTTCTTCAGATGGACGATGATGCGCAGATGATACTGGAGCGTTTGGAAAGTGCAGGCGGCTCCCTTCCGTTTAACGATAAAACAGATGCGCGTACCATAAAGGCTGAATTCGGAATTAGTAAAAATGCTTATAAGAGAGCGGTTGGACGTTTGTTTAAAGAGCGTAAGATACAAATCTTCGAAAATCATATTGAAATCTCGCGGAAATAAGTTATAATGAAGAAGGAAAGAAAAGAGCTGATATAAGGAAGGAGACTGTAACATGAAAGTACAGAATATTACAGATATCGATGCATTTTTTAAAACAGTTGATGAGTGTAAAGGAAGAGTTGAATTAGTGACAGGCGAAGGTGACAGACTGAATCTGAAGTCTAAATTATCCCAGTATGTTTCTATGGCAAATATTTTCTCAAACGGAGAGATCCCGGAGCTTGAGGTCATTGCATATGAGAAAGAGGATACAGACAGACTGATCCGCTTTATGATCAATAACTAATTTTTGTGAACGATAGGATATATAGAAGGCAGAGATAAATGTAGTGTTTGTCTCTGCTTTTTTCAACAAAGGAGACATTTTATTATGAGTTTTGCGCATTTACATGTACATACCGAGTACAGTCTGCTGGACGGTTCTAATAAAATTAAAGAGTGTATTTCAAGGGTAAAAGAATTGGGCATGAACAGCATTGCCATCACGGACCACGGCGTGATGTTCGGCGTGATCGATTTTTACCGCGCGGCAAAGGCAGCGGGCATTAACCCGATCCTCGGATGTGAGGTCTATGTAGCGCCCGGCTCTAGATTTGATAAGGAAGCTATAGGTAATGGTGACGACAGGTATTATCACCTTGTACTGCTTGCCGAGAATCAGGAGGGCTATCAGAATCTGATGAAGATTGTATCCATCGGATTCACAGAAGGGTACTATTATAAACCGCGTGTGGACATGGATGTGCTGAAGAAATACAGCAAAGGCATCATTGCATTAAGCGCCTGTCTTGCCGGAGAAGTACAGAGAAATATCGCGAGAGGGATGTACAGCGAAGGGAAGGCTGCCGCGCTCCGCTATCAGGAGGTATTCGGTGAGGGGAATTTCTTTCTGGAATTGCAGGATCATGGATTGCCGGAACAGAAGCTGGTCAATCAGTCTCTTCTTCGGATGTCTCAGGAGACAGGGATTGAACTGGTAGCGACCAATGATGTGCATTATACTTATGCGGAAGATGAGAAGCCTCACGATATGCTTCTGTGTATTCAGACGGGGAAGAAGCTTTCGGACGAAAATCGCCTTCGCTATGAGGGCGGACAGTATTATATTAAGTCCGAAGAAGAGATGCGCCGTTTGTTTCCATATGCGCTGCAGGCACTTGAAAATACACAAAAGATTGCGGACCGGTGTCACGTAGAGATTGAGTTCGGAGTGACAAAGCTTCCGAAATATGATGTACCGGAAGGCTATACATCGTGGGAATATTTGAATAAACTGTGTCGTGACGGTCTGGAAAAACGGTATGAGCCGGTGACGAAGGAACTGGAGGAAAGACTTACTTATGAGTTATCAGTTATCCGGTCTATGGGATATGTGGATTATTTCCTGATCGTGTGGGATTTTATCAAATATGCAAGAGACCATGGAATCAGTGTGGGACCGGGACGAGGTTCTGCGGCGGGAAGTATTGTGTCCTATTGTCTTGGGATCACCAGTATCGATCCGGTGAAATATCAGCTTCTGTTTGAGCGATTCTTAAATCCGGAGCGTGTCTCCATGCCGGATATTGATGTGGACTTCTGTTTCGAGAGAAGGCAGGAAGTCATTGATTATGTAGTGAGAAAATATGGCGCTGACCGCGTGGTGCAGATCGTTACCTTTGGTACGATGGCGGCAAGGGGTGTGATACGAGATGTAGGGCGTGTCATGGATCTTCCGTATGCTTTTGTAGACAGTATCGCAAAAATGATTCCAAAGGAACTTAATATTACGTTGGAACGCGCATTAAAAATAAGTCCGGAGCTTAAGAAGGCTTACGGGGAAGATCCGCAGGTGAAAGAACTGGTAGATATGTCCATGCGCCTGGAGGGGCTTCCGAGACATACATCTATGCATGCGGCAGGCGTTGTGATCGGTCAGAAGTCTATCGATGAATTTGTTCCCCTTTCCCTTGGCTCGGACGGTTCTCCGGTGACACAATTTACGATGACAACATTGGAAGAACTGGGACTTCTGAAAATGGATTTCTTAGGACTTCGGACGTTAACTGTGATCCAGAATGCGGTGAACCTGGCGGAAAAAAGCATAGGGAAAAAGATCGATCTGGATGCCATTGACTATGATGACAAGGGTGTTCTGGAGCTGATCGGAAGTGGAAAGACAGACGGCGTATTCCAGTTGGAAAGCGGCGGAATGAAGAGCTTCATGAAAGAGCTGAAACCGCAAAGCCTAGAAGATATTATTGCGGGAATTTCTTTGTATCGTCCGGGACCGATGGATTTTATCCCGCAATACATCAAAGGAAAGAACCATCCGGAGCAGATAACTTATGACTGCCCTCAGTTAGAGCCGATTCTTGCTCCGACTTATGGCTGTATTGTATATCAGGAGCAGGTAATGCAGATTGTTCGTGATCTGGCAGGATTTACACTGGGAAGAAGTGACCTTCTTCGTCGTGCTATGTCTAAGAAAAAGGGTGACGTAATGCAGAAGGAGCGTCAGGCCTTTGTATACGGGGACGAAGCAGAAGGAGTGCCGGGCTGTATTGCAAATGGAATCAGCGAAGCTGTAGCAAATAAGATCTATGATGAAATGATTGATTTTGCTAAGTATGCGTTTAACAAATCTCATGCGGCAGCATATGCGGTGGTATCTTATCAGACGGCATGGTTAAAATATTACTATCCGGTAGAATTTATGGCGGCGCTTATGACATCTATGATCGACAATCCGGGGAAAGTGTCGGAATATATTTATTCCTGCAGACAGATGGGGATTAAAATCCTTCCGCCGGATATCAATGACGGAATCGGAGAATTCTCTGTAGATGGTGGAAATATCAGATTCGGTCTTGCTGCGATCAAGAGTATCGGCCGTCCGGTTATTGAAGCAATCATTGCAGAACGGGAAGCGCGCGGAAGATTTAAGACGTTGAAAGACTTTATTGAGCGGTTGTCCGGCAAAGAAGTGAATAAGAGAACGATCGAAAGCTTTATCAAATCAGGAGCATTTGACAGTTTAAAGGGAACGAGAAAACAGCTAATGATCATCTATGTGCAGATTCTGGATCAGGTGAATCAGGAGCGCAAATATTCTATGGCAGGTCAGATGTCACTCTTTGATATGGTAGGCGAAGATCAGAAATCAGAGTTCGACATACAGCTTCCTGATGTGGGAGAATATGAGAAAGAGACACGGCTTGCTTTTGAAAAAGAGGTGCTGGGCGTGTATCTGACCGGTCATCCGATGGAGGAGTATGAGGCGCAGTGGAGAAAACAGATTTCAAAGACGACACTTGATTTTCAGTTTGATGAAGAAGTGGGCGCATCCAAGGTCCGGGACGGAGCGCGGGAGATCATTGGCGGAATTATTGCAGGAAAGACAATTAAATATACAAAAAATAACAAGGTCATGGCATTTTTGACGGTAGAAGATCTGCTTGGAACAGTGGAAGTGGTTGTGTTCCCGAAAGACTATGAGAAATACAAAGAGTATCTGGAGGAAGAAAATAAGATATTCGTACGCGGAAGAGTCTCTGAAGAAGATGATGCCAACAGTAAGTTGATCTGCGAATCCATCGTTCCGTTTCATCAGATGCGGAAAGAACTGTGGCTTCAATATGAATCAAAGGAGATTTTTCTGGCACAGGAAAAAATGCTCTATGAGATGCTTGCTGACTCGGACGGAGAAGATGAAGTGGTGATCTATTGTAAGAAGGAACGAGCTGTTAAGCGGCTTGGACAGAACCGAAATGTAAGGATACAGCCAACGTTATTAAGCAGATTGACGAATTATTTAGGAGAATCTTGTATAAAAGTAATAGAAAAACCCATTGAAAACATTTAATAATTCGTGTAAAATGGTGCACGAACATAAAAAACTAAGAAATAAACATCAAATACAGACAATGGAGGAAGAATTATGGCAGACAAAGTGATCCGTACAATAGGTGTATTGACAAGTGGAGGAGATGCGCCGGGAATGAATGCGGCAATTCGTGCCGTAGTAAGAACAGCACTTGGAAAAGGATTAAGAGTAAGAGGTATTCGCAAAGGATATCAGGGACTTTTAGATGAAGACATTATCGATCTGACCGCCAGAGATGTATCTGATACGATCCAGCGTGGAGGTACTTTTCTTCAGACTGCAAGATGCAGTGAGATGCGTACCAAAGAAGGACAGCAGGAGGCTGCTGCAATCTGCAAGAAATACGAGATTGATGGTCTTGTAGTGATCGGTGGAGACGGTTCTTTTGCAGGAGCACAGAAGCTTTCCCATTATGGTATCAATACAGTAGGAATTCCGGGAACTATTGATCTTGATATTGCATGTACAGAATATACAATCGGCTTTGATACAGCGGTAAATACAGCGATGGAGGCAATTGATAAAGTGCGTGACACTTCAACTTCTCATGAGAGATGCTCTATCATTGAGGTTATGGGAAGAGATGCAGGATATCTGGCACTCTGGTGTGGAATTGCCAACGGTGCAGAGCGTATCCTTATGCCGGAAGAACACGACTATGATGAAGAGAAGATCATTGCAGACATTCAGGAGTGCAGAAAGCGCGGGAAGAAGAATTACATCATCATCAATGCAGAAGGTATTGGTGACTCTATGAATATGGCTAAGAGAATCGAAGAGGCAACCGGCATGGAGACGAGAGCAACAATCATCGGACACATGCAGAGAGGCGGAAGCCCGTCCTGTAAGGACAGAGTATATGCATCCATCATGGGTTCTATGGCAGTGGATCTTCTTATGGAAGGAAAGACAAACCGCGTGGTAGGATATCGCCACGGCGAATTTGTAGATTTTGACATTAACGAAGCGCTTGGTATGAAGAAAGAACTTCCGGAATACGCTTACGAAGTGGCAAAGCGTCTGGCATTGTAATCGCTATGACAAAAGATGTGTTACTTAAGATTTCCGGACTTCACTATGCAATGATGGAAGATACGGAAGAAAGCGAACCCATCGAGGTCATTACACCTGCTTCCTATTACCTGAAAAATGGAAAACACTATGTGATCTATGAAGAAGTAGTAGAGGGATTTCCGGGAACAATAAAGAATAAAATACGCATGACCGGAGACGGAGTCCTTGAGATCATGAAAAGCGGGATTGCTGACGCGCACATGCTTTTTGAAAAAGGAAAGATTCATGCGTTTTCCTATGAAACTCCGTATGGGGAACTTTCAATGGGAATTTTTACCAGAGATATTATCTTCACAGAAGAAGAGAATCTAATGACGATCGCTGTGAATTATGAATTGGATATCAATGGAGAAAAAGCTTCGGACTGTGATATCCATATTGAGATCAAAGCAAAAAGATAGAGCAATAATCAAGGAAAGATTGTTGCGATAACGGTATCCTTTGTGACATTATCACAGAAAAAGAATAAGATAAATGATATAACAGATGTAGGATGATTCCTGCATCTGTTTTGGGTTCAGCAGGGAAAAGTCTCCTAAAAGAATATATTATAAGATGAAAGAGGAACTGTATATGAGTGATAAAATGAAAAAAGGAATCCGTAAAGCTGCTTTTATAGTAGGCGGTATGGCGCTTGGACTTGCATACTATTATTTTGTGGGATGTAAGACTGGTGGATGAGGGATAACATCCAATCCGGTGATGACAACATTGTATATGGGTGTTGTTGGATGGCTGTTATCAGGAATATTTGAAAAGGATGGTGGAAAGTAATGCAATATGCAGTTTCTTTTCTGGAAGGAATCATTACCTTTATTTCTCCGTGTCTTCTCCCGATGCTCCCACTTTATATTTCTTATTTTGCAGGAGGCGGGGAGCGAAGCACAAGGAAAACGTTGAAAGGCGCATTTGGGTTTGTGACAGGATTTACAATGGTATTTATGGCATTGGGAGCATTGGCGGGAACCATTGGCGGCTTCTTAAGAGAATATCAGACGGTAGTGAATGTTGTTTCTGGATTGATCGTTATTTTCTTTGGACTTAATTTTCTCGGTGTATTTAAGCTTAATTTATTTAAGGGAATTCAAAGAGATGTGGATACCGATAATATGGGGTTCTTGTCAGCGTTTGTATTCGGAGTGGTTTTCTCCATAGGCTGGACGCCTTGTGTAGGAACCTTCCTCGGCTCAGCTTTAATGCTTGCGTCACAGCAAAGTCATGCGGCAGCGGGAGTACTCATGCTTCTGCTATATTCGCTTGGGCTTGGAATCCCATTTGTCCTTTCAGCAGTATTGATCGATTATCTGAAAACTGCATTTGACTGGATCAAGAAGCATTATAAAATAATTAATGGAATCAGCGGAGGGTTGTTGATTTTTATTGGTGTTATGATGGCGACAGGAGCTTTTGGACGATTGATGAGTTTATTTAGTTAGGAGATACTGTGAAAGAAAGTAGAGGACAGCCAACAAATGGCGTACTTTAATAAGCTGTCTTATGGCAGCCTTTGAAAAATTATTATTTTGAAAAGCTAGGAAGCTAATTGTGATTCGGAAAGAATTCCTTCTCTGATGAGCAGTTTCTTAGCCTGTTTGATAGCCTTTTCCTTTTGCTTTTCTTTCAAAGGTTCAGGTATATCAATCTTGTATAAATCGGTCGGATTCCACGCTTCACCAGTGGACAGCATCTGATAGATAGCAGTGAGAATCATCCGGGCGATGGCAATAATGGCTCGTTTTTTACCACGGCGCTTCATAATACGTTCATATTTCTGTTTATAGTAAGGAGACTTGTCGGATTTCACGGCTGCATGAGCGACTTGCACCAATGCAGGTTTGAGGTAGACACCGGCACGTGTTATCCTGACAGATTTCTTCTTACCAGCAGATTCATTGTTGCCGGGAGTCAGTCCTGCCCAACAACAGAGGCGTTTGGAATTAGAAAACGGAGTCATATCGGTACCAATCTCGGAGATAACAGTAATTGCACTGTTACGGTCAACACCCGGAATGGTACACAGTAACTGGACAGCATTTTCATAAGGGGCAATCAAAGAATCAAGCATAGTGTCTATATCATTGATTGTAGATGTGATATAATCCAGATGTGCGCGGACGAGGCGCATACGGTATTTTTGGGAATCGGTCATCTGATACCCTTCGATGGATTCAATGACACTGTCAGACTTTTTCTTTAGGGAACGGAGAAGTCTGGAAGCTATTTCTTCGTGGTTGATGGAATTGTCGGATCGTTCAATCAGGTAGTCAATAACAGATGTAGCTGATTTCCCAAAGATATCAGAAACAACCGAATCTAATGCGACATTACAGACAGTAAGCGCATTCTGATATCTGTTCTTTTCGCTGGTACGGCAGGAAGTCAACTTGTAACGATATCTTGTGAATTCACGCAAGATACGGATTGGTTTACAAGGGATATAGCTCCCAGGAACCAGACCTAATCGAAACAAATCCCCAATCCATTTGGAATCTTTTGTATCATCCTTGTTACCTTTGACTGCTTTTACCCATTTGGGGTTGGCAATAGTGACGTTGATATCGTCTTCCAAGAGATTGAATACAGGAACCCAGTATTTACCGGTAGATTCCATACAGACATCCCGACATTGGTTTTCAATCAGCCAATTTTTGAATTGCAGGATCGAATTGTTGAAGGTGGAGAAACGTTTCTTTTGGTAAGAAGGTTCTACTCCGGAAATGGTTTTAATGATTGTGGCAACGAGAAAAGATTTGTGAACATCGACGCCACAGCAGGTTTGATAAACAACTTTCATGGTCAAAACTCCTTTCAAAGTGAGATAAAGAAGCCATTGACTGCTCCACCACACATTTAACAGAGAAGTTAAAACAATTCTTACTGTACGGTCTAAAAGAGCCACTTATTTGTGCTTGAAAGATGGAACTCACACTGATTATTATGCTGTCTAAAACCGAAGAAAGTCTTTACGACTCACCTCCCCGTGCTTTGTAGTATAACTTCTTTAACAATTATTTTATCAGTAACGTGGGGGATTAAAAGACTTTCATTACTATTTGTGCCGCCGACTTGGCGGCGGAATGGAGATTATTATGGATAAAAAGAAAAAAGTGTTGATTATGTTGCTTGTATTTGTTCTTTTGCTGGGAGGCGCTTCCGTATTATATAAGCAGCTCGGAGAAAAGGCAGATACAAACCAGCTGGCTTCCGAAACAGAGAATGTGACAGAAGAGGAACAAGGAGACAAAGAAGAAGCAGAAGACGAAAAAGAAATGGCACCGGATGTGCTGATTTATGATAAGGAAGGAAAAGAAGTACATCTTTCTGATTATATCGGGAAGCCGATTGTATTAAATTTCTGGGCAAGCTGGTGCGGTCCATGCCAGATGGAAATGCCTGATTTTGACGCAAAGTATCGGGAACTTGGAGAAGAGGTACAGTTTTTAATGATCAATATGACAGATGGTTCAAGAGAAACGGTAGAGAAGGCGTCCGACTTTGTCAAAGAAAAGGGATATGAATTTCCGGTTTTTTATGATACAGAGTTTGATGCGGCGAATACCTACGGAGCAAGTTCTTTGCCGACAACATTTTTTATTGATGCGCAAGGTAAAGTAACTGCGCAGGCAAAAGGCGCGATCGATGGAGAGACCTTGCAGAGAGGAATTGATATGATCACAGGAAAATAGAAAGAAATAGCAGATAGAAAAATAATAAAAGAAAGCCGGGGTGTGACGGTCCCCCGGCTTGTGCTTGTGATTGGTGTATGGATTTCTCGTTAAGCTTGTTAATTGATACCTTTGTACAGATTCTCTAACAGGGTAAGAAGTTCTTCCTCCGGGATACTGCTGCTGTCTACGCAGATTGTATACTGGCTCATATCCGTCCATTTCTCATCGGTATAGAATTCATAATAACACTTGCGCTGTTTATCCATGCGGCGGATGAGAGAACGGGCATTTTTCTCGTCGGTAGAGGCGCGGGAAGCAATGGTTCTGATCCTTTCTTCCAGAGGCGCATATACGAATACACTGCGGCAATTATCCTTATCCCGCAGAATGTAGTTTGCACATCTTCCTACAATAATGCAGTCCTCTGTCTCTGCAAGTTCGCGGATAATCTCTTCTTGTGCATCAAACAATACATCGTTGATGGGTTCTGAACGATATTGAGGAGACATTTGATATTCGTCCTCTACCGGGTATCTCCACATACTTGCTCTTTTTTCATCCACTTTGACAAGTTCCTCATAAGGGATACCCTTGCGCTCACTTGCCAGTTTTAAAAGTTCACTGTCATAGAAACGGATTCCGAGTCTTTCGGACAATGCTTTTCCGAGTCTTCTCCCGTTGCTTCCATACAGTCGGTTAATAGTAATGATACGTCCACTCATGATCCTTCCTCCTTCTGTCTGGCGGTAGAATTGTAGAAGTGCAAAGCACGAAAAAGTCGCCAGACATCTTTTGACACTGTAATTATGTATATATTATAGCACAATTTAGAGAAAAAAGGCAAAAATCTCATGCAATAATAAAAATACAAATAAAAAAGACAGGCAAATCAGCCTGTCTTAATTAGTAACTCGTCTGTAATCCTATTTGTTTCTCAGTCTTGCAAAGAAGCCTTTTTTCTTCTCCGGTGTTTCCAGTGGACCTCTAAGTCCTTTAACTCCGGTTATGTAAATACCACTGATCGTAGCTTTTACTTCTTTCTTTACAGGAATGATCGGATAAATCTGTGCGTCGCACATTAAAGTCATAACCTTTGGTCCGACTTTTGCTTTGACAACCGGCACTTTTGAGCGTCGAAGATACTTCGGTGTGTTCTCGACAACGATTGGCGGGAATCCGGCATCTCTTAAGCGGACACGTCCTTTATCAATGATCAACATGGAAACAGTCTGTTTGACAGCATCTAATTGCTCCTGCTGTTCTGCCTGTTTTTTCTCTGCTTTTTTTCCGAGAAAATATAATACGATACAAGCAATGATCAAAATCGCTAAGATAACTAATAATACAATCGTAACTTTACTCACGGCTAACCTCCTACAAATCTTTTTCACGAACTCCATTGTATCATACCTTAGTAGACAAGCGCAAGAGATTTGCAGGTTATTTGAATGGTTATTTGGCGGAAATTAACAGAGTATAATATGAAATAAGTGTGAAAAAGGTTTTCACGGGAGGGAGAATATGTTATAACATAAGAAGTGCCTGTAAAGAGGCAAAGAAAGAGTTGAATAGATGAGGTGTATTATGAGAAAGACAATAGTGGCTTTACTGACAGGTGTTATGGCTTCTGCGCTTCTTATGTCAGGATGTCAGGCGAGCAAAGGGCTTGAGAATGATGATATTAAGATTACCCAGTATAAGGGTGTGGAGATTGATGAAGTAGAGAAAGCTTCAGAGATTACGGATGATGATGTAGATGCGTATATCCAGTCTATGCAGGAATCAAAAGCAGAAGTGACAGAGATCACAGACCGTGCAGTAGAAGATGGGGATACGGTAAGTATTGATTTTGTCGGTAAGATGAACGGAGAAGAATTTGAAGGCGGTTCTGCACAAGATTATTCTCTGACGATTGGTTCCGGTGTATTTATCGAAGGCTTTGAAGAGAGTGTGATCGGACATAAAGCAGGGGAGACTTATGACTGGAACGGAAAATTCCCGGAGGATTACGGCAATGCGGAGATGGCAGGAAAAGATGTTGTATTTACGATCACAGTTAATGCCATTACAAAAGAAGATGTGCCGGAGCTTAATGATAAATTTGTAAAATCAGTATCTGAAAAATCCAAGACAGTAAAAGAGTATAAAAAAGAAGTAAAAGAATTGCTTCAGAAGGATGCGGAAACTTCTTATGAATATTCTATAGAAACTGCTGTGTGGGAAAAAGTAATGGACAACACAGAAGTGAAGAAGTATCCGAAAAAAGAAATGAACGCAACGAAAGAAAACTGGATCAAGCAGTATCAGACAGCGGCTGAATATTATCAGATGGAATATGAGACATTTATTGAAGAGCAGATGGGTATGACAGTAGAAGACTTTGAGAAACAGATCGACACTGCGGTGAAAAAAACGCTCAAAGAGCAGATGGCTGTCGAGGCAATTGCGGACAAAGAGAAGATCAAGCTGGACGATAAAACGTACAAGAAAGAATTGAAAAATATTGTCAGTGATTATGGCTATGAAAATGTGGATGCTTTAAAAGAAGCTGTTGAGGAAAAAGATCTCAAGAAAGAAGCATTAAAAAATATCGTGAAAGAAAAAGTAGCTGAAAGCTGTATTCAGGTGAAATCTGAATAAAGAAAGAAAAAGACCGGTCTAATCAGCCGGTCTTTTTTGTCCCCTTTTTCGATATTGACCGGGTGTCATTCCGGTTTCTTTTTTAAAGATGCGGATAAATGTCTCTGTATTTTCATAGCCAAGACTCAGAGAAATGTCGTTGACGGTGTCTGTTGTATTTACGAGAAGGCGCTCGCCCTTTCGCACGCGCAGCGCACGTTTCCATTCACTGAACCCCATGCCGGTTGTGTTTTTGATCAGTTTGGAGCAATAAGAGAGGGAGAAGCCAAAATGCCGGGAAATATCTGCAAGCGTCACAGTATCAATATGCTCCTGTATATAATTCAGCACAAGAAAGTCTTCCAGACCGCGCGTGTGACTGGAAGAATAAGAGGATTCCATGGTGCCTTGAAATCTTCGCATCATATCTGCGCTTAAGTAAGTCATCATCCCGATCAGGATCTGATCAGAAAAAGCATCGTGATTCAAATGTTCATAATACATTTTCAATACGAAGGACTTCCAGGAATCCTGTGTGTGATATACGAGATATTCTAAGCGGTGCTGGTTGTAAAGCCCTTCTTTAAAAAACTGGCTCTGTAGGTTGTTTCCGCTGGCAAGCGGAAGAAACATCTGATGAAATGTTTTTTGCTGAATCAAAATATTAAAAACAATAGACTGATCTTGAAAAACCTCCATTGTATGATAAACTCCGGGGGCAATGAAGATAACATCCCCGTCGGAGAAGCTTTTTCGAGTTGTGCCTATATTCTGGGTACATGTTCCATGATATACAAATACAATTTCAAAAAAATTATGCCGATGAAGAAAGGCGGGGGTATAGCGGTTATGCTGGCTGATGTAGACATTCCGCTGTTCGCCTTCTTTAAAATATTCTTCATCATTCATTTCATAAGAAATAATTTCAGGAAGGAGATCCGGAATTACGAGGTGTCGGCGTATTGCGTCTTCTTGGTCCACACATGATAAGAAAGATTGAAGATCACGGGAAGACTGTCCCGCTTCATAGTAGTCTCTATAAAATTTCTCGTCCTCATTTAACAGAAAAATCTGTTCTTCCAGCGTTTTGTATCTTACATCCATATGATTGTCCCTTTTCATGTAAGTAGTTCTGACCTTTTGTCTGTTTATTGTTTTGTTCCGTTCGATTTTATGTTATCTTATATTTTTCCATAGAGAACAAAAAAAGTCAATTATATGGACTAATGTGCCAATTAAAAATCGTAAAAGATTTGTATATAATACAGACATTGAATCTTGCAAATGTAAGTTGAAATGTAATGTACGAGAGAGGAAAGGTGTGAAAACAATGAATCAAATGCAGAATTCGAAGGTTCTGACCAGAGGGTTTCTGTACAGACAAAGATTCGGGTATGGTTTGGGAGACTTCGCCTGTAATCTGATCTGGCAGGTAATATCCCTATATTTACTTTATTTTTATACAGATGTTGTGCATTCAGATGCGAAAGCAATTGCGGCAATGTTTGTTGTGTGCCGAGTGATCGATGCAATTACAGATGTGTTGGTGGGATTTGCCATTGATAAGACAAGGACAAAATGGGGAAAGAGCAGACCGTGGTTCTTGTTCGGAGCAATTCCGTTTGCTATTTCTGCGTTTCTGGCATTTAGCGTACCGGATATATCTCCGGATGGGAAGCTGGTTTACGCCTATGCGACTTATATTTTCCTGTCCTTTATGTATATGGTAGTAAATATTCCGCTGGCATCTATTTTACCGACTTTGACGGACAATATGAACGAGAGAACGGTTCTGGCAATATGGAGAAAATTCTTGGCATTTCTCGGTTCATCCATTGTTTCAGCGACAGCCTTGACACTTGTGGAAGTGACCGGAAGGGGACAGGAGGCACTGGGCTTTCGAATTGTGATGGGAATGTTTGGCGTTGTTGGATGTGTGTGCTTTTTCCTGACCTTTTTCCTTGTAAGGGAAAATAATCTTCAAGAAAATGTGAAAAGTGCAACGTTGAAGGAAACCATACATTCGCTTGGACAGAATACACCATGGAAATTATTTGCGCTGAATATTATGTTTATGTGGACCGGATATTTTCTTCAGTCTTCAGCATTGGTTTATTACTATAAATACTATATCGGAAGTACGGCTATGGCTTCTTTAGTGGCAACAATTATGACTATGATTCCGATGGTGGCAAACTTAACGGTTCCCTTTCTTGCAAAAAGGCTTGGGAAAAGGAATCTATATTCCAGCGCAGCAGCGGTACAGCTTCTCGGACTTGTAGTAATCCTTGCAGGGGGCTATCATACCGGAATCATCGTTGCAGGTGCAGTAATCTCGGCTTGTGGTTATGGAGTAAAGGAAAGTATTTACTTCTCCATGCAGGCAGACCCGGTAGACTACGGAGAATGGAAGACGGGAATTCAGGCAACCGGTACGCTGTCATCTCTGAATGGTTTCCTCGGAAAAGTCGCACAGGCGGCAGCAGGAGGAATCTCTGGACTGCTTCTTGCGTGGGGAGCATATGATTCAACAGCAGTAACACAGACAGCGGAAGCATTGACTGCAATCAAAGCAATGTATCTCTATATTCCGATGTTATTGCTTGTGTGCTCTATCGTTACGATGCATTTTTACAAATTAGATAAACAGTTCCCTCAGATTCAGAAGGAATTGGAAGATAGAAGAAAGGAAAAAAGGTAAAGTTACAATGAGTGAAAAAATCAACAAGAAACAGTATATGCCTTTAGTAGGGGCAGCAGGTATCGGATCTATGTTAGGTTCCGGAATCATTATCGGATTGTCGGCAACGATTACCGTTTGGCAGAGTGGATTAGGATTAAGTGATGGACAGGTGGGAATTCTGTCCGGTGCATTGACATTTGCAATCGCAGCAGGCTCTCTCTTGGCAGGAAATATTACAAAAGTGTTAGGACTGATCCGTTCTTTTAACTATTTAAATCTTTTGTATGCAGTGGGTGCTTTGATCTGTGTGTTGTCCGGAAATTTTCCGGTGCTTCTTGCCGGTTTGCTTCTTGCCGGTTTTGCTTCGGGAGCAGATCTTCCGATTAGTCTTACGGTCATTTCACACGATGCTCCGGATGAGAAGACTTCTGCAGGTTTAGTAGCTTCTACACAAGTGTTCTGGCAGATCGGAGTACTGGCATCTTATTTGATGGCATTTATTGTATCCCGTACAGAAGGTGCTCTGGGGGCAAGAATTGTGTTCGGACTTCTTGCCGGTTTTGCAGCGATTGCATTTTTGTGGAGAACATTTTCACCGAAATTTAAAGAGTTCCATGAAGCAGGAAACCGTTATCGTGCAGCAGAAGGAGAGACAGCTTCTGAGGAAATCTCTTTCACAAAATTATTTAAAGGAAAAGAAAGTAAGAAATTTATTTCATTTTTTGCATGTATTATGATCTTTTACATTTGCTGGAATCTGTTGGCAAATACATTTGGACAATTCCAGACTTATATTCTGGTAAAAGCAAATGCTTCTCAGTCTTTGGCAACAGGTTGCGGAATTATTTTAAATATTGCCGGATTAATCTGCGGTATTTTATTTGCATCTGCGGCGGGAAGCAAACACAGAAATAAATTTTTCTATGTAGGTATTGTGATTCAGGCGGCAGCTATGATCGGAATTGCACTTAGCGGCGGTTCAGTATTTATGATTGTTATTATGATTGCTTGCTATAATATCGGAAATCAATTTGCCGGAGAATCTATTTACAAGGTTTGGACACAGGAGTCTTTCCCTGTATCAGCAAGAGCATCTATGCAGGGATTTATTAATGGATTTTCAAGATTCTGCTGCGGATTGTTTGCACTTATCACACCGATTTTGGTGGCACCGGAGAGAATTCAGATGACGATGTATGGATTTGCCGGAATTGTCATCATTAGTGCGATCGCAGGTTCTTGTATGTTGAAGTTACAGAAGAAGCATGGCATTGGTCAGATGGAATAGGAGGAAAGATCATGGCGTTTACATTTCAGATTAATAACGATTTACAGTTTATCCATGATGAAGCGCTGCTTAGCATGGCGGAGGTAAACCATCCGCAGATCAAGAAACAGACGGTGCTTCCAACTGCTATCGTTGATCTGGTGGAGGATGAAACGAAGCTGAATGGATATGGCGTAAAAGAGAGTGAAAAGAAAATTGAAAATCTTCAGGAATACGGTTTTAAAAGAGATGAGAAATTGATTCTTGATTTTGGTGATCATCAGGTGGGAAGCTTTAAAATCGATATCAATCAGACCGGTTCGCCGATGGATGCGCCGCTGTATCTTCGTTTGAAATTTGCGGAAATGCCGGCAGAACTTGCGGTAGAATCTTCAGAGTACGAAGGATGGCTCAGCCGCTCATGGATACAGGAAGAGTTTATTCACATTGATGAGCTTCCGGTGACATTGGAATTACCGAGAAGATATAGCTTCCGCTATGTGGAACTGAAAGTAATTGATACGTCACCGAAATGGCAGGCTGTATTTTATAATCCGGTTGTGACTAGCGAGAATTCCGCTGATATGACAAAAGTAAAGAAACCGGAAATCGAAGATGAGAAACTTGCTCGAATTTATCAGGTGGGACTAAAGACGTTGGCAGATTGTATGCAGGATGTGTTTGAAGATGGACCAAAGAGAGACAGACGTCTCTGGTTAGGAGATTTAAGGCTTCAAGCGCTTGCAAATTATGCCACCTTCGATAACAAAGAACTGGTGCGCAGATGTCTGTATCTATTTGCAGGTATGACAACAGTAGACGGTAAAATTTCTGCCAATGTCTTTGTGAAGCCGAAAAACATTCCCGATGATACTTTTTTGTTTGAATATAGTCTCTTCTTTATTTCGACCTTGTATGATTTAAATGAAGCACATCCGGATATTAAGATTGTGAAGGAATTGTATCCGACCTGTAAAAAGCAGATGGATATTACACTTGGGATGTTTGACGCGGATGGAAAACTGATTGTGGATGAAGATTATCCTGTGTTTGTTGACTGGTCCAATGAATTTAATAAAGATACAGCAGGACAGGCGGAGACCATCTATGTTCTAAAGCAGTTTATTGAACTGGCAAAATTGGCAGAGGATGAAGAACTGGATAAATATGAGGAAGCATTAGAACTCATTTCGTCTTATGCAAAAAAACAGTTATATAATGAAGAAAAGAAATTATTTGTTACAACCGGAAATGAATATAATATTGCAAGCCAGGTGTGGATGGTGCTTGCGAAGGTGATGTCTCCGGAAGAAAACAAAGAGATCATGAGAGCAATGATTAATCAGTTATTCCCTGTGAAAAATATTGCGACGCCGTATATGTATCACCATATTGTAGAAGCGTTGTTTGAAGGCGGCTTAGAAGAAGAAGCCATTCAGCTTATGAAAGATTACTGGGGAAAAATGATTGATCTTGGTGCAGATACTTTCTGGGAAGCATTTGATCCGGATCAGCCGGATTACTCGCCATATGGAAGCCCGATCTTAAATAGCTATTGCCACGCATGGAGTTGTACACCGGTGTACTTGATTCATAAATATATATTAAAAGATTTTTAGGGAAAGAAGCTGTCGCTTTAACGATGAAATAGTCGTAAGGCGGCAGTTTTTGTTATTGATGAACGTGAAGGATTTCTCTTGCTATTTTTGAAGAAACCTTACATAATGAATTTATCGTAAAGTATAGCCAGAAATAGTGAGCAAGAGGTGTCACATGATGAGTGAGATTCGAAACGTCTATTATCCGCAAAGTGAAATGAATACGGTATTACTTCCGGTTGCAAATGGCTGCCCTTATAATCAATGTACATTTTGCTCGATGTATAAGGACGAAAAATATCAAGAAGTACCACTGCAAGAGATAGAACAGCAGTTAATGAATGGAGATCCGTATACGGAGCGCGTGTTTTTAACCGGCGCGGATCCCTTAGCTGTCGGATATGAGAGAATGCTTCGTATCTTGAAGCTGATTAAGAAATATTTTCCTTATTGTGGATGTGTGGCAGCTTATGCTTCTGTGAGAAGTCTTAAGCGGTACAGTGTGGGAGAACTTGCAGCTCTTCATAGAGAAGGACTCAGACTTCTCTATGTCGGGTTTGAAACAGGAAACGATGAAGCACTGGCTTTTATGAAAAAGGGGAATACAGCGGAAGAAGCAATACAACAAGGTCGGAAATTAACGGAAGCAAACATGATATTTAATGCGATCATTATGTATGGAATCGCCGGAAAAGATAAATGTGTGGAAAATGCAAAATGGACTGCGAAGATGTTGAACCAGCTAAAACCAAGGAAGATTATAACAATGAATTTAACCGTCTTTCAAGGAACAGAGCTTGCGAGCCTTGTGAAAGAAGGGAAATTTGCTGAAGCCGGTGTAAAAGAAAAAATGCGGGAGATAAAATCATTGATAGAGCGTCTGGATATTGAAAAAAGGGTGGAGTTTGATACAACCCATGCGACGAATCTTGTGAAACTACAGGGATGGCTTCCTGAACAACGAGAAGAGTTTATAGAAAAACTGGAGGTTTCTCGATGAATACAAGAATAAAAGAGAGAACAATAAAATGGAAGCAGACCATAATTTTCAGTATGTTTGTATTGCTTGCGGCACAGATTAATTTTGACATTTTCACTACATATTTTCGAGTGTCTCTTGGAATTATTATGATTCCGATTCTTATTTTTTTATTTCAGAGGATTCCGCTTCTTCCGGTAACGGTACTGTCAGGCGTCGGAGTCTGGCTGTCACGAGCTTTGTTTTCGGGGGTGCAGAATGGATTTTCCGGACAGGAGTTGTGGAACTATTTTCCGGAATTGTTTTTTTACCTGGTGTATGGCCTTCTTATCCGGTTCTATTTCCAGAAGAAGGATTATAAAATACAAGGATGGAAAAGTTATTGTTTTCTGCTCCTGGCAGACTACTGTGCTAACTTTTTTGAATTGCTTCTGAGGTTGCAGGGGGATGCTCTGACAATGAAATTGCAGAGCAAAATTTTACTGATTGCTCTGATTCGTACGGTTTTGTTGTGGGTAATACTGACAGGACTTGGAAGCTATAAGCTAGAGCTTTTGACGCAAGAGCACGCGAGCAGATATCAACGTCTTCTGCTCTTAATCTCGAAACTAAATGGCGAGGTAATCTGGATGAAAAAGAATACAGAGCTGATTGAAAAGACAATGGAGCTTTCATATAAGTTGTTTTCTGAGATGCAGAAGCAGAATGTGGATAGAGAATTATCGCAGACGGCGCTTGCAGTTGCAAAAGATATCCATGAGATCAAGAAAGAGTACATGCTGATCTTAAGGGGCATTTCAGAGGCTATGGATTTGAATCTTCAAGATGGAAGTATGTCTTTGTCAGATATTCTTACAGTTATGGAGACAACGCTCCAACAGGCGGCAGCAGAAAAAGGGAAGAAGCTGATCTTTGCGAAAGAATATAAGACAAATATTATGACAGATAAACATTATTTTCTGTTATCGATTTTTCGAAATCTTTTCACCAATGCATTGGAGGCAAATGAAACAGGAGAAGTCACATTGAGATTTACGCAATGGGAAGAGGGGCAGGCGGATTGTTTCTCTATTTGTGATGATGGTCCGGGAATTCCGAAAGAAAATATTCCGAATATCTTCACTCCGGGGTTTTCAACAAAAATCAATTTTTCTACGGGAGAGATTAATCGAGGACTGGGACTTAATCTTGTAAAAGATATGATTGAAAATCAGTTTAAAGGTGAAATTACTGTGGAATCGATCCCGGGACGTACCACTTTTTTGATTCGTATTCCGAAAATACAGTTGGAGGTGACTTAAGTGAAATTCTATTTGATCGATGATGACCAGAACATCATTAATATTTTAAAGTTGATCATTCAAAACCGCAATCTGGGGGAAATCTGCGGGACAAGTCTCAATGCAGAAGATGCAATGGAGGATTTGAAATATGTACAGCCGGATATTGTAATCGTAGATTTGCTTATGCCGGTCATGGATGGGATTACATTTGTAAAACAGGCGTCCGAGGCTTACCCGCAGCTTGCGTTTATTATGCTGTCCCAGGTTGCCGCAAAGGATATGATTTCTTCTGCGTATGAAAGCGGGATTGAGTTCTTTATTCAGAAGCCAATCAACAGTATTGAGGTGGAAAATGTAATTAAGAAGGTTGTAAAAAACCTGACGATGCAAAGAACATTGACGGAGATGCAAAGTCTCTTTATGAATCAGATGCAGGAAATTCTTCCGCAAGAACCAAGCAAGACTGTGCAGGAAGATGCACATATTGAACGGGTAAAGGACATTTTGCAGAAATTGGGTGTCATTGGGGAAATCGGAAGTAAGGATATTGTCAGTATTGTAGATTATATGATCACGAATCGTGATACCGTTGCGGACGCTACTTTAGTGGAGCTTTGCAGTAAATTTACAGATAACCCGAAGTCTATGGAGCAAAGAATCCGAAGGACGGCAAACAGTGCGATGGTGAATCTGGCGAATCTTGGAATCGAAGATTATTCTAACGATACATTTATTGAGTATTCGAACACACTGTTCAACTTCGAGCAAGTGCGCAGAGAGATGGATTACATCAGAGGAAAAGAGCCAAAAGGGGGAAATGTGAAAATTAGAAACTTTTTAAATGCTCTTGTATCTTATTGTTACAAATAGCTTTGGTAATATTTCACAAAAATACGTGATATTTTAAAGAATGGAATAATTTTTTGAACAAAATTGATACCGTTTGAAACTTTTTGAAACTTCATATCTATATTCTTAGCATCGAAGGCAACGTTTATATGAATGGAAGAATATGAGGTGAAGTTATGTTGACAATTATTTCAGGAGTTGGATTATTATTAGTAACACTGGCAGGTTTTTCGCTTTTTAGTATGAAAGCGCCGAAAGGCTCTGAGGCAATGTCCGGAATGGCAAACGCAGCCATTGCTTCTTTTTTGATCGAGGCAGTGCACAGTTATATTACAGGAGATTTGATGAATATCGAATTTTTCAAAACAGTAGGCGCGACATCAGGAAGTCTCGGCGGAGTGGCAGCAGCTATCACGGTTCCGATTGCAATGGGTGGGAATCCGGTGTTTGCTGTAGTTGCAGGTTTGGCAGTCGGAGGATTTGGAATTCTTCCGGGATTTCTTGCAGGCTATGTCATCGGTTTGATTTCACCGATCATCGAGAAGAAGCTTCCGGAAGGGTTAAATATTATTGTTGGAGCTCTTGCCATTGCGCCTCTTGCAAGGATAATTGCAGTTCTTGTTGATCCGGCAGTGAATGCAACACTTGTAAAAATCGGTGGAACTATTTCAGCGGCAGCGGATCAGTCTCCGATCGTTATGGGATTTTTGCTTGGCGGAATTATGAAAATGATCTGTACTTCACCGCTTAGTTCTATGGCGCTTACTGCAATGCTTGGGTTAAATGGTCTTGCAATGGGAATTGCGGCGATTGCATGTGTGGGCGGTTCTTTTACAAATGGAATTATTTTCAAACGGTTGAAACTTGGAGATAAGAGTAATATCATTGCTGTCATGTTAGAGCCATTAACACAGGCGAATATCATTACTGCAAATCCGATTCCGATTTACTGTTCGAATTTCTTTGGCGGTGGTCTTGCAGGAATTTCGGCGGCGGCATTTGGAATTATCAATAATGCACCGGGAACCGCGTCTCCAATTCCAGGGCTGTTGGCGCCATTTGCATTTAATTCGCCTCTGAGTGTTGTGGGAGCCTTGATCTTTGCTGTCTTGGGAGGATGCCTTGCCGGATATGTGGGAAGTATTGTATTTAAGAAACGAGTAGAAAAGACAGAGGTATGCTACGCATAGGAATATAGCAAGTATGGATTTTGAGAAGAGTTGTTTAAACATTCTCTGCATAGATATGAAAGATATCTATGCAGAGTTTTTTTATATTTGGCAACTTTAAAAATGTTTAACTATTATTTAACACCAAAAAGATTTTAGATTTAATATACGATACTTACAATACAGTTTCAGGATGACAAACTTACATGATATTTGAAAATGAAAGGAATTAGAAGATGAGGAAACAGTTCAATTTGTGGAAGAAGATATGTGCCGGAGCGATGGCTTTAGTTACTATCGGTACCACACTATTATCCGGAGTGGAGGTTCAGGCTAAAACGAGTGAAGCGCATCTAGAGGCAGAACAAGTGCCGCTACAGGCAGAATCAAAGAAAATATGTGTAATCTCAGATACGCATTATTATCCGCTTAATTATGTGACAGATTGTGAGGATTATAAGACTTACGTAGGTGGGGATCCTAAGATGCTGGCAGAATCGGGTTCTATTATAGATTCTGCCTTAAATATGATTAAGAAAGACAAGCCGGATCTAGTTCTTATATCAGGAGACCTTACAAAAGACGGTGAGAAATTGGGACACAAAAATATGGCAGAGAAATTGCAGACGATTGAAGATGAAACGAATGCAGAAGTATTTGTTATCAATGGAAATCATGATATTTATAATTATCAGGATTCTTGTACGTTTGAAAATGGCAAGAAAGAAAAAGCAGAGACTACGACTCCGGCAGAATTTAAAGAGATTTACAGTCAATTTGGTTATAACGGAGAGTACGATGCGCAGTATTATACGCCGCCGGTTGGCAAAGAGGCAGGAGGTCTTTCTTATTCCGTAACATTTGGGGATTACGTGATTATTGGAATTGACTCGGGAAGATATAGTCCGGATGCAGATACGGGAATGGACACAAATGAACATATTACGGCAGGAAGAATTGATGCATCGTTACTCCCGTGGGTAGAAAAGCAGGTAAAAGATGCAAAGGAAAAGGGTAAGACAGCGATCGGATTGATGCATCACGGATTGTTACCGCACTTTTCAAAAGAAGCGGAACTATTAAGTGAGTATGTGGTAGATGATTGGCAGGAGATGGCAACGACACTGGCTGATGCAGGAATGCGTTACATCTTCACGGGACATATGCATGCAAATGATATTGCGGAGTATACAACCGTCAGTGGTAATAAGATTTATGATCTTGAGACGGGGTCTTTGGCAGCTTATGGTTCTCCGGTACGTACCGTAACCATTCAAAGGGATCAGATGATGACAGATCGCTCGACACTTCAATTAGATGAGACATTTCACGTAAAAAGTGAAAGCGTGAAGTCGATTCAATATAATGGAGAGACGATAGCGGATCTTCAGGACTATACGATGAAGAAGCTGTATCCGGAAACCCTATTTAACAATATGGCAGGCGGAATGTTAAAGCCAATGATTCAGGATGTTGCAAATGTGGGGATTCGGAAGTATCTGGAAGAAATTCTTCCGGAGGTTGATATTGATTCGAGTGTATTAGATACGGTACGGGAAGCGCTGGCAGGAGGAATGACACTGGAGCTTGGATCTGGTATCGGTCGTGTTATAATCAGCTACCGTAATGGAGGGATTGAGCTTAAGCCTACGGGAACCGCAGGGCTTATAGGAACAACAACCATCAGCGATGCACAGCTTATTCGCGTGGTTGATGATCTCCTTGGTAAGGTGGAAGATCAATATTTGAAAGATCCGAACTACTTGCTGGAGAAAGTAGATGAGATTATTACGAAGGTGTCGAAATTTGGTTTAAGTTCTTTGGAAGGTCAGGAAAAGACATTATATGATTTCATCGTGCTGCTTCTGACCAGTCATTATGCAGGTGGGGAGAATCCGCCGGAATGGGTGGTCGAGCAGGTACTTCCATACCTTAGAAAAGGCGAAGTGATCAAAGACCTGATTGAGATGTTGGTTGGAGATGTTGTTGTAATTATTAATGATCTTGCTTCTAATTTAAATATAAATACAGGCATTGTGTTCAGTGGTCTTTGGAAAACAGCAGTTGATTCACAGACCAATAATGGTAACCTAGCGACAATATTGGGATTATTTAATCTGGATTTAAAAGAAGTTATCAATGGTTTAATCTCTGAATATATGAGTGATAGCTTTTTGACAGGAATGGGAGGCTTGTTAGATGAATATGCATCGTCCTTCCTTTATGACACAGATAGTCAGGATGATATTCTGAATGATGAGAACGGAAGGACAATTACTTACTCGACATCGACGCCGGTGGAACCACAGAAACCATCGGTGGCAAACGGATTAGCGCCGACTCAGATTACGATGACGCAAGGCGAAGAGCCGGATTCCAGATATCTTCGTTGGTATACGGGAGCTGGAGTGTCGGGAACAGCGGTGGCACAAATAGCGGAAAGTGAAGATTTTGCAAATGCTTCCACATTTACGGCAAGTGTTGAGAAGGTAGTAAAGCCAAAAACACTGTTAAATCTTGGGTTGATGGCAACTTATACGACACAGAAGGCGCAAAAGTATACGGCAAAGCTCACAGGGCTTGAGACGGGAAAAACATATTACTATAGAGTTGGTATCAGTGAGACGGAAAACTATAGTACACCAGTGGCATTTACCGTAAAGAATGAGGAAACATCAGGTTTTACGTTTATTAATGTGAATGATTCTCAGGGAATGGTTGCCTCGGATTATGAAACCTATTTGAATACATTGGCAGAAGCAAAACGTCAATTTGACGGGGCGGCATTTACATTGCACTCGGGAGATTTTGTAGACGATGGAAGCAATGAAGATTACTGGACCTGGGCGTTGGAAGGGGTATCAGAATCGGTATCTTATATGCCGGCTACAGGAAACCATGAAGCGAAGTCCAGTGTAAAAGGAATTACAGACCCTAATGCAATTACTTCACATTTTGAAATTCAGAATCAGGATATCCCAGAGCAAGATAGAAGTACGGGAATCTATTATTCCTATGAGTATCAAAATGCGACCTTCATTGTGTTGAATACCAATGACGTGACAAAAGAGGGATATTTGTCGGATGCTCAGTACCAATGGGCTTATGAAAAGGCGGAAAATGCAAAGACGGATTGGAAGATTATTCTGATGCACAAGTCTCCGTATTCCAATGGACCACATGCGGAAGATAAAGATGTGATAGCGATTCGTAAGCAGTTGAACAATCTTGCGGCAGATTGTGATGTGGATCTGGTTTTGTCTGGTCATGACCATGTATATAACCGGACGCCATATCTTTCACAGGGAAAAACACAGCAGGTGAAGACAAGAGAAACGGCCCACCAGGGACATAATTATACGGCTGCGGTAAATCCGTCAGGAACAGTATTTGTCATTGCCGGAACTGCAGGAGTAAAAAATTATGTACAGACGCCGGTATCTACTGTGCCAAGTGAGAAGACCTTCCAGCAGACGTGCCCGGTATATGCAGGAGTTACAATTGATGGTGGAAAGTTATATTACAGAGCATATCAAGTGAAGGATGGAGTATCTGAGATAGTAGACTCCTTTGCTATTGATAAATCACAAGAGATAGAAATTCCGGAATGGGAGAAGGTAAAAGATATGATTACAGCGCTTCCGGATATGCCTACGTTAAAGGATGCATCTGATATTGAATCTGCGAGGGCAGCATATGATGCGCTAGGAGAAGAAGAGAAAGCGCAGGTGCCAAATGTAAATCGCTTACTGCAGGCTGAGAAAATCCTTCATGCATTGCAGAACATTAATGACAAACAGACCATGCACGTGAATAATAAATCTGATTTTGTGAATGCATTGAATAACCCTAACGTAGGAACAATCATAACCGATGGTGCTGAGATTGAGTTTGAAGTTATTAAATGGTTCCAGGCAAAAGAAAACAAGTATGATATCACAAGAGATCTTCGGATCATGGGAAACTCAAAGTTGACCTTTGTTAGCTTTTTGGTGAAGAATGGGGCGACACTGATTTTAGATGGAGATGTTGCTATTGATGATACGAGAACACAGGGCTCCGTATACGAATCTTTGAACCCGGTAGAGGTCTATGGTAACTCTACGTTGATTACAAGCGGACATGTGGCAATGCGGACAGAGTACGGAACGGGAGGCGGTGAATCCGGTATCTGTGTAAAGATGACAGGAGAAGGAAGTAAGGCGATTTTAGGAAGTGATGGAAGTTATTGGGCAGCAGAGTCGGCTGTGTATTCCTCCCTCGCCAATACGGAAGTGATTATAAATGACGGAACATACGAACGGAAAAATGAAAACCATCGTGCAGTAGATTCTCAGGGAAGAATAGAAGTTAATGGAGGTACCATTCGAAATCTTTGGTGTAAAGGAAATCTATACATCAATGGCGGAACCTTTGATAATGGAAGTGTTTTGAATCCTCAGATTCCAGTGGATATCGAAGGAAATGCCTACATGACAGGAGGAACAATTATACCGCACGACGGAAATGGAGTGAAGCTTAGATCTAGCGGGAAATTGCATATTCTAACAGGGGCAGTTGGAAATGTAGAGATTGAAAATGCACAACCCCATGTGGGGGCGGTGACAACTTCAAATTACAAAGATATTGAAGTTCGTTATCACAATATCAATGGTTCGGGAGAGAAGGATGGAATCTATGAAACTGCGGCAGCTGCTAGTACGGTTGAGAGCTTGGCAAATGCAGGCGGCATAAAGCTAGAAGGAAGTAGTGCAAAAGATGGCTTGATGACAGCTGTGTTAGGAGAAGGAAACCATCATGTATACGGAAAATATTATCTTGCCGGAGGAGGCAAGACTCCGGCAACCGGATTTAGCGTAGACGATGGTGGCGAAGCTATTGTATATGGGAATACAAGGTTTATAGAGAATCATCCGGTGACCGGAGCGGTGATTGAAGGAGAAGATACTAGATTGGTACAATACCGAGAAGGCGCTGAAATTAGATTGAATGGTTATACACTTCCTGCCAATGCGTTTGATAATGCGGTGAAATGGACATCGGATCCGAAAGAGGTAGCTGTAGTAGACCGTGGAAAAGTCACATTGAAGAAGACTGGAACTGCAAACATAACGATGACATCTAAATCTAATCCAAAATATTTTGACACTGTAAAAATACTGGCAGTAGATCCGAAAATTCAGGGAGATGACGTCTTGGAAGGAGAAGATTCTCCAAAAACATATACGTTAGATTTGAAGGCAGAAGGCGTTGGAGAAGAGGACCGTAAACGGATTAGTTACAAATGGTCCGTGGATGATTTATCAATTGCAACGATAGATCCGGATACAGGCGTTCTTACCAAAGTTGGACAGGGAGTAGTTCATGTAACGGCACAGCTTCTGTTAGATGGTGTGGCAACAGACGTGAAAGTTAGCAAAGAAGTGTTAGTAAGAGATATTGTGTCAGTAGAAATTACGTGGGGGGATATGGAATACACCTACCATGAAGGAAACTGGAACAAGGATACACATCAATATGATGGACATGGCTGGACGGCTGATGTAAGTGATGGAGATCAGATTCATATTAGAAATACAGGAAAAGCAGCCATCAAAGCAGGATTTGGATATGAGGCCGGGGAAGGATTTCAATCGATCAATGGAGAGTTTTTGAAAGGCAGGAGTCTGATTACGGCAGATATACTTCGACCTGAAGAAGAAACAAATGTGCAGCTTCGTCTTAAAAATAAACCAGAGCGATATCTGAAAAAGGAAACAGTAGGAAGCGTTACCATAACAATTAATCAGGAGAACATGAAGCGATGACGAGTAAAGATGAAAATACAAAAAAGTGTACAGGTGTAAAACTTGTTAAGAACAAACGTAAAAAATATAGAATGTGTGTGATGATTCTTTTGGTCATATTATTGTTTGGAATAGGGGTTATTGTGGCGTTGTGTGTAAAAAAAAGTCGCTCGGACGATTTTGCCCCTAAGGTGGATCAAGCAGCAGAACAAATGGAAAGTTCGGGAGAGAAGCTGGATGAACCGAAAGGAGGTGGAGCGGTAAGTTTGACATATTCTACGGTAGTAACAGTTTCTACAGAAGATCGTACAGTCAGGATTTTATTTGAAAATCCATCGAAGTCAACCAAGGATACTTCGCTTCAATTGACAGTAAACGGACAAAATGAGGGAGAAGAATTACTTATTGCAGAATCAGAACTAATACCGGCAGGGTACAAGCTTGCTCAGATGAATTTAAAAGATAAGGTAGATTTGGATCCGGGGAAATATGAGGGCAATTTGAAGGTGTTGTATTATGACAGTGAGAACGGGGAAAAAGAAGTGGTAGACACGAAAATTCCTGTTACGTTGGCGGTGAACAACGGAAATTAAATTCTAGTTTCCGTTTTCAATATAGAAACTAATCAAAAGGAAAATTATTGAGGTAGTAAAGGAGAAAAAAGACAATGAGAAACAAGAAATTAGTAGCAGTAGCAATGACAAGTATGATGGTATGTGCAATGGGAACGAATGTTTGCGCAGCGTCACCGATTGAAAATCTGCAGGGAACAGATTCAAAAGAAGTAAAGGCAACTTACGAAACACAGGACAAGGCAGAGACTGTGTACAGCGTCGATATTGTATGGGGAGATATGCAGTATAAGTATACGATCGATTCTGAAGGAACCTGGAATCCAGAGAATCACAAGTTTGAAGGAGCGTCCGAAGCAGGACAGTGGTCTTGTAATGAAGGCGCCGACAAGGTAAAGGTAACGAATCATTCCAACGCAGCAGTTAAAGTGGCATTTAGTTATGCGGCAGAAGATGCATATAAAACAATCAACGGTAATTTTAACAAGAATGAAGTGAATCTTAAAACGGCAGAAGGAACTGAGGTTGCACAGGCTCCGGAAGATGAAGTACAACTTACATTGAATGGAGCATTAGATAAAAATGTGGAACAACCGACAAAGATTGGCACCGCAACTGTTACGTTAAATGCAGTGCAGTAAGGGAAGCGAGTAGATGAAAAGAAAGACGATTACAACGATCTGTTTGATGTTTCTTCTATTTATCTTTGGTATGTCAGATGTTTCTGCGGTGGAAAGTGTTGGAGGAAGCAAGGCTGTAGAAGGGCAGAAAGTCTTTTCTTTGGGCGCTCATACGTACATCAGTGAGATTGTGGATGGACATGCAGTAGCCGTTGCGGGAGATGCCGCGCGGTTCGAGCTGGCCGGGGAAGGCTTGGATGGTCTATACTTGTGTGTCATTGAAATAAAGAAAGGCGAGGATGCCTATCAGTGGCTTGAGAAAGAGCTGGATTGTGAAGAGAAAATGCATGGAGCCTATGCGGTGCTTTTTATGAATGCAAACGGAGAGTATGTTATGCCTGACAAAGAGTTTACTGTGAAGATGCAGGTGACAACAGACGGAGAAAACTTAGAGGTATGGCATATAGATCCAAATGGAGAGAAGACGGTTCTTCATTCGGCAAACAAAGAGGGCGTAAGTGTTGTTGGAACAAAAACCGATTATTATGCTCTAGTAGAAGCAGAAACGTCTAGTGAAAGTAAACCGGGAGACGGTACAACTGGAAATCAGCTGGCAGGAAATGGGATGCAAAGTGGAAAACCGGAGTACGTTAAGACTGGAGATTCAAGGGAAATTATTTTTTGGAGCTATTTGTTAGTTTTTGGAGTAGCTGTTTGCATATTAGTAATAAAAAGAAAGTATGCTAGAGAAAGATGATCTAAATAAAAGAGCCTTTGTGCTGATAATCGTAGAATAAATTATAAGAAATGTCTGCGATAACAGCACAAAGGTTTTTTAGCTAATTTAATTGTTTACTCAATAAAAGGGGTATGTTAAAATAAATTTGATTAATTTTTATAAAAAGAAAGGGTTGGTTATGAAGAAAGTGAAAATTTTAACAGCTTGTATTTTGGGTGCGATGTTGTTGATTGGAAGCTCATTGCATAGTGAAGCGGCTGATGTAGATAGAAATAAAAGTATGCGAGAGGTGAAGAGCACTAAGTATACGGATGATAATGGTGTGGAGAAAACAATTTTGTGGGTGGACAATATTACGCCACCGGTAATGAATGGTTCAAACGATGGAAATGCTGACTTTAAGAAAATTGAAACAACGCAGGGAGGAAATCGTTATATTGAATATGTGGCACCCTATAAGGTTGGAAACGGATGGTATGATATAAATAAAACGTTTGATCAGGATACATTTCTTTGCTTTTCTGCAACTGCATCTAATATGCTTCATTGGTGGATGGATCAAAATCGTGGATATATTGACAATTATCTAAATGGCAATCCGGATATTCCGAAAGCGCAGGAAATTAAAAAATGCAGCAGTCTCCAACAGGACAGCATGGCAGTAATATTTATGACAAATTTGTTGAGCAATTTGCCAATCGAAAGGAAGGGTATTGGCCGGATATTTTGCAGGATCAATTTATCAATGGATATAGACCGAAGGAAAACGGAGGAACGAATGACCCGGAGTGGGATGGAAAAGATTTAATTCAAAACGGACCGGTTGAACGAGGAGGATTTTTCTACAATGTGTTTGGACCGGATATTTTGACTACGCGTCGTGAATATGGTAATGGAAGTTATGCGGCTATTTCTGATGCCTTAAAGTGGTTTGTTAACCAGGGTAAGATTGTATCCCTGACCTATGATATGAGAGCAAGCGCTCACGTTGTTACACTTTGGGGCATTGAACTTGATCCAAGTGGAAATGTATGTGCTGTCTATTACTCAGATTCTGATGATACGGATAACGCCAGCGAGGGAATGCGCCGTTACCGTCTGATTAACAGAAATGGAACTGCCTATGTGACAACAGATACGAAAGATGATGGCAGTGGAAGTATGGTTACTTGCCTTACGGCACTTTCCACGGGCAAAGATGTATGGGAAAAGGTAACAGGACAATCAAAGATTGAAGTGGAATTAACGTGGGGAAATACAGAATTTGTATATAATGGAAAACAACAAAAACCAACCGTTACGACTTGGAATATCATCAAGGGAGATGATGCACAGCTTTTGTCAGAAGGAGAAGGTGTTGCTGTCGGAACTTATACTGCAACTGCAAAGATTACAGGCACAGATGCGAATAAGTATGTTCTGCCGGCAGAACATACGCAACAGTTTATAATCACAAAATCCGGAACGGTGTTTGACGGAGGAATAAAGACATATGTTGGATCAACGGAGTCGTTATTCTTTGATGTCGGAGATACAATAACGGTGAAGGTTTCACCTAGGGCAACGGGAAAGAAAGCAACAGAACAGGCACAGCCATTATCACCGGCGGTTCTTCCGACAAATGGAAAGATGGTGTTGTATTGTGGCAGCAACCCGGTTTCTGGACCGGTTTCCATAGATGGAAATGGAAGTTATCAGTTTAATTGCCAGATTTTGGCAGATCAATTTCCGGAAGGAGAGAATAAATTGACTGCGAAATTTTTTGGAGATGATAATCTGGAAGATTTTGAACAGACACTTACGATTCGTGTGGCAGGAGATGGGTATTTAGCAGTTGATGAAATTCCGGCATTATGTGAAACACCTGGAGAAAAGGGACATTTTGTCGATAAGGACGGAAAGCTTTATATAGAAGAAAATGGACAGAAAAAAGAAGTGACGAAGGAGCAGCTTGTGATTCCGGCAACGGGACATCGCCCGAAAGGAACGTGGGTGCAAATAGGTGATAGACATTACAAAGAATGTTTAAATGGCTGTGGGAGTCATCTAGATGAAGCAGCCTGCAGCGGAGGTGTTGCAACGACAACGGAGCGGGCCATCTGTAGTGTTTGCGGAAATCCTTACGGTGAACTGTTGGAGACACCGGAAAAACCGGATAAACCCGAAGAAAAATATGAGATTCTTTTCGGTGATGGAAATAAATATATCACGGATTCAAAAGAAGACATTGTATTTAAAGCCAATGGAGATTTTACAAAATTTACAGGAATTAAAGTAGATGGAGTCAGTGTAGATGCTCGATATTATACGGCTATTTCTGGAAGTACTATCGTAACATTGAAAAACGAATATCTCGCCACGCTATCTGTTGGAAAACACACGTTAGAGATTACATATACAGATGGAGCGGCTGTCTGCAGCTTTGAAGTTACAAGGTCATCGGTTCCTTCGGACGGGAATGCTGGTGGAGAATCTTTGGAACCACCGAAAAGTGTAGAAGAAAAACCAACGAAAAAGGCAGCGAAAACCAGTGATGATACGGCAAGTTTGCTGTGGATGTTGTTACTGGTGGGAGCAGGTACCGTCATGACTGTTGTGCGTGGTAAAGTAAAGATAGAGAAGTAGATTGGTTTATGTTAGAGAGCGCTGTGAAAACAGCGCTCTCTTTATATGGTGAAAACTATATGGAAATAACACTCTGAAGTTCTTTGAAGATAGATTCATATTCAGTACTGAAGATACTGTCTTTATTCCACAAAAAAGTGAAATTATGCATGACCATAAAATCTGACAGAGGGATTTGTACTAATGTCCCTTCTTTTAATTCTTTCGCGACGGCGGCTTTGTACAAAAAAGAGATACCGCAGTCGTCTTTTAAAAGCTGTACGATCGTATGGATATTTTCGATTTCTATTAGATTTCTGAAGTCTTTCACAGACATATTTTTTAGTGCTAATGTCTTTGTTAAAATAACTCTTGTTCCGGAACCGTGTTCTCGGATGATAAGTCGTTCGTCTTTCAGATCATTCAGGCAGTGGATTGGTTTTTCAAAAACATGGTTTGCAGACGCAACGGCAATGTATTCTTCGGATTTAAAAATTTTTGTTTTGTAATAATCTCCTTGGAAATATCCTTCGATAATAGCAAAATCAATAATTCCATCTCTGAGATACGATAGAAGCATCTGTGTATTGCCATATCGTATGTGCAGATCTATATTCGGATGTGCTTTTATAAACTTGGCAAGAGAAGGAACGATGGTATATTCTCCGATGGTCATTGTTACACCAAAGGTCAGGACCTGTTTGCCTTCAAGACTTTCTCTCATGCGTTTCTTCAATGTATTTTCGTCATTTCGCATTGTCTCCAATGCAGAACGAAGAATTTCGCCGGCAGGAGTTAAGGCGAGCTTTTTCTTGTCACGTGTAAATAAAGTGGTATCATATTTCTGTTCTAAATATTTGATGTGCTGAGAAACAGCAGGCTGTGTAAGGTTTAAATGTTCCGCGGCATGTGTAAAATTCATATAGTGACATACGGAAAGAAATGTATCCATGCGGAAATCAAGCATATGCGTACCTCCTGTGTCGGTAAATGATATAGTCTATTATATCATAAATTATATTTATCATACTATCAAATATCATAATTTTACAAAATGGACATAGAAGATTATAGTATATGTAGCGGCAAGAATTGGAAACAATGAAAAGAAAAGATATTTTTAAGGAGGAGCAAGTCATGTATGATGTTGTAATTATTGGAGCAGGACCGGCAGGAGTAAGCGCAGGAATTTATGCTGTAAGCCGTGGGAAAAAGACTTTAGTTATCGAAAAAAATCAAGTGGGAGGCTTGATCGGGAAAGTTTCTACAGTCACACATTATGCAGGAATTATAGAAGGCGAAACGGGTGCGACTTTTGCGGATCGTTTAAAGAGACAGGCAGAAGAAGCCGGAGTCAAAGTTGTACAGGAAACAGTAGAAAAAGTTGAGTTAAGTGGAGATACAAAAAAGATTTATACGAATCAAGGAACTTATTCTGCGAAAAAAGTAATCTTAGCAAACGGAACTTCTCCTAGAAAATTAGAAATTGCCGGAGAAGAAGAACTGACTGGTCGGGGAATGGGAATGAACGCAGCGCGAGACGGACAATCTTATCAGGGAAAACATGTATACGTTGTCGGAGGAGCAGACGGAGCGGTGAAAGAAGCATTGTATCTGGCGAAGCTTGCAGAGAAAGTAACGATCATCCACTTTGAAGAACAATTAGGGTGTATTGCAGAATTTAAAGAAAAGGTAGAGAAAAGCTTTAATATTGAAGTTCGGCTACATTCCAGACTTCATGGTGTGTATGGTGTGGAGAAGGTTGAATCTCTGGAAATTTTGGATGAAAAAACCGGTGCGATTGAAACGATTGAAGATTCGGGATGTGGAATCTTCGTGTATGCAGGAGCTGTGCCAAATACAGAGTTATATAAAGAGCTGCATTTAGAAAATGGATTTATTCCGGTCGATGCAAATATGGAGACAGAAATGAAAGGCGTGTATGCAGTAGGAGACATTCGAGTGAAAACGGTTCGCCAAGTATCTACAGCAGTGGCAGACGGAACGATTGCAGCGATTCATGCGGCAAGTTAAAAATAAGAAAAGACAGCAAGAAGAAAATGCGATATAATAAAAAAACACTCAAAGGATAAGGGAGAGAGAAAATGGAATTTATAAAAAAGAACTGGAAAGGTTTATTATTTTGTTTGGCAATTGCAGTGCCTTCTGCATTTTTAGGGAAAAAATTTCCTGTTATAGGCGGTCCGGTATTTGCAATTTTAATCGGAATGGTTCTTGCATTAGTGATTAAAAACCGAGAGCCATTGGAAGGCGGTGTGAAATATACATCGAAAAAGATTTTACAATATGCAGTTGTATTGCTTGGTTTTGGATTGAATTTAGAAGTCGTTATGCAGACCGGAAAACAATCACTACCGATTATTCTGTGTACGATTACAACTTCTCTTGTAATTGCGTATATGCTTCATAAAGCGATGCACATTCCGTCAAAAATATCTACGCTGATAGGTGTGGGCTCGTCTATCTGCGGAGGATCTGCCATTGCGGCGACAGCACCTGTTATTGATGCGGATGAAGAGGATGTTGCGCAGGCAATCTCTGTAATCTTTCTCTTTAATATTCTGGCAGCGCTCATTTTTCCGGCATTGGGAGCAGCGTTAGGCTTTTCTACTACTTCCGGAGAGACCTTCGGAATCTTTGCCGGAACAGCAGTAAATGATACGTCTTCCGTAACAGCGGCAGCTTCTACATGGGACAGTATTTACCATCTTGGAAGTCAGACGCTGGACAAGGCGGTTACCGTAAAATTGACAAGAACACTTGCAATCATTCCGATTACTCTTGGACTGGCAGTGCACCGCGCAAGAAAAGCAGAAGAGCAGAGCGGCGAGAAAGTATCTATGCGCAAAGTATTCCCGTTCTTTATACTCTTCTTCATCGGAGCAAGTATTATTACAACAGTTGCAACAGCAGCAGGGATACCGGCAGAGACGTTCCAGCCATTAAAAGAACTGTCTAAATTTTTCATTGTCATGGCAATGGGCGCGATCGGATTTAATACGAACGTTGTAAAATTAGTAAAAAGCGGCGGGAAGCCAATTTTAATGGGAATGGCTTGCTGGATCGGAATTACAGTAGTTACACTTACGTTGCAGCATTTGATGCATTTGTGGTAAAATGAATACACGAAAGAAGGTCGGAGGTGCCGGCCTTTTTTCGCATTTTAAGTTTGAAGGAAAGAGAGAATAAAGTATGCTTCTTAGTATTGCGATGATTATGTTATTTGGGATGTTTATGGGCTGGGTATGTAAAAAGATTCATTTACCGAGTTTGTTTGGAATGATCTTAACAGGAATGATTCTGGGACCACATATTTTAAATTTCATTGATCCGTCACTTCTTGAGATTTCAGCGGAGCTTCGAAGGATTGCGCTGATTATTATTTTGACAAGAGCAGGATTGTCTCTTGATTTAAATGATTTAAGAAAAGTAGGAAGACCGGCGATTTTGATGTGTTTTTTGCCGGCTTGCTTTGAAATTGCCGGAATGCTCTTGCTGGCGCCTAAATTATTAGGCGTTTCACTATTGGATGCTGCGATTATGGGGGCTGTAGTAGCGGCGGTTTCTCCGGCTGTTATTGTACCTAAAATGTTGAAACTGATGGAGGAAGGCTATGGGGTGGAACATAGCATTCCGCAGCTTATACTTGCCGGAGCATCCGTGGACGATGTGTTTGTGATTGTGTTATTTACAGCATTTACCGGATTGGCACAAGGGGATCGTATCTCCGTTAGAAGCTTTATCAATATTCCTGTTTCCGTTGTTGTCGGGATTATCATTGGAATGGCTGTTGGAATCATTCTTGCAAAATATTTTGAAAAGATTCCTATACGGGATACGTCAAAAGTTATTGTTCTTATGTGCAGTTCTTTTATACTTATAACGATTGAAGATAAATGGGGAAAGATTCTTCCGTTTGCATCATTAATTGCAGTTATGGCAATCGGAATTGCATTGCAAAAGAAAAGAGCATGTGTAGCCAAAAAATTATCTGTGAAATTTAATAAGTTGTGGGTTGGTGCAGAGGTTATGCTCTTTGTATTGGTCGGTGCAACAGTGGATATTAAGTATGCATTATCGTCAGGCGTTTCGGCAGTGCTTTTAATTTTTGGAGTACTTGCATTTCGAATGGTGGGAGTGTGTTTATGCCTTATTAAAACAAGGCTTAGCAGAAGAGAACGACTGTTTTGTATGATTGCATATACTCCGAAGGCAACGGTGCAGGCGGCAATTGGTGGAGTGCCTCTTGCAATGGGATTAGCATGTGGGGAAATTGTTTTGACAGTTGCAGTGGTTGCGATACTGATTACCGCTCCGCTGGGGGCATTTTTCATAGATCTGACATATAAGAGATTGTTGGGATAGGGAGAAAGATGGTTGATATTGTACGTGGCTTTTTCTTTTGGTGATTTTATTGTGTTATAGATGGGAATCGGTTAAAATAGAATACAGAAAGCAGGTGGAAGAAAGGAGAAAAATATGGCTTTAGAGAATAAACTTCATATTACAGATTCCACAGAACTGGCTAGAATGGAAGAAAAGATAAGTAAGAAAAAAGCTGTTGAACTATTTGAAAATGGATATTTGGATGTTTATGAAGCAGGAACATTTCAGATGCTTGTAGCTATTCACAAATATTTATTTGAGGAAATATATGAATTCGCGGGAGAAATGCGGACTGTAAATCTTGCAAAAGGAAATTTTAGATTTGTACCAGTGATGTATTTGCAGGCGGCTATCGAGAATATTGAGAGGATGCCACAGTCAACATTTGAAGAAATTATTGAAAAGTATGTAGAGATGAATATAGCGCATCCATTCCGGGAAGGAAATGGAAGAAGCGCAAGAATATGGCTTGATTTAATTTTGAAAAAAGAGTTGAATATGGTTATTGATTGGAGCGCTGTTGATAAAGAAGATTATTTACTTGCAATGGAAAGAAGTCCGATAAAAGATATTGAAATAAAATATATCTTAAAACAGGCTCTGACAGATAAAGTTGAAAATAGAGAAGTGTATATGAAGGGAATAGATCATAGTTACTATTACGAGGGGTATTTCGTATATAAAGCAGAAGATTTATAAAAACAATGTGAGCATCTGACGAAAGTTGGATGCTTTTGTTTTATTATTAAACAAATTAGTTTATTTGAATGATATAATAATCGTGATGGTATTGGGAAAGGAAATTTGAATATGAGAAAAAATGAACTATATCATGAGTTAATAGAAGATGAAAAGAAAGGGCATAAAACATCCAAATATGATTTTAGCAGTTTTATACAGGTAAAATCCAGTAGCAGAAAAGCGACAAAGGAAATCCTTGGGGTATCGGAAAATGGAGAACTTACGATTAATACAAAATTGTTGAGGCATTTTCCGGAATATAAGATGGATATTCGAATCAGCCCAGATTGTTCAGAAATTGTACTTTTCTTAAAAGGCGAGGAAATGATTAAGGTAGGAAAAAATGGGCGAACAAAAAACTATGATTTGCAGAAAAGATTAAAAGTGCAGAAAAAATTGCCGGCATATTATATTGGTGAATGGGATGAAGAGGAAGAATTGTGGTATGGAAAATATTTACCTTACAACCCGAATAGAGGGGGAAAACAGCTAAAGAAATGAAGAGATGAGGTGCAAAGAGAGCGAAGACGGACTTATAGGCGACAGTATTATGCTAAAAATCGGGTGAAACTGTGTAAGTGTACTCTGCAATATGCAGATAGGGCAATTGAGCGTATTTCTTATGGGAATCGTATACAAGTGCAGGAGTTATATCAAAAATATCCATTTGAACAATTGGGTGAATCCTGTTTTAAAGTTATGCGAAAAAAGTTTGCAATTTATCAAAGTAGCTATGCTTACGATGAGTGCTATAGTGTAGGAATGAAAGCGTATATGTATACTATTTGCCAATGCAGCTTAAAAAAAGACTCGCCAGACTTGATTCGACGATATTTGTATGTGATTATGCGAGCTTATTTTATTTGTGTGTTAAACATAATCGACGAAAGTAAGATTATTTGTCAGGAAAATCATTTGAGGCAGATAGACAGTAGTCATTATACGATATAAAATTTATGTAGGATTAGAAAGATAAGCATTTATATCAAGACAAAATAGTGTTTTCGATGATGTTTCTCCCAATCCGTCAATCTATACATACTCACAATTTCCCCTGCATACATTGTAAAAACAAACTATGCAGGGGTTATCTATGAAGGACTATATTGAGGAGAGGGCAGTAGAGATCGCATATTATATCATTGAACATAAAGCGCAGACGGCGAAGCAGTTCGGGGTAAGTAAAAGTACGATACATAAAGACGTTACCGACCGTCTTATGCGGATCAATCCCCATCTTGCAGGCGAAGCGCGTAAGGTATTAGATCGAAACAAGTCAGAGCGTCATATCCGCGGCGGAATGGCTACAAGAGAGAAATATTTACATATGGAACATAAAGAATTAATATAATGTAACTTTAAATGGCTGGGGAAATGCTTCTCAGCCATTTTTTCTTGTTTTTTCCACGGTAATGTTTTATAATAAAAAAAGCGACATTAATATGACCGGATCAGTGTTATAAAAAACACAGTCGGCAGAATTGGAGGAATTAGAATTATGTTAGTATCAGCAAAAGAAATGCTTGAAAAAGCAGTGGCAGGGCATTATGCAGTAGGCCAGTTCAACATTAATAACCTTGAGTGGACAAAGAGTATCCTTCTGACAGCAGAAGAGTGCAAATCACCAGTAATCTTAGGTGTGTCTGAGGGTGCAGGTAAATACATGACAGGATTCAAGACAGTAGCAGCTATGGTAGATGCTATGATCGACGAGCTTGGTATCACAGTACCGGTAGCTTTACACCTTGACCACGGTACATACGAAGGATGCCAGAAATGTATCGAAGCTGGTTTCTCTTCTATCATGTTTGATGGATCTCATTATCCAATCGAAGAGAACGTTGCTAAGACAAAAGAGTTGATCGCTATTTGCAGAGAAAAAGGAATGTCTCTGGAAGCAGAAGTTGGTTCTATCGGAGGAGAAGAAGACGGAGTTGTTGGACAGGGTGAATGTGCAGATCCACAGGAATGTAAGATGATCGCTGATCTTGGCGTAGATATGCTTGCGGCAGGTATCGGTAACATCCATGGCAAATATCCAGCAAACTGGGCTGGTTTAAGCTTCGAAACTCTTGATGCAATCCAGAAATTAACAGGAGACCTTCCACTTGTACTTCACGGTGGTACAGGAATTCCGGAAGATATGATCAAGAAAGCAATCGACCTTGGTGTTGCTAAGATCAACGTTAACACAGAGTGTCAGTTATCATTTGCAGATGCTACACGTAAATATATCGAGGCTGGAAAAGATCTGGAAGGAAAAGGATACGATCCTCGTAAATTATTAAAACCGGGCGCAGAAGCAATTATGCAGACTGTAAAAGAGAAAATGGAATTATTTGGTTCTGTTGGAAAAGCAGAATAAGCTTTAACGATAAAGGCGTTCCAATTAGACGTTGGAAGGCCTTTTTCTAATTTCAGTTGGTTTGTTGTGAGAATATGACATGGGGAAATTACATCAGAGTAAAGAAAGGAACGAAAGCAGCATGAGTGAAGTATTCAATGTAGCAGATATTTTTGGTGAGGATGTATTCAATGATACTGTTATGCAGGAGCGCCTTCCGAAAAAAATTTATAAAGATTTAAAAGAGATCATTAAAGAAGGAAAAGAATTAGATCTTGCCACCGCAGATGTGATTGCCCATGAGATGAAAGAATGGGCGATTGAGAAGGGAGCAACTCATTATACACATTGGTTTCAGCCGCTTACCGGAGCAACAGCAGAAAAACACGATTCCTTCATATCCGCACCACTTCCGAGTGGTAAGGTATTAATGACATTTTCGGGAAAGGAACTGATCAAAGGAGAGTCCGATGCGTCCTCCTTCCCATCAGGCGGTTTGCGGGCAACTTTTGAGGCGAGAGGCTATACAGCGTGGGATTGTACTTCGCCGGCATTTGTAAGGCATGATGCAGCGGGGGCAACGCTTTGTATTCCGACGGCCTTTTGTTCTTATACAGGCGAAGCATTAGATCAGAAGACACCGCTTTTGCGCTCTATGCAGGCAATCAATGAACAGGCGTTGAGACTGATTCGTTTGTTCGGAAATACAACATCTCGAAAAGTAACTCCTTCTGTGGGAGCGGAACAGGAATATTTCCTAATTGATGCAAAAAAATTTCGAGAGAGAAAAGACTTGATTTATGCAGGACGAACTCTCTTTGGGGCTATGCCGCCGAAAGGACAGGAACTGGACGATCATTATTTTGGTACGATTCGCCAGAGAATTGCCGGATTTATGAAAGATGTCAATGTAGAACTCTGGAAAGTTGGAGTATCTGCGAAGACACAGCACAATGAAGTGGCTCCGGCGCAGCATGAACTGGCGCCCATTTATGCGGAAGCAAATGTAGCAGTTGACCATAACCATCTGGTTATGCAGACCTTAAAGAGGGTAGCACACCAGCATGGATTAAAGTGTCTTCTTCACGAGAAACCATTTGCAGGGGTGAATGGTTCCGGTAAACATGATAACTGGTCACTGACGACAGATGATGGAAAAAACCTTCTCGAGCCGGGAAAGACACCGCATGAAAACGTACAGTTTTTGCTTGTGCTTACCTGTGTGCTGAAAGCGGTAGATGACCATGCAGAATTATTGCGTGAATCAGCGGCAGATCCGGGAAATGATCATAGACTTGGCGCAGATGAAGCGCCGCCGGCAATTATTTCCGTATTCCTGGGAGACCAGTTAGAAGATGTAATGGAGCAGCTTGTAGATACCGGAGAGGCTACGCGAAGCATTAAAGGCGGCAAGCTAAAGACCGGTGTTCGTACACTTCCTGATTTCGCGAAAGATGCGACGGACAGAAACCGTACTTCACCGCTTGCATTTACGGGAAATAAATTTGAATTTCGTATGGTTGGTTCCAGAGATTCTGTGGCAGGACCGAATGTTGTACTTAATACGATTGTGGCAGAGGCATTTAAGGAAGCGTGTGATATACTGGAAGCGGCAGATGATTTTGAATTAGCACTTCATGATTTGATCAAGAAATACGCGACAGAGCATCAGAGAATTATTTTTAATGGAAATGGATATTCTGATGAATGGGTAGAAGAGGCCGAAAGACGAGGTCTGCCTAATATCCGTTCTATGGTGGAAGCAATTCCGGCTCTTGTACTTCCTTCAACCATTTCCATGTTTGAAGAATTCGGAGTATTTACAGAGGCGGAACTTCGATCCCGTGCAGAGATTAAATATGAAAATTATGCGAAAGCTATTAATATTGAAGCGCGTACCATGATCGATATGGCGAGCAAGCAGTTTATTCCTGCTGTCATTAAGTATACGAAGGAATTGGCAGATACAGTAGTAGCAGTGAAAAATGCAGGTGCAGAAGCTGTCGTACAGATGCAGCTTCTCGGGGAAGTTACAATGCTTTTGGAAAAAGCTAAGAAAGCATTGGACGCTCTGGTGAAAGTCGCCGATCAGGCAGCTTTGATGGCGGAAGGAAAAGAACAGGCAGAATACTATTATTTTGAAGTAACTCCGGCAATGGCAGAGCTTCGTACACCAATCGATGAACTTGAAATGATCGTAGATAAAGAAGCATGGCCGATGCCTTCCTACGGAGATCTTATATTTGAAGTATAATTAAGGGGAAAATGAATGACCAAATACGAATTTTTACAGAAATTGCAAAGAGAGCTTAGCGGAAAAATAAATGTTTCCGCTGTTCAAGACCAGATTGATTATTACAGTCAGTATATCGATGGCGAAGTGCTGTCAGGAAAAAGCGAGCAGGAGGTTGTTTCAGAACTGGGCGACCCGTGGATTATCGCCAAGACAATTCTCGGAGCTTCAGACAATGAAGAGTTTGCGAAGACAAATACTTCTTATGAAGCAAAACGTACATCAGGAAAGGAAAAGAAGAATCAGGAGCAAAATGCACGAATCCATGTATTCGGTTTTGACAGTTGGTGGAAAAAGCTTCTTCTTATATTGGGAATCATTGGAATTGTAATGGTAGTCGTAGGCGTGATCGGGGGAATTATCAGCATATTAGCGCCGATCATCATACCGGTATTTGTAATAATGTTTATAATTCGTATCGTAAATAGTAGGAAAAGATAATGGGAACGGGCAGAAAAAATCTGTCCGTTTTTCTATGGAAAATATTTCGATATTTACTATTGCATAAAGTAAAAGACCGATGGGGGAGCCATCGGTCTTTTGAGGGGAGTATAAATAATTAATAAGGGGTTGTAGAAAGTGCTCTTTCTACAAGACTAAGTATAATATAGGGAGAATTAAAAAGCAAGTTAAAAATTAAAAAAATTTCAGATTCTAACACTAGATTCAAACACTTGTGATAAAATGATTTATAGAAAATGATAAGGAGGGGAAACTATGAATTATGAAGGTCAGATTTGCAGAGCGCCGATGGAACGTTCTTCGTTTATGCTTCCTGTTACCGTAGGGTGTCCATATAATCAATGTAAGTTTTGTAATCTGTTCCGGCATCTTCGGTATAGGGAACTTCCTGCGGAAAAGATAGAAGAAGAATTAAAGCGGGTAAAAGACGTGGGAGGAAGTCCGACAAAAATTTTCCTTGGAGACGGCAATGCGTTTGGGCTTAAGACAGAACGATTGTTTTGGATTCTGGAACGGATTCAGTCGTATTTCCCGGATTGTAGGACAATCAATATGGATGCGACGGTTACAAGTATTTTGCAGAAATCAGAACAAGAACTGAAACGTCTGGCAGAGTGCGGAGTGAGACATTTATATCTGGGGATTGAGAGCGGTCTGGAGGATGTTTTGGCATTTATGAAGAAAGACCATACCGTTTCCGAGGCGTATGAGGCCATAGAGCGGCTGCAGGCTGCAGGACTTATCTATGACGCGCATATCATGACAGGAGTGGCAGGACGAGGGCGTGGTCAGGAGAATGCAGATGCGCTGGCTCATTTCCTAAATCAGACACATCCTGCGCATGTGGTAAATTTTTCCATGTTTATTCATCGGGAAGTTCCGTTATATAGAGAGATTAAAAAAGGAAATTACGTGCCGGCGGACGAACTGGAATCACTGCGGGAAGAGAAAAGGCTGCTTGAGCAACTGAATATCCCGGTTAAATATGAAGGATTTCACGATTATCTCCAGATTCGTGTCAGAGGGAAATTGCCGTCGGATCATGAGAAGATGGTCGGGAAATTGGAGACTTTCATTAAAAAGTATGAAGCAAAACCGCCCATTTATGCGTTGGTTCAAGGAGAATGTCCTGATCTTGTGAAATGTGATAATTTAGAAAATGTGTGGGCGAATACATAAAAGATATTGTGGACGGACATACTATCCTCGTAACGAAAAAGAAATAGGAGGATTTGACATGGCTAAGAACTACAATTCATCTAATCAGAACAAAGCTGACAAGAATTCTGCAAACAGAAATGCAATGGATAAGAACTCTGCAAACAGAAATGCGTCTGACAGAAATGCATCTGACAGAAATTCTTATAGCAAAAATGCTTCCAATGCAGGCAGCGAAAACAGCAAATACTAAGCATTACTTCGGAAGAAAGGCGTGTGGCGGGTTCACACGTCTTTTTCCTTGACAAACGGGGAAGTCAGTAAGTAAGATAGAGAAGAAGACTGGAAATTACATAAATGGAGAATTATATGAGAAAAATAGAGTTGATAGCCCCTTGCCATTTTGGTCTGGAGGCTGTTTTGAAGAGAGAGATCGTTGATCTTGGTTATGAAATATCAGCGGTAGAGGACGGAAGAGTTACGTTCTACGGAGATGAGGATGCTATCTGCCGGGCAAATATCTTCCTTCGTACTGCAGAGCGGATTCTGGTGAAAGTAGGAAGCTTTCGGGCGGTGACTTTTGAAGAGCTGTTTGAGAAGACAAGAGCGCTTCCGTGGGAAGAATTTATTCCCAAGAACGGCAAATTCTGGGTGGCAAAAGCTGCTTCGGTAAAGAGCAAATTATTCAGCCCGTCGGATATCCAGTCAATCATGAAGAAGGCAATGGTAAGAAGATTGTCAGAGAAATACAAGATTGAATGGTTCCCGGAAGATGGAGCGGCTTATCCGGTGCGTGTATTTTTGATGAAAGATATTGTGACGGTCGGAATTGATACATCCGGGGTTTCTCTTCATAAGAGAGGCTATCGTGAAGTGTCCGGTAAAGCGCCGATCACCGAGACGCTTGCGGCGGCTCTTATTATGTTAACTCCGTGGAAAAAAGACCGCGTGCTGGTAGATCCATTCTGCGGAAGTGGCACATTTCCGATTGAAGCTGCCATGATGGCGGCAAATATTGCTCCGGGGATGAACCGTACATTTACGGCGGAGGAATGGATCAACGTGATACCGAAGAAGCTATGGTATGACGTGGCAGACGAGGCAAATGATTTGATCAGAGATGATATAGAAGTTGATATTCAAGGATACGATCTGGATGGCTCTGTAATTAAGGTTGCAAGAAGAAATGCCAGAGAGGCAGGAGTAGATCATCTGATTCATTTTCAGGAGCGAAATGTAAAGGAGCTAAGCCATCCGAAGAAATATGGATTTATTATTACGAACCCACCGTACGGGGAGCGTCTGGAAGATAAGAAAGATCTTCCGGAACTTTATCATGCGTTCGGAAGAAGCTTTGCGGCGCTTGACTCATGGTCTGCTTATATGATTACATCCTACGAAGAAGCAGAACGGTATTTTGGCAGAAAGGCAGATAAGAACCGGAAAATATATAATGGAATGCTGAAAACGTATTTTTATCAGTTTCTGGGACCGAAACCGCCGAGAAGAGAAAAGGAGAGGTAGAATGAAAAAGCTTATATTTGCAACGGGAAATGAACATAAAATGAAAGAAATCCGCATGATACTGGCGGATCTCGGAATGGAAATCCTCTCCCAGAAGGAAGCCGGTATTCAGGCAGATGTTGTGGAGGATGGTGCTACATTTGAAGAAAATGCGCAGATCAAAGCGGGAGAAATATCAAAGATCGCGTTAGCAATGCCGGAATACAAGGACGCAATTGTATTGGCAGATGATTCAGGGCTGGAGATTGACTATCTCGGAGGAGAACCGGGAATTTATTCTGCGAGATATTTGGGAGAAGATACTTCTTACGATATTAAAAATCAAGTGATTCTTGATCGTCTTGCCGGGGTGCCGGACGAAGAGCGGACAGCGCGGTTCGTATGTGCCATTGCCGCAGCGCTGCCGGATGGAAGGAAAGAAGTGGTGAGAGGAACTATGGAAGGGATCATAGGGCATGAAATTGCAGGTGAGAATGGTTTTGGATATGATCCTGTTTTTTATCTTCCGGAATATGGATGTACCAGTGCGCAGCTGTCGCCGGAGAAGAAAAATGAATTGAGCCACAGAGGAGAAGGCTTGAGAAAAATGAGAGCTGTCTTAGAAGAAACATTGAAGTAATAGATATGAGGGAAACGAATGAAAGCATTAATCGTGAGTGATACCCATGGTTCACATAGAAATCTTGAGCGTGTGATTGAAAAAGAGCAACCGCTGGATCTTTTGATCCACCTTGGCGATGTGGAAGGTGGAGAGGATTATATTGAAGCAATTGCGGACTGTCCGGTTCATGTCGTGGCAGGAAATAATGATTTTTTCAGTGAGCTTCCAAGAGAAGAAGAATTTTTTGTGGGTGGCAGCCATATTTTTATTACGCATGGTCATTACTATTATGTATCCATGAATGAAAACCGTTTAAAAGAAGAGGCGAAGGGAAGAGGTGTGGATATCGCAATGTATGGACACACCCATCGCCCTGCGCTTTCGCAGGAAGACGGGGTTACGATCCTGAATCCCGGAAGCATTGCGTATCCGCGTCAGACAGGCAGAAAAGCATCCTATATGATCATGGAAGTGCAGGACGGAAACAGCCCGAAATTCGAGCTGAAATACATTTGAAATAAAAATTTAAAAAAGTTGAAAAAAGTTGTTGACAACTGAGGATAGTTCGGATATAATAACTCTTGTGTCACGGGGAAACAACTTGAAAGACACAAAACAAAATACCTTCGGGGTGTGGCTCAGCTTGGCTAGAGCGCCTGGTTTGGGACCAGGAGGTCGCAGGTTCGAATCCTGTCACCCCGATATGTTATGCGGGTGTAGTTCAATGGTAGAACACTAGCCTTCCAAGCTAGATACGTGGGTTCGATTCCCATCACCCGCTTTCTTAAAGCCATAAATCAGGTTTTAAGAAAGCATAGTTCTAAGGAGCTGTCTTATGAGTCTGTAGCTCAGCTGGATAGAGCAACGGCCTTCTAAGCCGTAGGTCGAGGGTTCGAATCCCCCCAGGCTCGTTAGAACCACAGAAAATTTAATAAAGCGGTACTTAGTTGGACACAAATAGTTCGATAAGTCATATATGGTGGGTATGGTGCAGTTGGTTAGCGCGCCAGATTGTGGTTCTGGATATCATGGGTTCGAGTCCCATTACCCACCTTTCTTTTTTTCTATAGGAAAGATATTATTGGGCTATCGCCAAGCGGTAAGGCACAGGACTTTGACTCCTGCATTCGTTGGTTCGAATCCAACTAGCCCAGTCATTACGGGTGTGTAGCTCAGGTGGTAGAGCACTTGACTTTTAATCAAGTTGTCCGGGGTTCGAATCCCCGCACGCTCATGAAAGAAACAGCACAATTCTATGATTACAGGATTGTGCTGTTTCTTTATATTGTTATAAAGGTGACAGAGTGACAAGACGGAGAGATTTGAACCGGTAGACATGTGGTGAATAAAAAAGGAAGGTTATTGCTGGGCAATAACCTTCCTTTAAAAATGCGGATGACAGGAATCGAACCTGCACGGTCTCCCACTAGATCCTAAGTCTAGCGCGTCTGCCAGTTCCGCCACATCCGCATAGAAACTGCTATTAATGATACAATAATCGGAAGAAAATGTCAACCAAAGATTAGCCTAAATGATATTAAAAATTAAGAGTGTGAAGTGAAAAGTTTATTTCCACTTTGAATAGGGCAAAGTAGATTTTAGTCTTTCACTCATTTCCACTTCCACAGATGTAGCATTTAGTCTTACACTATCCTTTGTGACAGTCGCAGAAAGGCTGGTGTCATATGAAAACTACAAATGCTTTTTCACATTTAACTTTAGAAGAACGGAGAATCATTCTTACTGGTATTACTAACAATTCCACCAAGACTGCCATCGCCCAAACTATCGGCAAAGACAAATCCACGGTTGGAAAAGAAATCAAACTACATCGTGTGCTTACACACAAATGCAAAATGCCTTTGGAATGTAATAACTACCGTAAATGTGCCTTTGGTCGTAACTGCACACTCGATTGCCCGGAATACAGCCCTTTCCGTTGCTCCAGGCGTGATCGCTCTCCGGGTGCTTGTAATGGTTGCTCCCATTGGTCTCATTGCAGATTTGATAAATTCCAATACTGCCCTGAAGACGCACAAATGGATTATCGCACAACTCTCATTGATTCCAGACAAGGTGTAAATCTTACTGTTCAGGAAGCAAAATCTATGGCTTCTGTTATCTCTCCTCTTCTTAAGCAAGGACATTCTCCCTATCAGATACTTGCCAACCATCCTGAGTTAAATATTTCCGAGAAAACTCTCTATAATTACATTGAATCCGGTGTTTTCCGCGAACTTGCCGGGATTACTTCGTTGGATCTCAGACGACAAGTCAGCAGAAAGCTTCCTAAAAAGAAAGCTCAGGTTTATAAAAAAAGAAAAGATAACAAGTATCTAAAAGGCAGAACATATCGGGATTACAAAACATACATTTCTGATAATCCCGATGTTTTCGTTGTTCAGATGGATACCGTTTACAACAATGAATCGAATGGTCCTTTTTTACAAACCTTTAAGTTTGTAAAAACCGGTCTCCTTTTTGCCATTTACCACGAAGAGAAAACGTCCATCGCCATGAAAAACGGAGTTGACTTGTTGGAATCCATTCTTGGGCAGATGCTATTCCGCAAATATGTCCATATCCTGCTGACCGACCGGGGGAGTGAATTCTCGGCAGCCGAAGCGATGGAGTGCAGTCCTGACGGCACTAGACGTACACGCGTATACTATTGCGATCCCATGCAATCCGGACAAAAGGGAACTTTGGAAAACAAACATGTTGAACTTCGTTATATCCTTCCAAAAGGAGCTGACCTAAGAGCTTTAGGATTAAACGGACAGGAGGACTTGAATCTTGCTATCAGTCATGTGAATTCTGCTCCTGTTGAATTACTAGGCGGTAAAAGTCCACTAGAACTTACTGATTTTATGTACCATGATCTTTACAAAAAGTTATACGATTTCGGTATTCAACAGATTGATAAAGATCATGTGATTTTAAAACCATACCTGTTAAAAAAATAAACGTATAAAATAAAACAAAAAAACAACAGGCGACTGTCTATGCAACTGAATAGCGCCCCATTCGCAAGTGGAATTTAGTCCTACACCTTTTAAAACCACGACTAAACTCCGCTTTTTTGTGATGCAAAAAAACAGGTCTTCGGCAGTCATCCTATTGTTTTATATTCCTTATTGTAACATTGAATTCCACTTTATAAAACAGAAAAAGTAGCAATTATCCCTTTTTGTAAGAGTAATTGCCACTTTCATTCTTCTCTTTTTCAAAGTGGAAATAAACTTTTCACTTCACTTAAAAATTAAGAGGGAAGCATTAAAAAATCTTAAGTGAAAACGAGTGGTGATTCGTCAGGGATGTATATACAAAGAGGACGATATAAGGTATAATATGAGGAAAGGGCAAAACCGAAAATGCAGGAAAAAACACTAAACCTGCGAAAGTGGCGACAAGGTTATGCCCAGACAGAGCGCAGGCTCTGATCGGAGAAATATTATATAAATGGGAGTGGGAAAAAGAAATGAGTTACGAGAAACTGAATGAAAAAATTCTTGAGATGAAGGATGAGATGTTCGATACCATTCGAGAGAATGTTGCAATCTGCAGTGTGAAGGGTGAGCCGGAAGAAGACGCTCCCTACGGAAGAGAAGTAAAAAGAGCATTGGATCATCTTCTTTCTGTTGGGGAAAAGATGGGATTCAAGACCGGAAATGTGGACAACCGCGTAGGCTGGATCGAGTATGGAGAAGGCGAAGAGATGGTTGGAGTGCTCGGACACGTAGATGTAGTTCCTCTTGGGGAAGGATGGAATTATGATCCGCTCGGATGTGAGATCCATGACGGTAAAATGTACGGCCGTGGCGTTCAGGATGATAAAGGACCTACAATCGGCGCTGTGTATGCACTGAAAGCAATCCGTGACCTTGGACTTCCGATTGACCGCAGAATTCGAGTATTATTCGGATGTGATGAGGAAAATGGATCTTCCTGTGTAGAACATTATATTAAAGTGGGAGAAGAACTGCCGACTATTGGATTTACACCGGATGCACAGTTCCCTGCAATCTTCTGTGAAAAAGGTCAGACATTCTGGGATGTAACTAAGAAAGTAGAGAATCCGTCCGGCATTAAAGTGCTTTCTATCGAAGGTGGAATGGCGAAAAACGTAGTGACACCAAAATGTACATTGGTTGCAGAAGGTGAATTGAAGGTAGAAGAAAAAGATTATATTACGGTTGAGAAAAAAGACGGTAAGACCATCGTGACATGTGAAGGTATCAGCGCGCATGGAAGTACACCGGAGCAGGGCGCAAATGCTGCAATCCGCTTATTTGATGCTCTGAAGGAAAATGATTTTGGCGGAGACCTTCAGACAATGATCAACTTCCTGATGGAAAAGATCGGTTATGAGACAAATGGAGAGAAGCTTGGAATTGCAAGTACAGATGAAGAGACCGGAAGCACAACGGTTAACCTTGGAATGATCAGCTGTGATGAGGAGAAGCTGTCCTTTACTTTAGACATTCGTTATCCAAACAGTACAACAGAAGAACATGTAGTAAAGAATGTAAAAGAGAATGTAGAGGCTTATGGACTTGTGCCGGAAGTAGAGACTCACAGCCTCTTATATGTACCGACAGAGTCTGAACTTGTACAGAAACTTATGAAAGTATATCAGGAACAGACCGGTGACGTAGAAGCAGAGCCAATCGCTATCGGAGGAGGAACCTATGCGAAATCTTTCGATAACATGGTAGCTTACGGACCGATCTTCCCGGGAGAAGAAGAAGTGATCCATGCGCCGAATGAATTTGCAAATATGGACAATCTTGTACGCTCTATTCAGATTTCAGCGGCTGCAATGTACGAACTTGCACAGAAATAGGAGGCTAATAGATGAGACTTACAATATTAGGAACTGGAAATGCGGCAGTAACAGAATGCTACAATACATGTTTTGTGATTTCAGATGAAAACAGACATTTTCTTGTAGACGCAGGTGGGGGGAATCGCATATTAAAAGTATTAAAAGATACAGCGATTGAGATTTCCGACATCCATGATATTTTTGTTACGCACGAGCACGTAGATCACATTTTAGGTATTATCTGGCTGATCCGGATTATCGGACAGCGGATGAATCAGGGGAAATATGAAGGTGATCTTACGATTTACTGTCATGAGGAGTTGGCTGAGAAGATTCAGGCAATTGCGAATATGACGATCCAGCAAAAGGTATGTAAGCATATGGGAGAGCGTATTCATTTTGATATCGTATCAACAGGGGATGTAAGAACGATTTTGGAGTGTCCGGTTACATTTTTCGACATTTTATCGACCAAGGCGAAACAATTCGGATTCTCTATGCAGATGAAGGACGGAAGGAAATTTACCTGTGTAGGTGATGAACCATATAACGAAGCGAATTATGACTTTGTAAAGGATAGTGATTGGCTGTTGCATGAGGCGTTTTGTTTATTCGGTGAAGCTGATAAATTTAAGCCTTATGAGAAGCATCACAGTACGGTCAAAGAAGCCTGCCAGCTTGCAGAACAATTGAAGGTTCCTAATTTGCTGCTCTATCATACAGAGGAGACGCATCTAAAAGAGCGTAAGCAATTGTACACGAAGGAAGGAAAAGAATATTACAGTGGCAATCTCTATGTTCCGGATGATCTGGAAAGTTTTGAGATTTAGATAAGAAAAACACGAAGAGGAAATGGGCTCTTCGTGTTTTTTTTGAGGGACGATCTAATAAGGTTTATTTATTATAGCAAACGAAATACTTGTTCTACAGATGCAGTCATATTACTGCGTGCAGTGGAGGGTTCCATCGCTTCTTCTAAAGTTACAATTCTTCGTAAAATTGGGAAAAAAGCATCAATTCCGGCTTGATTACAAGCCACGGCTTCCTTTGTGACGCTGCCGGAGAAGGCTAATACTTTAGCGCCGTGTGCTTTTGCAAGCTTTGCGACACCGACAGGGGCTTTGCCCATAGCGGTTTGACGATCTAATTGTCCTTCGCCGGTTACTACGATGTCTGCGTCGTTAAGAGCGTCTGAAAGATTTATAGCATCTAAGATGAGCTCCACGCCAGGAGAGAGGGAAGCATGAAGATAGCTTAAAAATGCAAAGCCAAGGCCACCGGCTGCGCCGGCGCCGGGATAATTTTTATATGCGCAGTTTAAAGTAGTTTCTGTTACATCTGCAAAATGTGCCATATCCTGATCCAGAGAATCTTTCTGGGCTTCGGTTACTCCTTTTTGCGGACCATAGATATAAGTGGCACCATTTTCCCCGCAAAGGGGATTGGTTACATCACAGGCAATTCGAAACTGGCAGTCGTCAAGTAAAGGATGGCGGTTTTTAGCATCAATAGATGCCACCTTGCCAAGCGCCTGTGCTCCTTCGCCGACATCGAGTCCCTGCTCATCCAGAAAAGAATAGCCAAGCGCCTTGAGCATGCCGATGCCTGCATCGTTTGTGGCGCTTCCGCCGATGCCGATAATAAAATGCCGACATCCTTTTTCCAGCGCATGAAGGATCATTTCTCCGACGCCGCGTGTGCTGGCGGTGAGAGGATTTTTTTGATGAGCAGGGACAAGCGTGATTCCGGAAGCGGAAGCCATCTCTATGATTGCTGTTTTGTCCTTCTCCAGATATCCGTAGTAGCAAGACACGGGAAAACCCATAGGACCGGTGACGATAAGATCAATACGTTGCCCGCCCAAACCTTCTATAAAAGCGTCAGTGGTACCTTCTCCTCCGTCTGCCAGTGGTTTTATAATCACGTTCGCATCAGGGTGTGCGGCTAAGACACCTGCTTTTACAGCCTGTCCTGCCTCTATGGAGGACAGACTGCCTTTAAATGAATCAATTGCAACAACAACTTTCATATGAACACCTCTTAAGAAACGCTTTCTGCAATTTCCTTTGTGATTTTCAGGAATTTATCAATATCATCTGTTCCGTTGCAGTGTAATGGAGATACACGTAAGGCTCCTTCCAGACCAAGCGCTTCAACGATTCTCTGAGAATATGGGCTTGATTTGAGTCGCTCGAAGATTGTTACGCCATGTTCCAGATATTTTTGAGAACAATCAGCATAATCAATTCCTTTAATACCCATGGCAACGATCAGATCTTTCCATGTCAGGTCTTCCATATCTACATATACTTCTACATTTTTGATGTGTCTCAGTCCAGGCACTTCATCTGTACCTTCCAGCATACGGTAAAGAAGCGCACGCTCCTGCAAATGAATTCGATTCATTCCTTCTACATATAAAGTACGTTTATCTGTGCTGTCGATAAAATCAGAACCAATTTTACATACATAATCAATAACTGCCATCATTGCGGCAAAGTTGCCTGGTGTTGGTGTTCCGAGAGCCCATACGTTGGCATCCTTGTGTGTTAGTTTGTGGTGTCTCATTTTTGCAACACGATCAGAGACATAAGCATATCCGCAGCCGCGTACGCCAAAGAATTTGTAAGGCGCGATATTTGCAGCGTCAACACCCCAGTCTTCAACATCGACAACAGCATGAGGAGCATGTTGTACAGTATCGGTAATTACGTAAATCTCAGGATTGATTTCTTTTACTCTACGCACAATTTCTTTAATATCCATAATATTTCCGGAAATGTTGGAGGCTGCCATAATGCTTACAAGACAAGTATCTTTATCAACACATTTTAATACATCTTCCACATCAATACCGCCGGTTGTCTTATTGGCAGGTACAACTCGAAATTCACGTCCGGTTTTATCACAGTAATATTCCACTGCATCGTGAGCAGATGGATGCTCCAGTGAAGAAGTAACAGCGTTTGTTCCCCATCCGCAATTTTCCATAATAGCGCCTACAGCCTGAAACATTGTCTGAGATGCAGAAAGTTCAGTGATCAGAGCGCCGTGATCTGGTTTCGCGCCGAAGATAACCTCCAGAATTTCTTTTGTTCCTTCAGAAACATAGTGAGATAATTCATATCCTCTTCCGCGGACACGTTCCGGACAATCCGGGAACTGTTCGATAGAAGCCTTAGCTTCAACAGCTTTTTTCAGTCTTAAAGAGCCCCCTGAATTTTCGAAGAAAAGTCTGGAGCCATGTTCTGGATCTGCATCTGCATAACAGAATTGGTCTTTCAAACTTTTTTGATATTCATCTGAAAATAATACACCATTTTTTTCATTCATTTTTTCTTTCCCCTTTCGCTTATAATCGTGATAGTTACAGCTTTTTGTTAAGTTTATCATAGCACTGAACGGATGATTTGAGAAATGAATAATTTCGCTGAATAATATTAACAAAATTTATATTTAAATAAAAAAAGAATATAAAGGTAGGTATTTTTTTGAAAATAGATATTAATATTTTTTATAAAGGAAATAAAAAATAATATTATTTAAAAACATTGCAAAAGGGAAATGAGTATGTTATAAAATAGACAAAGATAATAATGTCCAGTTTTTTAAAGAAAAAGACAAAAGGATTCCAAATTATGAAAAAGTGAAAGGAAGAGAAGGAAAATGGAAGTGATTATGGAAGTGTTAGAAAAATTTCAGGCATTTATATGGGGACCACCTACGTTACTGCTTCTCCTTGGAACCGGTATATATTTTACGGTTACACTGAAAGGGATTCAGTTATTTAGATTTCCAAAAGCACTGAAAGCAATTTTTGAAAAGGAGGAAGGTGCAGGAGATGTATCTGCATTTGCAACGCTTTGTACAACACTTGCGGCGGATATCGGAACAGGAAGTATTGTAGGTGTTGCAACCGCTCTTAGAATCGGAGGACCGGGAGCCATGTTCTGGATGTGGGTGTCGGCATTTTTCGGAATGACAACAAAATATGCAGAGTCAGTGCTCGCAGTAAAATATCGGACAAAAGATGAAAATGGACAGATGGCAGGAGGTCCGATGTACTACATTCAGAATGGAATGGGAAAGAAATACATCTGGTTGGCGAAATTGTTCGCGATATTCGGTGTTTTCACAGCACTTTTAGGATGTGGAACGTTTCCACAGGTCAATGCTATCACGGAATCGGTAAATCTGGCATTTCACATTCCGATCGCGCTGGTGGGAGCTATCGTTACAGTGTTGACTGCCATCGTTATTTTAGGCGGTATCCAGTCAATATCAAAAGTAGCACAGTTCGTTGTGCCATTTATGGCAATTTTTTTCATAGGTGGCTCGGCTTTGATCTTGGGAATGAATTATCAGGCGCTTCCAGATGCGTTCCGACAGATTTTTACTTGCGCATTTTCGGCTGAGTCCATGTTGGGTGGTGCAGCGGGAGCAACGGTTGTCTCTCTGATGACAGTAATCCGTACAGGAGTTGCGCGTGGTGTTTATACCAATGAGGCGGGACTTGGAAGCTCTCCGATCGTTGCGGCGGCAGCAAAGACAAATTCTTGCGTGAAGCAGGGGTTGATCTCTATGACGAGCGTATTCTTTACGACGCTTGTAACTTGTACAATGACAGGACTTGTAATTATTTCAAGCGGATTAATGGATACAACAGATCTCAGCGGAAGTCCGCTGGTGACACAGGCTTATAATATGCATCTTTCACATAATATCGGAATGTATATTGTAGCAGTTGGGATTATCTTCTTCTCATTCACAACTATTTTGGGATGGAGCTATTATGGAGAGAGATGTATTGTCTATTTGACAGGAAGCTTAAAGAGTGTCAAAGTATTTAAGGTGCTTTATATTATTGCAATTGCAGCAGCGCCATTTCTTACATTGGAACCGATCTGGCTTATGGCAGATATCACCAATGCACTTATGATTCTTCCGAATCTGGTCGCACTGTTGAGTTTGAGAAAAGTGATTATCAATGAAACAAGAAAATATTTTGACAAACTGGAGAGAGAGACCGTTAAACTGCCAAAGAACGCGGTAGTGGAATAGTATAGAATCAAAAACACATTGAAGACAAATATTCGGGCCTTCAATGTGTTTTTTTGCGCATGGCTGCGTTCGGAAAATCAATATAACTCCATAGATGAAGTATAACGGTCTATGAGACGGAGTTTTTCTTCGTTTTTATTACCGACCTTTTTGCTGATGTAAGTACACAAAAGTTCTGCAATGAAAAGTGCAGGGATCTGAGAGTTGAAAAAAGTCAGAGAATCAACATTGTTGGTAAATAAGTGTGTAGCGTATTGTGCTAATGGAGCGGTCGGAGTGTCGGTCAAAACGATGACGGCAGCGCCTGCGCGGGAAGCCATTTCAGCAGCCAGCTGCGTCAATTTTGAATAGCGGGGATAGCTGATGGCGATCAGACAATCCCGTTTGCTGATATCAGACAAATAATCAAAGGTATTCAGAGAATCGGAAGGTTCCGGGAAGACCATCGGAAGCGTATCCTTCAAATTGACGGATAAAAAATTAGCAGCAACACTGCAGGCTCGGGACCCGACAATATATTTTGTGTGAGAGTGAATGATCGTATCGCTTGCTTTTTCAAATAATTCTGTTGAGTTTCGCATGACGGCAGAACGGATATTGTTAAATGTAATATCTTGAACCGTTTCGATAATACTGCTTTTCGACAGCTTTTCCAGACTCTGTGTCAGCTTCACAGTCGGAATAGCGGAAGATTGTGAATGGCTTGATATGTAAGTATTGTATTGCTCCCGGATCGTACGCTGAAATTCTGTATATCCGGAAAAACCAAGATCTTTTGTAAAGCGCATGACAGAAGAATGACTGACAGAAAGCGTATTTGCAAGTTCGGTGGATGTCATAAAACATAAGTCACGAAAATTATTGAGAACATAATCCGCAATCAGCCGTTCTTTTTTTGTTAATTTTGCATTCTTAATCAATTCTTGAAAAGCAGCAGTCATATCCAAAATCCTTTCTGAAAAACATTAATATTTATTACCTCAAATTATATCAAAGAACCGAAAAAATAACAAAGTATTTTAGAGATAGTAAAGAGTAAAGAATACTTTGTGAAATGAATAATTATGCGGTATAATATTAACAAAATTTATATTTGAATGGATTAGTGGAATAAAAAGGACTATAAGGAGGAAAGAAAATGAATCAGGCAGAGATTGAGACTTTTTTGATGATCGTAAAAACGAAGAATATTACAAAAACCGCAGAAAATTTATTTTTGTCCCAGCCGACAGTCAGTCACAGATTGAAACTGCTGGAGGATGAGCTGAATGTAAAGCTTTTGAATCGAAAGAAAGGGTACAAGCAGATTGAACTCACCACCCAGGGAGAAGAATTCATACCGATTGCAGAACGCTGGCTTTCTCTTTGGCAGGAAATGCAGCTTTTGCAGCATGGACAGGAAAAATTGTATTTAAGCATCGGCTGTACGGATACGTTGAATACAGCAATCTTTTTCAATCTGTACAGAAAAATTCTGCGGGAAGAAGACCCGGTTTTAAGTTTAAAGATTAAAACTCACTATTCGCAGGAAATCTATGAGCAGGTGGAAAATCATGAGATTGACCTTGGGTTTGTATATCATCACCTTCATTTCAAAAATATTACGGCAGAGCCGGTGCTGAGAGAAAAAATGTATATTGTTCAAAGCGGCGAGACATCTCTCCGAAAAGAAATTTTGCATACAGATGAATTGGATCCGGAAGAGGAGGTGTTCTTAAGCTGGGAAGCAAACTATCAGATCTGGCATGACCAATGGGTAGGAAAGGGGAAACGACCAAGAATAGAAGTGGATACCTTTGAGCTATTGCTTCATTTGATTTCAGATGATAAGCGGTGGTTTATTGCCCCGATTTCCGTTGTAGAGCGGATTCAGGCACTGCGTCCGGTTTATGTAAGCGAGATTGCGAACCATATTCAGCCGCCGGAGCGTGTGACATATAAAATTCAGCATAAGTACCCAAAAGAAGCAACAATGAAAGCAGTCCGCATTTTTGAAGAAAAAATGGAATCGTATTTACAGGATAAAAATTGGGGATTTGTTAAGTAAGAGAGAAATATTAAAAAAGTTAATATATTATAGACAAATAATTTATTTTTTTTAGTAAAGTTGCTGTGCTATACTGAGGGCAGATAAAGAAACGAAGTAAAAATCAACAAATGGATATGGATCTGCCATGCAGATGAAAGGAGAACGAAGATGGAAGTAAAGTTTCTGATAGCAGGTGACTGCGCTGTATCCATTCAAATGGGAAATGTGATCAGTCTGGAGGTAAACAGACAGGTTCGTATGCTGCAGGAGGAATTGGAAAAACATCCAATCCATGGAGTTACAGAGATGGTTCCGACATATGCTTCTTTAATGATTCATTACAGACCGGATAAAATTAGTTTTGAACAGTTAAAAGAAGAAGTTATGAAGAGAACCTGCGGCATGGAACAGGTAGAAGATGCAAAAAAAATCATCAAAGAAATTCCAATCTGCTACGAAGGGGAATTGGGAATGGATCTGGAAGAATGTGCAGCGCTTGAAAATCTCTCGACAGAAGATGTGATAAAAATGCATTCCGGTCATGAATATTATGCATATATGCTTGGGTTTGCACCGGGGCATGCTTATATGGCAAGATTTGAGGAGCCATTTCATTTTAAGAGAAGACCAACACCAAGAGTACATATTTCTGCACGTTCTATCGTAGTGCAGGAGAATCTTTCAAATTTGATTCCGTTTGATCAGCCATGCGGATGGAATATCATCGGAACGACACCGCTTACAATCTGCGATTATACAAAGAAAGATCCTTTTCTGGTACATGCGGGTGAGTGGGTAAAATTTATCCCTGTAAGCAGAAGAGAATATGACAAGATAAGAGAAGCTGATTTAAGAGGCAATTATCATGTGAAAACTTATGAAAAGGCGGTGGAATAATGGGAATTGTTGTTGAGAATCCAGGGCTATTGACGACGGTTCAGGATGAGGGAAGATTCGGTTATCAGCAGTTTGGAGTATCTCCGGCAGGACCTATGGATACGAGATCTTTTTATCTGGCAAATATTCTTGTCGGCAACAAACGGGGAGAAGGATTGCTGGAAATGACATTTTCCGGAGTGACACTGTTGTTTGAAGAAGATAATATTATTGCAGTGACAGGCGGAGACCTTGCCCCGATGGTAAATGGTGAAGCGATTCCCATGTATCAGGCGGTGTTAGTACATGCGGGAGACAGACTGGCATTTGGAATGGCATCGGGAAATGGATGCAGAGCATATCTTGCATTTGCAGGCGGGCTTGACATTCCTCTGATCATGGGAAGTAAATCGACGCTCATGCGAAATCACATGGGAGGATACGAAGGAAGAAAACTGGAGAAAGGTGATCGGATCGGATTTGTTCACCCAAAGACAGAGCTTCCGAATATGGAGAAACGTAAAATCCCGCAGGAAGTATTTCCGACAAAAGAAATTACACTCCGAGTAGTTACAGGTCCTCAGGACTATGAATTTTCAGAAGAAGAACTTCGAAAGTTCTTCTGGTACGGAGCGGAGATTACGAATGAATTTGACCGTATGGGATGCAGACTGAAACGAGAAGAGCCAATACATCATCTCGGTGATGGAAATATTATCAGTGATGGTATTGCGTTTGGATCAATACAAGTTCCTACCAACGGTCAACCGATCATTATGTTGGCAGACCGGCAGAGTACAGGCGGATATACAAAGATTGGAACGGTAATTTCCGTTGATCTTCCGAAACTTGCACAGAGTGTGCCGGGATATCGTGTCAGATTTATCCATGTGGGAATTGAGCTGGCGCAGAAATTATACATTAGACAATTACAGAAATTACATAAATTAGAAAAAGAACTGGGACAGAGAAGCTAAGAGCGGAGGCAAATATGGAATACGAAAAAATGATAGAATTGCTCCGTGAAGTAAACGACTCAAATTTGATCGAGTTTGAGCTGAAAGATAGAGACTTCCGGTTGAAAATGAAAAAAGAAAGTAAAAGCAACGAAAATGTTGTGAAAACAATAGAAAACACTTCTTTGGAAAATCCGGTAGATGAGCCACAAGAGTCAAAAAAGGAGATAGAAAGATCGAAGGAGCATGTGATCACTTCTCCGATGGTAGGAATCTTTCATGCATATGAAGGAGAGACGGAAACACCTTACGTGCAGGTGGGTAATCAGGTGGAAAAGGGACAGATCATAGGAGCTGTGGAGGCAATGAAGCTGATCAATCCTTTGGAAGCCGATATTTCCGGAAAAATTACAGAGATACTTGTGGATGACGGAATGCTCGTCGAGTATGATCAGCCAATGTTTGTGATGGAAGTGTAAAGGATATGGTGAGAGATGTTTAAAAGGATCTTGATCGCAAATCGCGGGGAGATCGCAGTCAGGATTATACGTGCATGTCGGGAAATGGGCATCCGGACTGTGGCGGTATACTCGCAGGCAGATAGAAACGCCGTGCATGTGGGACTGGCAGATGAAGCGGTCTGTATCGGGAAAGCGGAAGCGTCGGACAGTTATTTAAATTTGGAACGCATAATCAGTGCGGCAATAGCTGTGGGGGCGGAAGCGATCCATCCGGGATTTGGATTTTTGTCAGAAAATGCGGAGTTTGTACAAATGTGCGAACAGCATCATATTACATTTATCGGGCCGTCTTCAGAATTGATCAGCAGGATGGGAAATAAATCTGAGGCTAAAAAAACAATGAAGCAGGCAGGCGTGCCGGTTGTTCCTGGGACAGAGGAACCGGTTTACGATCTGGAAGAAGCGAAAAGAGAAGCAGAGCGTATTGGATATCCGGTAATGATCAAAGCATCTTCAGGCGGAGGCGGAAAAGGCATGCGGATTGCAAGGAGCCGGGAGGAATTTGCAGTCAGCTTTCAGGCGGCGCAGCAGGAATCGATACGTGCCTTTGCTGACGATTCCATGTATTTGGAACGCTATGTACAGAATCCCAGACACGTAGAAGTTCAGATTATGGCAGATAAATATGGACAAGTCATTCAGTTGGGAGAAAGAGATTGTTCTATTCAGAGACGACATCAGAAAATGATTGAGGAATCGCCATCTCCGGCTTTGACAGACGAGATAAGAAAGAAGATACGCTCAACCGCGGTACAGGCGGCAAAAGTAGTGAACTACGAAAGTGCCGGTACCATAGAATTTCTGTTAGATGACAGTGGAGAATTCTTTTTCATGGAAATGAACACGAGGATACAGGTAGAGCATCCGGTGAGTGAGTTGATTTCCGGCGTTGATCTTATTCGGGAACAGATTATGGTGGCAGCAGGAGAAGCATTAAGCGTGGCGCAGGAGGACATCCTTTTCCGAGGACATGCAATTGAGTGCAGAATTAATGCGGAAGATCCGATACGTGGATTCCTTCCGTGTCCGGGAACGATCACACATCTGCATCTTCCGGGCGGAAACGGAGTGCGTATTGATACAGCAATTTATGAAGGATATCAAATTCCGCCGAATTACGATTCTATGCTAGTGAAAGTAATCACTTATGACAGAGATCGCAAAACCGCGATCCGTAAAATGATAAGAGCGCTGGATGAGATGGAAATCGAAGGAGTCGAAACGAATCTTGAATTTCAATATGATATCCTGCACCAGAAGGATTTTCAAGAAGGTAATTTTACAACGGATTTTATATCTATACACTATGAACTATAATAAAAAATTTTAAAATATGGAGGAGAATGAAAATGAAGATAGTTGTTTTGGACGGTTACACATTAAACCCGGGAGATATTTCATGGGAAGGTTTAGAAGCATTGGGAGAGTGTGTAGTATATGATCGTACTTCTCTGACGGATGTACAGGAGACCATCAACAGAATCGGAGATGCAGAAATCGTATACACTAACAAGACGCCGCTTCCAAGAGAAGTATTTGAAAAATGTACCAACATTAAATTTGTCGGTGTGCTTGCAACCGGATATAACGTAGTTGATATTGCAACTGCAAAGGAAAAAGGAATTCCGGTAGCAAATATTCCGACTTATGGAACAGCGGCAGTAGGACAATTTGCAATCGCTTTATTGTTGGAGATCTGTCACCATATCGGACATCACAGCAAAGTGGTTCATGAAGGCGCATGGGAAGCAAATCCGGATTGGTGTTTCTGGGATTATCCGTTGATCGAATTAGATGGAAAGACAATGGGAATTATCGGTTACGGAAGAATCGGTCAGTCTACCGGAAAGATTGCGCAGGCACTTGGTATGAAGGTTCTTGCATATGATTCATACAGAAATCCGGCATTGGAATGTGAAACTTGTCAGTACGCTGACCTGGATGAAGTATTGAGTCAGTCTGATGTTATTGCACTTCACTGCCCTCTGTTCCCAGACACAGAGAAGATCATCAACAAAAATACAATTGCCAAAATGAAAGATGGAGTTATTATTTTAAATAATTCAAGAGGTCCAATGATCGAGGAACAGGATCTGGCAGATGCATTGAATAGCGGAAAAGTAGCTGCGGCAGGCTTGGATGTTGTTTCAACAGAGCCGATCAAGCATGATAATCCGCTGCTCACAGCCAAGAACTGTCTGATTACACCGCATATTTCATGGGCACCAAAGGAGTCTCGTCAGAGATTGATGGATATTGCGGTAGATAATTTAAAAGCTTATGTTGAGGGAAACCCACAGAACATAGTAAATAAATAGAAAGGAGGAAAAACATGTATTCAATCGATTTAAACAGTGATATTGGAGAAAGTTTCGGTGCGTATAAGCTGGGAGATGATGAAGCAATCCTTCAGCAGATTACGGCAGCTAATGTAGCATGTGGATGGCATGCAGGTGATCCAATGGTGATGGATAAAGTGGTACGAATGGCAAGTGAAAGAGGCGTTGTAGTCGGAGCACATCCCGGCTATCCGGATCTGATGGGATTTGGAAGAAGAAAGATGGTCTTATCCTTTCAAGAAGTAAAGAATTATGTAAAATATCAGATTGGAGCGTTGTCTGCATTTACACAGAGTTATGGAATGAAACTGCATCATGTGGCGCCGCATGGAGCTATGGGGAATCAATGTCAGTATGACGAAGAGATTTCCAGAGCAATCTGCGAAGCGGTATATGAAGTAGACAAAGACTTGATCATCTACTATTGTGCAGGAGCTGTACTTGGCAAAATTGCAGAAGACATGGGGCTTAGAACAGCGGCAGAAATTTTTGCGGATCGCGCGTATATGGATGATTTATCACTAGTTCCAAGAAAGATGGAAGGATCTATGATCACAGATGAAGATGTAGCGATCAGCCGTTGTGTGCGGATGATTAAAGAAGGAAAGGTTACGTCAATTAATGGTAAAGACATTGACATTAAAGGCGATACGCTCTGTGTTCATGGCGATGGACCGAAGGCAATTGCATTTGCAAGAAGGATTCGGGAGACATTTGAAAAAGAAGGAATTGAGATTAAACCTATGTAAGTATAGGAAAGCGCCGAATGAATCATTAATTTGAATACAAAAAAGTAGGGAAACAGTCATTGATTTGTTTTGGCGCTATTTTTGTATCCTAAAATAGGAGAAAAACAAGGAGTGAAGAGAAAATGGCAAAGCAAAAAGAACAAATGTCAGTAGTAAAAAAGATGATGATTGCTCTGATTGGTGGCTTGATCGTAGGTATTGCTTTTTTGCTGATCAGAGAAAATGTAGTTTCAGAAAGTACATGGAATGTAATTAATAAAATTTTGTTTCAGGATATTACAGTAGAAGAAGGTGTTGGCGCTGTCGGAATCTTCTATATTGTAGGACAGATCTTTATGAGAGGCCTGCAACTTGCAATCGTACCTCTGGTATTAGTGTCCTTAAGTCTCGCAATGTGCAGCATTTCTAATTCAACAAAACTTGGTCGTATTGCAGGAAAGACGCTGCTTGGATTCTTGGGATTTTATGTATTTGGAGCATTTTTTGGATGCGTACTTGCTTATATTGTAAAATCACTGGGCTTCTTTAATGTTACACTTCCAAGTGAAGCGGTAAGTGAGGCGGCAACAATCGACGCATTTAATCCACTGGCAACAATTGTCAATGCGGTACCGAGCAACATAACGGAAGCGTTCAGTACAAATAACAGTATTTTGGCAGTTGTCGTAGTTGCGATTATTATTGGTCTGTGTATGAACCAGCTTGGAGAAAAAGCAGAGCCATTAAAGAAAGTATTGGAAAGCGCAAACGAAGTAATTCAGATGTATTTGACATTCCTGATCAACAAAGTAGGACCGGTTGCAATTTTCTGTTTGATTTCCAGAACCTTTGCAATCTACGGTGTAGAATATCTTGCTCCGGCAGCAGCATATGTCATCTTTGCAATGCTTACATTATTCTTGTTAGTAGTGACTTTATATCCACTTGGAATCTGGATTACAACAAGAGAGAACCCAGTGAAATTCTTAAAGAAGATAGCAAAAGTGGGAGTGTTCGGATTTTCAACAAACTCTTCTGCAGCCTGTCTTCCACTGAATACAAGAACCTGTATTGATGAACTGGGATGCAGCGAAGAAATTACAAGTTTTGTACTTCCGACAGGAATGACGATCAATATGAACGGAACAACAGTTATGCACATGTTCGCAGTGACATTCATTGCAACAGCAGCAGGAATTGATGTAACACCGGCTAACATGATCGTTATGGCATTCTTGTCAATCTGTGCGGCCGCGGGAACACCGGCAATTCCGATTGCAGGAACAACAATGATCTTCACTGTTTTATCTGGAATGGGATGGACAACAGAAGCATGCATGATCGGTTATGCACTTGTTGTAGCTATCAACCGTCCGGTTGAGATGGCATTACTTCCTCTGAATGTTATCGGAGACGCAGCAGTAAACGTAATCGTGAACGCAAAAGAAAAAGAATTAGATAAAGAAAAATATAATGGATAATCAATTCGGGACGGGTTTTCAAAAAGCCCGTCCCGAATTGGTTTATTTGGGAGGGGATAACGTGGATAACTTTGCGAAAATGTTTCAGTTACAGATGATGTTATTTCTGTTAATGGCTGTGGGAGTTATATTTAGAAAAAGAAATATTATCTCAGAGTCCGGTCGGAAGACATTGTCGAACTTGACGGTGAATTTAATCCTGCCATGTAATATTATAGAGTCTTTCCTCGGTGAATGGAATGTATCTGAAAATCTTCTCCGCCATTGTTTGGTTGCACTGGGGATTTCTTTGGGTATACAGGTAGCGGCGCTATATTTGAGTATGTTATTTTTTGCGCCTGTCTCAAGAGATAAGAAAAATATTTTCAAATACGGTTTGATTGTTTCAAATTCCAGTTTTATCGGAATTCCGGTTGTAGGGGAATTATATGGGAATCTTGGTGTGCTTTATACATCATTTTTTCAAATTCCGATCCGTATTATGATGTGGACTGCCGGGCTTTCTTTATTTACGAATGTGGATAAAAAGGAATCTTTTCAAAAGCTGATAAAACATCCGTGTATTATTGCGATAGTTATAGGAGCTTTTTTGATGATAGCATCTGTTCCTCTGCCATCGTTTCTGGGAGATACAATTGCTGGCTTGAGCAAATGTACGACACCACTGTCCATGATCACTGTGGGAGCAATGTTCGCAAATTCAAAATGGAGCGATTTTCTGGATCCGTCTATTTTGTATTACTGTTTGATTCGCCTGATTGTATTCCCGGCAATTGTCTTTGGTGCAGTCCGTCTTCTTGGTATAGATCTGGTACTGGGAAATGTTGCTGTTTTGTTAAGTGCGATGCCGATGGCAGCAACAACAGCAATTCTTGCAGATAAATATAATTATAATGGAGAAACAGCTTCGCGCTCGATTTTTGTATCGACTCTTTTGTCAATCGTGACATTGCCGGTAATATGTCTTATGTTATAAATTGGAAGCATAAATAAATTTGTTCCTAATAGCAAAGGAAAGAACCTAATTGTTTTAAATAAACAGATTGTCATATACTGAACACATAAAGTAAATTTTATGTTAGAGAGAAGGAGATTATTTTTTATGAGTATGGCAGATTCATTATTTAAAAAAGATACAGTGTTTTTACTGGAAGATGACAAAGAGTATTCCGCGGAAGAAATTCTTCAGAATATAGGAAAAAGATTATCAGAGAGGGGTTATGTAAAAGAAAGTTTTGGAAATGCATTGATAGAAAGAGAAAAAAAATATCCCACGGGATTAAAGACATATCCTTATGCAGTGGCAATTCCGCATACAGATTTGGGACATGTCAATATTCCATGCATTAGTTTTGTTAGATTAAAAAAAGGTGTTGATTTCCATGAGATGGTAAATACATCATCAGTGGTGAATGTTCAGTTTCTCTTTTGCATTGCACTTGACGGAGAAGATAAACAGACAGATATTCTTCAATATTTAATGAAAATTATAAATGATGAAATGTTAATGGGAAAATTAAAAAACGCTTCGAATGAAAAAGAAATATATCAATTATTAATTGAAAATGAATAATAGTAAAAACGTTCTCTGATTTATGAAAGTTTAGAGAACGTTTTTTGGAATACTTATAAAGCTATACAAGGAGGATCGAGTTATGTATTTATTAGATCGACAGAAGAAAATATTAACTCTTTTAATTTCTGGCAATGGATGGATTACAGGGGAGAAGATAGGAAGCGCTTTGGGAATTACAGATCGAACAGTAAGAAATGATATTCGCATTATTAACGAGGAATTGCAGGAATATACTGACTCGGTAATAGAATCTATAAGAGGAAAAGGATATTTTTTAGTAAGCAAAGAAAGAAATATTTTATTGGAAAAATTAGAAAAAACGGATGTAGGTGAAACTACAGAGGGACGCTTATATAGTATTGCGTTGGAGATACTTATGATCCAAGACCCCATTCCACTAGATGATTTAGAAGAAGAGTTTTACATAAGTAGGGCTACATTGGAGGCAGTAATTAAGTCTATCAATGACATTTTTTTGGAATCACTAGGAAGTAATTTGATAGTACACAAGAAAAATGCGGTGTTTACAAAAGTAGGTGAGGAAAAAAGAAGAGAGGCTGTTAGAAGATTTATTGCAGTTCGAGAGGCGGAAATTACAGACGTAATAAAAGATGAGTACAGATATTTGGATAAAGAATATACAAGAGTTTTAATAAAGTTTATCCGAAAAGTATTAGCAAAGCACGGATTTCAGCTTACAGATCAGGATATGATTGATACGGTATTATTTTTGTATGTACAAAGTACAAGAGTGTTACAGGGGGCAGAATTAAAAGAAAGTGTTTGCGAGATGCCACCGAAGATCCTGCAGAAAATTTCTGATGAAGTCTTTAATTTGTTAGAACAGAAACACAAAAGTAAATTTGGGGAAATCGAGAGAACGAGATTTGCAGTTTGGCTCTCTGATATACGAATGATGAGGGCGGAACGATTTACGAAACAAGAAATAGAAGCAATTATTGAACCTAAGTATCTCGTTATTGTAGAAGAGCTTCTTAATGATATAAAAAATGAATTTATGTTAGATTTGACACGTGATGAAGAGCTGTTTGTGGATCTTGTTTTACATATTCGTTTTTCCATAAAATTTGGAAAGAACAGTACACATCAGAGCAATCCGCTTTTGGATATTATGAAAAATCGATATCCCTTTGTTTTCGAACTTTCAACATGGATTTTCGGGAGATTTTATGATGTGTTAGGGATAGAATTAAATGAAAATCAATTAGGGTATATTGCAGCACATTTGGGAGCGGCATTAGAACGTTTGGAAACACAGAAGGTTAAGAGTGATTTTAAGATTGCGGTTTGTAGTAATATGAGCACGGGAGTGGTGAGTCTTTTAATGGCAAAATTGCATTCTTTGTATATGAATGGTGTTGAAATAAGTGGTCCGTACCCAGTGCATGATATGGGAAAAATGATTAAAGAAAAACCGTCTTTAATACTAACTACTACGTCAGCAAATTTGTTTAAACATACATCACTTCCGGTCATAACTATAATGCCTACGTTAGAAGCCGAGGATGTGCTGTCTATCAATCAAGAGATTAGTAGACTAAAGAGGGAAAAGGTTGTATTTGGACTTCCAGACGGAATTGAGAAGTATTTTGAGGAAGATCTATATTTTCCCCAAATTGAATTAGAGAATAGAGAAAGTGTTTTAGAATATTTATGCAATAAAATAGTGCAGAAAGGTTATGCTTCAGAGGAGCTTTTTGCTAATACACTAGAGAGGGAAAAAATTGCACCTACAACATTTGCAAATCAAATTGCGATGCCTCATCCCATGAGATCATGCGCCTATAAAACTGTTATTGCAGTTGCAGCATTGAAAAAACCTATTTTTTGGGGGAATTTAAATGTCAGATTAGTGTTTTTATTAGTGGTAAGAGAAAGTGATATGAGATATATGAACAGTTTTTTTGATTTAACAGCAAAGTTAGTGTGGGAAAAAAAGAAGATAAAAAAATTATTATCCTTAAGTCGGTTTGAAGAGTTTATAGAAGAATTAGTATAGAATACTTCCTTTGTGAAACGGAAGATATTCGTTTTTAATTAAAAAAATTGTTTCGTATAATGAGTTTAAAGTAAATCGAATCAATATTTTAAGGAGGACGGAACAATGAAATATCAAGAGACAAGAGAAAAAGTATTAGAAGTCGCAGTTAAGTGTTTAGAAAAAGGTTTGATTCATGGAACGGCGGGAAACGTATCTATGCGAGTGCCGGGGGAAGATGTTGTAATCATTACTCCTACGCGAATTCCCTATGATCAGTTGACCCCAGAACAACTTCCGGCAATTTCGTTATATGCAGAATTGTTGGATGGGGAGTTTAAACCATCTTCGGAAGCACCAATGCATACGGCTATTTATCGAGCAAGGCCAAATTTAAACGGAATTGTGCACACGCACTCTATGTTTGCAACAGTATTTTCAATATTAGAGAAGGAAATTCCACCAATGATGCCTCCGTCAACGCCCTATGCCCCTGTTCCAGTAGCCCCGTTTGAACTTCCGGGGTCAGAAGAACTTGGACAAGCCGCAGTAAAAGCACTTGGGGAAAATAAAATGGTATGTACATTGCAGAATCATGGGCTAATTGCAGCGTGTCCAACATTAGAACGGGCTTTTTCAGCGGCAGAGTATATTGAAGAGTGTGCACAGTTGGCATATTGGAGCATGATGGCAGGAAGTATGAATCCGATTCCAGATGAAGCAGTTAAAGAATTGCATGACAGAATGCTGAAGGGTATTGCGGTTTAATAAAAAGGAGGAGTGATTATTATGGCAGAGAATTATAAAGTATTAGCGGTATGTGGAGCAGGACTTGCAACATCTACACATGTAGCAAAATCCTTACAAACAGGACTTGAAAAGCAAGGTGTGAATTGCCAAATTAGAACCTGTAGCGTAGCAGAATCATCAGGAGTTATTTTCCAATATAAGCCGCATGTGATTTTAGCAACAGTCTCTGTGGATTCAATTAAAAATCCGGGAAATGCAAAAGTTTATTCAGGAGTTCCACTTTTGACGGGAATAGGTTCCCAAAAACTGTTCGATGAAATTACAGAATATTTAAAGAACGTACCTGAAAAGTAGGATACGGGAAGGGAGTAAGTAATGGATATAGTACTGTCTGTATTAGATAAAGTTGTTGCGCTTGGAGCATTTGTAATGATGCCGGTTATTTTGTTTATTATGGGAATTATTTTTCGTATGAAAGCAAGTGACGCATTGAGGGCAGGTATTACAGTAGGTATTGGATTTAAAGGAATTTCTTTAGCTGCCGGTTTGATTGGCACAACAATGAATCCATTGGTTGAAAAGCTTCAAGAGTTATGGGGCTTGGAGTTGGATGCAGTCGATTTAGGAGTGCCAGTTATTTCAACAATGGCATTTAGTGATGGGCGCTTTGTTTTGATGATGTTTATGGGTGTGATTTTAATAAACATTATAATGTTGCTATTGAATTTTACCAAAACATTAAATGTAGATATTTGGAATTTCTGGCACTATTTGTTTATTGGAACATTGGGGACCATTATTTCTGGAAATATATGGATAGGCTTGATCGTAGGAGTAGTTTATTCGGCAATTAATTTATTATTAGCAGATAGAAACCAAGAAATTATTTGTGAGGTTTGTGGAGAACAGTTCCGAGGTTTATCTTTTTGTACTATGGCATTTCCAGTATTAGTTCCAATTGGAAGAGCAATTGATTGGATTATTGATCATATACCGGGAGTTCGAAAAGTTAATTTTAATTTAAAATCTATTCCAAAGCGATTCGCTTTTCTCGGAGAACCAATTATGATTGGATTTCTCATTGGTGGAGCACTGGCACTTCTTGCACAGTATAGTTGGGATCAATGTTTGAATGTTGGGATGACAATGGCGGCAGCAATGTTTTTACTTCCACGTATGATTTCGGTTTTGATGGAGGGCTTGTCACCAATTGCAACAGCTACAAGAGAATTTATGACATCAAAGTTTCCTAATCGTGAATTTAGAATTGGAATTGACTTTGCTCTTCTTGTGGGGGATGCGGATATGATTACGTTAGGTCTGCTGTTTGTTCCGATTTCTTTATTAATGGCAGTTTCTCTTCCTGGAAATAGGGTTCTTCCGCTAATAGGATTAACAAATTTGTCATACATGATGATGGCTCCGGTAATTGCGTCAAAAAGGAATATGTTCCGTGCATTTTTGATTGGAATTATTATGGTGGCAATGGTATTTGTCATGGCAACCAGTTTAACACCTTTAATTACCCCGGCTGTTGTAGATGCAGGGCTTGCAGAAGCAGGTGGTAATTATACATTGTTTAATACAGGTGAACATATTGGTTATATATTACTTCAGATTTTAAAGTTATTTTTTCCTTAGTTAACGTAAAGGTGATAGGAGATTAGGCATGAATATAGATAGAGAAATAGTAGAAAATTTGTTTCAAAATGCAGAAAAAAACGGTTATGCAATTCCACATTTTAATCATTCAGATTTTTGGGATATGTCAGCTATTGTAGAAGCAGCTCAAGAAGCGGGAACTCCGATATTTCTAGCATGTTTGCCAAAAGTAATTGAGGCAATTGGAATTAATAAACTCGGAGTGATGGCAAAGACTGTTATGGAAGAAAGCAATGTGCCGGTCATTTATCATTTGGACCATTGTCATAGTGTAGAACTTTGTTTGGCAGCTGTAAATTATGGTTACAAATCTGTGATGATCGATGCGGCAGATCTCCCCTTAGAAAAGAATATTGCAGCTGTAAAAAAAGTAGTAGAATATGCTCATGCAAAAGGGGTCCATGTAGAAGCTGAAATTGGAAAAATTAAAAGTGCAGGGGCGGAAGGATACACTCCAGAAGAAACATTAGCTAGGGTGGAAGAAGCAAAAAGATTAGTAGAAGAGACTAATGTGGATGCACTTGCGGTATCTATTGGAAGCGAGCATGGTTTTTATCAACATGAGCCAAAACTCAATTATGATTTGTTAGATATACTTCATAGTAATATTAAAGTTCCGCTTGTTTTACATGGAGGTTCAGGAATCCCAGAAGAAAAAGTGAGGCAGGCAATTAACGGGGGAATTCGAAAAGTTAATGTGGGAACTCATATCAGATATACTTATATAAAATCTGTTGGAGAAGCAATTGAAAAGATGGGGGCAATGACACATACAGCTGATATTATGGAGTACGCTAAAAAAAATGTGAAAGAGGTTGTTAAAGATTGGATGAGGATTTGTGAAAATAAATAAGAATGGAGGAAATTTGTAATGTATGAAAAAGAGATTATGATTACTAATCCTACGGGCTTACATGCAAGACCAGCAACTTTACTGGTTAAAAAAGCAGAAAAATATGAATCGAAGCTTGAACTTGTGAATGGACAGATAATTGCAAATCCAAAAAGTATTTTTAATGTGCTTGCTGCAGGATTAGGGGTAGGAACAAAGATTAAAATACGGGCAGAAGGATCTGATGAAATAGAAGCAGTAGATGAATTGTGCAAATTTATTACTTCATTGGAGGAATAAACTATGATACAAAAAGGAATAGTAGCCGTGTCAGGAAAGGCAATTGGAAAGGCATTTGTATTATGTGGAATTCCTCAAATAACCGGTGAAGAAAAAAGCAGATGCGAAAAAGAAGTGGTGGTACAGCATATTAGAAAAGTGATAGATAGTCTTGCAGAAATTATGGAGAAAAACCTTTATAACAGTAAGAAGAATATAAATGATATGCAGAAAGAAATAATAGAAATGCAGAGGACAATATTAACAGATAAGGTATTCTACGATAATATTATTTGTGAAGTAATGAAGGGATATAGTCCAGAGGCTGCAGTGTATCGCTGTGTAGAGAAACAATGTAAAATGCTGGAAGCTTTAGATGATTCATATTTGGCGGAAAGAGTAGGGGATTTTCGCGATGTGGGAGAACGACTAATATGTGGATTGCTTGGAATTGAATATCCGGATCTCTCCAATCTTGATGAAGAGGTTATTGTAACAGGAGAAAATATTCCACCATCTCTTTTGGCAGATGGAGACAGTAGTAAGATTTGCGGCTTATTAATGGAAAAAGGTTCGAAAACAGCACATGTTTGTATTTTGGCAGCAAATATGGGAATTCCAGTTTTGGTAGGATGCAAGGGGCTAAAAGAAATAGAAAATAGAGAGGTTGTTTTTCTGAATGCAGTGGAAGGATATGCAAAGTGTGCAATGTCTAGCGAAGAATTAATTCAGGCTCAGCAAAATGTAAGAGAATATCAAAAAAAAGTAGAAGAATTACAAATATATAAAAAACGTCCAGCGGTGACAAAAGACGGAGAGAAAATAGAATTGCATGCGAATATTATGGATACAGGACATTTAGATCAAGTGATAGAAAACGGGCTAGATGGGATAGGTCTTTTTCGGACAGAGTTTTTGTATATGAATAGAAACACTTTGCCAGGAGAAATGGAACAGTATGCCGTATATAAAAATGTTGTGATGAAGATGGCTCCGCATGTAGTGACAATTAGAACAATGGATATTGGTGGAGACAAAGAAGTGGAGTCGTTAGAACTTCCCCAAGAACAGAATCCTTTCATGGGTTATCGTGCAATTCGTATTTGTTTGGATAGAACAGATTTGTTCAAGACACAACTAAGAGCGATTTTACGGGCGAGTATACACGGGAAAATTCAAATGATGTTTCCAATGATTAGTAGCATGGAAGAATTAGATTGTGCACTTGGAATATTAGAATCTGTAAAAGAAGAACTGAATAAAGAAGGAGTCGCATACGATATTAATATGCCAATTGGAATTATGGTGGAAGTCCCATCGACTGCAGTCATGTCTGATGCATTTATTAAAAAAGTGGATTTCTTTAGTATTGGAAGCAATGACTTAACTGGCTATACAATTGCAGTTGATAGGCAAAATGAAAAAATGGAAAAGCTATATGATTATTTTCATCCAAGTGTACTGAAATTAATTGAAATAACAATTAAAGCCTGTAAGAATGAAAGAAAATCGTGTTCGTTGTGTGGAGAAATGGCCGCTGATCCGACGGCGGTTCCAGTCTTGATTGGCATGGGGTTACGTAAATTTAGTGTGAATTCAGCAGCAGCATCGAGAGTAAAAAAAGAGTTGGAAAAATGGGATGTAGATATGGCAGAGAAATTAGTGTTCCAAATTAAAAACTTGGATTCCGCCGTGAAGATAAAGGATGTACTGCGAAGATATAAAGAGGTGGACTAAATGCAAAAAATCCAATTAGGAAAATCAAAAGTAAAAATCACAAAATTAGGTATGGGAACTTGGGCGATTGGTGGCGGACCAGCATGGGGAGATCGCGATAAGGAAGAAAGTATACAAACTATTCAAAGAGCAGTGGAATTGGGTGTAAATCTTTTGGACACAGCACCCGCATATAACTTTGGTAATAGTGAACAGATTGTAGGAAGAGCTTTGACAGGAATAAAAAGGGAAGAAATTTGTTTGATTACAAAATGTGGAATTGTTTGGAATCGTAAAGGAAGTCTTTTTAATAAGGTGGGTGATGTTCAATTATATAAAAATCTATCACCTGAATCTTTGCGAGAAGAAATAAAAGAAAGTTTAGAGCGTTTACAAACTGAATATATTGATGTATATATGACGCATTGGCAATCAGTAGAACCTTTTTATACTCCGATTGCAAAGACAATGGATGTTTTGAATGAATTAAAGGCAGAAGGAAAAATTCGTGCAATTGGAGCAGCAAATGTTACAGTTAAACAGATTGAAGAATATCTTAAATATGGTGACCTTGATATAGTTCAGGGGAAATATAGTATTCTGGATAGACAAGCAGAAAAAGAAATACTTCCTATTTGTCAAGAAAAGCAAATTACATTTCAGGCGTATTCTCCATTAGAACAGGGATTGTTGAGTGGAAAATATAATAAAAATTATCAGCCAAAAGGAGCCCAGTCGAATAAAAAATGGTTTCAGCCGGTATACATGCAGAGAGCAATAGAGATGATGGAGAAGTGGAAGCCGTTATGTGATAAGTACAAATGCAGTATTTCTAATTTAGCGCTTGCGTGGATTATGGGGCAAGGAGATTATATTACTGTGTTAAATGGGTGTTCTAAAATACAGCAAATTGAAGAAAATATTAAAGCGGATAAGGTATGTCTTACTAAGTCTGATAGAGAATGGATGCAAAATCTGGCTGAAGAAATTCAATAAATATCTTGTGCTTTTATAGAAAGGACCGTCTTGTGAATGAGGATGGTCTTTTTTATGACGAATATAATTTGCACGGATTTCTATTCTTGTGCTAAAATGAAAAAAGAAGATTTGAAATATATGGGGGAATTAGATGTATACCGTAATCGTTGCAGATGATGAAGAAGAAATCCGCAGAGGTATTGTTAGAAAAGTACGCTGGGAAGAACTGGGATTTCGTGTGGTTGGAGAGGCTGAAAATGGAGCGGAAGCATTGGAAATGGTAGAGAAGCTGGAACCGGATCTTTTGCTTACGGATATTCGTATGCCATTCTTGTCGGGAATTGAGCTGGCAAGATCAGTGCGAGAGGTGCTGCCTACAGTGCAGATTGCATTTCTAAGTGGTTTTGATGATTTTTCTTATGCACAGCAGGCAATTCAATATAATATTGTCAGCTATATGCTGAAGCCGATTTCGGCGGCAGAGCTGGAGGAGGAGCTTCGAAATATTAAGGCGGTCATGGACCGGAAGTTTGAAGAATTTAATTCTAAGGAAATGGTTCAGGAGCGGATGGAAAAATCCGAGTTTCTGTTTCCGCTTCTGTTGGATGGTTATCAGAGCAATCCTTCTGAAGAAGAAATGGAGGAACTCAGACAGGCGGCAGTTTCCTGCGGACTGATCGGAGAAGGCGACATGGAGATGTACCGATTCGTAGTGCTGGTGACGAACATTTCCGACGGAGAGCAGGATCGGACGAGCAGAGCAAGTGTGCAGGCGATCGATACAATTTTGAAAAAATATGTCCGTTATGCCAGTTGTTTTATGAGAGGGCGTGTAGTGTCTGTGCTGGCTGCCACGGAGAGAGGATTTTCCAAATACCTTCATATTATTGTGGATGAGATTGTTCAGAGTGTTCGAAGAATTATGAATATGCAGGGAACAGTCGGAGTCAGCCGAAGTACAGAGCATTTGGAAAATTGCGCCGAGTGTTACCGGGAGGCAATGAACGCATTAAGCTACTCATGGCAGAAAGAAAGCGATGTTCATTTTATCGCGGATGAAGAGCATGTAGAGCCAATGGACTTTACAATTATGGATAATACAGTTTCCAAGATTGAGGAATTGCTTCGAGGAGGAAGCGTAGAAGAATTAAAGCAATTTCTGGAGGCTTTTTCTGCGCGGATCGCAAGCGGTGAGATTCAGCCCGCGGCAGCAGATTTTCTGGTGGCGCAGATTATGGCGGCGGGATTTAAAGTGTTTTATGCGGTTGCCGGAGAACGTGCAGTAGAAAATCTGCAGGAGCATCTGGAGTTTCATGGACATACAATGGTAGAGCAGGTCATGGCATCCTTCGAAAAGTGCGCGACGTTCTGTATTGATATCAAGGAAAAGATTTCAGAGCAGCGAAAAAAGAGCGGTGAAGTATTCTGTGACAGAGCACTGGAGATTATTGAAGAGCGTTACCATGATCCGGAATTGTCGGTTGTCACAGTGAGCGGTGAAATCGGGGTGAGCCCGAATTATCTCAGCGCACTTATTAAGAAAACAACAGATAGTACGTTCGTAGAGTTGTTGACGAAGAAACGAATAGAGAAAGCGAAGGAATTACTTCTTTGCACCTCTAAGAAAATTCGGGAGATCACAGAGGAGTGCGGTTACCGGGATCAGCATTATTTTAGCTATTGCTTTAAGCGGGCAACCGGAGTGTCGCCAAATCAGTGCCGGAAAGATGCAGGGGGTATGTAATGTCTGACACAAATCAGGAAATGAAACAAGAATATAATAAAAGGCAAAGTGGAAAGAAGCGGATGGGATTCTCCCTATCCGCCATTTTCACGTGTTTAGTATCGGGAATCGTGCTGCTGATTTCTATTATTACTATTTTGATCTTTATCGGTATTTACCGGGATGCGATGAAGCAAAATGCCGTTACGAGTAGCGAGCAGGCAGTGGCACAGGTAGAAAATATGGTGCAGTCATATATCCAGGATATGCAGAGCGTTATGGAATCGCTCAAGCACAGTGTGCAGGACCCTAATAATGATAAGGACGAATTTATACAAAGTCTTGTCGATATAAGGGAAGACGTGGTAGCTGTGATGATCTATGATAAGGACGGGGAAATGATGTCTTCATGGTCGAATGGCAAAACATTAAAAAAGGATTATTACAAAAACCTTTCTTATGTAGAGCCATCGGACGGAGAACTTCATATTAGTAAGCCTCATGTAGAAACTTTGTATGAAGGTTTTTATCCGTGGGTCGTTACTATCTCTCAGACATTGGAAGATGAAGCGGGTGAAAAATATGTTATAGCAGTGGATATCCGGTTTTCCAATATATCAGATTATGTGGACGGAGTGGGAATTGGCTCACACGGATACTGTTATATAGAAGACATGGAAGCAAATATTATCTATCACCCACAGCAACAGCTTATTTATTCTGGGCTGAAACAAGAAGAACAGGTTCTTGGAGAAGACGGGATTACGGTAGAAGATGATGTGATCCATACCGTTCGTACCCTGGAAAAAGGGGAATGGAGAATCGTAGGAGTATGTTATGTAGATGAAATGATCACGGCGAAAGTAGAGGAGATGGTAGGGCTTTTAATCCTTCTTCTTGTGATTGTATTATTCGCGGCTGCATTTACGGGAATGCTTCTTTCACAGGTTCTAGCAAAACCGGCCAGAGAATTGACAAAAGCTATGAAGGCATTTGAAAAAAATGCAGAAAACTACACTTATACAGAAGTGCGCGGAACGGAAGAATTGATGATGTTATCAGATTCTTTTGACCACATGGTGCGGCGTATCCAGAAATTGATGGAGCAGGTGCGTCAGGAAGAGATCACGCTGAGAAAGACAGAACTCAAAGCACTTCAGGCACAGATCAACCCGCATTTCCTATATAATACGTTGGATGCAATTGCGTGGTTATGTGAAGAAGGAAGAAATAAAGATGCGGAGGATATGGTGACATCTCTTGCCAAACTTTTCCGAATCAGTATCAGTAAAGGGCATGAATTGATTACGATTGAAAAAGAAATCCAACATGCACAGAGCTATTTGAGGATTGAGACGTTCCGGTATAAAAATCAATTTACATATACGTTTGATGTGGATGAAAATTGTCTTGGATATCTCTGTAATAAAATCACCTTGCAGCCGATCATTGAAAATGCGATTTATCATGGCTTAAACCGCATGGTGGATGAGGGAGAGATTACGATTCGCATCCGTGAAGACGGAGATGATATTATTTTATCCGTAGAAGATAACGGAATTGGTATGACAGAAGAGCAGTGTCAGGAGATTTTAAGAAAAGAACCCGGAGACCGTACCGGAATCGGAATTAAGAATGTAAATGACAGAATTAAGATTTATTTTGGGGAAGAGTATGGTCTTACAATTGCCAGCGAACTGGATGAAGGAACGTGCGTAGACATTCGCATGCCAAAAGTAGAGAAAGGGGATTATGATGGAAAATAAAAGAAGAAAACAGGTCGGAATCCTGTTTCTTGTTGCTCTGCTTGTGTGCATTGTCGCAGGTTGTGGAGGATGGAATCGGGTTCACATAGAAAAGAAGGACAGCGCAATGCGCAAACAAAAAGTAACGCTGATCGCGAAGTCCACGGAATCAGCCTTTTGGAAATCGGTGTTTGCAGGAGCGGGAGCAGCATCCACGGAGTATAATATGGAGTTAAAATGTATAGGTCCGGATAATGAGGAAGATTACATAACGCAAAATCGAATGATTGAAGAGGCAGTGGCGGATGGAACAGATGTGATCGTATTTTCGGCGATTGATTATGAGGGGAATGCAGAGGCAGTTGATCGCGCTGCAAAAGAAGGAGTAAAGATTGTTGTTATAGACAGTGATGTAAATAGCAAAGAGGTGAGTTGCCGAATCGGTACGGATAATTACGAGGCGGGATGCCTTGCGGGGAAAGCAGCGCTTGACATGGACGAGGAAGAGATCAATATCGGAATCGTTAACTTTGATGCCACGACAGAAAATGGGCAGAGCAGAGAAAAAGGATTCCGGGATACGGTAGGAAAAGACAAACGTGCAGTGATTGTTGACACGATCAATGTAAATTCAACCATTGATTCTGCAAAAGAAGAAGCGGGAAAATTATTGGAGAGAATTCCGGAAATTAATGTACTTGTTACATTTAATGAATGGACCAGTCTGGGCGTAGGTTATGCAGTGAAAGAAGCGGGACTGGCAGATTCTGTGAGAGTTGTTGCATTTGACAGTAATGTAGTGTCTGTCGATATGCTGGAAACAGGTGAAGTAGATGCGCTTATTGTACAGAATCCGTATGCAATGGGCTATCTGGGGGTAGAGAATGCCTATCGATTGTTGGGAGGTCATGATCTGGACGAAAGAGAAGTCAATACATCCACACATTTAGTGACTAAGGAAAATATGTACAGTGAAGAGTCGCAGCGTATGTTGTTCTCTTTTGATGAAATTCGATGAGAATAGTATTTTGAACCTTTTTGATATTTTATTGTATTTTTTTGTACAGGCAGGAGTGCTATACTCAATGCAAATAATAAATATCATAAGGAGGCTAATTATGAAAAAGAAATTATTAGCAGTGCTTCTTTGCGTAGCAATGGTAGCAGCAATGGCTGTTGGCTGTGGCGGCGGAAAAGACAGCGGAGAGAGCAAAGACGAAGGAAAGAAATCTGATCTGAACATTGGTGTATTCTACTACACATATGCAGATACTTATATTGCTTCTGTACGTACAGCTCTTGACAAGAAACTTGATGACATGGGTGTTAAATATCAAGACTACGATGGAAATAACAACCAGACAACACAGAACGAGCAGATCGATACAGCTATCCAGACAGGTGCCAACCTTCTGATCGTTAACATCGTAACATCTGGTTCTAACGATGCTTCTACACAGATCATCGACAAAGCAAAAGCAGCAGACGTTCCGGTTATCTTCTTCAACCGTGCAGTAGAAGACGAGAAGAGTGAAGAGGGAACAATCCTTGGCTCTTATGAGAAATGTGCATTCGTAGGAACAGACGCTCCGGAAGCAGGACACATGCAGGGCGAAATGATCGGTGACTACGTTGTTGAAAACTTCGACACAGTTGACCTCAACGGAGATGGAAAAATCTCTTACGCTATGTTCATGGGACAGCTTGGTAACGCAGAAGCTATCTACCGTACACAGTTTGCAGTAGAAGATGCTAACAAGAAGTTAGAAGAAGCTGGAAAACCAGCATTAGAGTTCTTTGACCCATCTAACACTGATAAATATCAGGTTGACCAGGACGGAGCTTGGAGTGCTACAGCAGCTAACAACTACATGACAACAAACCTTTCTCAGTACAACGAGGGTAACAACAACATGATCGAGCTCATCATCTGTAACAACGATGGTATGGCTGAAGGTGCTGTTGCAGCTCTGAACGATAAAGGTTACAACACAGGCGATCCGAAGAAGACAATTCCAGTATTCGGTGTAGACGCAACAGATGCAGCTAAGAAACTGATCGCAGACGGTAAGATGGTTGGTACTATCAAACAGGATGCAGAAGGTATGGCAGATTGTATCGCACAGCTTACACAGAACACAGCTGAAGGAAAAGGATTAGTTGACGGTGTAGACAAAGAGATGATCTCTGAGAAGGTTGCTAACAAGATCTTCATCCCATACGGAATCTACACAGGTGAAGACAAATAAGATATAGACAGTAATAAGTTAATCTTAAAATAATGAAAAATAGCCGCCAGGTGGTTGGCGGCTGTTTTTCTGAGAAGTAAGACGAATGGAGGAATAGTCATGGGACAGGACGTTCTTTTGCAGATGACGAATATCAGTAAAGAATTCCCCGGAGTAAAGGCTCTGGATAACGTTTCGCTGACTGTTAAAAAAGGAACAGTACATGCCCTGATGGGAGAGAATGGTGCGGGTAAATCCACATTGATGAAATGTCTGTTCGGAATGTATAACAAAGACGGTGGAACCATTGAATTAGAGGGAAAAGAAGTAAACTTTAAGAACTCCAAAGAAGCACTGGAGAACGGTGTGGCCATGGTTCATCAGGAATTGAACCAGGCATTAAAACGTAATGTTATGGACAACATCTGGCTTGGACGTTATCCAAAGGTCGGAGGCCTGATGGTAAATGAGAGAAAGATTTACCAGGATACGCTGGATGTATTTAAAGAGCTTGAGATCGATGTAGATCCAAAACGTGTCATGAGCACAATGCCTGTGTCTCAGAGACAGATGGTAGAGATTGCAAAAGCAGTATCATTTAATTCAAAGATCATTGTATTTGACGAGCCTACTTCTTCTCTGACAGAGGAAGAGGTTGAACATTTATTCAGAATCATAAACATGCTAAGAGACCGCGGATGCGGTATTATCTATATATCACATAAGATGGCTGAGATTAAGAGAATCTCTGATGAGATCACGATCATGCGTGACGGAACATGGGTTGCAACAGAGAAAGCCGATGATCTGTCCATGGACGATATTATCCGTCTTATGGTAGGACGTGAACTGACAAACCAGTTCCCGCCGAAGACAAATAAACCGGGAGAGGTTGCGCTTGAGGTAGAACACCTCACTGCACAGTATTCTCTTCTTAAGGACGTATCCTTTAATGTAAGAAAAGGTGAGATCGTAGGTATTGCCGGTCTGGACGGAAGCGGACGTACCGAGACTCTTGAAAATATTTTTGGTATCGCCACAAGAAAAGATGGCGTGATCAAGTTGGATGGTAAAGTTGTAAAGAACCGTAATGCCAGAGAATCCATCAAGAATGGATTCGCACTGCTCACAGAGGAGAGACGTGCGACCGGTATCTTCGGAATTTTAAGTATTCGTGAAAATACGGTTATTTCCAGCTTGAAGAAGCATAAAAAAACAGGGTTATACCTGAGTGAAAAGTCTATGAAAAAAGATACCCAGTGGTCCATCGACGCAATGCGGACCAAGACGCCGACACAGGAGACCAAGATTCGTTCACTGTCCGGTGGTAACCAGCAGAAAGTTATTCTTGGAAGATGGCTTCTCACAGATCCGGAAGTACTCCTTCTGGATGAACCTACAAGAGGTATCGACGTAGGTGCAAAATATGAGATCTATCAGTTGATCCTTGATCTGGCAAACAGAGATAAAGTTGTTATGGTAGTATCGTCTGAAATGCCAGAGCTTCTTGGAATCTGCGACAGAATTCTCGTTATGTCAGGCGGACGTCTGGCGGGCGAAGTGGATGCCAAGAATACAACCCAGGAAGAAATTATGGCGCTTGCCGCAAAGTATGTATAGAGGAGGCCGGTTTTAAATGAAAACAGTTGAAAATTTAAAAAGACGTTATGCCGATTTTCAGGCATTGGACGCCAGAGATAAAAAGACATTCTGGAAAGAATTTGCATTAAACAATGCGCTGTACGTGCTGATCATCATTGCGATCATCTACACAGCAGTACAGAACCCGAATTTTGTAACTCCATCATCTGTTGTAAATATTATTTCTCTGTCCGCAGCGAACATTCCGATCGCTGTAGGTATTGCCGGAACGATCGTACTGACAGGTACTGACCTTTCCGCAGGACGTGTCGTTGGTCTTACTGCATGTATCGCTGCATCTTTACTTCAGGCAGTGGATTACCCAACAAAGATCTTCCCGGATCTTGGCGTTGTTCCAATCCCGCTTGTAATCCTGATCGTTGTTGCAGTTGGTGCTTTGGTAGGTCTTGTAAACGGATTCTTCGTAGCGCACTTTAAGTTACATCCATTTATCGTAACACTTGCTACTCAGTTGATCGTATATGGATTCCTTCTGATGTACATTATGATCAACGGAAATAATGGTCAGCCATTATCAGGTCTTGACCAGTCCTTCAAGGATTTCGTAACAGGAAGCGTGATCAAGATCGGTGGAGTTCCGATCCCGAACTATGTATGGTACGCATGCTTTATCATTGCTCTTATGTGGTTCATCTGGAATAAGACAGCATTTGGTAAGAATATGTTTGCGGTAGGTTCCAACCCGGAAGCAGCGAACGTATCTGGTGTAAACGTAGCAAAAACAATCATCTTAGTACACACACTTGCAGGTGCTATGTACGCGATCACAGGATTTATCGAGTCTGCACGTATCGGTTCTAACCAGGCAGGTACAGGTCTTAACTACGAGTGTGATGCGATCGCAGCCTGTGTTATCGGTGGTGTATCCTTCGTAGGTGGTACTGGTAAGATCCGCGGAGTTGTCATGGGTGTATTTATCTTAAGAATCATCTTCGTTGCATTACAGTTCCTTGCGATCAACCAGAGCTTACAGTATGTCATCAAAGGACTTATCATTCTCGTTGCATGTGCGATCGATATGAGAAAATACCTTGTTCGTAAATAATTAGGAACATGGTGAAAGGAGAGGCAGATATGGAAGAAAACAGACAGGAAGAATTAGAGCAGGAAGAAAAAGAAGCAGAAGTGTCTGAAGAAATTGAAGATAAAGCTGCGTGGAAGAATAAAGCCAGACCGGCAATCTATGGTATGGCAGGATTCTATCTCGCCTATCTGTCTTACAGTATGTTTAAAGAAATATCCAATACATCCGGCACAGAGCAGATGATCATGGTTATCTTTTCCATCTTGTTTGCGGTCATAGGGGTAGGGGGAATCCTCTTTGGACTGCTGGCTGGATATAAAAACTCAAAAAAGAAATAAAAAAGTTCTTGACAGAGATTCATGATGAATCTATAATAAGCACATATTAAAAATGAAGTGTTGGCAAAGGCGCCGCAGGAGTAATCCTGTCGGCGCCTTTTTTCGTTGTTTTATAGAAAATGTCTGCACGGAACAAAAAGAAAAGGAGGAATTGCCTATGATGGAAACAATCAGTAATGTAATCTACAAAATTGATGGAATGGTATGGGGCTGGTGGCTCATTATACTTTTGTTTGGAACTCATATTTATATGACCATCCGTACAGGTTTTATTCAGAGAAAGACGATATCAAAAGGAATTAAGCTGTCCGTACATAAGGACCCGGACGCAGAAGGTGAAGTTTCAAACTTCGGAGCACTGACCACCGCGCTGGCAGCTACAATCGGAACCGGTAATATCGTAGGTGTGGGAACAGCAATTGCTCTTGGAGGACCGGGCGCGGTACTGTGGTGCTGGTTATCCGGTATTTTCGGAATTGCCACCAAATATTCCGAATCACTGATCGCTGTAAAATATCGAGTAAAAACAAAAGACGGACGTATGCAGGGCGGAGCCATGTACGCACTGTCCAGAGGATTAAAATGGAAGAAACTCGGCAAAGTTCTTGGAATGATCTTTGCAGTATTCGCAGGTTTTGCTTCTTTTGGAATCGGCTGTGCGACACAGGTAAATGCCATTGCCAATGTAGTAGAAGAGAATACAGGAGTGCAGGGCTGGATAGTAGGTCTGGTCGTAGCAATACTTACAGCAATCGTTATTTTCGGAGGAATCAAATCAATCGCTACAGTGTGTGAGAAACTGGTCCCATTCATGGCTATCTTTTACGTGATCGGCTGTCTCATTATTCTGGGAATCAATTATGATTATATCCTTCCGGCCATTCAGACAATCTGCAAGCTTGCATTTACACCAGGTGCGGCAGCAGGCGGACTGGTAGGCACGGGTATTCGTTTAGCCATGCAGTACGGAATCGCAAGAGGTCTTTTCTCAAACGAATCCGGTATGGGTTCCGCACCAATTGCAGCAGCTGCTGCGCAGACAAGAAATCCGGTCCGTCAGGCGCTGGTATCATCAACCGGTACTTTCTGGGATACCGTAGTTGTATGTCTCATGACAGGACTTGTGCTCGTATCTACCATTATGAAAAATCCAAATATCAATGCTGATCAGATCAGCGATGGCGGAACCCTTACTACACTGGCATTTGGACAGATCCCTGTATTAGGTCCAATCATTTTAACGCTCGGAATTATCTGCTTCGCATACTCAACAATCCTTGGATGGGCTTACTACGGAGAACGAGCAGTAGAATATTTTGCAGGACATAAAGGACTGATCCCATACCGCATTATTTATGTGGTTGTAGCAGGAATTGCACCGATTGTAGCATTGGACGTTGTGTGGGCACTGGCAGATATTTTAAATGCGCTGATGGCAATCCCGAACTTAATTGCGGTACTGCTTCTGTCCAATGTAGTTGTGAAAGAGACAAAGAAATATATCAATGATCTTGACGCATGGAGCGACGAAGAAGTACCGGTTATTGAAGATTAACATTTTGCTTTTTATAAGAGAAGAGGTAGAGAAAAATGAAAACTTTAGGATATTACAATGGAAAATATGGAGAACTGGAGGAAATGAGCATTCCCATGAACGATCGGGTATGCTGGTTCGGAGACGGTGTGTATGATGCAGGTCCATCCAGAAATTATAAAATATTTGCGATAGATGAACACATAGACCGCTTTTTTAACAGTGCCGGACTTCTGGATATTGAGATGCCTGTGACAAAGGAAGAGTTAAAAGAGCTCCTCCAGGAAATGGTAAATAAAATGGATACAGGCAATCTCTTTGTTTATTATCAGGTGACAAGGGGAACCGGAGTAAGAAATCATGCATATACAAAGGGACCGGGCAATCTGTGGATCATGTTAAAACCTGCAGAAATCTCAGATGGCATTGAACCAATCAAACTGATTACAGTTGAAGATACCAGATTCCTTCACTGTAACATTAAGACGTTGAATTTGATCCCTTCTTGCGTGGCAACGGAGAAAGCGAAGAAAGCAGGATGTCAGGAAGCGGTATTTTATCGCGCCGGTGGAAGGGTGACCGAATGTGCGCATAGTAATGTCCACATTATCAAAGACGGGAAACTGGTAACGGCGCCTACAGATAATTTGATCCTTCCAGGAATTGCGAGAGCTCATTTGATCAGCATGTGTAAAAAGCTTGGCATCTCGGTAAGTGAAACACCTTATACATTAAAAGAGCTGTTCGAAGCAGAAGAAGTGTTAGTGACAAGTTCCAGTAACCTCTGCCTGCATGCCTGCGAGATTGACGGGAAACCGGTAGGGGGAAAGAATCCGGAACTGTTGGAAAAAATAAGATCAGCGTTACTTGGAGAATTTTACGAGAAGACAGCGGTAGAATAGGAAGTGAAAAGATGGGTGAGAAGGAAATGTACAGAATCATGCCGGCAGGAGACAGAGGACTGGTTGTAGAATTCGGAAATGTGATTGACATTCAGACGAATAACCGGGTACAACAGCTGAAGAAATGCCTGAGAGAGGCTCAGATACAAGGGGTTCTGGAGTTACAGCCAACATTTCGTTCTCTGATGATTTATTACGATCCTTTGAAGATTTCTTATGAAGAATTGGAAAAAAGAGTGCGCATACTTGGAAGCGCCGGGACTTTGAAAGATCATAAGAAAAAAAGGATCCTTAAGATTCCCTGTTGCTATGGAGCCCGCTTCGGACCGGATCTAAGAGATATGGAAGAATATACCGGACTTGACCGGGACGAGATTATTGCTATACATAGTTCTGTAGATTACCGCATTTATATGATGGGCTTTCTCCCGGGCTTTGTATATCTGGGGGGATTGGATCCTCGCATAGAGACGCCGAGACTTTCCACTCCCCGTGTGAAAATTCCGGCGGGAGCTGTGGGGATCGGAGGCAATCAGACCGGTGTTTATCCGGTTGCGTCTCCCGGTGGCTGGCGGCTGATCGGAGGAACCCCGGTGGAATTCTATGATGCAGGAAGACAAGAGCCTATTTTATGCCGTGCCGGAGAATATATTCGGTTTGTGCCTGTTTCGCTGGACGATTATTATGATATTCGGCGTATGATCGTCAAGGGCGAATATACGATCGATATTTTGGAAGAAGAAGGTGAACAGTAGATGTCAGTAAAAATTGTATTACCGGGCGCTGTTATGACAGTTCAGGACGGCGGACGGTATGGGTATCAAGAAACCGGGATTCAGGTTTCCGGTGCTATGGATCAAGCATCATTTAAAAAGGCAAATTATCTGGTTGGAAATGATGAGACAGAAGCAGTTTTAGAAGTCACGCTGTTCGGAGGAATGCTGGAATTTACAGAGGATACGATTGTCGCAGTTACAGGAGCAGACATGGGACCTATGGTGGACGAAGAGCCGGTAGAAATGAATTGCCCGCTGTTGATCAAAAAAGGACAGATCCTGGCGCTGGGCATGACCCGGCAGGGATGCCGGACTTATCTTGCATTTGCCGGCGGTATTGATGTTCCGCTCGTCATGGGAAGCAGATCTACCAATCTAAAATGTGCATTTGGCGGGTATGGAGGACGTGCGCTGAAGGCGGGAGATGTTCTGAAGCTTGGAAAACCGAAGCTGTCGTTTGATCAAGTGAAAAAACGGAGAACAAAGGGAATTGAAACAAGTAAGATCATAGAGGTGCATGCAGTTCCCGGACCACAGCAAGAATATTTTACAGAAGCAGGAGAGAAGGCGTTTTACAACGGCACTTATACGATAACAGATCAGAGCGACCGGATGGGATATCGTCTGGAAGGTCCCCGGGCGGAGAGCAAAAACGGAACAGACATTATATCCGATGCGATTCCGCTTGGGGCAGTGCAGATTCCACCCAGCGGTCAGCCAATTGTATTATTAGCAGACAGACAGACTACCGGCGGTTATGCGAAGATTGCGGTAGTGTGTTCTTTTGACATTCCAAAGCTGGCTCAGGGAAGACCGGGAGACAAAGTCCGTTTTTTAAAGACTGATGTGAAAACAGCGCAGAAACTATACAGAAAGCAGGAAAGATAATATGGATGACAGGAAACTTACACCAAAGGAAGTTCGAAAATTAATCAGAGAAGAAAAGATCACCGGTCAGACTTCCGGCTTGTGTCCGGGATATGCACAGGCAAATCTTCTGATTCTTCCCAAAGATCAGGCTTATGATTTCCTTTTATTTACACAGAGAAATCCAAGAGCCTGCCCAATATTGGAAGTGACGGATATGGGAAGCCGGCAGCTTCATTATCTTGCACAGGATGCAGATGTGGCGAGGGATTTCCCCAAATACCGCATTTATCGCAAGGGAGAAATGATCGGCGAGTATACGAGTATTGATAGGTTCTGGCAAGATAACTTTGTAAGCTTTCTGATCGGATGCAGTTTCTCATTTGAAGCCGGACTGTTAGAAGCAGATGTTCCTGTCAGACAGATCGAAGAACATAAAAATGTGCCAATGTATAAGACGAATATTCCGTGTATTCCTGCAGGAATCTTTCACGGCAACATGGTAGTCAGCATGCGTCCGATGACCGGAGAACAGGCAGTGAAGGCATCATGTATTACCGGTGAGATGCCAAGAGTACACGGAGCACCTATTCACATCGGTGATCCGTCCCAGATTGGAATTCAGGATCTGCAAAAACCGGATTTTGGAGAGGCAGTAACGATCAGGGAGGGGGAACTTCCGGTATTCTGGCCGTGCGGAGTTACGCCCCAGAATGTAGTGATGGAAGTGAAACCCGAGCTTGCGATCACGCATGCTCCGGGGCATATGTTTATCTCTGATGTTAAAAACGCAGCATTAAAATATTAGAACCATGGATAAAGTGTTAGAAAAGATAAGAGAACAGAGGGTGAGGAAGATGTATACTGTGGACTTAAATTGTGATCTGGGCGAGAGCTTTGGAAACTATAAATGTGGAATGGATGAAAAAATCATTCCCTATATTTCTTCCGCCAATGTGGCATGCGGCTTTCATGCGTCAGATCCGCTTGTAATGGAACATACCGTAGAGCTTGCGAAAAACTATGGGGTTCACATTGGAGCGCATCCGGGATATCCGGATCTGACTGGATTCGGAAGACGAAATATGCAGGTGTCAGAAGAAGAATTAAAAGCGATGGTACAATATCAGATCGGGGCGTTAAAGGCATTTTGCGATGCTTCTGGTGTGTCACTCTATCATGTGAAACCACATGGGGCCATGTATAATATGGCGGCAACTCATACAGGACTTGCAGAAGCAATCTGTCGTGGAATCCAAGAAGTCGATCAGAACCTGATTCTTCTTGCTCCGGCAGGCAGTGAAATGTTCCGGGCGGCGAAGAAATTCGGGCTGCGCGCCGCAGGAGAAGTCTTTGCTGACCGCGCCTATGAAGAAGATGGAACGCTTGTCCCCAGAAGAAAAGATGGAGCCGTGATCACAGAGGAAGAAGTGGCAATCGAGCGTGTTGTCGGCATGGTTAAGAAAGGAACAGTTACAGCCGTTACCGGTAAAGAGATTGAGGTACAGGCGGATTCCATCTGTGTGCATGGAGACGGACCGAAAGCATTGGCATTTGTAAAGCGGATCAGAGAGACTCTTGCAGAAGAAGGTGTGAAAATCTGTCCGCTATCAGAAATCGTGCAGTAGTGCAGGAGATAGAAGAAAAAAAGGAAAGAGAGGGTGGCGCGGATGTTGACGGCAATCAGACAAGAGACGATCGAAGACGTGGTGCTTCGCTATTCCAAACGAGGAATGAATATTTTAAAAAATCATATGAGAGAGGATTATTGCCGGGAAGCAGCCAGCCAGATCTTAGAACTTGAGAAAGGAACGATTCTCTTAACGACAGGATTCTATGTGGCAGGACATGCAGAGACAGATGGACCTCTCGGAACACTTGTGATGGCAGATGCACTTCAGAAGCTTGGATATCATCCGGTGATCGTAACAGATGAATTTTGCAGAGGTTTTTTTGAAAACGAAGACTTGGAAGTGTATTATGCGGGAGTGAATGACGAAGCGCAGGAGTATGACCGGATGCTGGAGACTTATCGTCCGGTGGGACTTATTTCTATTGAAAGATGTGGAAGAAATGTAGAAGACGACTATGCCAATATGCGGGGAATCAGTATTAAAGAATACACTGCAAGTACAGATTGGCTCTTCATCCAGGCAAGAAAAGCAGGGATTCCGACTTTTGGAGTCGGAGACGGTGGAAATGAAATTGGAATGGGCAATCTCAAGGAAGTCATCCATGAGGAATTAGCGCTTGTTCCGTGTAAAGTAAAAGTGGATACGCTTGTCATTGCAACCGTATCGAACTGGGGCGCCTACGCGATCGTAGCATACATGCAGAAAATGACAGGCGTGACCGGACTGTTGAATTTTGAAAAGATCTATGGATATCTGGCGAGAATTGTCCGCATGGGAAGTGTGGATGGCGTGACGAAGAAGCATACGCTCAGTGTGGATGGGTTTTCATTAGAGATAGAAAAAGAGATTCTGGATGGATTGAATCAGTTGGCAAGTTAATGGATAAGAAGGAAGACTGGAAGGATCAAGGAGGATATGGCAATATGTGTTCGATTATGGGATATTGTGAAGAAGGAGAGGCGTTGAAAACCTTTCGGGAATGCTTTTTAAGGACATCGTCCAGAGGGCCGGATGAGTGTCGGATTCTGGACACCGGAAAAGGATATCTGGGATTTCAGCGCCTGGCGATCATGGGACTGACACCGTCCGGCATGCAGCCATTTTCGCTGAACGGAAGTTATGTCGTTTGTAATGGAGAGATCTATGGATTTGAAAAACAAAGAGAAGAGCTGAAAAAGAAGGGGTATACATTTGAAAGTGATTCAGACTGTGAGATCCTGCTTCCGTTATATGAGCAATACGGAACGGAGATGTTCGGTATGCTGGATGCGGAGTTTGCGTGTATTATCTATGACGGAAAGACCGGAAGCTATATTGCGGCGAGAGATCCCATCGGAATTCGTCCGCTCTATTACGGATATGACGAAAAAGGAGCTCTTGTTCTTGCCAGTGAAGCTAAAAATCTGGTTGGACTCTGTGAGAAGATCCGGCCGTTTCCACCGGGACATTATTACAAAGACGGAGCATTCATCTGCTATCATGACATTAGCAGAACAGAGGAAGTCTGTGAGGATGATGTAGAGATAATCTGTCAGAAAATTCATGACAAATTGACAGAAGGGGTATGCAAAAGACTTGTCTCGGATGCAAAAGTAGGTTTTCTGTTATCAGGAGGACTGGATTCTTCCCTTGTCTGTGCCATAGCGGCGAAGGAGAGTAAGAAGCCGATTCGCACGTTTGCAATTGGAATGGATCAGGATGCCATTGATTTGAAATACGCAAGGCAGGTGGCAGAATATATTGGAAGTGAGCATACGGAAGTGATTATCACAAGAGAAGATGTGTTAAATGCACTGGAAGACGTAATCCACCTTCTCGGCACTTATGACATTACTACAATCCGTGCCAGTATCGGAATGTATTATGTATGTAAATATATTCATGAGCACACAGACATCCGTGTTCTGCTGACCGGAGAGATCTCGGATGAGTTGTTTGGTTATAAATATACAGATTTTGCACCGTCACCGGAAGAATTTCAAAAGGAATCCCAGAAACGTATACATGAGCTTCACATGTATGACGTGCTGCGGGCAGACCGGTGTATTTCCGTAAACTCACTGGAGGCAAGAGTTCCATTTGGAGATCTTGATTTTGTAAAGTATGTAATGTCTGTCGATCCGGCAAAGAAAATGAATACCTATGGAAAAGGAAAGTATTTGCTGCGCCGTGCCTTCGAGAAGGATGCGTGTCTGCCGGAAGAAATTCTCTGGCGTGAAAAAGCAGCATTTTCTGATGCGGTAGGACATTCTATGGTAGATGATCTGAAAGAATATGCGCAGACCTGTTATGAAGGGGATGAATGGAAGGAAAAATGCAGCGCCTATGAGCATGCGGCGCCATTTACGAAGGAGTCACTCCTCTACCGGGAAATCTTCGAAAAATATTATCCGGGACAGTCGGAGATGGTCGCCGGTTTCTGGATGCCGAACAAGGCGTGGGACGGATGCGATGTGGATGATCCGTCCGCACGTGTACTGGCAAACTATGGCGACAGTGGAAAATAGAAGAAGCTAAGAGTTTTGGTTTGGAATATCCATTGGATAATGGTTATCAAAACAGGCTTTACAAAGTGGGAGACCATTTACCGTATCGGGAAGGTCTTCCACTTTCATATATCCAAGAGAGTCAGCGCCTATGATGCGGCAAATATCGTCCACAGAGTGAGAAGATGCCAGAAGCTGCTGATTGGACGGAATGTCTGTTCCGAAATAGCAAGGATACAGGAAGGGAGGCGAGCTGATGCGGACATGAACTTTGAGAGCGCCGGCTTGTTTCAGATGTCGGATCAGACCTGCGATCGTGGTTCCTCTTACGATAGAGTCGTCCACCAGGACGATATTTTTTCCCTTGACGGCATGCTCCAGTACATGAAGTTTGAGCCGTACACTATTTTCCCGTTCTTTTTGAGTCGGCTTTATAAAGGTACGTCCCACATAGCTGTTTTTGTAGAAGGCTAACCCGAAGGGAATGCCGGAAGCTTCCGCATAGCCCTGCGCGGCGGCAAGACCGGAATCAGGCACACCGGTTACAAGATCAGCTTCTGTCGGATAGGCTTTGGCAAGTGCAGCCCCGCCTCTTAAGCGAGCCTCGTAGACGGATACCCCGTCAAGGGTACTGTCTAATCGTGCAAAGTAGATGTATTCAAAGATGCAGTGAGCGTGCTTCTTCTGGCAGAGCTCCAGATTGGAAGAGATCCCCTGACGCGTAATGGTGATGATCTCACCCGGGCGTATATCACGGATAAAGGTCGCTCCGATAGCGGTGAGGGCACAGCTCTCCGAGGAGAGGACATAGGCGCTGCCTCGCTTTCCAAGGCAAAGCGGTTTGAGACCGAGAGGGTCTCTAACGCCGATCAGTTTTCTCGGACTTGCAATGATTAGCCCATAGGCTCCTTTTATTTTTGAGGCAGCCCGCAGAATTGCCTCTTCGACAGAGTGGGTGTGAATCCGCTCCCTGGCAATCAGGTGCGCAATGACTTCCGAGTCTGTTGTTGTCTGGAAGATGGCGCCGGTACGTGCAAGTTCGGCTCTTAATTCTTCGGTGTTGACGAGATTCCCATTGTGTGCAAGAGCAAGAGTACCCTTAACATAATTGAGCACAAGAGGCTGTGCGTTCTGCAGAGAAGTTTCTCCGGTTGTAGAATAGCGCACATGACCAACGCCTAGATTGCCGGTAAGAGAATGAAGGCTGTTGTCGTCAAAGACTTCGTGGACAAGTCCCATGCCCCGGTGAACATTAAGATTCCCCTCCGATCCGCAGGTATCACACACAGCAATACCGCAGGACTCCTGCCCGCGGTGCTGTAAAGAAGAAAGGCCATAATAGATGGAGTTTGCCGCCTGTTCTTCAGAAGATGTATAAATACCAAAGACGCCGCAGGCTTCTTTGATACGTGAATGATCACAATTCATGACAAAGCTCCTTTCTTATAATGAAAATAGTAATTGATCGTAAGATGGGTATGGAAGCAGATCTTCAGGAAGCAGTGCTTCCGCTTCGCTTGCAGCGGTTCCCAAGTGCTCAAGAGAAGGAATCAGAAGGTTCCGCCCAAGGAAAGCAGAACGTTTCAGGTCCTCTTCTTTCTCTGTTTTGGCGAGCTGCTCCTTCAGATCTTGTACACCGTCTGCTAAGATTTCATAACAATTACTAAGCTTTCTTACAAGCGCTTCCTCCGCATCTGTTTTCAAATCAGGGAGAAGCGCTTTTTTTGAACTCGTACTGGAAGCAACAGCTCCGGTATAAGAAAGGAGAGCCGGAAGGAAGTCACGCGATAGTATATCGACCATTGTGCGTGCTTCAATCGCGATGGTCTTTACATAATTTTCCAGTAAAATATCGTGTCTGGAGCGGATTTCCTCTTCTGTATAAATGTGGTGTTTCGTGAAGAGTGTAATGCTTTTTGCTGTCAGAAGACGTTCCAGACAGTCCGGTGTAGATTCTAGATTGTCAAGACCTCGTCGGGAAGCCTCTTTCACCCATTCATCGGAGTAGCCGTTTCCATTAAAAATAACCTTTTTATGTTTCTGTATTGCGCGTTTCAAAAGTGCGTGAACGGCCTCATCCATATCAGCCGGCTCAGTGTCCTTTAATTCTTCATAAAATTGGTCCAGTGATTCCGCAACAGCGGTATTTAATATAATGTTCGGCGTTGCAACGGAGGCAGCAGAACCAAGCATACGGAACTCAAATTTATTTCCGGTAAATGCAAATGGAGATGTCCGGTTCCGGTCTGTATTGTCTTTGAGAAAATGCGAGAGCACCGGGGCGCCGGTGTCAAGCTGGATTTTTTCTTGTTTACCGAAATAAGTATCATTTTCAATTGATTCCAGCACGCGGGTCAGTTCATCGCCAAGGAAAACAGACACGATTGCCGGAGGAGCCTCATTTCCGCCGAGACGGTGGTCATTGCCTGCGCTGGCGGCAGAGATCCGCATCAGATCTGCATAATCATCCACTGCTTTGATGACAGCCATCAAAAAGATGAGAAACTGTGTGTTTTGAGCCGGAGTACGTCCCGGATTCAAGAGATTTACGCCGTCATCGGTTGTCAGAGACCAGTTATTGTGCTTTCCGCTTCCGTTAATCCCATCGAACGGCTTTTCGTGAAGGAGGCAGGCGAGACCGTGTTTTTCAGCAACCTTCTTCATAATCTCCATGGTGAGCTGGTTATGGTCAACCGCAATATTCGCTGTGTCGAAGACCGGGGCAAGCTCGTGCTGTGCAGGCGCTACTTCGTTGTGTTTGGTTTTTGCAGGAATGCCGAGCTTCCACAACTCGAGGTCGAGATCGTGCATGTAGGCAGAGACCCTTGGTTTTAAAGCGCCGAAATAGTGGTCTTCCATCTCCTGTCCTTTTGGAGCCGGGGCTCCGAAGAGGGTACGGCCGCAGAAAATCAGATCTTTGCGCTGACGGTACAGATCCTTATCTACAAGAAAATATTCCTGCTCCGGTCCGATGGTGGCAGAGACTCTTTTGACGGTGTCATTGCCCAGCAGGTGAAGCATTCTTACTGCCTGTGTGTTCAAAGTATCCATGGACCGAAGAAGCGGTGTCTTCTTGTCCAGAGCTTCTCCGCTGTAAGAACAAAATGCGGTTGGAATATAGAGTGTCTGATCTTTGATAAATGCCGGAGAAGTAGGGTCCCACGCGGTGGATCCGCGAGCTTCAAAAGTAGCGCGAAGGCCGCCGGAAGGGAAGCTTGAGGCATCCGGTTCTCCTTTGATAAGTTCTTTTCCGGAGAAATCCATGATGACTTCACCTTCCCCGGATGGGGAGATAAAACTGTCGTGCTTCTCTGCGGTAAATCCGGTCATTGGCTGGAACCAGTGCGTATAGTGTGTGGCACCGTTTTCTACAGCCCACTCTTTCATGGCTACTGCGACAGAATTGGCAACATCAAGTTCCAGATGGGTGCCGTTTTCAATGGTTTTCCTTAATGCCTTGTACACATCTTTAGGAAGCTTGCTACGCATGATCCGGTCACTGAAGATCATGCTTCCATACAGTTCGGGAATACGATTACTCATGTCATTCATCTCCTTAGATATTTTTTTAGTATTTTTGAAATACAAAAAAAGGCGCTATGAACATCTAAGTCCAAAGCGCCTTTGCTTATGTGAAGTAGTATACTCTAAAAATTATGTTTGTCAATGCTGATTTTTAAAATCATGCGAAAATATTAAAAAAAGATTTGACAAACACTCGGGAAAGTACCATAATAATAACGATTAAATGCTGGCAAAGGGGTCAGGAACCGTAGGGTTTCTGACTCCTTTTTTTAGGTTTAGGAGGACTCATTCATGAAAGCATTTCTTATATTAGAGGATGGCACTGTATTTGAAGGAACGCAGATTGGTGCAAAAAAGGAAGTGGTAAGCGAGGTTGTGTTTAATACAGCTATGACGGGATATCTGGAGGTGCTGACAGATCCTTCCTATGCGGGGCAGATGGTGGTGATGACGTATCCGCTGATCGGAAATTACGGGGTGACGCCGGATCGGGAATCCAGACGCATCTGGGCAGACGGTTTGATAGTCAGAGAAATAGAAGATATGCCGAGCAATTTCCGATGCAAGGAGGAGCTGGATGCCTTGCTTGTAGAAGAAGGTGTGGCTGGAATTACGGGAATCGACACAAGAGCGCTTACCAGACTTCTCAGAAAAAAAGGAACCATGAACGGGATGATCACTACAGATGTGGATTACTGCATGAGTGATGTGATTATGAAACTTCATACTTACAAGATGGGAAATGTTGTCAGAGAGACTTCCTGCAAAGAGAGTTATGTGTTAAAGGAAGATGGTCCAAGGATTGCACTCCTTGATCTGGGAGCGAAGGCGAATATTGCAGCTTCCCTGAATAAAAGAGGGTGTGAGGTGACGGTATATCCGGCAGATACCTCTGCGGAAACGATCTTGCAAGCCAATCCGGACGGCATCATGTTATCGAACGGTCCCGGTGATCCTTCCACCTGTACGGAGATCATTTCACAGGTTTGCAAGTTATATGAGAGTGACATTCCGATTTTTGCTATTTGTCTTGGTCATCAGTTGATGGCACTTGCCAATGGGGCGAAAACATATAAATTGACTTATGGACATCGAGGGGGAAACCATCCGGTGAAAGATCTGACGGATGGGAAAGTCTATATCTCTTCTCAAAATCACGGATACGCCGTGGATGCCGGCAGTATGGAACAGGGGATAGCAGAAGAATTGTTTGTCAATGTCAATGATGGAACGAATGAGGGACTTCGATATAAAGGAAAAAAGATCATGACGGTACAGTTTCATCCGGAAGCAAACCCCGGGCCTCAGGACACAGCGTGGCTCTTTGATAAGTTTATAGAAATGGTGAAGGAGGATAGTTATGCCTAGAAATAAAACGATCAGAAAAGTGCTGGTAATCGGTTCCGGTCCGATCGTGATCGGTCAGGCGGCAGAGTTTGATTATGCCGGAACACAGGCATGTCGTTCCCTGAAAGAAGAAGGCGTACAAGTGGTACTTCTGAATTCGAATCCGGCGACGATTATGACAGATAAAAAAATTGCGGATCATGTGTATATTGAGCCTCTGACGATAGAGACTGCCAAGCGGCTGATCATCAAGGAGCAGCCGGATAGTGTGCTTCCCACACTGGGCGGTCAGGCAGGACTTAATCTTGCTATGGAATTGGAAGAAAGTGGGTTCCTAAAAGAACATCATGTTCGATTGATCGGTACGACTGCGGAGACGATTAAAAAGGCGGAGGACCGTCTGGAATTTAAGAAGACGATGGAGAAGATCGGAGAACCGTGTGCCCCGTCTCTCGTAGTCGAGTCGGTGGAAGATGGTTTGGCATTTGCAAAAGAGATCGGTTATCCGGTCGTTTTAAGACCGGCATACACGCTGGGCGGAAGTGGTGGAGGAATCGCTCAGAATGAGAAAGAATGTGAGGAAATTCTCGGAAACGGACTTCGCCTCTCCAGAACGCATCAGGTACTGGTTGAACGCTGTATTGCCGGCTGGAAGGAAATAGAGTATGAAGTGATACGGGACGGGAATGATACCTGTATCACGGTATGCAATATGGAGAATGTAGATCCGGTGGGGGTTCATACCGGAGACAGTATTGTGACAGCGCCTTCTCAGACGTTAAGTGATAAAGAATACCAGATGCTGCGTACATCTGCGATTAAGATTATCCGGGAGCTTCAGATCACCGGAGGGTGTAATGTACAGTTTGCCTTACACCCGGAATCTTATGAATATTGTGTGATCGAGGTTAATCCGAGAGTGAGCAGATCGTCCGCTCTTGCCTCGAAGGCAACGGGATATCCAATTGCAAGAGTAGCGGCAAAAATAGCGCTGGGATATCAATTGGACGAGATTTTTAATGAAGTGACAGGAAAAACCTACGCAAGCTTTGAACCGGTCTTAGATTATTGTGTTGTAAAGATCCCGAGACTTCCCTTCGATAAATTCCTTACAGCCAAGCATCGTTTGACAACTCAGATGAAAGCGACCGGAGAGGTGATGAGTATCTGTCAGAACTTTGAAGGCGCATTGATGAAGGCGCTTCGGTCACTGGAGCAACATGTAGATAGTCTATTGTCTTATGATTATTCGAAGCTCAGTGAGGAAGAATTGATAGAAAAGCTGAAAGAAGTGGACGACAGAAGAATTTACAAGATTGCAGAAGCATTTCGACGTGGGATAGACATGGAAACTATCCACGAGATTACAAGGATTGATAACTGGTTTTTATCTAGGATCGGGAAGCTTGTGAAGATGGAGACGAAGCTTGCCAGAGAGCCGTTGACCAGAGAAGTACTGTTGGAAGCTAAGAAAATGGAATTCCCGGACAGTGTCATTGCAAAACTGACAAAGCTTACCGAGGAAAAAGTAAGACAGATGCGATGTGCTTATGGAATCCGTCCGGCGTATCAGATTGTTGATACGTGTGCTGCGGAATTTGATGCGGAGACACCATATTATTATTCCGTATACGGAAGCGAAAATGAGGCGGAGATTTCGACAGGACGAAAAAAGGTATTGATTCTTGGCTCCGGACCAATCCGAATCGGACAGGGTATTGAATTTGATTTCTGCAGCGTCCATTCTGCGTGGGCATTTAAAAAGGAAGGATATGAGACGATCATTGTCAACAATAATCCGGAGACGGTAAGCACAGATTTTGATATTGCAGATAAACTGTATTTTGAACCTCTGACTGCCGAGGACGTGCGCGGAATTGTGGAATTGGAACATCCTGATGGCGCGGTGGTACAGTTTGGAGGTCAGACAGCGATCAAACTTGCGAAGGATTTGATGGAGATGGGAGTTCCGATTCTCGGAACTGCGCAGAAGGATGTAGATGCGGCAGAAGACAGGGAACTCTTTGATAAGATTCTGGAGGAGTGTGAAATTCCCAGACCAAAAGGGAAAACCGTATATACTTCGAAGGAAGCCAAGGAGGCAGCGCGGGAACTCGGCTATCCGGTGCTTGTGCGACCGTCCTATGTTCTGGGCGGACAGGGGATGCAGATCGCAGTGAATGATCAGGATATTGAAGAGTTCATGGGAATCATTAATCAGATCGCGCAGGAGCATCCGATTCTGGTGGACAAATATCTTCAAGGGAAAGAGGTAGAAGTGGATGCAGTCTGCGACGGAGAAGACATTCTCATTCCCGGAATCATGGAGCACATTGAGCGGGCAGGGATTCATTCCGGAGACAGTGTATCAGTCTATCCGGCAAAAAGTCTTACAACGGATATTCAGGCTGTGATCACCGATTATACAAGAAGACTTGCAAGGGCACTTCATGTGCGGGGACTTATCAATATTCAGTTTATTGTATGTGAAGGACGTGTCTATGTAATCGAAGTCAATCCGCGCTCCAGCAGGACGGTGCCGTATATAAGTAAAGTGACGGGAATCCCGATCATTGAACTTGCGGTAAAGGTGATGAATGGAGCAGAGTTATCAGAACTTGGATACGGAACAGGGCTTGCGCCTGCCGGGAAATATTATGCGGTAAAAATGCCGGTCTTTTCCTTTGAAAAAATCCGGGGAGCTGAAATAAGCCTTGGTCCGGAGATGAAATCGACCGGGGAGTGCCTCGGAATCGCAGGAGATTTTGTAGAAGCGCTCTATAAAGCATTTCTTGGGGCAGGGGTAAGGCTTCCGAAATATAAGAAAATGATTCTCTCTGTACGGGATCAGGACAAAGAAGAGGCAGTGGAGATTGGAAGACGATTCTCAAGGCTTGGCTACCAGATCTATGCTACCCAAGGAACACATCAGGCGCTTGAAGAGGCCGGTGTTATGTCGCAGAAAGTGGGGAAGGTGGAGGAGGAATCTCCGAATATCCTTGATCTGATTCTTGACCATGAGATCGATCTGGTCATTGACACACCGCAGGAAGGGGCAGAACACGCAAAAGATGGGTTTGTCATTCGTAGAAATGCAATTGAGACCGGGGTGAATGTACTGACAGCTATTGATACAGCGAGAGCATTAGCGGACAGTCTGGAGTATCGGAATAAAGAGCGGCCTAGCCTGATAGATATCGCAAAAGATGTTTAGAGGAGGAAAAAGAATGGCAGTAAAATATGTATTTGTGACCGGAGGGGTTGTATCCGGTCTTGGGAAAGGGATTACAGCGGCATCACTTGGCAGGCTTCTGAAGGCGAGAGGATATCAGGTGACTATGCAGAAGTTCGACCCTTATATTAACGTGGACCCGGGAACGATGAATCCCGTACAGCATGGAGAAGTGTTTGTTACGGATGATGGAACAGAGACCGATCTTGATCTGGGGCATTATGAGCGTTTTATTGATGAATGTCTGGATAAAAATTCCAATGTGACCACGGGGAAGATCTATTGGTCGGTCTTGCAGAAAGAACGTCGCGGAGACTATGGCGGAGGCACCGTGCAGGTGATTCCGCACATTACGAATGAAATTAAGAGTCGTTTTTTTCATGGTGGAGAAGAAGAGAACCGGATTGCGATCATTGAAATCGGAGGTACAGTGGGAGACATTGAAAGTCAGCCATTTCTGGAGGCAATTCGTCAGTTTCAGCATGAGGCAGGACATGAAAATGCAGTGCTTATCCACGTGACACTGATTCCGTATCTTGGCGCATCAGGAGAACTGAAAAGTAAACCTACGCAGCAGAGTGTCAAGGAGCTTCAGTCAATGGGCCTATGGCCGGATATCCTAGTGTGCAGAAGTGAACATCCGTTGCCGGAAGAATTAAAGAAGAAAATCGCACTGTTCTGCAATGTGCCTGAGAATCATGTGCTTCAGAATCTGGATGTGGAATATCTGTATGAAGCTCCCCTTGCAATGGAGAAAGAATATCTGGCACAGGTAGTCTGTGAATCGCTTCATCTGGAATGCCCGGAACCGGACCTTAAGGAATGGAAAGAGATGGTATATAACCTAAAGCATCCAAAAGGGAAAGTAGAGATTGCAATCGTAGGAAAATATATTCAGCTTCACGATGCTTATTTAAGTGTAGTGGAAGCGTTAAAGCATGGCGGAATTGCAGCAAGAGCAAGTGTTAAGATCCGATGGGTGGATGCAGAAGAAGTGGAAGAAAAAGGTGCGCGCCCGCTGCTTGCCGGAGTGGATGGAATCTTAGTTCCGGGTGGATTTGGAACGAGGGGAACCGAAGGAAAGATTGCGGCTATCCAATATGCAAGAGAACAGAAGATTCCGTTCCTTGGAATATGTCTTGGCATGCAGGCTGCCATTATCGAGTATGCAAGACATGTGATCGGTTATGAAGACGCAAACAGTGTGGAGCTTGATCCGGATACTGCACATCCGGTTATTGCACTTATGCCGGAGCAGAATCAGGTGACAGATCTGGGAGGGACTTTAAGACTGGGCGCTTATCCTTGCGTACTGGAAGAAGGAAGTCTTGCGCGGAGCCTTTATGGAACGGATGTGATCAGTGAACGTCATCGCCATCGGTATGAAGTAAATAATGAGTACAGAGAAGAATTGACGAGTCATGGAATGAGGCTCTGCGGACGCTCGCCGGATCAGCGGATCGTGGAAATGATGGAACTTCCCGGACATCCTTATTTCATAGCAACGCAGGGACATCCGGAATTAAAATCAAGACCCAACAAAGCGCATCCGTTGTTTTATGGGCTGATCAGGGCATCTCTTGACAGACAGCAGGAGCATTGCTAAAATTTAATTATTTATTACTGTAATCCGAAAAAGCAAAGGAGAAGTCTGTATGGAGAGATATAATAAAGCTGAGATTTTAAGAAGAGTAGAAGAAGAAGACGTGGAGTTCATCCGTCTGCAATTCACCGATATGTTTGGAATGATTAAAAATATTGCAGTTCCGTCAAGCCGTCTTGTGAAAGTGATGGAAAATCGTTACAGCATTGATCTTGCTTCTTTAGACGAGATTGCGCGGGAAGGAGAAGAAGAACTGTATTTAAAGCCGGATCTTGATACGTTCACCATCCTTCCGTGGAGACCGCAGCATGGAAAAGTGGCAAGATTTTTGTGTGATGTATGCCGGGAAGACGGTTCTGAATATGAGGCGAGCCCAAGGCGTGTCCTGAAGCGTGCAGTGGAACATGCTGCCGCAATGGGGTATACATTTCAGGTGAACCCGGAATGTGAATTTTTCTTATTTCACACGGATGAAAACGGAATGCCAACAACATTGACGCATGAAAAAGCGGGATATTTAGATACATCACCGATTGATCTTGGCGAAAATACAAGGCGCGATATTATTCTTACGTTAGAAGAGATGGGGTATGAGATCGATTCTTCCCACCATGAGATCGCTTCTGCGCAGCATGAGATTGATTTTACATTTGAAGATGCGCTTGCAGCAGCTGATAAGGTGACTACATTTAAGATGGTTGTGCGGACGATCGCGAAACGTTACGGGCTTCACGCCACATTTATGCCCAAGCCGCTTCAAGAGATGAATGGTTCAGGAATGCATTTGAATATGCAGCTGTATAAGGATGGCCGAAATGTATTTGAGGGTGAGGATGGCAATCTGAGCCGGGAGGGTGAAGCTTTCCTGGCCGGAATCTGTGAGCATATTGACGGAATCACTGCTATCTTAAATCCATTGGTCAATTCTTACAAACGTCTTGTTCCGGGATTTGCGGCACCATCGAATGTTGACTGGTCAAAGAAACATAAAAATACGCTTCTTCGTGTAGCAAAAAGAAAGTTTCAATCTATGACAATGGAACTGCGAAGTCCGGATGCGGCATCGAATCCTTATCTCGTATTTGCGCTTTGCCTGGAAGCAGGTCTTGACGGAATACAAAGAGAGTTAAAAGCTCCGGAGGAATTTTCTAAAGATATCAGAGGAATCCGAACACTTCCGAGAAATCTCGGAGAAGCGCTGGATAAAATGAAAAAAGAACCGTTGGCAGCGGAGGTGCTGGGAGAGGTATATATAGAAGCTTATCAAAAAGCCAAAGAAAAAGAGTGGACAAAGTACCAAAGCCAGATTACAAAGTGGGAGATTGAAAACTATCTGTATTTGATCTAAACAAGTGATGCAGGAAGAAGAAGGAGGAACGTGGATGAGTGTCATTATCATTGTATTGCCGAAATTAGATAATGCCAAAAATATCAAAAGAATCTTACTCACCTACGGATTCCAAAGTGCGGTTGCCTGTTCTTCCGGGGCATCAGCGTTACAGATGGCAGGGCAGTATGAGTGCGGGATTGTGCTGAGTGGATATCATTTAAGTGACATGTATTATGTAGAACTGATGGAGAATCTTCCGGAGAGCTATGAGCTAGTGCTGCTTGGTTCACCGGAGAAGGTTGCGGATGCCGGATCGGGGACGCTTGCGCTTACCACACCTTTGAAGGCATACGATCTGTTAAATACGGTGGAGATGGTGCTTGGGCAGATTGAGCATCGTTATCGGAAGAGGAAAGTAATAAAAAAACGAAGCGCAAAAGAGGAAAATTATATCCGCAATGCGAAATACTTGTTGATGGAGAGAAATCATCTTACGGAGCAGGAGGCTTACCGCTATTTACAGAAATCAAGCATGGACAATGGCACGAATATGGTGGAAACGGCGCAAATGGTTTTGATGCTGATGTTTGACGAAATATAGAAATCAAAAATAGATTGTGAGGAATAAATATGCCAAAATTAAATGAAAATTATCGAAAATTAAAAGACAGCTATCTTTTTGCCGAGATTGCGCACCGCACGGCCGCGTATATGGAGAAGCACCCGGATCAGTCATTGATCCGTCTTGGAATCGGAGATGTTACAAGACCTCTTTGTCACTGTGCTGTACAGGCGCTCCATGAAGGCGCTGATGAGATGGGGAGAGCGGAAACTTTCAAAGGATATGGTCCGGAGCAGGGCTATGAAGAGACGAGAAGGGCAATCGCAGATTATTATAAGAAAAATGGTGTTGAACTAAATCTTGCAGATATTTTTATTTCAGATGGAGCCAAAAGTGATACGGGAAATATTACAGAATTGTTTGGCAAAGGAAATGTCATTCTCATTCCCGATCCGGTGTATCCGGTATATGTGGATTCAAATATCATGTGCGGAAATGAAGTAACGTATATTTCCGGAAATGCAGAAAATGATTTCCTTCCGCTTCCAAACGAGAATCAGCATGCCGATATCATTTATATCTGTTCCCCCAATAATCCGACAGGAGCATGTTACAACCGAGAACAGTTAAAGATCTGGGTGGACTATGCCAGAAGGCATGAGGCAGTTATTTTATTTGACGCGGCATACGAAGCATTTATTTCCGATCCGTCACTTCCGAGAAGTATCTATGAGATTGAGGGAGCAAAGCAGTGTGCCATTGAGTTTTGTTCATTATCTAAGACGGCGGGATTCACCGGAACAAGATGTGGATATACGATTGTGCCGGAGGAACTTGTATTTCCTGATTCGACAGGAGAAGAGATGTCTTTGAATGCCATGTGGAACCGCAGGCAGAGCACAAAATACAACGGAACGTCCTATATTGTGCAGAAGGCTGCGGCAGCAGTATTCAGTGAAAAAGGGCAAAAAGAATGTGAAGAGAATCTTTCTTATTATAAGAAGAATGCAAAAGTGATCGCAGATACTCTTCGCGAACTTCACATCCCGTTTTACGGCGGTGTTCATTCTCCATATATATGGTTTGAATGCCCAAGAGGGATGGATTCATGGGAGTGCTTTGACTATCTGTTACAAGAGATTCAGGTAGTGGGAACACCGGGAGCAGGATTCGGCGAAAACGGTCGAAATTATTTTCGGCTTACTTCCTTCGGGACTTATGAAAAGACGGTGGAGGCAATGAACCGGTTCCGAAGTTTATTTGCATAAATGTGAGGCGCAAAAATAAGCCCTTTTCTATGCTTGCAACAGCACAGAAAAGGGCTTATAATGTAATGTATTGCAGAAAAATGCGAAAAGAAAAGGAAATCAGAGAAAAGGAGCTTATCACATGCTTGAAGTAAAGAATCTGACATTCAAAGTAGAAGAAAACGGAGTGAAAAGAAGCATTGTCAAGGACGTAAGCTTTCAAGTAGAGGACGGAGAGATGTTAGTCATCACCGGACCGAACGGAGGAGGAAAATCTTCTCTGGCTAAAGTGCTTATGGGAATTGCAAAAGAAGATGCAGGACAGATTATATTAGACGGAGAAGACATTACTTCTTACGATATTAATCATAGAGCAAATGCGGGAATTGGATTCGCATTTCAACAGCCACCGAGATTTAAAGGTATGACAGTAAAGAGACTTCTCAGTCTGGCTGCGGACAGAGAACTTACACATCCGGAAATCTGTAAGATGTTAAGTTCTGTAGGACTTTGCGCACAGGAATATATTGAGCGTGAAGTGGATGGAACATTGTCCGGTGGAGAGATGAAACGTCTGGAGATTGCAACCGTTCTTGCGAAACCTCATAAACTTTGTATTTTTGATGAACCAGAGGCAGGAATTGACCTGTGGAGCTTCTCCATGCTGATTCAGCAGTTCGAGAAGATTCACAGTGAGAAAAAAGAGAGTCTGATCTTGATCTCACATCAAGAGAGGATCATTCAGATGGCAGACCGTATTATGGTCATTGAAGATGGAAAGATTGCGGCACTGGGAGAGACGGAAAAGATTCTTCCGACACTGCTTACGAAAGACAGTTGTGCCTGCTTAAACAAAGCGTAAGGAAGAGGTGAGTGCAAATGGCAGAATTAGATAAAGTTACAGAACAGATTTTAGAGCAGATCAGCGGAGGAGAGTTCAAACAGGAAGGCGCCTACAATCTTCGCCAGAACGGAGTTTCCATCTGTCATGGAGACAGTGAACATGTGAAGATTAAGAGAAAAGAAGACCGACAGGGAATCGACATTTATATTGATGGCGAGACAAAAGGAGAAACCGTCAGCATTCCGGTCGTTGTCAATGCTTCCGGCATGGACGATCAGGTGTATAACGATTTCTATATTGCAGACGGAGCCGATGTAGTGATCATTGCAGGCTGCGGAATCCACAACAGTGGCTGTAATGACAGCCGTCATAACGGAATTCATTCCTTCCATGTAGGAAAGAATGCAAATGTCCGCTATGAGGAGAAGCATTACGGAGAAGGAGAAGGCACGGGAGCCCGTATCTTAGATCCGGTGACAAAGATTTATATCGGTGAAGACAGTGTATTTACGTTGGATACCGCACAGATCAAGGGTGTTGATTCTACAAAACGTGAGACGGAAGTAGAACTGGATGCAGGAGCAAAGCTGTATGTCATTGAAAAATTAATGACACATGGCAGTCAGTTTGCAGAGTCCAATATGGAAGTGAAAATGAATGGAGAAGGAAGCTCCGCGCAGATTATTTCCAGATCCGTTGCGAAAGGAACATCCAGACAGATTTTCCATCCGAAGGCTGTGGGAAATGCAAAGTGTCAGGCTCATGTGCAATGTGATTCTATTATCATGGATCACGCAGAGGTTGCCTCTATTCCGGAGATTAATGCAAGACATCTGGATGCGGCGATCATCCATGAAGCAGCGATTGGAAGAATTAATGATGAACAGCTTATCAAACTTCGAACTCTTGGAATGACAGAAGAAGAGGCTGAGGGAATCATCATTGACAATTTCTTGAATTAAATAAGGAGAACTATGAAATTACAACTTAAGAAAAGATGGAAAGTAATGAAAGCAGCGCTTCATATGGAGTTAAGGGAGCATAAGAGTTCCTTTATCGTATATATGACTTTGCGCGTAATGGTTATACTGATGATGATTCTTCAGTTTTTTAATAAGAATTATGAAAATGTATTTTTGTGTATCCTTACATTGCTTTTATTAATTGTACCAAGTCTCATTCAGATTAATTTGAAGATTGAACTACCGACAGCATTGGAAATTACGATTTTGATCTTTATATTTGCAGCAGAGATTTTGGGAGAGATTCAATCGTATTATATTAAAGTCCCGTCGTGGGATACCGCGCTTCATACGATCAATGGATTTTTGATGGCGGCGATTGGCTTTGCACTGGTGGATATTCTGAATCAGAGTAAGAAAGTGTCTATGAAGTTGTCGCCTTTGTTTGTGGCGATCGTAGCATTTTGTTTTTCTATGACTATTGGTGTTGTGTGGGAATTTTTTGAATTCAGTATGGATCAGATGTTTCATCTGGATATGCAGAAAGATACGGTCATCCATCAGATCCACTCGGTTATGCTTGACCCGACAAGAAGCAATGTGGCAGTTCATATCCGGGGGATCAATGATGCTGTTGTGAAAGGAGAAAGCCTTGGAATCGGCGGTTATCTGGATATTGGTCTTATTGATACGATGAAAGACCTGATCGTCAATTTCATTGGGGCGGTTGTATTTTCCATCATTGGTTACTTCTATATTAAGAACCGTGGAAAAGGCAGATTTGCCAAACGATTTATCCCAAGGCTTAAGTCTAAAGACGCAGACTTTTTGAAGAAAGCAGTAGAAGAAGAGGAGCGGGAAGAACAGGCACTTTTATCTGAAAAAACATCAACGGACAGCAAATCTTCTTAAAATACAGATAAAGATGCCGGCAGTACATAATGGGAGCAGAAGGCTGTGAAGATTACCATAAATCGTCAAAGCGCCCTGAACACCCTGAAGCGGTGCAGGTGATGCCGGAATCAATGAATGTAAATGCAAAGACAGGTAGGAACCGGCGTAGATAAACAGGAACGAGAAAAGACCTCTTCCGTTGTCTGCGGCGCGCCCTCTCCTGTCTTTCTTTGTTTTGCTTCCAAAGAGAATCATAAGAAAAGTAATAGATTCAACAAGAAGCAGGAACAAAGCTACAGCAAAATAAGCGCCAAGAACATAGTTGTGCTGGTCTATGGCTTGGGCGAGTGAGCCGTAAGGTGTATAATTCTTCCAAAAGTGAAAGGCGAGAACGGCAATGATCGCTCCGGTCAAAATTAAAGTGGCGCCCCGCAGAAGTAAGTTTGTCGTTTTATAGATTACTTTTGCGCCCGCTTTGCCGCCGGTCTTAGCAGTTTTTGCCAAAGGTTTAAAAAGGTTCGGCATTTTTTTTCGTTTTTTCTTCTTGGAAGCTTTTTCGTATTTTTCCTTTGTTTTTTCATCCAAATCAAAGGAAGTAGTGTAGTTTTCTTCCAGATAATCAATATTTTTTGTGCGGTCAAGATCTGATAAATTCGATAATACATCTTGAAAATTATCATCTTCCGGCATAGGGATGTCCGGAAGTTCCCCTTCATAGATTACTTCAAAGTCATCATCAAAAATATCTAAATCGTGATTCTCTAAATGCTCTTTATTTATACTCATAAAAAATCCCTCCTAATACAAGTCCTTATTCTAATCGGTTTTCTGCAATGCCACAATAGATATCACAGAAAGTTCATGAAGAAATAAGGTTTTCTTTAGAAATCATATTAAGAGGGAAGAAAAACTTTCCTAAAACCTGTATTTATTTTTATATTTCAGAAACATAAAACAAGCCAATGCGATAGCCATTAGTTCGGCAGCCGGAGTCGCAAGCCAGATACCTGTGACGCCAAAGAACAATGGAAGCGCCAATAAACAGATTACCATGAATACGAAAGAACGTGAGAAAGCAAGGATTGCGGAAACGATTCCGTTATTTAAAGCAGTGAACATTCCACTGGAAAAAATATTGAATCCGATAAATAATAATGCAATACTGCAAATTCTATTTCCGGTGACAGCAAGCTCAAATACAGGATTGTCAGGTCTGGCAAAAATGCTGACAAGTGGTTTTGTTATGATCAAAGATGCCGCTAAGGAGAGGACAGAAATAACAGCTATGATCTTTAAACTTTTACGAATCAGTTTTTTTAGTCTTTCGTGATTCTGTTCCCCATAATAGTAACTGATCATAGGGGCAACTCCGTAAGAGTAACCGCTAAATAGTGAGCTTGCAAACATCAGCACATACATAATGATGGTGATGGCGGCAATACCGTTTTCTCCTACATATCTTAACATAGTCCAGTTAAACATCAGTGTTGTGATTCCGGTAACAAGGGCGGTTGCCATTTCTGAGCAACCATTGGAAATTGCTTTTTTCAAAACATCAAAAGAGAAGTGAGGTCTCGTAAAATGAAGTAGATTCTTCTTATTACAGAAAATAATGAAACCAACAACGGTTGTCACGGAATATCCTAAACCGGTAGCAATGGCTGCGCCTTCCGTCCCCATTCCGATCACTCCTATAAAGAGGTAATCCAGAATGATATTGAGAACACCTCCGGCAACAGAACAGATAAAGGATACCGTTGCCTTTCCTGCGGCAATCAGATAAAGAGAGAAGTTATTCATTAATAAGATTGAAATTGTAAATAGCAGATAGCGGCTTAAGTAATCTTTTGTATGATGAAGAACCTCTGCGGATACATCCATTTGAGAAAATAGCATGTTCATGCAAAGGTATCCGATCAGTGTCATTATGATGCCGACAACAATGTTGCCGACAATTAAAAATGTAAAATTCTCGTTGGCTTCCTGCTGCTTTTTCTCACCTGCTTTTTTCATGATTACAGCACTTCCGCCGGTTGCCAGCATGGTAGAGATAGCTGTGACTAAGGAAATAATAGGCGCAGATAAATTGATTGCGGATAAGGCGTTTGTTCCGATCAGATTGGAGACAAATAAGCCGTCTACCATTGTGTAAAATGCCATAAATAAAGACATTGCAATAGTGGGTAAAGCGAATTTCATAATATTCTTTAACGTAATGGGTTTCAGATATACATTTTCAGTTTCCATAATATTCCTCCATATTTTTTGTTTTTCCAAGATACCGTGTGTATCATAAGCTGTACAGTTACTGTAATGTCAATAAATTTTATTGTGTTTTTATCTTTTCCTTGACAATATAGAAAATTAGTTTATAATGTGAACTGTTTACATTGTGAACTATTTTCGAGCGTAAGATTGATTACATAGGGGAAGTGGTGAAAATTATGAGTGAATTGAACGAACAGATTCTGGATGCATGGATTCATTTGACAACTGCTATCAATAATGAGCGGATTGTGTCAGAGATGCCGCTGAATGAGGCATTGATCTGCCGGATACTTTACAAGAACCAAGAGAGTGAAATTACGGCAACAGATTTATGTGCATTGACGAAAATGCAAAAGTCTCAAATGAACCGAACACTTATGAATATGGAAAAAAAGGAGTGGATTCACAGGCAGCGTTCTCAAAAGGATAAAAGACAAATATTAATCGCCTTGAGAGAGGAAAAAATACGTGCGTACCAAGAACAGCATGAACACATCTTAAATATAGTAAACAAATTAGTAGAGCGGATTGGGAGAGAAAACGCAGAGAAAACAGTAGAACTTTTTAATCTGATTGAACAGATTGCAAGAGAGGAGATTATATGATTCGTATATTAGTAGATTCAGCAGCAGATTTTTCAAAGAAAGAAATTGAAGAAAAAGGAATACATTTGGTTCCGTTGCAAGTAAATTTTCAAGAAGAGCAGTATTTGGACGGAGTGAACTTAGAAAGAGATGAGTTTTATGAAAAACTTGTGCATAGAAAAGATTTTCCGAAGACTTCACAGCCATCTCCGCAGAAATTTTTGGATGTATTTGAGGAAGTGAAAGAAAAAGGGGATGAATTAATCTGTATTTTGTTATCCTCCGCACTTAGCGGTACTTACCAAAGTGCACAGCTTGCCCGCAGCATGGCAGATTATGATAAGATCTACATTGTAGATTCTTTAAGTGCAGTTGTGGCAATCCGAATTTTATGTGATACTGCATTGCGTATGGCAGAGCATGGGAATACTGCACAGGAGATTATAGAAGAGCTGGAAGAACTGAAAGGAAGAATCCAGATCTTTGCAGCGGTTGATACACTGGAATATCTCGCCAAAGGCGGACGCATCAGCAAAGCCGCAGCAACCATCGGCGATATGGCAAATCTTAAGCCGATTATTACAGTGTCAAGAGAAGGTACTGTAGAAGTTGTAGGAAAAGGAATCGGAGTCAACAGAACATTAACTGCCATTCAGAAAAAAATCGCAGGCTATCAGATTGATGAAAATTATCCGGTCTATTCACTTTTCTCCTACGGTGAAGAGAACTGTGCGAAATTAGAACAAAAAATGGAAAAGAATGGATGCAAGATACATTCACGCAAGCAGATTGGTCCGGCGATAGGAACACATATCGGACCTGAGGCGTTCGGAGTTTGCTTCGTGGAGAAGAAATAACATCACAATGATCTGTCCGGTGGGGAATGAAATTTCAGAATCACGCGGATCATGCCATCTTCGTATTCTGCACGGATTGTTCCGCCCATTTGTTCTGTGAGAATCTTTGCAATATTAAGTCCGAGACCGGTGGAGGTTTTTGCGTTTTCCACGGTATAGAACCGATGGAAGAGCTGACCTACTTGAATGGCATCCAGACGGGAAGTGTGGTTGGAGAAAGTCATACTTCCGTCAGAGGTTAAAGTGACAAAGAAATCTCCGTCGCTATATTTGATGGCATTGCTGATTATATTCTCAAAAATGCGGGAAAGCAGGCGGCGATTCAATTTTCGCATTACTTTTTCTTCCGGTATAGAGATTTCGGGCGTAATCTGACAGCCTTTCAACACAACGTAGTAGGCAGAAAGGCTTTCTTCCAACTGGTGATTTAGGCAGAGTTCTTCCAAGTCGGGTTCTTCGGAGGAAGAGGTAAAAACGGAATAGTCAAATAATTCTTCTGTCAGATTCTTTAGTGTGTCTGTTCGCTCCTCGATAACAGCAAGGTATTGTCTTGCTTTGGTGGATAGTTCCTCTTGTTTTAATAGATTAAGATAACCGGCAATGGAAGTAAGCGGTGTCCGGAGATCATGAGAAACACCGGTGATGGCGTCCTTGACCTCCAGATCACCTTGCCAAAATTTGTGACGAAGTGTGCGAAGAGCCTTCAATTCTTCGTTGATAGAACTGGCAAGTGTGCGCATATGTGCATCATTTCCGGAGATATCGATCAAAGTATTCGTTTCGTTTTTTAAACGGTCGGCAAATGCATCTTTAATCTCATCCGCGGATTTCCGGATGAGATATAGCTTGATACTCAATATAAGGATGACGATCAGGCAGACGCCAAGGCTCAGAAGAAGGAAGCTCGTTTGCATAGTTCATGTACCTCGATTATTTAATATCTTTCTTTTTAAAAATTCTAAGTCCGATCATATTTGTTCCCACAATAATAAAAATAGAATAGAAAGCTGCTCTGAAAATATGGATGTCACCGCCATTTAAGAGTTGTACCATTTGTCCGGATGGAAGGAAGTCCATGATATTTTGATAGATTTCCCGTTTCACACCCGATAGATAGGCAGGGTTTTTTACAGTTTCCAGTACAGCATCTTCTGTTGTAACTATCTGTCCCGCTTTCATGGAAGAAGCAGAAAGTTGTTCAATATATTCTGGTTGTGCCAGAGAACTAAGCAGCATACTGGCGATAAACAAAAGTGCAAATGCAAGTAAAATACAACATACAGCAGAGGTTGTTTTGCTGGAGCAAGTCATGCTTACCATGTGAAAAATAGAGACATAGGCAAGCGTGAACAAAATACTGATAAGACTCAGTGCCAAAACTGCGGAAACCGGCATCTCAAAGGAACCAAACAATGGGAGCCCAAGACCGAGAGCAACTGCATAGCCCGTAAGGACGCAGAAGATACCGCAGGAAGCCATCATGATAAAATTAGATAAATAAACAGAAGTTCTGGATGCCCCGCAGATCAGTTTATTTCGGATGGTTCCATCGTGGTAATCCGTTCCAATAAACAGACTCACTAAAATGGAAGACAGAATTCCGATTAATGCAAGAAAGTTAAAGTAAAGTGGATCAAGTGTGTATTCGTATCCTTCTTTAATCATGGAATGGTATTGAGAGAGGAGGACGAAAAGCTCATAAGTTATAATTGCAAGAAGACAGCCTCCTAATACTTTATTTTTTTTCAGACGATAAAAACCTGCATGCAATAATTTAGTCATGTCTTAAACCTCCCACTAAACTGATATAATAGCTTTCCAGACTTTCCTCTTTTTCTTGAACAGTGTATAGTTCGCAAGATTTTTCGGCAAGAGCAAGCGTGAGTTTAGAGATAGTGATCTCTGCATAAATATCCGCTTCCGTCTCAGAATGGATGCTATATTTTAGGTTCATAGAATCTAAAACCTGAGATAATGTCTGCGTATCGGAAACTCGTACATGAGTACATTTTCCGCAGGCAGCCTCTAATTCTTCTCTGCTGATTTCCTTTACCATCTGTCCATGATCAATAAATCCGTAGTGGGTGGCAAGGCGGGATAATTCATCCAGAATGTGGCTGGATATGAGGACAGTGATCTGATATTCTCGGTTGAGTTTCAAGATTAATTCGCGAATCTCCACAATTCCTTGCGGATCAAGTCCATTTGCGGGTTCATCCAACACAAGAAAGTCGGGATCTCCGGCAAGTGCAAGTGCAATGCCGAGGCGCTGGCGCATGCCGAGAGAGAAGTTTTTTGCTTTCTTTTTACCGGTGTCAGCAAGTCCGGTCAATCTCAGCAATTCTTCAATTCCATCGTAAGACGGAAGCCCAAGAATGTCATACTGTTCTCTTAAATTCTCATATGCTGTCATATCAAGATAAATGGAGGGTGTTTCCACAACTGCCCCCATTCGCCGTCTTGATTTTGCTATGTCTTTTGCATTTCTTACTCTTCCATATAATGTGTATTCACCGGAGGAAGGTTCCTGAAGTCCGCAGATCAGACGGATAAGCGTTGTCTTACCGGCTCCGTTTTTCCCAACAAAACCGTAAATTGCTCCTTTTGGTACATGCATGGAAAAACCGTTTAGAGCTTTGAAGTTTTTGTATGTTTTTGTTAAAGCATCAGTGGTTAAAATATATTCCATTATGTCATCTCTCCTTTCATTTGCTGTCTCTATTTTAGAATGCCGAGGTTAAGAAAGCAGTTAAGAAGACAGTAAAGAAATCGTAAAGATTTAATCTTCTTTCATTTTAAATCCGATGCCCCAGACTGCTTCGATGTAATCTTTGTCCGTGATCGCTTTTAATTTTTTTCGCAAGTTACTGATGTGTACTTTCAAGGAACTTTCCATACAGTCGGGCGTGTCTTCGCTGATGCGATCCAGTAAGACAGATTTTGTAATGACTTGGGATGGATTTTCCATCAGAAGTTTCAAAATAGCATACTCTGTCCGCGTTAGTTTTACAGGACGGTCTTGAACCGATACACTGTGAATTTCAGTATTTAGATTGATTTCCTGAAAAGTGAGCGTATGTCGCAAGATGGGCTGCGAAGAAGCATTTCGAAGCTGAACAGTAATCCTCGCAAGTAACTCCGTAAGGTCGAAAGGTTTTGTAATATAGTCGCATGCACCGTCAAGAAGCAATTGAACCTTGTGAGCTGTCTCAGATTTTGCACTTAAGATGATAACAGGAATTCCCTGTATCTTAGGAAGAACCTCTTCTCCGTTCAAGCCCGGAAGCATCAGATCGAGAAGGATGAGATCCGGAGTCTGAGAGGATAGGACGAGGAGCGCTTCGGTGCCAGAGTAGGCGCGGCTGACCTTGTATCCCTCTCTTTGCAGAACCTCTTCCAGCATATTTCCAATGTGAATATCATCATCAACGATAAAAATGTGTTTCATAAGTAAAGTCTCCATGATTTCTTGGTGTTAGTAAAATTTCATACTAACTAAGATTATAGCGAATGAATAAAAGTGTCTCAAGGAATTCAGAGAATCTTAAGGAAATTGTGTGAGGATATTTAAACAATTATCTTTATAATATGGGTGCAAATAAAATGACGAGGAGGAAAAAAGATATGAAGTCAAAGAAACTTACAGAAGGAATTTTAATATTTTATGTAGTGATGCTTGTTTGGATTATTTTATTTAAAATGGATGTTTCGGTGGAAAATTTCGGACAAATGCGAAGCATCAATCTGGTGCCGTTTTCGCAGTCTGTCATTGTAAATGATAAGCTGGACGTAAGTGAGATCATTCAGAATGTGCTGGCATTTGTTCCGCTTGGAATATTGATCTATACCATATGGCAGGAAAAGTCATGGCGTTTTAAGTTGGGTGTTATTGTGGTTACGAGTGTTATGCTGGAAGTGCTGCAATACATCTTGGGAATCGGGGCAAGCGATATTACAGATGTGATCACCAATACGTTTGGTGGTGCGGTTGGTCTTGGTGTTGCATTAGGGCTTTCCAAAATATTTGCAAAGAGCTGGAAGGCTGTGATCAATAGTGTCAGTCTGGTGTGTGGTATATTGCTTGGGGCAATGGTAATCTTACTGGTTGCAATGAACTAGAAGATATTAATTATGAGGCGTGAGTTCGTTCCAAAGTGTAAAACCTAAGATCAGAACTCCGCCAATCGCTTGAGCAATAGACATTGTTTCTCCAAGGATAAGAACAGAGATTAATACCGCGACAAGCGGATCAATGTAGCTTAAGATGGAAGCCTCTTGTCCCGCTAATTCTTTCAAAGAAGAAAAATACATGCAATAAGTAATGCCGGTGTGAAACAGTCCTACGATCAGTAGATTTCCCCATCCTTTTATATCTAAATTGCCCAAATGAATCCCGCTTGTGAGAAGAACATAAGGAACCAAGATAATAATTGCAGAAAGAAACTGCAAAAACGTTCGGTGGATTCCGTCTATATTTCTAATAAATTTGTTCAGTATAATAACCGCGGCGTAGAAGATTGCCGCGCTTATTCCAAATAAGATTCCTATAAAATCTCGTTTATCTCTAATGTTAGAAGTTCCTGTAATCATGATAAGTCCAAGTGTAGACATGATAAAACAGAAAATTTGCTTTCCGGTCAGTTTTTCGTGAAATAGAATGGGGCAGATAACTGTGACAATTACAGGGGCAAAATAGTAACTTAAAGTCGCGGCTGAAATGGTGGTGTACTTATAGGCTTCAAAAAGCAAGATCCAGTTGATTCCGATTGCTGCTCCGGAAAATAATAAGAGAACCAGTTCTTTTTTTGATGCTTTGAGATTTATGTTCTGTTTTGTACATACCAGATATACTGCAATTAATGAAATAGCTAATACTGCCCGATATAGAGCAAGTTCCCCTGAAGTTACTGCAATATTTCTCGTAAATATGCCAAGTGTTCCGAAGATTGCCATAGAGGCGATCATCATGGCTTTGGCATTTTTGTGTTTGGTGATGGTTGTGTCCGTTGATGTTTTCATAAGTGCTCCTTGTTACAAAAATATAAAAAATCTCTTGTCGATAAACTTTATTATATACTTAGGTGACTGTGAAGTAAATGTTGAAAAGAGTTGCGGAAATCAAAAAAACGAGATAAAAACGTCGAATTTACTGATAATAATGACTTAGACTATAGTCTA